>JAEEGI010000491.1_pt1 | contig 121001 bp, 91 predicted proteins | sample 8958751 | NCBI WGS metagenome assembly JAEEGI01 (sample SAMN16246545, study PRJNA631951) | gut metagenome | biome: gut microbiome; feature: rumen; material: KS-attached | host: Bos | place: Iran: Karaj | collected 2018-10
GCAAACACGAAGGCTCCCATCAGACCGAACGGTACGCTGAATAGCACGGCCCATGGAGTGAACCACGAGTTATACAGAGAAGCCAGGATGAGGTAGATCAGGATGGCGCAGATGACGTAGATGAGCGCCGTGGCGTTAGAGCCGGAAGTCTCCTCTACCTCGCGCGACATACCGCTATACTCGAACGTGGCGGTTTTTGGCATCTCCTTCTCGAACACCTCGGCAATGGCCTTATGAGCGTCGCCTTCGGTGTAGCCGCTACCAGGTTTCACGATACAGGTGATGCTCTGGAACAGGTTGAAGTGCTCGATATTCGACGGGCCGACAATCTGCTTCAAGGTGACGAACTGGGAGATGGGGGTCATCTTGCCACTCTTCACCTGCATGAAGATGTTTTGCAGCGACTGCGGGTCAAGACGATACTCGGGTGACGAAGCTGCCATGATGCGGTAGACCTTACCAAACTGGTTGAAGTTACCGATATACGCACCACCGCAATAAGCACCCAGCGTGTTGAGTACGGCTTCAGGTGTCACACCGGCGCGGTCGCACTGGGCGGCATCGACATCGACTTGATATTTCGGGAAACGTTCAGAGTACGTTGACATGGCAGTGGCTATCTCCGGGCGTTCAGCCAGTTTGGCCAGGAATTGCTCAGTATTCTTGGCAAACTCCGACAGGTTACCATCTGTGGGATCTTCTACCATGAGCATGATGTCGTTACTGGTACCATAGCCTGGAATCTGAGGCATCTCGAACGGAATCACCCGCAAGTTCTTGATGTCTTGGCAGTCAAAGTAGAAACGGTACATGACGAGCGTCAGCAGATGGTTCATGCCAGGACGCTCATCCCAGTTCTTCAGACGTACCACCATCGTACCGTAGTTGGAACCGGCACCAGATATCATACCATAACCACAGACTAAAGCGAAACTCTCCAGTTCGGGAATCTTCTTCACCTTAGCCTCTACGGCTTTCGCCATCTCACGGGTCTGCTTCAGAGTGGAGCCCTCGGGAGCCTGTATCTCAACCAAGAACACGCCCTGGTCCTCCTGAGGAACGAGACCTGAAGGCAGGCTCTTCATGAAGAACACCAGCAGCACAGCGGCCAGTGCCAAGATACCCCAAGCCAGAGCGGGGCGCTTGATGAACTTCTGGACAGCCTTGCTGTATTTATTATAGATGGCGTTGTAGCTGACTTCATACGCTTTCTTGGTATAATAGGTCAGACTCTTGCCTTCCTTCTTGCCTTCCGTGACGCGCATCATAATAGCGCAGAGGGCTGGACACAGCGTAAGGGCTGATATGCACGACAGACCTACGGACGAGGCAATGGTGATACCAAACTGCGTGAAGAACGTACCTGAGGTGCCTGGCATGAAGGTCACGGGGATGAACACTGCCATAAATACTAAGGTACACGACACAACAGCCACCGACACCTCGTTCATGGCCTGGCGGGTAGCTTCGCGGGCATCGCTGATGCCGCTCTCCATCTTTGCCATGACGGCCTCTACCACCACGATAGCATCATCCACCACCGTACCGATGGCCAGCACCAGTGCGAACAGCGTCAGGATGTTGAGCGAGAAGCCGCATATTGACACGACGGCAAAGGTGCCCAGCAGCGACACGATAATAGAGATGGACGGGATGATGGTAGCCTTGAAGTTCTGCAGGAAGAAGAACACCACAAGCACCACGAGGATGATGGCGATAACCAGCGTTTCCACCACATTGTGGATAGCAGCGAAGAGGAAGTCGTCACTGGTCATCAGGGTCACGAACTCCAGACCTGCCGGCATCGTTGCTTTCATCTCCTCAAACGTTTTGTTGATGCTGGCGTTTACTTCAGTGGCGTTGGCACCAGGAGCCGCAAACACCATACAGAGGGCGCCCGGCTTGTCCTGAATATTCGATGTGAAGTTGTAGCTCATGGCACCAATCTTCACCTCTGCTACATCACTCAGGTGCAGCATACCGCCGCCACTGGTGCGCAGCACGATGTTGTTGAACTCCTCGATGGTCTTCAGCGTACCCTTATACTGCATAGAGTACTGGTAGGAGTTCTCCGACTGTTCGCCCAAGGAACCCACACCAGCCACGAAGCTCTGTCCGCCAATGGCTGCGAAGATGTCGTTAGGGGTCAGTCCGTACTGGGCCATCACATCGGGCTTCAGCCAGATGCGCAGGGCGTAAGTGTTACCCAAGCTCTGCACATTACCCACACCGGTGACACGCATCAGTTTCGGCCTGATGTTGATATCGATATAGTTCGACACGAAGTCTTCGTCGTACTTGCCGTCGGCACTCCTCACGGCAAAGATGCGCAGGATGTTGTTCTGTCGCTTTTCCACCTTCACACCGACCTTGTTCACGTCAGCAGGCAACAGAGCCTGGGCGCGAGTTACGCGGTTCTGCACATTCACCGTCGCCATGTCGGGGTCGGTACCCTGCTTGAAATAGATGTTGATTTCCACATCACCATTCGACGAGGCTTTTGAGGTCATATAGGTCATGTCATTCACGCCATTGATGGCCTCCTCCAGCGGCTGGATGACCGACTTCATCACTGTGTTCTCGTCAGCACCGGTATAGCTGGTGCTGACATTGACCGTAGGCGGTGCAATGTCGGGATATTGCTCTACTGGCAGTGTGCTCATTGAGATGTAGCCCACCAGCGCTATCACAATCGAGATGGCACATGCCATCACGTACTTATTAATAAATATATTGTTCTTCATAATGCGGAAGCGTATTATTCACTTTTCACTTCTTCTTTTGGATACAGCACCTTTTGTCCCTCGGTTACATTATTGGCACCAGTAGTCACAATCTGGTCACCCTCATTCAGACCGCTGGTCACGATAAAGTCCTTGCCGTTGCCAGTGTCTTCTGTGGTCACTTCGATAGCCGTTGCCGTGCTGTCGGCCTTCACCTTAAAGACTTGCGCCTTGTCCTGCAGACGTACCACGGCATACTGCGGAACTACGATAACCGACTTCTCTTCAAAAGGCATGACGATAGTACCTTGAATACCAGAGTACAGATGACCGTCGGGATTGGGATACGATACCTTGCAGGTCAGCGAGCCTGTTTCTGCATTGACCACACCAGTCAGACTGACGACACGCCCCTTGTGGGGATATTCAGTACCGTTCTTCATCACAAACGTGGCGGGGGGCAGATTAGCGATATACTTCTCTACATCGTTGCCTTTCATGCCCTCCTTCACCATAGCCTCGACAATAGACTCCGTTACCGAGAACTCAGCGTACATAGTCGTGTTGCCACTCAGCATAGTCAGCTGTGTCATAGGTGATACCTGGTCACCAGTACGCACGGGGATTTCACCGATGATACCCGATACGGTTGCCGTGATGGTGCAGAAACCGAGGTTCACTTTCGCACGGTTCACTGCAGACTTGGCCTGGGCCACTGAAGCCTGGGCCTGCTTGTAGGAGTTCTCAGAGTTGCTCAACATATAGCTGCTGACGATTTTCTTCTCAAACAAGTTCTTATTCGACTCATACTCCAGTTTGGCAGAGTTTTCCTGAGCCAGGGCTGCCTGCAGATTAGCCTGTGCTGCCTCCAGTTCCAGCTGAGCGTTGCGGGAGTCGATGATAAAGAGCGTCTGTCCCTTCTTCACCTGCTGACCTTCAGTCACGCAAATCTTCATCAGCTGTCCGCTGACCTGCGGTGTAACTGTCACATCGTTCTGGCCTTTCATCTTGGCACTGAACTTGTAAGGTAACTCAATGTCTGATTTCTTTACTGTCATCGTTTCGAACGATGATTTTGTCTCCTTGGGCATGTCTACTCCACAAGATGCCAAGCCAATAGCGGCTCCAAGCATCCAAGCCCATTTCATTACATTCTTTTCCATTTTTATAGCTTTAAAAATATCGTTATTGCTCGTTACTAGTGTATTATCACCGCGCAAAGATACAATTTTTAATTTAATTATAAGTAGGAAATCCCAAAAAACAATCGAAAAATATGCGATAATATCTTCGTCGAATCGATTTTTTGTACTATCTTTGCAGGCAAATAATCATAAAACAGGTAAAATGATACAATCAATGACGGGCTACGGCAAGGCTGTCGTGGCCTATAAGGAAAAGAAAATCCATGTTGAGGTGAAGTCGCTGAACTCCAAGCAACTTGACCTGAATACCCGTATTGCTCCCCTTTACCGTGAGAAGGAGATGGAGATGCGCCAGATGGTGGCTGAAGCCCTCATCCGAGGTAAGGTTGACATGAGTGTATGGGTGGAGAAGGATACTGCGGTAGATGCTACGCCTGTCAATGCCGCCCTCGTAGTGAACTACTATAATCAGATCAAGACCATCTCTGAGAAGACTGGCATCCCTGTGCCCGAAGACTGGTTCTACACCCTGCTCCGTATGCCTGATGTGCTGACGAAGACAGAGATGGAAGAACTCGACGAGGAAGAGTGGATCGTGGTCAAGGAAGGTGTGAAGGAGGCCCTGAAGAATCTTGTGGACTTCCGTATCCAGGAGGGTGCTGCCCTGCAGAAGAAGTTTGCCGAGAAGGTGGATAACATCGAGCAGCTGTTGGCCTCGATCGTGCCTTATGAGCAGAGCCGGGTGGAGAAGATCAAGGCCCGCATCGTCGACGGTCTGCAGCAGATCCCCGGTGTGGAGTACGATCGCAATCGTCTGGAGCAGGAACTGATTTACTACATTGAGAAACTCGATATCAGCGAGGAGAAGCAGCGTCTGACGAACCACTTGAAGTATTTCCGCGATACGATGAACGAGCCAGCAGGACAGGGAAAGAAACTGGGCTTCATTGCTCAGGAGATGGGCCGCGAGATCAACACCACAGGCTCGAAGTCGAATCAGGCAGAGATGCAGAACATCGTGGTGAAGATGAAGGACGAGCTGGAACAGATCAAGGAACAAGTATTGAACGCACTATAAATGATATGAGAGGTAAACTGATTATATTCTCCGCTCCCAGCGGCACAGGGAAATCCACGATTATCTCCTGGCTGATGAAGGAGCACCCCGAACTGAAGCTGGCCTTCTCCATCTCCTGCACATCGAGGGCACCCCGAGGTGAAGAGAAGAATGGCGTGGAGTATTTCTTCATCAGCCCGGAGGAGTTTCGGAAACGTATCGAAGACGATGAGTTCCTGGAGTATGAAGAGGTGTATACCGATCGTTTCTATGGGACGCTGAAGTCACAGGTAGACCGCCAGCTGGAGGCAGGACAGAACGTGGTGTTCGATGTCGATGTGAAAGGTGGCGTGAATATCAAGAAGCACTATGGCGACAAGGCGATGAGCATCTTTATCCAGCCCCCTTCGATTGCAGAATTGCGTCGCAGGCTGGAGCATCGGGCTACGGATGCACCAGAGGTCATCAACCAGCGCATCGCCAGGGCAGAGTTTGAACTGACCTTCGCCAATCAGTTCGACAAGATTGTGGTCAATGACATCCTCGATTATGCCAAGGCCGATACGCTGACACTCGTTAAGGAATTCCTGGCTGAATGACAGATGATAAGGACTGGCATCTTCGGTGGGTCGTTTAACCCGATACACAACGGACATATCTCGTTGGCCCGTCAGCTGAAGCAGCGAGAGGGGCTCGACGAAGTATGGCTGATGGTATCGCCCCAGAATCCGCTGAAGGCATCCAGCACCGATCTCCTTAGCGACGAAGCGCGAATGGAGATGGCCCGTAAGGCGCTCGAAGGCGTGGAGGGCATCATTGCCTGCGACTACGAGATGCATCTGCCCAAACCTTCCTATACCTGGAACACCCTACAGGCCTTGAGCCGTGACTATCCTGATCGCGAGTTTGTGCTCATGATAGGCGGCGACAACTGGCAACTCTTTGATAGATGGTATAGGGCCGAGGATATCAAGGCCCGCTATCAGATCGTGGTTTACACCCGCACCCCAGGCGAAGAAGGGTTCATCGATATCTCAAGCACAGAGATCCGTCAGCGAATCCGTGAGCATCGCAGCATCCGACGGCTGGTGCCGCCAGTCGTGGCAGACATCATCAAGGAAAAGGGCTACTATGCTTAAGCGTCTGAACATATTCAAGATGATAGGCTGGCTGTTTGCACCTATTGAGAAAAACGGCGCCTTCTTCGTGTTTATGTTTGCCCTGGGCTATCTGTGTACCCAGCTCGAGATTATGCCCTACTATCTGAGGAATCGTGGGGCAAAGCCTTATGAGTTGTCTGTGCCGGAACTGTTTCTGGATATTTATTTCCTTTGTGCTGTCCTGACGCTGATACCCCGTAAGCTCCGCATCTGGGTGAAGGGGTTGCTCTACATCTTCTTCTATGGTGTATCTGTCGTGGATATGTACTGCTACGAGCGCTTCGAGTCGACCTTGACGCCTACCATGCTGATGCTTGTTGGAGAGACGAATGCCCAGGAAGCCCAAGAGTTCCTTTCAGGCTATCTCAGTTGGGATGTCATCAAGACGAATGTGGGCTGGATCCTGTTGCTGGCTCTGATACATATACTCTGGACTTTCCTGCGTCGTTTGCTCCGCAAGTGGCGTGAGCGGATGATTCTGCCCAAGGTGCAGCCAGCCTTTGTGACGGGACTCAGGGTGGTCTTCAGCTGTGTGATAGCCTGGCTGCTGTATGATGCATTTTCCCAGACTTGGCCTAACAAGGTGGCCATCGGGCGCCTTTTCTCCTATGATACCATCGGACAGGTGGAGCACGAACTGACGAAAAAGGATCAGGCGAAGCTCTATGTGCCGCCCTATCGGCTGGCGTTCAGCCTCTATGCCAATCGTCTGGCTTCGCGACAGATCGTGCAGTTGGAGGCTGCCAGCAAGAAGATACGGATTGACAGTTGCAGCTTCCGTGTGCCAGAGATCGTGCTGGTAATCGGCGAGAGCTATAACAAGCACCACTCGCAGCTCTATGGCTATGACAAGCCTACGACTCCAAGACAGATGGCAATGGCGGCAGACAGCAGTCTGGTAGTCTTTACGGATGTGGTGGCTTCGTGGAATCTCACGAGTTTTGTGTTCAAGCACATGCTGTCGCTCTGGGCTGTCGGCGCAGAGGGGGAATGGTGCGATGAGCCGCTCTTCCCCGAGGTGTTCCGTAAGGCTGGCTATCAGGTGGACTTTCTGACGAATCAGTTCCAGCCCAAGGCGAAGGATGCCGTCTACGACTTCAGCGGCGGCTTCTTCCTCAACGATCCTGACTTCAGCAAGCGCCAGTTTGATACCCGCAACAGCAGTACTTATCGATACGACGAGACGCTGCTGAAAGCCTACGATGCGCTGAATCAGAGGGACAAGTCGCGTGATTCGCTTGAAACGAGCAAGATTCAAGGCCGCCTGACCATCTTGCACCTCATGGGCTCTCATGTGGATTACAGGGCCCGTTATCCGAAGCAGCGGCAGTATTTCTCGCCATCGATGTATCAGCGCCCCGAACTGACGGACAAGCAGCGCCGCATCCTCTCCGAATATGACAATTCGCTGCGCTATAACGACTCTATCCTCTGGGCCATCACCCAGCGGTTTGCCGATAAGGATGCGGTGGTGATCTATGTGCCCGACCATGCAGAAGAGATCTTCGACGGCAAACCTTATATTTATGGTCGTATGCATGGGGCAAACATCGACTATCGGCTGGCGCGAAACGAGATGGAGATACCTTTCTGGATCTGGGGCTCGCCGCGCTATATCGAGCGGCATCCTTACGGCTGGAAGGCCATACAGGCTGCCAAGGACAGACCTTTGATGACGGATGTGCTCCCTCATCTGCTGCTCTACCTGGGAGGCATCTCTACGCCGCTCTATCATCCTGAACTGAATGTGATTACACCAGAGTATAACACCCGTCGCCCTCGTATCCTGAAGGGGGTGACAGACTATAATATGCTGAAGAAATGAAAGAGATACTGACGCGGAGAGAGTGTTCGGCGATGCGGGGTATCGCCATCCTGGCCATCATGCTGCACAACTACTGCCACTTCATCGGACGCATTGTGAAGGAGAACGAGTATCAGTATTTGGAGCAGAACAACACCCGTCTGTGGCAGGTGCTGACGAACCCCGACGAACTGCTGCCCGTGCATCTGCTTTCTTATTTCGGCCATTACGGCGTGCCGGTATTCCTCTTCCTCAGCGGCTTCGGTCTGGTGATGAAATACGAAAGTGCTCACGATGACGTTCGGGCTGTGGGATTCCTGCGCTTTCATTATCTGAAGCTGCTGCGGATGCTGATTGTGGGCTTTGTGCTCTTCCTGATGGTCGATGCCGTCACCCCTGGGCGCTTTGCCTTCCATTGGGATAACGTGCTGGCTCAGCTGCTCATGTATATCAATGTGCTGCCTGAGCCCGATAAGACCATCTGGCCTGGCATCTATTGGTTCTTCGGACTGATGATGGAACTCTATATCGTCTATCGGCTGCTGCTCTACCGGCGGAGTGACTGGCTGGTCGTTGGGCTGATAGTGGTGTGCTGGCTGTTGCAGGTATTCTGCGATCCTGATGGCGACACGCTCGAACGTCTGCGCTACAACTGTATCGGGGGCATGCTGCCCTTTGGCGCCGGCATCCTCTTTGCTCGTTGGTCAGCGCATCACGGGGAGATTCCCTCTTCACGCTGGCTTTGGCTGGCGATAGCTCTGGTGGCTACAGCGCTGACCGTATTGATGAGCTTCAGCTTCCAGTCTTGGTTCTGGATACCGCTGGTCATCATCATCGGCACGATAGCCTTGGTGAAAGTGGTGCCTGAACGGGTGCTGCAGTTGCTCACGTGGTTTGGCGCCGTCTCGGCAGCGATGTTCGTGGCCCATCCCGTGGCCCGTAAGCTCTTCATCACCGTCGCCTGGCGTCAGGATATCTACGACGGGCTGATGCTCTATGTCGTTGTGGCCATTGCCCTCTCCTGGGCCGTGAAGCAGATCATTGACCGTATCCCCTCTCCAAAGCCATGAAGATCCGAGAGATAGCATGGGCCGATGTGAGCCGTTATCGTGGCGAACTGATGGGGGCGGCCATTCTGTTCATCATCCTCTTCCATATCCCCCTGCCGCGCTCGGATATGTTCTTCGGCCTGCGCCGTTGTGGCAATATCGGTGTGGACATGTTCTTCTTCCTGAGTGGCATCGGGCTCTGGCATTCGTGGGTGAAGAACCCTTCCATGAGCCATTTCTACAAGCGCCGGCTGCTGCGCATCTTCCCTACGTGGCTGGTCATCTCGTCGATCTACTATCTCCAGCGTTTCGACTTCGAGACGGGCGACTATCTCGACCTCCTGCTCGACATCACCGTCAATTGGGGCTTCTGGCTCAACGACGAACTTGCCTTCTGGTATGTGCCTGCTATCATGATGCTCTACCTCTGGGCGCCGCTTTATATGAAGCTCGTCAGCCGCTATCCGTCGTATCGCTGGCTGCCTGTGCTGATGGTCTGCTGGTGTGTCGTCGTGCAATGGGTAGTGCCTGTGCATCAGGCAGTTGGCCATATAGAGATCTTCTGGAGTCGCGTACCTATATTCTTTATAGGCATCAACTGTGGCGAGCTTGTCAGGAGCGATTGTCGGATGGAGCCTGCGAGCCGATGGCTGGTGCTGATAGCCTTCCTGATGACGGCTTCGGCCTGTATCTGGCTGGAGCAGATGAGGCATGGGCGCTTTCCGCTCTTCGCTGAACGGATGGTCTATATTCCGCTCACGATCACGCTCATCCTGCTGCTCGTCGATCTGTTCCGCAGCATGCCGCGATGGGGCCATCGCCTTCTTATCTTCCTTGGCGGCCTGAGTCTGGAGATCTATCTCGTCCACGACCATTTCGTGATGGTCTATCTGATACCCTATCATCTGGGTTACTGGCCCACGATGCTGCTGACGACCATACTGACGCTGCCCTTGGCCTGGGCACTCCAACAAATCATCAAACGATTATTGTCTGTATGAAAAAGCTCTATGCCTTCGATTTCGATGGGACGCTGACCACCCGTGACACCCTGTTGGTGTTCATCCGCTATGCCTGTGGCACCAGTTCCTTTGCAGTTGGTTTCCTGCGTCATGCCCATCTGCTAGTGCTGATGAAGCTGGGGCTTTATCCGAATTGGAAGGCCAAGCAGAAGATCTTTTCCTATTTCTTCCGCGACATGAGTCTTGCGGACTTCAATGCCCTTTGTCAGCGTTTTGCTGCTGACAATCGCCAGCTGCTGAGGCCCCAAGGGCTTCAGGCCATTGCCGATGCTCAGGCAGAGGGTGCCGATGTCGTCATCGTCAGCGCCAGCATCGACAACTGGGTGCAGCCTTTCTGCCCTCAAGTAACCGTCCTCGGCACCCAGATAGAGGTTATCGACGGACGCCTCACAGGCCGTTTCCTCACCAACAACTGCTATGGTCAGGAAAAGGTGAACCGCCTCCTCTCCCTCTATCCCGATCGCAGCACCTACCACCTGATCGCCTATGGCGACAGCCGTGGTGACCAGCAACTCCTAGCCTTCGCCGACGAAGCGCATTACAGAGCATTTCATTAGTTAAGCAAAGAGTCGAATATTCCTGAAATGCCAAAAAAGTCAGCCAAAAACTTGCAAATCTCAGAGATTCTCCTTATATTTGCAAACGATAATATAATCTCAAGGAGTATGAGTTATACCGAAATGGCACAATTGGAGCTGATGAATGCAGCGGCTAATGTTACCTCGCAAGAGGATCTTGACGCTTTGCGGTTGACCCTCTCGCTGTTCTTTGCCGAGCGTGCCCAGAAGGCTATCGACAAGATGTGGGATGAAGGGACTTTAGATCAGAAGAAACTCGATGAACTGCGCGGTCAGCATCTTCGTACGCCATACAAGACTTTCTAAGTATGCGTTATGTAGTGCTCGACACAAATGCCCTCATTCAGGCATTACCCACCAAGAGCCGTTACCATAAGATATGGTCGGACTTTCTGGAGGGGAAATATTGTTTGTGTGTCAGCAACGATATCTTGACTGAATATGAGGAAATTCTTGCTGAGCACACCTCTCCTGAAGTGGCTCATAATGTAGTTGAGGCGATTGCTCGTCATCCGCAGACCGTCTACCGAGAGTCTTATTTCCGCTTCCATCTCCTTGCCGACTTCGATAAGGATGATGACAAGTTTGTGGATTGCGCTATTACCGCAAATGCCGACTATATTGTTACAGAGGATAGTCATTTCTCTCATCTCAAGCATATAGATTTCCCGCGTCTTACCGTACTGACTATCGATGAGTTTAACGAAACGTTAAAGTAATTATTTCTTTTTTTTGCATAGGATATCAATGGTAAGATTACACCAACCTATGATTTTATTCAGGAGATTCTGAGTCATGGTAACCAGTTGGAGGTGCTCTCGCCAGACGCCTTCCGTCAGCAAATCAAGGCCATTATTCAAGAAATGCACGATTTCTATGAATAATTTCTTCTGATATGCAATCATGTTGCATATTCGTGCTATAACTTTGCACAAAAAATGAAAGAGTTATGGCAAATCATGAAACCAGGTAAGCTATTATTAAACTACTAATTTGAAATTCAACAATCAAATGACATACGACATAATTTGCTTTATAATCCATTGAGAGTTAATGGATTATAAAGATTATTCTGTAACAATTAGTGACATATATACGACATAAAAGCGACATGAAAATGACATAGCAAATTAGCGCTTTGTCGTAATGAAAGCTTACATTTGCTACTGAGTGAGCAAAATTCAGCTACCGAGAAACCATTAAATTCTCGAGAGAATTTTCAAGTTACCTACCGAGAAACCCCCATTCAGTCGTAATGTGACTACCAGTTAGTCGTAATGAAACTACTTGTCAAGTGGTATATGAATCGTTTTCCCGTCTTTTGGCATACTTTTTTGAATCTATGTCATTAATATGTCGTTAATATGTCACTATTATGTCATTTATTACTATCTCAGAATTGGCATAACTAACAGAATAACAAATAATTGCTATACAAACTATGTCGTATGTCATTTGTCTTAAACAAATCATCAACCTATTTGTAATCAAGCAATAAATGACCGATATAATAAATCCCCGTGAGACGATTTGAGCTCACGGGGATTTTTGGTTTATTCACGGCGTAGGTATGCTGATTCTGATGCCGATGGGGACGGAGAAGGTGAATGGGTGGGCGGTGCGATAGGTGTCGATGCCGTCTCCTGTGTTGAAGAAATAGTTCAGACTTGGCTCAGCATAGAGTCCGATGACTGGTGTCAGACGATATTCCAGGCCGATGCCCAAGCCTATAGACCATTGTATCGACGGATCCAGCTCCAGTCGTTTTGTGGAGATCAGATTGCCGTTGACGGTTGTCTTTTCCTGGCAAGTGCTTCCTATTGGCAGTTCCATCATGGCCTGTGCTGAGGAATAGACTGCCCAGCGATTGGTCTTTACAGGATACCATGTTGCTCTTATTGGGATCCCTAAGTAGTGTAGACGCTGGGTTTGCTGTACCCAGGCGAAGGTGTTGCCAGCCTGAGTTTCAGAGTAGAGCTGGGTATATTGCAGTCCACTGCCGATGGCCCACCTATTATGAAGCATCTTATTGACAGACAGCCCGAAGGTCAGCGGCAGACGGTGGCGGGTAATGGTATCCATTTCCTGCTCATTGGGATTGTTGCTGCCTGGAGGCAGGTTGAATGTCCCAAGGCTGCCGATGCCGTTGAAAGCCATCGCCAGCATCCAGTCCCGGCTGTCAGTGCCCGAACTTACAGGAATGTCTTGTGTCTCGGCGATGACGTTTCTCGGCGTAGTCTCCCTCGTGATTGGTGTAGAGACTGGCGGCTCTGACTGATGAACAGTCGTATCTGTAGTTGCGACTTCTGATAGCGGAGTCGGTGTCATTGGAGTCGCAAGAGAGTCAGCCACCACTTTTTGCTGTACAAGTCTCTGGAGGGGTACCTGCGGACTTGTTTCGGGCGTATGCCCTGTTTCATGAGAAATCTTTGTCTCAGGCGTCATCTCTGTTTCAGGAGACTGCGCCGCCTTGGGCTTCTGGGTCTTCCCCGCTTCTGTGATGACCGGCTCTTGCCTGGGGCTGGTATGCAGCAGATGCCAGAGACCAATGGGCAGCCCGATGGCCAGTAGTCCCAATAACAGGACAGCCAGCGAGCGCCTTAGCATCATCTTCGCCCTGAACAGGTCTGACGAAGAGGTGTGAGGGTCGATGTGGAGTATTCTGGCAATGTCCTGATGGCTCAGTCCCTCGAGTACAGACAGTCGGAACACCTTCTGGTAGCTCTGGGGCAACTGTTCCACAAGGCTCATAATCTCATCGTATTCCAAAGGCGAATAGGCTGCTGTTGAGGGTGTCTCTTTCAGATTGTCGAGGGGCACGGCAGCCTGTTGCTTCGCCTGTTTGATATAGGTAAGCGCCAGGTTCTGTACCACCTTCTGCATCCAGGCTTCCGCTTTGGCAGGATCCTTCAGCGAGTTGATCTTGGTGAAGATCAGGAGGAAAGCATCGTGAAGCAGGTCGTCGATGGTGGCTTCATCACTCACATAGCGACGACAGACATTTCGCAGATTGTCGCTCATGAGGGTATAAAGCTGCCCGAAGGCCTTGCGGTCTCCTTGCTGGCACCGTTCCACGATTTGCTTCACGCTTGGCTCTCCCATTGTCCTACAGATTATTTAACAACAACTTTCTTTCCGCCAACAATATACAACCCCGGCTTCAGCCCGTCGGTACACAGCCTGCCGTCTTGATAGGCCGCTGTGCCCACACGCTGACCGCTTATCGAATAGATAGCCTTGTCTTCTGGCGTTCTTCGGGGGCTCTTTATGTTGACTAATCCTCCTTCACCAGAGTCTATATAATAAGGAAGTATTTCCTGTCCTGTGTCAACAAGGGTATCCTTATATTGATCCCAAACACCTACAGTAACATTGAACGGTCGAATGGTCGCCCCTTCTTTATTCAGGACGAAGCAGTTCCTGTCGCAGTTCCAGCTATAGGTGTATTTTTCTGCCTTTCTTGTTTTCCTTGAAGCGTGTCTAATTAGACTTCTATTATGACCTACTACAATCTCTCTTCCATAATCACTAGAGAAGATATAGGCATCCTCGGAATAGAATACCAGTGGTGATGGCTTCATGTCGTAAATCAGATAACAAAAGTGTCTACTAACGATTGCATCAGGTGTTAAGGGCCAGAAAACGATGGTTCCGTCTTCATCTAATCCCCACTGATTTGCTATCTTGAAGTCTTCATTGTAAAATGGACTGTCTTCGTGGTACTCATTTGTTCCGGCGAGCCATGCTTTCTGGGCATCGAAAGGCACCGTAATCATCCCCGACATCCGCTGACTCATGACGGGAGAGGCAGGCCCCCGCGACTCGCTGACTGGGGTATAGGTGAAGAAAGCTGTCTTGGCTGTGAAATCAACAGGGCAGTAAAAGTCGTAATTGCTGTCGATAGACAACATATTAGCTTCATTCTCACGGATAATATTTGCATCCGACGTAAATCCCTTTGGCACATAGTCCAGGAATCCTATGTAATATAGGCAGTTGGGATTGGCCTCAGTTACATCAATTTTGAATACCGTATTAATATAATAGAGTCCTCTCAGGTCGACAGCTGCGGCATCCTTAGGTATTTTCAAAGTGTCGTTGCTGATGGTTAATGGGCTCCGTACGCCGTCAAATGTCCAATAGGTGTTTGTGCTATACCTAAAAGTAAAGGGTTCGCTGGAGGCGATGATGGTATGATTGTACTCAACTTGTGCGATATATTGCATTCCATTAACAGGTTCACAATCGTTGAGAATGAAGGTGACATGTCCTGTTACAGTCTCACCACTCTTGATAACCTCTGGAATCTCTGTAACATATCCGTAAGGGGCTACGGATCCAGTTCCGGCAATTTCTGGAGATATTGTTGCTTGGAACATAGAAAAAATAGGAGCCAATAGTTGATTATCTCGAAATATGCTTTCTTCTTCTTCATTGGTGATAGTGATTTCTCCGGAAAAGCTGGTATTTTTGAAATCACTGTATATATAGTGACTACCGTCTGACGCGTCTTCCTTAAAATTCATTTTGATACTTGCCGATATCTTAGGCTGACCTTCTTCGACGTGTATTTGAAATGAGTATAATATTTTTTTCTCTGTTACTTCGTATATATGTAACTCAAGGTCACCTGCCTTCAAAATGCTGGCATCTAATGTTATATCTCCAGAACTTCCAGCCCTAATTTCTACGATATTGTTGAATTGACTAGTCCAATATGACCAGTCTGAATCACCATCGCCAACACTCCACATACTATAATAATCCTTATCTCCATTATTTGTCACTTCAACATGAACCTTTATAGGCATGCCAGGATATAACACACCTTCAGTCCTTACATTACTGAACGTCAGGCTGTCCGAAGGGGAAGCCATTACCGGCAGCATATTCAGCAGCATGCCTAATAACAAAAAACTCATTCTTTTCATCATAATCTTAAGTTTTATTGGGTTTGTTTATTTCTTTCTGATCACTTTTCTGGTCCTTTTACCTTGGCGTATGATATAGACACCATTATTTGAATCTCGCTGGTTGCGGATTCCCGACAACGACCAACTATCAACGGGTTCGCCGTCCTCAAGCCGTTCCTCCTGAATATCAGTAGGACTGTTGCCGGGATTGCTGAACGCCCATCTTGAACCCAGATCGTCAGGCTGTGAGAAGAATAGCGGCGTTTCGTTCACACGGTCGTGACTTCTGGCATATTCGAAGGCTTCGGCCATCGACACTTCACCGTCGCCGTTGGTGTCGGCATTGATGGGATTCCCCAATTCGTCAGCACCGTTTACGGCACAGGTCCAATGGTACACGAATTCGTCATAGGTCTTATCGGGACTTGTCCACGATTGCTCGTATCCTCCGCAGGCTGTCGTGATGACGAGATTATTATATAATAGGTTGTCAATGAAACCACCTGCATAGCACTGCCCCATCAGGATATTGATAGAACCGATGTCGAACAGACTGACCAGCAGACCAAAGTGACGGTCGGATAGTTGGACATCGTTCCATAGCCAGATGAATGAGTCGCTTTCGTGGTCTTTTGACCCTCCATGATCAACGACGAAGATAAACAAGTGGTCGTCAGCCGTCAGCTCTCTCGATAATCGTACCATCACATGGTTGAGTGCCTGTTCTGTAGCAGGATAGTCTACGTCTTGCATGCCGTCGCCGTCAAGGTCTGTAGGTGATGATTCGAATCCACGGAAATCGGCTCTTAGTAAATCCTCTTCAGAATCCCCGCCATCGCTCATCAGCACCGTGATGTTTCGCTTGGGAATCCGATAGGTCTGGCTGAGTGTGCGATAGAGGAATGAGCAGTCGTTCCAGTAGCGTTCGTGGTTGGTAAGCTTGTTGCGCCCGCCATTGATGAGCACAGCATACAGATGATTCTCGGCAGAGCTTTGGGCTCGGGCGGGTGTCAGCTGTAACAGCATTGCTGCGATGGTAAAAACCGTCATCAGTCTTCTCATCATACCTTTCTATATGCAAAAATAATTCTTTAATTCAAGACTTCAACCATATAGATAGAAAAAAGAGTAAATGACTGCGTGGCGTTAATGTTTTTTTGGAATTTCCTATCAATTATCTAAATAACGTTAATGAAATGTAGCTGATGCAGCAATAGCGAATCTTAGCATTATGAGCCTATACTGAATAAAGAATCCCCGTGAGCACAAATCGTCTCACGGGGATTTTCAATATCTCTATGGATTCGGATTACTGGGCCTCGAGGTAGAGGACGCGGCTGCTCCAGTCGCTCTTGAGCGACCACTCGGGGTTGAGGTTGTTGGGGATGTCGAGGCCGTTGTTCATCAGATACTCGCCGCTGAAGACCTTGCCCTCGATGCTCATCGGCTTCAGGTCGATGCTGTTCAGCTCGTGTACCTTATATAATTTATTGGCATCGAGGCCAGCCATCTTCACCTTTGGCAGATGCTCGTTCTGGAATGACTCGGTCTTCCACCAGAAGAAGACAGACTTGGTCTTCTGCTCATTCACGTACATCATCGAGGCAAGGCCCTTCTTGTCGTATGGAGAAACGAGGCGGTAGATGTCGCCAAACTGCACGATTGGGCGGATCTCCTTATACTCCTTGATGGCCTTGCGGCAGAGGTCCTTTTCGGCTTCGCTCATGTTCTTGGGCTGAATCTCCATACCGAGACGTCCGCTCATAGCCACATCGATGCGATACTTCAGCGAGGTGGTGCGGAAGACGGTGTGGTTAGGTGTTGCCGAGATATGGCAGGCCTGGGCGATGGCGGGGAAGAAGTAAGAGGTGCCCCACTGCATATAGATGCGCTGCAGGGCATCGGTATTATCAGAAACCCAGAACTCATCGAAATAAGGCAGCACACCCCAGTTAGCACGTCCGCCACCAGAGGCACAGGCCTGGATGGTCAAGTCGGGATACTTGGCACGGATTCGCTCACAGGTCTTCTGGAAACCACGATGATACTCGATATAGAGGTGGCTCTGGTCGTTCATTGTGAGATACTGCGAACCGTGATTCATAATCGACATGTTGGCATCCCACTTGATATAATCGATCTCAGGATACTTGGTCATCAGGTTGTCGACGATTGAGAACACAAAGTCCTGCACCTTGGGGTTCGACATGTCGAGCACCACCTGCGTGCCGCCACGGCCCAGGACTGGTTCACGCTTCGGCGCCTTTACAATCCAGTCAGGATGCGCCTCATAGAGTTCGCTGACGCTGTTAGACATCTCGGGCTCAATCCAGATACCAAACTTGATACCATGTTTCTTGGCATCGCGCAGCAGACCCTCGATACCGTCGGGCAACTTGTTCTTATCAACCTCCCAGTCGCCGAGAGCGCAGTTATCCGTCTTACGAGGATACTTCACGCCAAACCAACCATCGTCCATCACGAAGAGTTCGCCACCCATCGAGGCGATGTCGCCCATCATCTGGTCCATACCCGCCTGATTGATGTCCATGTAGACACCTTCCCAGGAGTTGAGCAGGATCTTGCGCTCCTTGTTGCCATGAGCCAGCTTGTAGTTGCGGCCCCACTTGTGGAAGTTGCGGCTTACGCCAGAGAGTCCCTGCTTCGAGAAGCTCAGGGCAACGGCTGGTGTAGCGAAAATCTCACCCTTCTTCAGATGATACTCGGAGTTGTCGGGATTGATGCCTGCGAAGAAATAGTGGAAATCCGTGTCATCCGTCTCCACCTTCAACTGGTAGTTGCCGCTATAGACGATGGCCGCACCAATCACGTCGCCAGCATTCTCCTGACCCTTGCCGTCGAGCGAGAACATCACCTCGCCATGGGCAGTATGGGCATTGCGCACACCATCCTTATTCTTGATAATCTTCTCGCCAGGAGTCAGCGGCTCCTCACAGAGGATGGCCTCGTTACCCCAAGAGCCGTAGAATGAGCTCAGCCAGACGTTACCACGACGGATGGGCAGCGAGCAGGAGGCAAACTGCGTCAGCGTGACGGGCTTTGCCTCGCCATTCTGAATCTCTGCCCAGGTCTCGATCATATCCTCATCGGGATAAACCTTGTAGCAGAGATCGACTGTAATCGGATAAACGGGGTCTTTCATGGGGATACGGGTAATCTTGCCTTCGCGTTTCACCTCGCCGGTAGCGAAGAGGGCTGTCGACATGTTACCGTCAGCATGGCGCATGGCAAGCGCAGCCTCGGCAGGGCAGTTCAAGCCATAGGCAGGGTAGGCATCCATCCTGCCGCCACGAGGCGCCTGCAGTTGAGAGAGATCGTAGTCGCTCAGCTTGGCACCATAATACACATACTGGGGTTGTCTTCCTTCGTCCACGTTCAGAACCATCGTCGTGTTCTTGGTCTGGATCGTCACCTGCTCGGCCTTCGTCGTCTGGACGCAAGTCAGAAGCAATGCAAAGAATAGAATTTTCTTCATACGAATATAATAGTTATTGATGTTATGATTTCTGTCTGCAAAAATACAAAAAATCTGATAAAAACGTTTCTTCTTTCTTGCTTTTTTAGTAATTTTGCACCCAAAGTGCAAGTATTTGACTGATAAGTACAATATGAACTCGTTTGATATCTGGTTATTGGCTATCGCACTTGCTATGGATTGCTTCACGGTTTCCATCGTCAGCGGTGTCATCGTTCGTCGCCATCTTTGGGGGCTTGTGCTTCGCATGGCCTTCCTCTTTGGTGGCTTCCAGGCGCTGATGCCTTTTCTGGGATGGCTGGCCACGAGTCGCTTTAGTGCACAGCTGGAGGCTGTTGACCATTGGATTGCCTTTTCGCTGCTCGTGTTCATCGGGGGTAAGATGATCAAGGAGGCATTCGAGGATGAGAAGGAGCCCTCTTTCAATCCGCAGAATCTCCGAGTGCAGCTGCTGCTGGCCGTTGCCACGAGTATCGATGCCTTGGCCGTTGGTATCTCTTTTGCCTGTCTAGGGTATAGTTCGGCTATCGCGCTCGTAATACCTTTATTTATAATAGGGCTGGTCTCTTTTATATTCAGTATGGTGGGTTATGTGCTGGGTGTCCGTTTCGGCAATCGTATCGCCCGTCGTCTGAAGCCGGAGTTGTTGGGTGGTGCCATCTTGGTGGCTATCGGCTTTAAGATTCTGGTGTCTCATTTATTCGGATAATCAAAGATATAAGTATATGAATAACGTTATGCAGGGTATCATCAAGTTTGTCGACAAGAACACTTATCCAGTATTGTTGACGCTTTTTATCCTATGGATGTGTGTCGGCATTTTTCCGCTTCGGTGTTATGAGACTGACGGTCAGGAGATTATTCTCGGCTGTGATATCATGTATCGTGAAGGATGGTCGTTGCCGCCAGTCTATTCCTATGCCTACAGGATGCAGCCGCTCACAACCATCCTGGTGGTAGCCTTGAAGCATTTGATGCCATTCTTCACTTGTGAACAGATCTATTGTTTCCTCACGGCGTTAGCTGCATTGCTCTTCCTGTTTGGCAGTATATCGTTTGTCCGTCATATCACTAAAGCCTCAAAGTCGCTGATTCTGCTGGCGGCGATGCTGTTGCCTGAGATCTATGCCATCGCGATGTATCCCAACACAGCGATTCCTGCTGCTGCCTGCTTTATCTGGGCGATGGTGCTGATTGTGCGTCAGCGTATGTGGCTGGCAAGCGTACTGCTGATCGTGTCCGTGCTGTTCCGTCTTGACATCCTGGCGGTGTTCCCTGCCGTACTGCCGCTCCTGCTCTTTGAGGGGAAGCCCCTGAAGCGCGCCCTTGGCCTGTCGCTTGGCTATGGTGTGTTTGTGATGGCATTGGTGGTGGGCTTATCCCTGATGCTGAAGACCGACTGGTTCGGCACGTATGAGGAGTATCAGCATAACGGTCCGCTAATCACGCCTGCCGAAAGGATTCTGTCCATTACGGGTTTCTACTCGCTGGCTTACTTCCTGCTGCTGCCCATAGGCATTGGTGTGATCATTGCCAAGAAACGCTGGATGGAGCTGTTCGTGGTGCTGCTGCCTATTGTGCTGATACATTATATATATGGGGCGTTTGGCAATGCCTCGAAGCACTACCTCTATAATGCGCCTTTTGTGATCATTGCTGGTGTGAGGGCTATGGAGTGGCTTCAGGGATTGCTGCGTAAGCATGCCGTGCTGAAGTGGGCAACGGCGGTGGCGCTTATCCTCTTTATGACCGTCTCAGTGCGGAAGTGGAATCTGAGTGTGCCCTGGATCAGCAATAATCCGCTGAACAAGGTGGGTGTCGTTGTGCCGCTCTATGAAACGCAGCGGGCAGAGACGGGCTATGGCCTGGGAATCGGTGCCGGCTTCCAGCTGTGTACCAACGATGAGGATATGTTGCTGACAGGTCATGCGTTCTACCCTTGGTATATCCGTGAGATCAAGCGGGTGATGGGCGACTGGCGCAGTCAGCAGAAGGCAGCTATCGACAAGGTGCCAACGGCGAATATCCTAGTGCTGGAGTTTGGTGCTGCTGCACCTCTGTCGTTCGAATATATGACGGAGCCCTATCACTTCCAGCAGCTGGAGAAGATGCCGGAGGCTTATCGCTATACCATCTCGAACGCTGAGCGCGACCTTCATTTCTGGCGTGTCGTGCTGACAGCACCACTTACCGATAGCCAGCAGGTGGTCGACTATATCAACAGCGTCAGAAAAGACTTCCTCGATGGCGAGTGCTATCTCCTTTCTGCCAACAATCATTATGGGGCTTGTTACTTTATGGATGAGCTGGTTCCGCAAGGGATACTCGAGAAGAAAGCAGACCGTTTGTACAAAATATTGAAATAAATTTGGTTTTTTGCGCGCTTATTCGTATTTTTGCAGCAAGATGGATGAACAAGGGACAATTCAGCTCAAGAATGTAGGCATCGGCTACCAGACGAAACATGGTGTAAGGACGGTGGCTGAGGGCATCAATGGCGCTATCCATAGTGGGGCGCTTACTTGTCTGCTTGGTGCCAATGGCGTGGGCAAATCAACTTTGTTGCGTACCTTATCCGCCTTCCAGCCGAAGACGGCAGGTGAAATCTTGATTGAGGGCCGTGAGTTGTCCACCTTTACGGATAAGGAACTGAGCAGACGGATAGGTGTAGTGCTGACGGAAAAGCCCGATGTGAGGAATATGTCTGTTCGCGAACTCGTCAGTCTTGGGCGCTCACCTTACACAGGGTTCTGGGGAACATACTCCAAGGAGGACCTGCAGATTGTGGATGAGGCCATCGCCCTGGTGAACATCGAAGACCTGAGTCGGCGGATGGTCCATACGTTGAGTGATGGTGAGCGTCAGAAAGTGATGATTGCCAAGGCTTTGGCACAACAGACGCCAGTAATCTATCTAGACGAACCTACTGCCTTCCTCGACTATCCCAGTAAGGTGGAAGTACTACAGCTGTTGCGTCATATCAGCCGTCAGGCAGGTAAAATCATATTCCTTTCTACACACGATGTGGAACTGGCGCTGCAACTGGCCGATACCATCTGGCTGATGACACGTGGAGAGAAGATTGCGATAGGCTCCCCCCAGCAGTTGGCAGAGGATGGCATTCTCAGCCGATTCATCGAGCGGGAGGGAATCGTTTTCGATCGTGAGACGCTGACAATCAGAATAGTCAAGAAGTAATGAGCAAATGAGAGAAAGCTATGATATACGGACATGGTGATGATGTTTTTCGCTATGGCGATCAGGTCAAGTTGAATTTCAGTTCTAATGTGTATAGTGGAGCTGACCTTTCAGGCTTGAAGGATTATCTGATGCAGCATTTCGATGTTGTGGGTCACTATCCTGAGCCACGCCCCCATCAGTTGGAGTGTTTGCTGGCGGAAAGTCTGGGGGTTCCTGACAATACCATCATGGTCACCAATGGTGCCAACGAAGCCATCTACCTGATAGCACAACTCTACAAAGGCTGGTCATCCGTTATCCCACAGCCTACATTCAACGAGTATGAAGATGCCTGCAAGACCTTCAGCCATCTGATTTCCTATGATTCTGCCGACGAACTGGAAGTGCTGCCAGACGATCGGCTCTATTGGCTTTGCAATCCAAATAACCCTACGGGTAATGTGCTCAACAAGAACCTGCTGGCGCATATCATCCGGCAGAATCCCCGTTATCTGTATGTCATAGACCAATCGTATGCAGACTATACCCTGCATCCTACTTTAGAGCCCAAAGAATTGGCAAACTACTATAATGTATTGTTGATTCACTCGCTCTCGAAGAGATATTGCATTCCTGGTTTGAGGCTGGGATATATATACAGTTCACCTATTATTATTGATCGTCTGCAACATATTCGTCAGCCCTGGACGGTGAATGCGCTGGCTATTGAAGCCGGAAAATACCTGGTAAAGCATGATCCGAAGATGATACCCGACTTGAGGGCTTATCTGGAAGAAGCCAGTCGCCTGCATGCAGAATTATCTGCTATCGAAGGACTGATGGTGATGGACAGTGGTACGAATTTCATGCTGGTTAATCTGGGAGTAGGCAATACCTTTGAACTGAAGAAGTGGCTGATAGAGCAACACGGCATCTTGATTCGTGATGCTTCAAACTTCAGGGGACTTGACAACCATTGTTTCCGTGTGACAGCCCGCACCAAGGAGGAGGATGACCAGCTCATAGCGGCTCTTAAACAATATATGGCATGGATCGCATCTGGGCAGCATTGATCTTTTTTACCCGTCTGCCATTCTGGCGTCTCCATGAGCCGCCCAAGGAGTGTTACCAGACGGTAGTTGAACATTGGCCGTTGGTAGGCTGGCTCACGGGTGGCATCATGGCTGGTACGCTTTGGCTTTCATCATTGGTTTTCCCTTATCCAATGGCGGTGTTACTGGCTATTGTGATGAGGATGCTGGTGACTGGTGCGCTCCATGAAGATGGTCTGGCGGATTTCCTCGATGGGTTTGGAGGTGGCGGAAACAACCGCCAGCGAATCCTTGCCATCATGAAGGATTCCCATATAGGCACCTATGGTGTTATAGGCCTGATACTCTATCTGCTGCTGCTTTTCTCCTGTTTCGTTTCGATGACGCCCAAGATGGCTGCCATGGCCATTTTGGCAGCTGACCCCTTCGCCAAGATGCTCACCAGCCAACTTGTTTCCATGATGCCCTATGCCCGTCGTGAGGAAGAGGCGAAGGCTAAGGTGGTGTATCGGAAGATATCCGTGGCAAGTGGCATCAGTCTGGCAGTACAGGGCCTGTTACCAATTGCCTTATTTATATGGTATACAGGTGTGGCTTGGGAAACGATGATTTTCATCCCTGCGCTCGTCATGTATTTTCTCTACCTGCTTATCTGGCGGAAGATACAAGGTTATACAGGAGACTGCTGTGGGGCTGTCTGCCTGTTGGTGGAATTGTCAGTCTACTTGACGCTCCTTGCCAACACTACGTTGACGGCAAGGTTATAGCAGTTCTTCGAAAGGAGCTGCGCTGACGCTCTTCAGGTTCTTCTCCAGTTGTTCCGTTGAACTGGCACCTATCAGTACTGAAGTGACAGCTTTCTGATGCAGAATCCAGGCAAGTGCCATCTCTGCCAGTGTCTCTCCACGTCGCACGGCAATCTCGTTATAGAGTCTCAGTTTAGACAGCAATTCCGGTGTGAGCATCTCCTCTTTCAGGAATTTGCCTTTCGACATGCGTGAACCCTCGGGGATACCGTTCAGATAACGGTCTGTGAGTAATCCCTGTGCCAGAGGTGAGAAAGCAATAAAGCCAACGCCCTTCTCTGCACAGAAATCTGTGATACCGGTGTCCTGTGGTTGGCGGTCCAGCATATTCAGTCGTCCCTGATAGATCAGCAGGGGCACATCGTGGGCTTTCAGGTAATCGTAGCCAAACTTCAAAGGTTCCAGCGGCCAGTTTGAGATACCTACGTAAAGGGCCTTGCCCTGTCGAACGATATCCACCAAAGCCTGCAAGGTTTCTTCAAGGGGTGTATCAGGGTCGTAGCGATGGCTGTAGAAGAGATCTACATAATCAATCTTCATGCGCTTCAGACTCTGGTCCAGAGAGGCCATGAGATATTTCCTGGAGCCCCACTCACCATAAGGGCCAGGCCACATGTCGTAACCTGCCTTTGACGAGATGAACAGTTCATCGCGATAGGGACGGAAATCCTCATCCATGAGTCGGCCCATCGTCTCTTCGGCTGAGCCATATACGGGTCCGTAGTTGTTAGCTAAGTCAAAGTGGGTAATACCGTGATCGAAGGCATAGTGCGTGATTTCCCTGCTTCGCTCATAGGGATCGACACTTCCGAAATTATGCCAGAAGCCGAGACATACCTTAGGCAGTAAAACACCAGAGCGCCCACAGCGCTCATACTCCATTCCATTGTCGTAACGGTTTTCGGCAGCGAAATATAACTTCTTCATAATGCTATAGTTTTAGTGTGACGCTGCAAAGTTACGAAATTATTCAGTATTAATCACTCTTTATTCGTAATTATTTCGTAACTTTGCGCCATAAATAATCAAAACGATTCATTACGATGGTATACAATGAGATAGGAAAGACAGGTATGCGGGTGTCAAACTTAGGTTTTGGGGCCTCGTCACTAGGTGGTGTGTTTCATGGCATTCGCGAAGAGGAGGGTATTCAGGCCGTTCATGTGGCAGTGGATAATGGGATCAACTTTATCGATGTCTCTCCCTATTATGGTCATCTGAAAGCCGAGACGGTATTGGGTAAGGCCTTGAAGGAGATACCTCGTGAGAAATATTATCTCTCGACAAAGGTGGGCCGGTATGGCAAGGATGGTGTCAATACCTGGGATTATAGTGCCAAGCGAGCCAAAGAGAGTGTATATGAAAGCATGGAACGTCTGAATGTAGACTATATCGACTTGATAAACGTTCACGACATCGAGTTTCAGGCTGATCTGGAAGGCGGTCTTCAGAAGGTGGTCGACGAGACCCTGCCTGCCTTGGTGGAATTGCGGGATAAAGGTATCGTGCGCCATGTTGGTATCACGGATCTTCAGCCTGAGAACCTGAAATGGGTGATAGAACATTCAGAGAAAGGGGTGGTGGAGAGTATTCTGAATTTCTGCCATTATTCATTGAATGATACCCTCTTAGCCGACTATCTGGGATTCTTTGAGATGCATGGGGTCGGCGTGATTAATGCTTCGCCCTTCTCCATGGGGCTATTGTCCGAGCGTGGTGCTCCTGAATGGCATCCGGCAACCAAAGCACTGAAAAAGGCCTGTGCCAAAGCGGCTGCCTATTGTCAGGAGAAGGGGTATCCCATCGATAAACTTGCCATCCAGTTCTCTACCAGTCTGAATCCTCGGATTGCCACTACACTCTTTAGCAGCGCCAATCCGCAAAACGTGCTGAAGAATATCAATTATGTGAATGAGCCGATGGATGAGCAGCTTGTCAGAGAGGTACAGGCAATCATCGGTGACCAGATGTTTGTCAGGTGGAGAAATTCGTAGGTTTTCTGATTAATGTTATTTCGGCAGTTCGATGACGAATCGGCAGCCAGCGTGATAGTTGAGGTCGAGGTAGATATCACCACCAAGGTTTTGGATATGGCGTTTGGTTAGTGCAAGTCCGAGACCCAGACCATCAGAGAGGTCGTTTGCCTTCGTAAACATCTCAAACAGGTGGCTGCATTCTTCCTCTGCGATACCAGGGCCGGTATCTTGAACAATAAAGCGCACCATTGATCCGAACTCACTGACGCGTAATGTTACATGCAGACCATCAGAGTATTTGATGGCATTGTAAAGGAGCTCGGTGATGCTGCGCATCAGATAGGCACGGTTGGTATAGATACAGAAATCGTCAGGTAAGTCTGTCCCGAAATAAATGGACTGCTTGGGGAAGTGTTCAAAGGTGAGCATTATACTATCGTTGGCAATCTCATTGCATGACACCTCCTCGTTTTTGTTTGCATAGAGTGCCTGGGTAGTGCCCCTTGCTGAGCTGTCGAAGAGCATCTGTGCCATTCTGTCGAGCATCTGTGCATTGTGATACATCATGTCGGTGATGCTTTTCGCCTCTTCTTCAGGCAAGCTGCTTTTACTTTCCTTCAGAACATGCGCAAAGCCCATGATGATATTCAGTGGTGTCCGGATCTGGTGGGATACATTCTGAATAAACAGCGACTTCTGCCTGTCGGCTTCCTTTGCCAGTTCACTCGTTTGTGCCAATTCCTCATTGCGTCGGGCTGTTTCGTCATTGATCTTCTGAATATCGTTCACATGATTACTCAGCGACACTTGCATCTTGGCGAAGCTGTTCTGCATACGTCCGACGACATCTTGGTGTTGGGTAGTGGCTATCTGTGCATCGTAATGGCCTTTGGCAATACGCTGTAGCTTGCCTGCCAGTTTGTAAAGTGGCAACATGGCATGGGTGACGGTGAAGATGCTGAACAGTAGGATGAGCAGCAGTCCGATGATAATGAGTGGAGCGATGATGTAATTCAGGCGATAATAACGCTTGAGGACACTCCGTTCTGGACAGACGAGTGCCAGACTCCAGTTGGTTCCTGGTACTGGCTGATAATTCACAAGACAAGGCTCTCCATTAAGCCAGACCGACATACAGCCTTGTTTGCCTGTTGTCATCTCATGGCCCAATGCAAAGATATCGGTATTCTTCTGTGGATCAGCATCGCTGTAGATGGTCTTGGTAAAGAGCTGTGTCGTATCCGGATGCATGAAATAGCGCCCCTCATCGCCTGTCATCATAAAATAGGAATCCTCATAGGGCGTTTCTGTCGTGATGGTCTTGGATAGTCGTAGCAGCGACAGGTCGGTAGAGATGACGCCTATAAATTGTCGCTTGTCATTGTAGAGGGGTTTGCTATAGGAAGCCAGCATGCCGTCGAGGGTGAGGGCCAGCGAGTCACTCTCATCGTAATAGACCACCCAGCAAGGCTTGCCTAACAGATGGGGTGTCTTGTACCATACCTTTTCAAAATAATCATATTCCTCTTCTACGACGGTAGTGACGGTATCTTCCTCCCTCACTGTGTAAGCAGAGAAATACCTGCCGTATTTGGGGAAGGTATTCGGTTCAGTACTGATAGAACAACCGTCGATATGGCCGTTAAGCATAACGATGAAACGTGAGCAGGCCAGGATGGAGTCAGGATCCAGATGTTCTGTTATCTCCCAATCGTTGATGTCGGTGGCGGTCTGCACAATCTCCATAGAACGTACGATGCGCTGCATGGTAGTGTTGAGCACACTGGCGGCATGCTTCATCGCCTCCTTCTTCACATTGTTCTTCGATTGGCTGAACAGGATACCTAATGACAAGGCAAAGATTGGGATAGCCATCAGCAGGATGCCGAGGCTAAGCTTCCATGAAAGCGATTGGCGGATATGTCTGACAAGGTTGCCCATTCGTTACTTTGCTGTCTTTTAATACATGATTTTCTCCGAGTCTTTGATGAGTTGATTGAGCAGAGCGGTCACTTTGTCACCCCGGTCTTGAATCTCGTCAACAAGCTTGTCGGTATCTTCCTCTGCCAGTTCGTTCCGACGGTCCCTGATGGTCTTGACACTTTTGAAGATGTCGCCGATAGGAGCCATCATCTGGTCTGACATGTTATAGAGGAAATTGGTCTTCATACGGTCAGCGGCCTGAGCCTGCTCATACGATGACTGTAACTCTTCACCTCGTTCTTTTAGTGTCTCATATAATTGCTGCATTTCGCCCATACGGGTAGCGAGTGAATGCTGCATTTCCTGGAAATGGCGATGCAGACGGCCCACCTCGTCCTTTCGCCTGCATTCGGGTATCGGTTCGTCATAATAGCCTCCGGCAATTCGTTGTGCCGACATTTCCAGTTGTCTGAGTGGTATGAGCTGGTGATGGATAAAGAAGTAGCATGATAAGAGCAATAGCAGCAGTCCGACGACGGCTATCAGGAGTACGATATAGTGGAGTTGGATGTAGTCGCCGAAGATATCTTTCTCGGGCAGAATGATGCCGACACTCCATCCCAGTTCTTCCATAGAGCGCCCGGTAACATAAGCACGCTCAAAAGGTTTGTAGAATGTGTAATAGTCCTTTCCATCCAGCTTGACCTTTTTATAGCCACTCTCTCCATTCAACATGGCCTCGGCAGTCTCGATCATCGAGTAATCTTTATCTTTTGCTAAAACGAGGATGTTCTGATTCAGAATGCTGCTATCTGGATGGATGATGACCGACCCGTTTTTCCTTAACAGTGTACAGAAAGAGTTGGGTGAAGGCTTGGCCTCAAGCAAGATCTTCGACACGAGTGCCAGCGATACATCGATAGCCATTGTGCCCACCTTTTCTTGTCCTTTGTAGATTGGCAGCGAGTAGGTGGTGATGGTGTTTTCTTGTGTCAGGGGATCTAACCACCCCATGGCCTTTGTGGTGTCTGCGTCCCAGATGATGTTGCAATTGGTGATATAGGGGTTGGCTTCCACCAGTTTACGGGTATAGGCTTCTACCTTTTCTGGCTGGTCGATGACAGGCAGCATCTTCCAGTAGACGTTACCTGCTCCCTGCTCCACACTTAACAGGATATTGTCGATACGTTCCACGGTTGCTTCCAAGGTCTGCTGGGCATCCATGAGGGCCTCTTCCTTCACCGCTTTGCGCGAATAACGGAACATAATCAGCAGGGCAGCCAACAGCAATGTGGCTAAAGCCAATAAAACCCTCAAGCTGAGCCTGAAGGACAACGTGCCTCTGATTACTTTAGGAAGTCTAGCCATATCAGGGGCAAATATACAAATAATCAGTGAAAAACATGTAAATAAATCCGAAAAAGTGCATAATAATAATCTTTTTTAGTATCTTTGCACCCATCAAACGCATTACTCAATCATGATGAAACAAACCTTTATCATTGATGCCCATAGTCATTTGTGGCTGAAACAGGATACTTCTTGGAATGGTCAGGTGATCCGCACCACGCATAACGGGCGCTCGCTGTTCCTGGGTGAAGAGGTACAGATGCTGCCGCCGTTTATGATCGACGGTCAGAATTCTGCCGAGGTGTTCCTCTCGAATATGGATTATGCTCAGGTGTCGGCGACAGTGGTCGTTCAGGAGTTTATCGATGGTTTGCAGAACGACTATCTGTCTGAGGTGATGCGCCGCTTCCCTGATCGTTTTTTCGTCTGTGGCATGGCTGATTACCTGCACGACGGCTTCTATGAACAGGCTGCAGCGCTGATGGCGCAGGGTTTTAAGGGTATGGCCATCCCGGGCCATCGCCTCTTGGGGCGTTCGCTTGCGAGTGATGAGATGATGCGTATGTTCCAACTGATGGAGCAGCAGGGCATCATCCTTTCCATCACCCTTGCCGATGGTGATCGTCAGGTGGGTGAACTGCAGGAGGTCATCAGCGCTTGTCCTTGTCTGAAAATAGCTATTGGTCATCTGGGAATGGCCAATCCGCCGCTTTCCGCCCCTTGGGAGAACAAAAGCTGGCAAGCACAGATCAAACTGGCCCGCCACGAAAACGTCATGATAGAGTCGGGGGGTATCACCTGGCTGTATAATTCTGAGTTCTATCCCTTCCCCAGTGCCGTGAGAGCCGTCCGTGAGGCAGCAGATCTGGTGGGTATGGAGAAACTGATGTGGGGCAGTGATTATCCGCGGACCATTACAGCCATCACTTACCGTATGTCATACGACTTTATTTGCAAGACGCCGTTGATGACAGAGTCCGAAAAGCATCTCTTCCTTGGTGAGAATGCCCGCCGATTCTATGGCTTTAAGACTTTGAAAGAATTACCTTACATTAAAAATATGTCTGAATAGAATGAAAGCAATACAGATTTCTGGTTTGCGTCAGATGCAAATCGTAAACGTTCCTGAGCAGGAGTTGCATGCCGACGAGGTGCTTCTGCGTCTGCAGTATGTCGGATTCTGCGGGTCTGATCTCAGTACCTTTCTGGGAAAGAACCCGATGGTCAAGATGCCTGTGATCCCTGGTCATGAGATTGGGGCTGTCATCGAAAAGGTGGGTGCTGATGTACCCGAGGGTCTGAAGCCAGGTATGGTGGTTACCTGTAACCCCTATACGAATTGTGGCAAGTGTGCTTCCTGCCGTAATGCCCGTGTGAATGCCTGCCAGCATAACGAGACGTTGGGTGTGCAGCGCAATGGTGCCATGCGTGAATATATCGTACTGCCTTGGGAGAAAGTGATTCCTGCCGGACTGCTCACACCTCGTACCTGTGCCCTCATCGAGCCCATGAGTGTGGGCTTCCATGCTGTGAGTCGTGCCCAGGTCACGGATATTGATGTGGTGCTCGTCATCGGCTGTGGTATGGTGGGCATGGGGGCCGTCGTGCGTTCTGCCCAGCGTGGTGCGACGGTGGTGGCTGCTGATATCGATGATGAGAAACTGGCCCTTGCCAAGCAGATGGGTGCCAGCTATACCATCAACACCAAGACCGAGGATGTCCATGCCCGACTGCTGGAGATGACCTCCGGCTTTGGTCCTGATGTAGTAATCGAGGCCGTTGGTAGTCCGCAGACCTATCAGATGGCTGTCGATGAGGTGGCTTTTACAGGTCGCGTCATCTGTATCGGCTATGCAAAGGTCGAAGTCAGTTTCCAGACGAAGTTCTTCGTGCAGAAGGAACTCGATATCCGTGGCTCGCGTAATGCCCAGCCCAGCGATTTCCGTGCCGTCATCCACTATCTGGAGCGTGGCACCTGTCCTGTCGATCGTCTGATTAGTCGTGAGGTGACTCCTGAAGAGGCACCGGAGGCGATACAGCAGTGGGCCGACAATCCAGGGAAGGTATTCAGGATCTTAGTACATTTCTGAGGATATGGAAAAGCAACAATCTTTGATAACTAAGGACGGCGTGAGCTATCTCCTGCCGTTCATCCTCGTCACGTTCTGCTTTGCCCTCTGGGGCTTCGCCAATGACATCACCAACCCGATGGTGAAAGCCTTCTCGAAGATTTTCCGCATGAACGTCACTGAGGGTGCTCTAGTACAAGTGGCCTTCTATGGAGGCTATTTCTGCATGGCTTTCCCTGCCGCTATCTTCATCCGTAAGTACAGTTACAAGGCGGGTGTCATCATGGGGCTCGGACTCTATGCGGCTGGTGCGCTGCTCTTCTTCCCGGCAAAGGCCGTGGGTATCTATGGCTGCTTCCTCGTGGCCTACTTCATCATGACCTGCGGACTATCGTTCCTCGAGACTTCCTGCAACCCTTACATCCTGACGATGGGCCCTGAGGAGACTGCCACGCGCCGTTTGAACATGGCACAGTGCTTCAACCCCTGCGGCTCTATCATCGGCATGTTTGTGGCCATGAACTTCATCCAGGCCAAGCTCAACCCTCTGAGCAGTGCCGAGCGTGCCTCGCTGAGCGACGCTGAGTTTGAGGCTCTGAAGGATGCCGACCTCAGTGTGCTCATCTCACCTTATCTGATAATAGGTCTTGTCATCGTGGTGATGCTCCTCATCATCCGTTTCACTAAAATGCCCAGGATAGGTGACCAGAACCACGATATCCACCCACTCATCACTCTCCGCCGCATCTTCGCGCTGAAGTATTATCGCGAGGGTGTCATCGCACAGTTTTTCTATGTGGGTGCCCAAATCATGTGCTGGACCTTTATTATCCAATATGGTACTCGGGTGTTTATGGCCGAGGGCATGAGAGAACAGGAGGCCGAAGTGTTGTCGCAGCAGTTTAACATCTATGCGATGTTGTTCTTTATCTGCTCTCGCTTCATCGCCACCTTCCTGATGAAATACGTGAAACCCGCCATGCTGTTGGCCGTCTTCGGCGTGTTTGCAATGGTGTTCACGCTGGGAGTCATCGCCTTCCAGAACCGCATGGGCCTCTATTGCCTTGTCTGTGTCAGTGGCTGCATGTCGCTGATGTTCCCCACAATCTATGGTATCGCCCTCGATGGTTTGGGCGATGATGCGAAATTTGGTGCTGCAGGCCTTATCATGGCCATCCTTGGTGGTTCGGTTCTGCCCCCGCTACAGGCGATGATCATCGACCAGGGTACTGTCTTTGGCTCTTTCCCTGCCACCAACGCCTCGTTTGTGCTGCCGTTCATTTGTTTCCTCGTAGTGACCGTCTATGGCTACCGCACGCATGTTCAACGTCATTTGTAAAGCTGAAGAATTCATCAAATAAATCTGATTATGAAGAAAACTATATTATCAACGATTTTGCTGTGCCTGGGTTCTTTCGCGATGGCACAGCCTGCAGGTGGCTTCGGAGGATTCCAGGTACCTGAGGTTAAATTGGAAACATCCCAACAGTGGAAGGATGTGAATTATGCTGGCGACGATCAGGCTTTTCATACCTGTGACATCTATCTTCCCAAACAGGAACAGGAAAGCTATCCCGTCGTGATTCATATCTATGGCAGTGCCTGGTTCAGCAACAGCAGCAAGGGCATGGCCGATCTCGGCACCATCGTCAAGGCTCTGCTCGATGCGGGCTATGCTGTGGTTTGCCCTAACCACCGTTCCTCGATGGATGCCAAGTGGCCAGCACAGATTAATGATATCCGTGCCGTCATCCGTTTTGTGCGTGGCGAGGCTGCAAAGTATAAGTTCGACACCTCCTTCATCGCCACCAGCGGATTCTCTTCTGGCGGCCACCTCTCTTCGACGGCAGCCACCACCAGCGGTATGAAGACTGCTAAAGTGGGCACCGTGGAGATCGACCTCGAGGGCAGTCTTGGCGCCTATACCTCGGAGAGCAGCACGGTGAATGCCGCCTGCGACTGGTCTGGTCCTGTCGACCTTACTGCCATGGATTGCGGTGACCACATGCAGATGGGCGACAACTCGCCTGAGGATGTGCTGCTCAATTCCAAACTCGACAAGGAGCCTGACAAATACCTCAGCCTCAGTGCCACCAACTATGTCGATCCTGATGATCCACCAGTCATCATTTTCCATGGTGAGAAGGATAACGTGGTTCCCTGCTGTCAGGGCAAGAAGTTCTTCGAGCTGCTGAAGGCTGCCGGCGTGAAGACCGAAGCCACGTTCGTCCCAGAGGGTGGTCACGGCATGGGCATGTATAGTGAGGAGAACCTGCAGAAGATGGTCAGCTTCCTCAATGACGTTAGAACCAATAAGGAATAAGATATGAACAGACTGTCAGCATCATTTATCGCAGGCCTTGTCTGCCTCTCGGCTGTGGCTCAGGAGGCAGTATCGCCCAACGGCAAGATTAGTATGGCTCTAAAGGACAATGGCTATGTGATTAACTATCTGGATAAGGCTGTTCTGGATATTCCCGTTGTGGGATTCGGCAGTCTCCAGTCTCAGGCCCTTACGTTCTCACAGCGTTTAAGTGTCGACTATCAGATGCTGGCAGGCAAACGTCTGCACTGCACTAATGAGGCCAACGAATATCGGGCGGATATCGGTAGTGGCCAGTGTTTGGTGATGAGGCTCTACAACGATGGTGTGGCTTTCCGCTATGAGTTGTCAGGGCTCAAGGAGGCTCCGCTGCCTCAGGAGCAGACCACCTATCTCATTCCTGAGGGAACAAAGCGCTGGATGCAGCAGTGGAGTGAGGCTTACGAAGGCTTCTTCCCCTTGACTACCACCTGTAAGGTTGAACCGGTACCCAGTTTCAGTGGTATCTTCAAGTCTGCCGAAGGTTATAATAACCGCTGGGGCTATCCTGTGCTCCTCGAACCTGTCGACGGGGTGTTTGCCCTGATTTCCGAGGCCAATATCGAGCGACGCCAGAGTGCCTCTTGTCTCTATAATGATGGAGAGCGTTTTCGCGTCGTGCCCGACAAGAACGATCTGGCCGTCAGCGGCTTCTGGCATAGTCCTTGGCGCACGGTGATCATCGGCAGTTTGGCCGATGTGGTGGCTTCTACCCTGATTACCGATGTCAGCGAACCCTGCCAACTGGATGATACGAGTTGGATTCAGCCTGGTGTGGTGTCCTGGATCTATTGGGCTTACAACCATGGCTCCAACGATTACACCATCATCCAGAAGTATGTGGATATGGCGGCCACTCTGAAGTTGCCTTATGTCCTGATCGATGCCGAGTGGGATGAGATGCAGGACGGCAAGACCATTGAGGATGCCGTTGCCTATGCCAAGTCCAAAGGTGTCAAGCCGATGATATGGTACAACTCTTCCGTGGGGTGGGTAGACGGTGCCCCAGGGCCGAAATACCGGCTGAACAAGCCCGAAGACTGTGAACGGGAGTTTGCCTGGTGCGAGCAGATCGGTGTGGCTGGTGTGAAGATCGATTTCTTCTCTGGCGATAACCAGATGAACATGGACTATTGCATCGACCTTCTGGAGAGTGCTGCCCGCCATCATCTGTTGGTGAACTTCCATGGTGCCCCCATCCCCCGTGGCTGGCAGCGCACTTATCCCCATCTGCTCTCTACCGAGGGCGTCTATGGCGCAGAGTGGTATAACAATGTGCCCACCTTTACGGCGCAGGCTGCGAGCCATAATGCTACGCTGCCTTTCACCCGTAACGTCATCGGCCCCATGGACTATACCCCTTGTGCCTTCAGCGACTCGCAGCATCCCCATATCACTTCGCTGGCCCATGAGCTGGCACTTACTGTACTCTTTGAGAGTGGTCTGCAGCATCTCGCCGATAAACCCGAGAGTTTTTTCGCCCAGCCACATGCTGTTCAGGATTTCCTGTCGCTGCTGCCAAACGTATGGGATGAGACGCACTATCTGAGCGGCTATCCTGGAAAGGGTGTTGTCCTCGCCCGTCGCCATGGCAAGATGTGGTATGTGGCAGGCATCAACGGTCTTGACAAGCCTCAGACGCTTCGTTTCGACCTTGGCTTCATCAAGAGCGCCCACGGTGTCTGTTTTGCCGATGCTCCCAGCGGCAAATGGGCGCTCTCCGTTGTCGATAAACTCCCCGCAGCGATGGCATGTCAGCCGCGTGGAGGCTTTGTACTTGTATTGGATATAAACCAAAACCACTGATGATAATGAAAAAGAATGTCTTATTAAGCTTGGTGGCTCTTGTGATGGGCTGTCTTGCTGTGAATGCACAGAAGAGTATCGTAATCCTTTATGAGAACGACGCCCATTGCGGCATCGACGGCTATACGAAGATGGCAGGACTGCGCGATGCCATCAATCAGTCTGATACGGCCTATGCAGCAGCCGTCTGCTGTGGCGACTTCCTGCAGGGCAACACCACGGGAGCCATCTCCAAGGGTCAGTACATCGCCGACATCCTGCGACTGATGGATTACCACGCTCTCACCCTTGGCAACCATGAGTTCGACTACGGTGTGCCCCGCATGAGAGCATTGCTCGAACAGGTAGGAACGCCTGTCGTATGTGCCAATCTCTATGAGGCTGGCGAGCAGCATCCTATGTTCGCACCCTACGTCATCCATCAGTATGGCGATAAGAAGGTGGCCTATGTCGGTGCCTGTACGCCTGAGACGATGATCCTCGAGGGCTATTCCTTCTACGATACCAACGGCATCCTGCTCTATGACCTGAAGCCGAAGACCTTCTACGAGCTGATCCAGCAGGCTGTGGATGCAGCCCGTGGCGAGGGAGCCGACTATGTGGTGCTGCTCTCCCATGTAGGCGAGACACCGCAGTCGATGGGATTCAGTTCCCACCGTCTTGTGAACAACACCCGTGGCATCGATGTCGTGCTCGATGGTCATTCCCATGAGATCTTCGAGGGCGTCAAGGTGAAGAACCTCGACGGCAAGGAGATCATCGTCACCCAGACAGGTACGCAGTTTGCCAATGTAGGTAAGCTCGTTATCACCCCCGACGGCCGCTTCATCACCCAGCTTGTCAAGAGCAAGGATATCCCTTACGCCAATGCGAAGGTGACTGCCGCCACCGACAGCATCCATCAGAAGGTGAAGGCCGTTACCTCTGAGGTGGTAGCCCATAGCGACTATACCCTAGTGGTGAGCGACGAGAACGACCAGTGGATTGTACGTGGCGAGGAGACGAATGCAGGCGATCTGGTGGCCGATGCCTACCGTTATGCCATGAAGGCTGATATCGGCATGGAGAACGGTGGTGGTATCCGCAACGACATCAATGCCGGCGACATCACCTATGGCGACATTATCGGCATGCTGCCCTACGACAACACCCTGCGCCGCATCATGGTGAGTGCCGAGCAGCTACAGCAGATGCTCACCCGTTGCACTTCCCTCGTGCCTGTGCTCGACGGCAACTTCCCGCAGGTCTCTGGTCTGCGCTTCACCGTCCACAGCAAGAGCCACACGGTCAGCGATATCGAGATCCTGCAAGCCGACGGCAGTTATGCGCCCATCGACATGCAGCGCACCTACAGTGTCGCTCTCACGAACTATAACCATGAGGGTGGAGGCTTCTTCGAGTGCTTCAAGAAATGCGTGGTGCTCCAAGAGAGCACGATGCGCTACTATGAGGCCCTTTCCGACTATCTGCGCACAGTCCTCGGCGGCACCACCGGTGCAACATACGCCCAGCCCCAAGGCCGCATCCGCATCGTCGAAGACTAACTTTCCTCTTTATATTGACATGGGATGATGAACGTTCGTTCCGCACGAACGTTCTGTGTCATTGTTGCCACTGTAATGATAAAAAACGAGTTTCTTACTGAGAAAGTCGGCGGCAGATTTATAGGACTATATCGATATCGGATAGGTATTTTATGGGATTTTAGGGAAAAATAATAGGAATTATTTGTGCAATTGAAAAAAAATGTGTTCTTTTGTATCTGAATACGCTAGAGGCCTTGAAAATGAATTATCCGATCGACAAACTTCATCTGTTGACGCTCCATGTGGGATTGGCCAATCACAATGGTGACTGGAACTGGAAAAACGTGCGCAGTCCGTTTGCCAGACTCTATTATGTGACTGAAGGGACTGCTCAGATCGAGATGTCATCCTGTGTGTACACACTGAAGCCCGACCACCTTTATTTTATTCCTGCCTATACCATTCATAGTTATATATGTGACTCGATATTCTCACATTATTATATACATATCTATGAGGGTCAGCAGTGCGAGATGAGTATCCTCGACGAATGGGACTTTCCCGTGGAGGTTAGTGCCTGCAGTACGGATCTGGAACTGATAAAACGGCTTTGTTATATCAATCCCTTTCTGAAGTTGCCGCAGTCGGATCCTAATGCCTACGACAATCATCAGACACTGATCAATAACATTCAACTGAATCAGCGTAGGCCGTTTTGCGATAAGGTGGAGTCACGGGGAATCCTCTATATCCTGATGTCGAGGTTTATGAAATATGCCAAACCAAGGTCGGATGTGCGGGATGACCGGATACAGTTGTCGCTCACCTATATCCGCAAGAATATCGGCAGTCACTTCGATATTGGCCAGTTAGCCAGCAAAGCCTGCATGTCGAAGGATCACTATATCCGTGTGTTCAAACATGAAACGGGCGAAACGCCCACTGCCTATATAACCAAGCGCAAACTGGAGAAGGCAGAACTGACATTGGTGACCACCAATCTGCCCGTTAAAAGTATTGCCGACTCATTGGGCTATGACGATTATTCTTATTTTAATCGTATCTTCAAGAAGAATTCAGGCATGACGCCGCTACAATACAGAGAAAGTCATTTTAAACTCTAGCCAATGATCAAGAAAAGATTCATAACAGTGTATAGCTGCGCCCTCCTCCTGGCGATGGCGATGCAGGCGCAGCGCCCGGTGCCCGGTGAGAACCAGTTGCGCTGGCAGGACATGGAGATGTACGCATTCATCCATTATTCGCTGAACACCTATACGGATCAGGAGTGGGGCTTCGGCAATGAAGATCCCCAGCTGTTTAACCCTGAGAATCTTGACTGTCGGCAGTGGGTGCGTGTCTGTAAACAGGCAGGTATGCGTGGCATCATCTTCACCGCCAAGCATCATTGCGGGTTTTGCATGTGGCCCTCGGCTTATACGGACTATTCCGTGAAGAACTCGCCTTGGAAGAACGGCAAGGGCGATGTGGTGCGCGAACTGGCTGATGCCTGTCGCGAAGAAGGATTGGCGTTTGCCGTCTACCTCTCGCCCTGGGATCGCAATCATCCTGAATACGGGCGACCAGCATACGTCACCTATTTCCGCAACCAGTTGCGCGAGCTGCTCACCAACTACGGTGAGATCTTCGAGGTGTGGTTTGATGGTGCTAATGGTGGCGACGGTTGGTATGGCGGTGCCAATGAGACGCGAAAGATTGACCGCACGACTTACTACCAGTGGCCTGAGACATACAAGATGATCCGTGAGTTGCAGCCGAAGTGCCTTATCTGGAATGATGGCAGCGATCGTGGTGATTTGCGCTGGGTGGGCACCGAGGCAGGCAATGTGGGCGAGACGAACTGGAGTCTGCTTAACCACGACGGTGAAGTGCCCTACGAGATGTTGCACTATGGGGTGGAGGATGGCGACGTCTGGTGTCCGGGCGAGACAAACACAAGCATCCGCCCAGGCTGGTTCTATCATGAGACGGAGAATGAGCATGTGAAAAGCCTGTCGAAGTTGATGGACACCTATTATAAATCAGTGGGCCGCAACTCTACGCTGCTGCTGAACTTCCCCATCGCCCCTAATGGTCGCATCCATCCGAATGACAGTCTGCGTGGCATAGCCTTTAAGAAGATGATCGACGAGGTGTTTAAGGAGAATCTTGCTGAGCAGGCAAAGATCCTCCGCGAAGGCAATACGACCATCATTGATTTCGGCAAGCCAACAGCATTTAACCGTTTCCTGGCTGAAGAAGCTATCGCTAAAGGGCAGCGTGTTAAGAAGTTCTCGCTCGAAGCGCTTGTCGGTGGTAAATGGCAGCAGTTGAAGGATGCACTCGTGGATAAAGGTGACGGCCTGACCACCATCGGTCATCGCCGCATCATCTGTTTCCCTACCGTGACGGCTACGAAACTGCGCTTCACCATCACCGATTACAAAGACGTGCCCATTATCCAGAAACTAGGTGTCTATCTGGCTCCTGAGCTCACCGCCGATATCCCCGATTCCGGTGAGAAGAAATCGAGCAGCCTGCACATCTTCTTCAGCAGTCCCACACAGATGATGATGGACTGGGATACGGAACAGACCATCAGCGAGTTCCGCTACCTGCCACCACAAGAATCAAAAGAGGGCACGGTGACCCATTATACCCTTTGGGCATCCACCGACTGGTCGAATTGGACAAAACTGGAATCTGGCGAGTTCTCGAACATCGTGAACAATCCCATCTGGCAGAAGATCAGGTTTCAGCCCGTCAAGGCAAGAGTCTTGAAACTCGATGCCGACCGTCTGGCTTCAGGCGAGCGCATGGGCTACGGAGATATAGAAGTAGTAACAGAATAAACGTATAAGATATATGATGAGATATTTCCTGACTATCGTGATGACGCTGTCTGTGCTGACGGGAATGGCACAGACAGAACAGTTCTGCATTGCCAAGAGTGGCAAGACGGCAACAATCGTTGTGGATGTGGATGACTGGAAAGGTGTCTTGATGGCTGCCCGCAACCTGGGCGATGATGTGCGGAAGGTAACGGGTGTTTCTTCGCAGGTGAACATGCAGTCACCTACTTCCGCTGGTCTGCTGCCCCATGAGCGCCAGAATCTCAAGGCGTCCATCCTCGTAGGTACCATCGGCAAAAGCCGTATCATCGACGAACTCATCAAACAGCGAAAGATAGACGTGCGTCAGGTTAAAGGGCAATGGGAATCGTATCTGATCGACGTGGTTGACGGCAATCTCGTCATTGCGGGCAGCGACAAGCGTGGCACCATCTATGGCATCTACGACCTCTCTGAGCGTATCGGGGTGTCGCCTTGGTATTGGATGGCAGATGCGCCTGTGAAGCATCAGGACGAACTGTATTATGATGACGGGCGATTCGTCCAGCCATCGCCTAAGGTGAAGTATCGTGGCCTTTTCATTAATGACGAGTGGCCCTCGTTTGGCACGTGGTGTACCAACCACTTTGGGGGTGTGAACGCAAAGGCTTACGAACATATCTTTGAGTTGCTCCTGCGCCTGAAGGCCAACTATTTCTGGCCTGCCATGTGGGCAACGGCCTTCAATGAGGATGATCCTGAGAGCCCGCGACTGGCCGACGAGATGGGTATCGTGATGGGCACCAGTCACCATGAGCCGATGATGCGCTCCCATCAGGAGTATCTGCACCGCAAACAGCAGGTGGGTCCATGGGACTATGCGTCGAATAAAGCGCGCATCGACCAGTTCTTCCGTGAAGGTATGGAGCGCAATAAGGCTTACGACAACCTCGTGACGATCGGCATGCGTGGCGATGGTGACGTGGCGATGGGGAAGGGCGACGACCAAGAGAACATGAAGACATTGGGAAGCGTCATCGACGGCCAGCGCCAGATTATCAGCGACATCTACGGACGTCCCGATGCCGTGCCTCAGCTGTGGGCCATCTTTACGGAAGTGCAGCGTTACTACGATGCGGGGTTCACCGTGCCAGATGACGTCACGCTGCTGCTCTGCGACAACAACTGGGGCTATATCCGCCGTAAAGGGCGCGACTTTGAACGAAGGCGCAAGGGAGGTCTGGGACTCTACTACCACATCGATATGAATGGCGGTCCATGGAACGACCGTTGGATCAATACGACCACTGTACCCAAACTGCGTGAGCAGTTGAATCTCGCCTACAAGAGTGGTATCGACCGCATCTGGATCATCAACGTGGGTGACCTGAAACCCAAGGAGATGCCCATCGACTTCATCATGCACTATGCATGGAACCCTGATGCCATTCAGGCTGGCGACGAGCAGGCATGGCTTGAGCGATGGACACGTAGTATCTTTGGCGAAGCATTTGCTAGGGAAACGGCAGATATCATCGCCAAATATTCAAAGTACAATCTCTGGCGCAAGCCCGAAGCCCAGGTGCCAGGCATCTACAACTACGAGGAGATGCTTCACGTGAGCAACCTCTGGCAGTCGCTTGTGTCTCGCTGCGAGGCGCTGAAAGCGCAGATTCCCGTTGAGGCGCAAGATGCTTTCTATCAGTTGGTCTATTACCCGACGGTAGCTAGTGCCGGCGTGGCGCATATCTACAATGCAGCCACTGTTGGTGATAGTCTTACCATCTGTCATCTCATGGCGCAAGACCAGCGGCTCACCGATTATTATAATAAAGTGATGGCTGGCGGCAAGTGGGATGGTATGATGCTCGACAACCATATCGGCTATACCAAATGGTCGATACCTGATAAGAACTACCATCCGATGACACTAGGCTATCAGGTTCATCACGACCTGAATGCCTCGAAGGATACAAAGGAATACGCGATAGCTGCCTGTGACTATACTCAGAAAAGCGATGGCTGGCTGTTCCTGCCTGATTTGGGGCGTGGCAAGGGCTGCATGGGTGCCAAGGATGTGATGAAGGAATATAAGGAGGGCGATGGCCCTGTGCTGGAATACGAGGTGGAACTGACTGACGAAGGGCATGTGGCCATCGGCATTCTGCCCACACAGGATATTCTGCCTGCCCGTGGACTGCGCCTTGGTGTGCAGATCGACGGCCTGCCCATGCAGGTGATTGATGCCCGTCGTGGACTGGTAGATACCTTTATGGAATATACGCCGCAGAATCTGGCGGTATCGAAAGTCTTGAAGCCCCTGCCGCCGCGTAGCCATCTCTCTTTGAGCGGCTATGTGGATGGCCGGCAGCTGCAGCGCCGTGATGAGGTCTTTGATAACATCCGGTGGCTTGATGCCAGCTTCCAGGCAACTCCCGGCAAGCATACGCTGAAGCTCATCATGATAGACCCCGAGGTTGTCATAGAGCAGATTGTCATCAATCCCGATAATAGTCGCTACAGCTACTTTGGAGCACCAGAAAGAAAAAACATTAGATAAATGAATATGAAAAAAGCATTAGTTGCATTGGTTTCGGCCTTTTGGGCCTGTTCAGGTGCATTCGCACAGACAAACCAGCTCTTCGATGAGGGCTGGCAGTTTACGAACAACGGTAAGACCATTAGTGTGGATCTTCCTCACGACTGGGACATCTATACGGCCCCAGATCCTGAGAAAGGTGCTACTGGCACGGGTGGTGGCTGGTATGCAGCAGGTAAGGGCGAGTATCGCAAAGGCTTCAAGACACCCGCAGGCGAACTGGTAAAGCTACACTTCGAGGGTGTCTATCAGAAGGCCGAAGTCTTCGTCAATGGTCAGAAGGCCGGGCAGCACGCATATGGCTACACCCCCTTCACCGTCGACGTGACACCTCTCCTGTATCGCGACAAGCGCATGAACGAGGTGGTGGTAAAAGTAAACAACAGCGAGCAGCCAAACTGCCGCTGGTATTCTGGTTCGGGTATTTACCGTCATGTATGGCTGCAGACGATGCCTGCCCTGCATATCGCAGAGAACGGTGTGTTTGTCACTACGCCTGACGTGAAGGGCGACAAGGCTGTTGTCCAGGTGGAAGTAACGGTAGAGAACGAATCCGATCAGGACAGAAACGCTACGGTGGCTGTGGGTAATGGCCAGCTGATGGTCAGTGTGCCTGCCAGGCAGACGAAGACTGTTTCCACTTCGTTTGTGGTGAATAATCCGCATCTCTGGTCGCCTGATGATCCTTATCGCTACGAGGTGAAGGCAGAACTTAGGGAGGCAGGCAAGACCATCGGCCAGCAGACTGCCCACTATGGCATCCGCTCGTACTCGTTTGATACGGAACGTGGTTTCGTGCTCAACGGCAAACCCGTGCTCCTGAATGGTAGCTGTGTGCATCACGACGACGGTTTGCTGGGAGCCATGGCCTTCGATGCGGCAGAGATCCGCAAGGTCAGGCTGATGAAGGAAGCAGGCTTCAACCTCATCCGTACATCCCACAACCCCACCACCAGAGCCTTCCTCGATGCCTGCGACTCGATAGGCATGCTCGTCATCGGCGAGGCTTTCGACGGCTGGCGCACCCAGAAGAACCCCTACGACTACTCCACCCTCATCGACTCCTGCTATCGCGAAGATATCCATGCCATGGTGCTGCGCGACCGCAATCACCCCAGCATCATCTGCTGGAGCATTGGCAACGAGGTTATAGAACGTAAAGAGATCCGCGTGGTACATACTGCAAGGCTGTTGAAACAAGCCATCCTGGAGTGCGACAAGACACGCCCTGTTACAGAAGCCCTCTGTGCCTGGGACAGTGACTGGGAGATCTACGACCCCCACTTCGAAGTGCTCGACATCGGTGGCTATAACTATATGATCTTCAAGCACGCCAGCGACCATCAGCGCGCCCCCCAACGCGTGATGTGGCAGACGGAGAGTTTCCCCCGTGATGCCTTTAGGAACTGGGCTACGGTGAACGATCATCCCTATGTCGTTGGTGATATGGTGTGGACGGGTCTCGACTACCTGGGCGAGTCAGGTATCGGTCGTTACTATTACGAAGGTGAGCGCCCGGGAGAGAGCTATGCGGAGGGAGGACAGCCTGACTGGCATGGTGCCTGCTGCGGCGATGTGGATATCACAGGCTGGCGCAAGCCTATAAGTTACTACCGTTCGATGCTCTGGAATGATAATACCAACCTTTATATGGCTGTAAAAGAGCCCGATGGCTATCATGGCAAGATCTTTGAGACATCCTGGAGCGTATGGCCCACATGGGAAAGCTGGAACTGGGCTGGCTGGGAAGGCAAGCCAATCGATGTGGAGGTCTATACGAAGTTGCCTGAGGTGAAGCTCTATCTGAACGACAAGCTCGTGGATACAAAGACCGTCGATCGCTCTACTGAGTTTAAAGCTGTATTCACGCTTCCCTACGAGGCAGGAACCCTTCGTGCTGAGGCTGGTGGCAAAAGTGTCACGTTGGCTACAGCTGGTGAGCCTGCACGACTGCGCCTCACTGCCGATCGTCAGGTTATCACGGGCGATGGTCAGGACTTAGCCTATGTCGCCGTCGAGGTGCTCGATAGCGAGGGGCGCATCTGTCCTGATGCAGCCATCCCCTGTGAGGCGATTGTCAAAGGCCAGGGACAGTTGCTCTCCTTCGCCTCTGCCGACCTCAAGGATCGTGAGCCTTACACGACGCCTAGAGTGACCACGTGGAAAGGTCGTGCCATGCTCGTTGTGCGCAGCAGCAAAGCCAAGGGCAAGGCATTGGTGACCGTTAAGAGCGCCCTGCCAGCTGCAACCCTTACGATTCAGTCAGTAACACCGTCTAAATAACCCTAGGAAAAAATGAAAAGAGCCATTGTCATATTAACGTCGCTATTGGCCTTGCAGGCATACGGCCAGCCCCGCGACTGGGAGAATCCTGCCGTGCTGGGCATCCATAAACTGCCTTACCACGCAACGCTGCAATTGCCGTCGCGCGAGAAGGAATGTAAGGAGATTGTAAGTCTCGACGGGCAATGGCTCTTTCATTGGAGTCCGACGCCAGAATCACGTCCTGCTGACTTCTATCGTGAGGATTACGACGTGAGCCAGTGGGGCAGGATTACGGTGCCAGGCAATTGGCAGACACAAGGCTATGGCACCCCCATCTATACCAATATCGAATACCCTTTCGTGCGTAATCGCCCCAGTGTCACCACAGAGCCGCCGAAGGACTGGACGGCTTATGAGAACCGCAATCCGGTAGGCTCGTATGTGACGTTTGTGGATGTGACGGAAGAGATGCTCCGGCAGCATCTGATCCTCCACTTCGGAGGTGTCCACTCGGCGATGTATTTTTGGATCAACGGACGGCAGGTAGGCTACAGCCAGAACTCGATGACACCCGCAGAGTTTGATGTAACGAAGTACATGCGTGCAGGGAAGAACAAGCTCGCTGTGGAGGTGTATCGTTGGAGCGACGGCAGCTATCTGGAGGATCAGGATATGTGGCGCCTCTCGGGCATCTACCGCCCTGTACAACTATGGGTGAGGCCCTTGGTGCATATCAGCGACTATCAGGTGACGGCTGTGCCCAATGACGACTACTCACGCGCTGACGTGAAAGCCGACATCAGCCTTTGTAATGTTGGCAATAAGGCCGTCAATGGTCTGCAAGCCGTGTTGAAGATCAACCGTCACAATATCAAGACCGCCGTCAAGTCTCTGTCTGTTGGCGATACGACGACAATCTGCTTGCATGAGATCATCGACAAACCACAGCTATGGTCTGCCGAGAAGCCTTGTCTCTATCCTTTCAGCCTGGAACTGCTCGACGAGAAAGGCACCGTCATCGAGCATTTCGACTACCACCTTGGTGTGAAGAAGGTGGAGGTTGTCGGCGAGGTCTTCAAGATCAACGGCAAGAACGTGAAGTTGCGTGGCGTGAATCGCCATGACCATCATCCGCTGACAGGCCGCTATGTCGATGATGCCACCTACGAGGAGGATATCCGGCTGATGAAGCAGGCCAACATCAACTTCCTGCGCACCTCCCACTATCCTGACCGTGAATACCTCTATGAGCTTTGCGACCGTTGGGGGCTCTACGTGATGGATGAGGCCAACCACGAGACGCATGGCTATGGCTATGCCAACGAGGAGATGGGCGAGGATCTCGCCTGGCAGCAGGCCCATGTGGATCGTGCCGAGTCGCTTGTGAAGCGCGATTTCAATCATCCTTGCGTCATCCTTTGGAGTCTCGGCAACGAGGGTGGGGTAGGCCCTAACATCGAGGCGATGTACAATAAGGTGAAGGCACTCGACACCACCCGCCCGCCATTCTACGACAGCGACCGTCGTTACAGTTGCATCTGGGATGACAGCTATCTCTATCCCGACGACTTGAAGAAGAATGCCCAGGCAGTGACCGACAAGCCCTTCATGATGCGCGAGTATGCCCATGCCATGGGTAACTCCTGTGGCAATCTGCAGGAGTATTGGGATGTGATCTATGCCGACTCCAGCATTGTCGGTGCTGCCATCTGGGATTGGGTGGATCAGGGACTGCTTAAAGACGGCTATTATGCCTATGGTGGTGATTTCGGCGACAAGCCAAACCTCGATGCTTTCTGTATCAATGGTCTGATAGCCCCCGATCGCAAGCCCCATCCGCATTATTACGAGGTACAGTATGTCTATCAGCCGTTGCAATTCCTGCAAGAGGGTGATTCTCTCATCCGCATCGTCAATCGCGATTTCTTCACCCAGATCGACGAATACGAGTATTACTGCGAGGTCTACCATAACGGCGAACTGGTCTCAGGCGAATTGGCCAGAGTGAACGACGGCCGTTTCGAGATACCCTATCCTTACTTCCCCTACGACGATCCTGAACTCATCTTGAATGTCTACGCCCGCCTCAAGGAGGCGAAGCCTTGGGCACCGGAAGGATTCGTCATTGCCAGAGAGCAGTTTGTCTTGAAGCCCCATGAGTTCTGGTCTGCCCTCGGCGGTGAGGATGCGAAAGCCGTGAAGAGCGCAGACGGAGCGGTCTATACCACCGACAATGGCTCTGTCACCATCTCTCCCACAGGCGCCCTCGTCTCTTGGGTGGCTGATGGTCAGGAGATGCTTCAGAGCCCCCTGGAACCCTATTTCTGGAAACCGGAGAACGACAACCAGCATGCAGCCCACTTCGCAGAGGTTTCAGCCCTCTGGCAGGATGCTGCCGAGAAGCGCACCGTGAAGGCTGTCCGTATCGAGGGCAATCAGGTAGTGGTGGAAATGTCGCTGGCCATAGGAGCAGAACTGACGCTTACTTACCAGATGAAGGCCGATGGCCGTATCAAGGTGGACATGGCCTACAAGCCCATAGCCACCGATCTGCCTCTGATGCCCAAGTTCGGCATGCGGATGCGCCTGCCTGCCGACTTCACCCAGATACGCTACTATGGCCGTGGCCCCTGGGAGAATTACCCCGATCGTAAAGGTTCAGCCTTGATTGGCATCTACGAAACGACGCTCAAGGATTACGAAACCGAATATATTCATCCGCAGGACAATGGCAACCGCAGTGATATCCGTTGGTTCGAGATTGGCAAGCTCCATATCGAAGGCCTCCAGCCCCTCTGCATCCGAGCCTGGGACTACGGCGAGGAAGACCTTGTCGGCGTGCGTCATCCCCAGGAAATAAAGCGTGGACGCTTTGTCAATCTGAACATCGACCTTAGCGTCCACGGAGTAGGCGGAGCCGACACCTGGGGCAAGCACACATTACCCCAGTACACCATCCCAGCCAATCAGCCCCACCACTATTCCTTTATCCTCTCCAGCCGTTAACCGCCTCGCCTTGCGCTCCACCCTCGCCGCAAACGCCTCGCACTGGGGTCTGGTACTGACGTAAAGTCGCTTTGCGACTTTCTCGTCAGGCCCTGACCCTAGCGCGAGGCCCCGCCGCAGATGCTCCAGTCATTTGCACAACCGCTTCAGGTTCTCAATCGCTGCGAGGCGATGCGGCTGAGGGGGTTATTTCCGCTGGGATTCGGTCTGGGCGCGCTTGGCTTTGTAGAAGCGGTCTACGAAGTCGATTTGTTCGCGGTTGGGGCGCATGATGAGGGAGGCACCGTTGCTGAACTGCATCGTTGTGGGCTTCGATTCGTCGAATGAGGGCCAGTAGGGCAGACCTTTGCCGTTGGGGTTGCCGCTCTTGATGAAGTTCACCCAGTACTGTTGGATAATCTCTGCGACGGCCGATTCATGGGGATACTTCTCGGGCTGCAGCAGGAACTCTCCGTTCAGATAAAGGATGTCGTCGGCATGGGCCACGCCACGACGGCGGGGATCGCCGGAGAGACTGCGCTCTGAGGGCTGGGCGAGGTAGGCGGCGTAGGCGGGACTCTTGCCGGTCTTCGTCTGCAGGCTCAGCCACGCATAGCTGGGCCATGCGAAGCCCATATCGCGGAAGGCGTCGCCAAAGCCGTGCCAAGCTTCATCGTCGGTGGCGCCAGGATAGTATTTCAGGGCTTCCTCGGCATAGGTGCCGAAGATGGCGTTGACATTCTTCTTATAGTTCTCGGCTGTCATGTTGCCGGGGGCAAAGAGGGCGCCCTCGTCGGAGTTGGTCATCACAATCACGGGTACATCGTTGTATTCGCCACGCTCGTAGAGGCGGTACTGGTCGTCGCAGATCACGTAGCCGTCGACACAGGGCCAGAAGCCTGCGAAGCCGACATTACCGTCGCAGAGCGACATGGCATCCATCTGGCGGAGTTGTTTGAGACTCTTTTTCTTCAGGTGCTTCTGGAAGGCGAGGCCTTGTTTCTCGGCACCTTTTTGTGAGGCATCGATACCCAGTGTGCGGGGTTCGTCCTGCCAGGGGGCAAAGGAGCCGCCGCTCTGGCTGATGGCTCCATGGAAAAGACCTTTGGCCAGGGGTGAGCCGCAGAGCAGGCTGCAGCTGATGGCACCGGCACTCTCGCCGCCGATGGTGACCTTCGAGGGGTCGCCGCCGAAGCTGGCGATGTTGCGCTGTACCCACTGCAGGGCGAAGATCTGATCAAGCAGGCCGTAGTTGCCGGAGTGACCGTCGGGATCCTCCTTCGAGAGTTCGGGATGGGCCATGAAGCCAAGGGCTCCCGTGCGGTATTCGACGCTGACGATGACGACACCGCGCAGGGCGAGCTGGCGCCAGAGGTCGCCGCCATACCACTCCGTCTGGAAGCCGCCGCCGTGGATCCACACGAAGACGGGCAGGCGGTCGTCGGGCGAGGTGGCGGGGGTGGAGATGCCGAGGTAGAGGCAGTCCTCACTCATCATGTCGGCAGTGCGCCCGGGACGTGTGGGCTGAGGGGGCAGGGGTCCGAAGGTGTCGCATTTCCTGACGCCCTCCCAGGGCAGTGCAGGCTGCGGGGCCTTCCAGCGCAGATTGCCTACAGGCGGTGCGGCGTAGGGGATGGCTTTATACACGGCGAGCGACCCGTCGAGGATTCCCTCTACGTCGCCCGTTTCCACATGGGTCTTCAAGAGCGGCTGCCCTTGCACGTCGGCTGCTAGCATGATGGCACAGACGGTCAGAACGATTGTCAGAATTCTTTTCATCTTCTTGTTTTGTTTTGGGTTGTTGTTATCGTCGGCAAAGTTACATATTATTTTTCATTTTCGCTCAGATTCTCGATAAAATGTCGTATCTTTGCAGCCATTATGTATCCAATAGTGAAATTTCCAGAGCCGGGAACAGTGCTCTATCCCTATCGTGAGAACTGCCGGCACGAGGTGAGTAGGCTGAAGGCACGCTTTTGTGAGTGGCTGACTCAGCAGGTGGCTGCAGGTGTGGTTTTCAGGAATGATATCGGCATCTGCCTGTCAGAGCGGATGCCGCTGATCTGTCCTGATATGGTGATACTGGTAGAAGGTCATCCTGAGGTGCGGGTGGCGGTGGAGATCGACGAGCCTTTCAAGGCTGGTTCCAGAAAGCCGCAGCATTACCTCTCTTGTGGCGATTGTTATCGCGACGGTATGCTGACGCGTCTTGGCTGGATTGTCGTGAGGTTTGCCGAGTCGCAGGTGTGGCACCATCATCAGGCGTGTGCCGACTATCTGGCGGGTGTGTTGTCGAGGCTCCTCCCCGACATTGGGTGGCCCCGTCTTGCCGAGGCGCCTCTGCCGGAGGTGAAGCGCTGGACGCGGGCTGAAGCCCAGAAGATGGCTGCCAAGGCGCCTTCAGGGCCGTGCAGCGATGCCCCGGAACCACTGTTCGCCATGACGCCCGAGGAGCAGCAGAGCATGCAGCTGGTAAAGCCCCTGCCCCGTTCGCAGGACATGCAGGAGAAGATGGTCGCCTTTAAGGATGCGGGCCGCTATGCGCAGGATGCCGACATCGACTTCGAGCCCGATGAGCATATCTATATATATAAAGGTAAGCAGCGGCTGTTGTCGGTGAGCGGACTGGCCAATTATTTCTTTGACGGCTTCAATGCGCTGGCAGTGGCCGAGCGCCAGAGCCAGTATAAGGGTATCCCGGTGGAGGAGTCGCTCGATGCCTGGGACAAGACGGGCTGTATGGCCAGTGAGTTGGGTACCTTCATGCACGCCCAGACGGAGAACTATTTCCACGACGGCACATTCGAGACCGTCTACCCTTTCTGCTATAACGGGCAGACGGAGCCCGTCTCCATCGAAACGGAGAAGCGCTATTTCCTCCAGTTTATCAGCGACTACAGGATCCAGCCCTATCGGCAGGAGTGGCCTGTGTATGATCTGGAACTGAACATCGCAGGTACCATCGATATGATCTGTCAGGAGGACGACGGCACGTTTACCATTTACGACTGGAAGCGCAGCACGAAAGTGGTGAATGCACAGGGACAACCCGTCACAGAGGCTTTTGGCGGCAAGATGAGCTACAACGGCATCAACCTGCCCGACACGTCGTTCTACCATTATTGCGTGCAGCAGAACCTCTACCGCTATATGCTCGAGCAGCATTACGGGGTTCAGGTGAGGGCGATGAATCTGGTGGTGCTCCATCCCGACTATCCCTCGTATTACGTCGTTCAAGTGCCGAAGATGGACGAGGTCGTCAGCCAGATTATAGGCGTCTGTAAGACGAAGAACCTGGGTCATCGGCTTCTTCTTGGATAATTGGATAAATTAACAGAATCAATAGTGCCTGTTTCGTAATTTTTGCTTATCTTTGCAGCGCAAATGAGGCGATGCAGACCATTAGTCGTGATGGCCTGCCTGTTGACGCATATCGCGAACGGGCAGGAGGTTCGTAATGATACCATTACGGACAGGACGCATCAGCTTCGTGAGGTAACCATTACGGAGAGTCGCCGGCAGCATGTGGTGACGAGCACGGCTCCCCTTCATATCATCGATCGTGGACAGATGCTCAGTCTGGGTATGACGGATGTGGCCGATGCACTGCATCGCATCCCTGGCGTCACCCTGCGCGACTATGGTGGGGCAGGGGGCATGAAGACGGTCTCTGTGCGTGGTTTTGGCGCGAAGCACACGGGTGTCAGCTACGACGGCATCATGCTCAGTGACTGCCAGAGTGGCGAGGTAGACCTCTCGCGCTATAGTCTCGACAATGTGGACCAGCTCTCTCTGGTCATCGGCGACAACGACGATATCTTCATCCCTGCCCGCAACGCCGCATCCTCGGCAGTGCTGAATGTGCAGACAATCGGTGTGCCGACAGCTAACCGCCGCCCTCATCTGACGGCACAGCTGAAGGCTGGGTCTTTCAGCTATTTCTGTCCCTTCATCCGCTATGAGCACAGCCTTTCCGAAAAGTTTGCCTTCTCGGCCATCGGCGAATACACCTATGCGGAGAACGATTACCCTTATCAGTTGCAGAATGGTAATCAGGTGATAGAAGAGCGGCGCTCGAACAGCGAGATGTACACAGGCCACGGCGAGCTGAACTTCGTGTGGAATGCCGATGCCTTCAACCGGCTCAGCGGCAAGTTCTACTATTACGACAACGACCGCCAGTTGCCCGGGCAGGTGCATTATTATACGAACGTGAGTCAGGAGACCCTTCACGACCGTAATATCTTCGGTCAGCTGCAGTACCTGACGCACAACCGCACCGGGTGGTCGCTGAAGTGGAACACCAAATACAACTGGAACGAGTCGGCCTATCAGGATCCGCTCACACCGAACCGTTACAACGATGCCACCTACTGGCAGCGCGAGATCTACACCTCTCTGGCGGTGCTGTATACCCCGACGGAGAAGCTGTCATTCGACTACTCTGCGGACTATGCCTTCAACAATCTGAACAGCTCTGCAGATCGGACCATCAACAATCGTCCTTTCAGGCACACGTTCCTACAGTCGGGCACAGTGAAGTACAGCAGCGGGCGCGTGACGGCTCTGGCACGCCTGCTCCATTCGACCTATCTCAACGATGCCAGGTTTGGTGAGAGTGCGAAGAGTGCGCGGCGACTCTCGCCCTCCGTTTCCCTGTCGTTTAGGCTGATCGAAGACGAAGACCTCTTCCTGCGGGCATCGTATAAGAACATCTTCCGTGTGCCGACGTTCAATGAGTGCTATTACTTCCACATGGGCAGCAAGGATCTGCTGCCTGAGACGACAGACCAGATCAATCTGGGTGTCACCTGGGGAATGACAGAGAACAGCCTGACGCTGCAGGCGACGCTTGACGCCTATTATAACTACGTGAAGGATATGATTGTGGCCGTGCCTTACAACATGTTCATCTGGACCTGCGTGAATGTGGGGAAGGTGAAGGTGCTGGGTGGCGACGTCACGGCCAATGCCACTTATAAGTTAAACGAGCGGCAGAACCTGCAGTTCTCTGGCAGCTATAGCTATCAGCAGGCTGAGAACCACACGAATCCAGCCTCGCCCTATTACGGCTATCAGATTGCCTATATGCCGAAGCATTCGGGCAGTATCGCCATGGGGTGGGAGAATCCCTGGCTCAGTCTGTCCCTCCACGGCTCGGGTGTAAGCAGCCGATGGGCAAACAATCAGCATTACGAGGATACGGAGATTGCCGGCTACTGGGACATGGGTTTTTCAGCCTGGCATACATTCGCCTTGGGCGACCAGCAGGTGGAGGCGCGGGTGGATGTGAAGAACGTGTTCAACAAACAGTATGAAATCGTGCGCTTCTACCCCATGCCCGGGCGGAGCTGGCTCCTATCAGTGAAATATCAACTTTAAACACTTTATAAAAACGATGAAAAAGAAAGTTCTTTATGTAGCCCTGATGATGGGTACAACCCTTCTCACAGGCTGTCTGGGTGACGACAACAAGAAAAACGACCCTATCGATGTCACCATTACCGAGGGCGTGGTTGTGGTCAACAACGGCAGTTCTTACAATGGTATCGATGGCAGTATGAGTTTTATCGACTTGCGAAACGATGCCATTCAGCAGAATGTGTACAAGACAGCTAACGGTGCCAGTCTCGGTGGTACGCCCAACGATGCCATCGTCTATGGACAGAAACTGTATGTGGTGGGTTCCGACGAGAATACCGTCTTCGTGCTGAATCCCAAGACCTTCAAGGAGATTACCAAGATCAGTACCACCGATATCCTAGGTGCCGAGGGAGGCGTGAATCCGCGTCATCTGACGGCCTACGACGGTAAGGTGTATGTCTCCACCTATGGCAATTATGTGGCCGAGATCGATACGCTGGGCTTTACCATGACCCGCAGTTTCAAGGTAGGCTCGGCTCCCGAGGGAATGGCCATCAGTACCTCGGAGGACGGCAAGACTGCTTCGCTCTTTGTGGCCAACAGCGACTACAGCTATGGCAACGGCTCCATCTCGACCATCAATCTGTCAACTGGCTCCATCACAGAGTTCAAGAACGAGAAGATCCGCAACCCGCAGCAGATACTGGCTGCCGGTGATGTGCTCTTCGTACTTGACTGGGGCTATTACGACTACGACGATGGCGGGAAGCAGAAGGAGGCGGGCGTCTACACCGTCTATAACAACGAGGTGACGAAGACGATCCCTGACGCAACGGGTATGGCAGGTGCCGGCTATACGATCATCACCTACAACAACCCTTATGGCAGCACAGAGACCACTTACACCATGTACAACACCCGTTATGGCACGCAGAGTGCTTTCCGTCTGTCGGAAGACTCCGAGCACCCCATCATCAGTCCTGCGGCCATCGCCCTCGATCCCAACAACACGGGCTATCTGCTGATCGCCTCTCGTCAGTTGGATCCTGATACAGAGTATCGTTATCCCAGCTACGCGCTGCCGGGCTATGTGAATCTTTATAGCATCCAAAATGGCGTCGGAAAGTTCCAGAAGTCATATAACGTCGGCATTGAGCCTCACAAGATTGAATTCTCTTACGGTATAGCTACACTGCAATGGTAATGAGAACGATTCTTGGACTGATCATCACGCTGGCATTGTGCTCCTGTGGCGGGAAGACGGCTCGTCATCCTATCGACGGCGACAGCATTGCCTTCAAGTATGCCACGCTGCCCTCGATTGTGGAGTACGACGAATTTACGGTGGTGACCCTTCAGAACCCCTGGAAGGACGGCAAGGCGCTCCACACCTATGTGCTCGTGCCTCGCGATGCACAGCTTCCCGTCCATCTGCCTAGCGGAACGGTGATACGCACGCCTCTTCAGCGCGCTGTGGTCTTTACCACCGTCCACTCCTCGCTGCTGATGGATCTCGGCTGTCAAAACCAGATTGCCGGTGTGGCTGATCTGAAGTATATCAAAATCCCCTGGATTCAGGAACAGGTGGCGAAGGGGAAGATTGTCGACTGCGGCGACGGCATGAGTCCCGTTGTCGAGAAGATCATCGACCTTCATCCCGATGCCATCCTCCTCTCGCCTTTTGAGAATAGCGGCGGCTATGGCCGTCTGGAGGAGATCGACATACCGCTTGTGGAGTGTGCAGAGTATATGGAGGTATCGCCCCTGGCACGAGCCGAGTGGATGCGCTTCTATGGATTGCTCTTCGGTTGCCGGGAGAAGGCCGACAGTCTTTTTGCCGTGGTTGATAAGAACTATAACGAACTGAAGGACCGGGCAGCGAAGGCAGGCCCTGGACGTTCGGTGATGATGGACAAGCAGGTGGGTAACGTGTGGTATGTTCCTGGCGGACGCAGCACGATGGGACAGATGATTCGCGATGCCCATGGCGTCTATCCTTGGGCTGACGACGAGCACAGCGGCTCGCTCTCCTTGCCCTTCGAGACAGTGCTTGAGAAGGCCAACGATGCGATGGTGTGGCTTTATCGCTACGACAGCGAACAGCCGATGACGCGTGAACAGTTGTTGGCGGAGAACGAGGGCTATGCCCAGTTCCGTGCCTTCAGATCGGGTGAACTCTATGGCTGCAACGTGCGGACTTCGCTGTTCTATGAGGAGTCGCCTTTCCACCCTGACCGTCTGCTCAGCGATTTCATCCAGATCACGCATCCGAATATCCTGCTGCCTCGTCCGTGCCGCTACTATAAGAAGTTGTCGGAATAAAATTTGGTGGTTCGCTGGATTATTTGTAATTTTGCAGCCTAATTTGATTAATACGTATTGAGGAATGGAAAATAAGACTTACAAGCGCACGACGGTAACGTCGGCGCTGCCATACGCCAACGGCGGTGTGCACATCGGTCATCTGGCCGGTGTGTATGTGCCCGCAGATATCTATGTGCGCTATCTCCGTCTGAAGAAGCGCGAAGTGCTCTTTATCGGTGGTTCTGATGAGCATGGTGTGCCCATCACCGTCCGTGCCCGCAAGGAGGGCATCACCCCGCAGGATGTCGTAGACCGTTATCATAAGATGATCAAGGACTCGTTTGAGGAGTTCGGCATCTCCTTCGATATCTATAGTCGCACGACCAGTGAGACGCATCATAAGTTTGCTGCAGATTGGTTCCGCAAACTCTACGATGAGGGCAAACTGACTGAAGAGACCACGGAACAGCTCTACGATGAGGAGGCCAAGCAGTTCCTCGCCGACCGTTATGTCACGGGCGAGTGTCCTTATTGCCATAACGAGGGTGCCTATGGTGACCAGTGTGAGAAGTGTGGTCGCGACCTTTCGCCTACAGAACTGATCAATCCCAAGTCGACCATCTCGGGTTCTACCCCCGTGCTGAAGAAGACCAAAAACTGGTATCTGCCCCTGAACGAGTATCAGGACTGGCTGAAGCAGTGGATCCTCGAGGAGCACAAGGAGTGGCGCCCCAATGTGTATGGCCAGTGTAAGTCTTGGCTGGATATGGATCTCCAGCCTCGTGCCATGACGCGCGACCTTGATTGGGGTATCCCTGTCCCCGTGAAGGACGCAGAGGGTAAGGTGCTCTACGTATGGTTCGATGCACCTATCGGCTATGTGTCGAATACCAAGGAGCTCTGTGAGCGCGAGCCGGAGAAATGGGGCAATTGGGAAAAATGGTGGCAGGATGAGGATACGCGTCTGGTGCATTTCATCGGCAAGGACAACATCGTGTTCCACTGCATCATCTTCCCGGTGATGATGAAAGCCCACGGTAAGTATATCATGCCAGACAACGTGCCTGCCAACGAGTTTCTGAATCTTGAGAACGATAAGATCTCTACCTCGCGCAACTGGGCTGTATGGCTCCACGAGTATCTGGTAGACATGCCTGGCAAGCAGGATGTGCTCCGCTATGTGCTGACTGCCAATGCGCCTGAGACCAAAGACAACAACTTTACCTGGAAGGACTTCCAGGATCGCAATAACAATGAGCTTGTTGCCGTTTATGGTAACTTCGTGAATCGTGCGCTCCAGTTGACCAAGAAGTATTGGAACGGTGTGGTTCCTGCCTGTGGCGAACTGCTGGATGTAGATAAGCAAGCCCTTGAGGAGTTTAAGGATGTAAAGGCTAAGGTTGAGGCACTGCTGGAACAGTTCAAGTTCCGCGATGCTCAGTTTGAGGCCATGAACCTCGCCCGTATCGGTAACCGCTATATCACTGAGTGTGAGCCTTGGAAAGTATGGAAGACTGATCCGAAGCGTTGCGAGACCATTCTCAATATCTGTCTCCAGCTCACTGCCAACCTTGCTATCGCCTTTGAGCCGTTCCTGCCATTCAGCAGCAAGAAGCTCCGTGAGATGCTCAACATTGAGTCGTTTGAGTGGGAGCAGTTGGGTAGCACCGATTTGCTGAAGCCCGGTCATCAGCTGGGTGAGCCCTCACTCCTCTTTGAGAAGATTGAGGACGAGGTCATCCAGAAGCAGCTCGACAAGCTCGAGGCCACCAAGAAAGCCAATGCTGCAGCTGCCTATAAGGCTGCACCGATTAAGGATACCGTATCCTTTGAGGAGTTTGAGAAGCTTGACATCCGTGTCGGTCTCGTGAAGGACTGCCAGAAGGTGAAGAAGTCGAAGAAGCTCCTGCAGTTCACCATCGATGACGGGTCTGGCGTTGATCGCACTATCTGCTCTGGTATCGCTGCCTTCTATGAGAATCCTGAGGAACTCATTGGCAAGCGCATCCTCTTCGTGGCCAACTTTGCCCCTCGTCAGATGATGGGTATCGAGAGCCAGGGCATGATTCTCTCAGCCGTCGACGCTGACGAGAGTCTTAGCGTGGTTACCACCACTAAGGACGTGAAACCCGGTAGCCAGGTAGGATAAATACTAGCGTTCACAAACGGACGGCGATGCTGCCCATGAACCAAAAGCCTTGCTGAGGGATGAGACCGGTGTTCATACCGCCGCGATTGTAGCGGGTGCCCAGGAGGTTGTGGATATCCAGGCCGATGGTGACTGGACCGAGCGTATATTCACCACCGACGTTCAGGATGCAGCGGGCTGGTATCTCATGGTGGCTGGCGGTCTTTTGGGCAGCTTCTACAGCTAGCTCCAAGATTTTGGCGGCCGTCTCGTCCTCATCTATCTTTAATCTGTAAAAAAGGTAAAGAAGGTAAATGCTTTGGCAAAAGGCATAAAAGTTTGTACCTTTGCAGGGATTATCGGGGGTGTCGGGAAATGCCGAACTTCTCTTTAAAGCCTATATACGATATAGGCCCTATTCCCTATAAATAGGGCCATATATAATTAAATTAAGAATATCGATAATAGGGGTGCCTGTGGGAGGCACCCCGAATGAAAAAAATATATATCATTTACGAATGAGGCATAAGAACGATATAGCGCTGGCCGCTACGAGCGCCCGCAGCTATAACCGCCACTGGCGGGCCAGGAAATTGTCGTGGAACGATATCGGCAAGATTAAGTACCTCTTCGACGGGGCAGAAGAGTATATGGACGAGGTGACGCTGGCCTATACCAGCAGCCACTTCAACAAGTTACGCTCGATGCTCGGCTACAAGCAGGATTCGGAACTTACCGAACTGATTGAGCGCTCGGAAGCCTTCCGCATCGTGCGTAACAAGGAGACGCACAGGATGGAGGCGTTTATGTCGCCTTTCGTAGGCGACCGTTTCGTGCCTACGCCGAATCAGGAGATTGAGGAGCCTGCCATACCTTACGATGTCTTCGCCTGCAAGGTGGATGCCCTGGCTAACGATAATGATCGCGACAAGATATCGGAGAACCAGCGGCAGCATCGGTATGGCATCGACATGCACGTGCTGCTGGCGGGCAATGTGCCTAAGTTCCACATCACCCCGAATATGGATGCCCTCAAGCGCATCTACAAGGGTTTGAGTGATATCCGTGCCGACGCCGATATGAACGACCGCTACTTCGGAGAGTTTATTCGCCATTATAGGAAACAGTATAAGGTGGCATGGGATGAGGCCTATATGGTGTTGGACATCTACATTGATGCCAAGTTGGCTTTACACATGGCTCGACGTGTAGGTATAGAGAACTGGCCCCGTGAGGCTATCCTGAAATGGCTGGACTATTACTTCGGAGCGAAGCAGCTGGACAAGGTGCTGACTGATGCACACCAGACGTGGCAACGGCATAAAGAAGGCTCGTTGAAGGAGTATGCCCTTAACATGCTGGTATTAGCATCTTCACAAATGTAAACATATTTTGTATTTTTGAACTTTTTCTGTAACCTGTTGATATCCAGACGGTTAGCGGACAAAAAGTTTCATTACGACAAAAGGGTAGTTTCTCGGTAACAAACTACTGCTTACATTACGAGAAACTACCCTTTACATACCGATAAACTCAAAAGGAGTCTGTCGCGGATTTATGCTGTAAAGTATTTTCCTATAGAATCACTTCAGGCGATGATAATCGAATTGGGCAACGTCGACGTAGCCGCCCTTTTTCTTTGTGGCGTAGCAGAAGATGCCGAACTTGGTGCCCATGAAGAAGCGGCGCCAGTCGAAGGACATCTTGTAGTCGCTGCCAATCCTAGTCCACTGCTGGCCGTCTAGGCTGTAATAGAAGGTGGCAAGGTCAGCACCTGGCATTCCTCCTTTGTGCTCTGCCTGCGGACGGAAGTCGGCATCGATGCGGAGCCATATTTTAGTGGAGAGTGGAGAGAGGAGAGAGGTGAGATTGACGCTCTCGATGACCTTTTCATCGTAATGCTCCACGGCCTTCTCACGCTCGGTGAGGCTGCAGGTCTGCTCACTCATCTCCAGCGTGAGTTTCTTGCCTTGCTTCTTGATGGTTAGTACACCTGAGTCACTGTTGAAGGCTGCCAGTCCTGCGCAGTCGCCATCCTTCATCTTCGAGAGGTCGATACAGACGGCTCCGCTGCATTGTGGACCCTCCATGCGCTGGGTGAGTGTGTTGGGAGCCAGATAAAGGGTAGGAACAACGCGATTAGTCTTCAGACGCAGGTAACCAGGATGTTCCGTGAGACTCCAGGCTTCATCGATGGGGTTATGGTTCCACTGCCAGTGGAGACCGAGTTTGGGCTCTGAGAAGTCGTCTGCTTTCACAATGGCAGTCTCGGGCTGATTGCTGACGAGGGGACGTACACGTTCTGGTACCTTGCCTTCTTCGTCACCCAGCATCGGCCATCCGTCAATCCAGCGGCAGGGCATCACGGTGAGCACACGGCCCACACCACCACGATCCTGGAAGATGATGCCATACCAGTCGCCGTCGGGACTGTCGACAATCGTGCCTTGTGCCTCGTAGGAGAAGCCGCCGAACTCGGATTCAAGGATGACCTGTTTCTCGTAAGGGCCGTGGATGTCGTCAGCCCTGTAGCACACCTCACGGCGATGGCGCCCTGGGGCATAGACGTGGGAGATCATCAGCAGGTAGTACTTGCCACGGTGCTTGATCATGCGGGAGCCCTCGAGCAGTCCTGTCTCGTCGGCCTCGCGCTCGAAGATCTTCTGGTGGGTGCCTTCGATGACATCGGAGAGATCGGGCTTCAGTTCCATCATCTCGCCCGTGCCATAGATGACGTACACACGGTCGTCGTCGTCGAAGAAGAGCGAGCAGTCATGGAAGTGGCGCATGCGGGAGACAATCTTCCAAGGGCCTTCAGCCTTATCGGCGGTGAAGATATAGGTATCGCCCATGGCACCCTGTTCGTTGGGAGCCAGCAGGGCATAGAACTTACCCTTGTGGTACTTCAGCGAGGTGGCCCACTGTCCGCGTCCATAGGCTGTGCCTTCGAGCAGGTCGTACTTTGGCGAATCCGTCAGACGGTCGAAGATATAGCCTACGGTCTCCCAGTTCTTCAGATCCTTGGAGGCCATGACAGGGGCGCCAGGCATGAGGTGCATGGTAGTGGAGACGAGGTAGAAGGTGTCGCCTACACGGATCACGTCGGGATCGGGTACATCAGCCCAGAGCATGGGGTTCTGGATCTTGTCGGTAGTCACTTGTTGTGCCATTGTGCCCAGTGTGGTGCACAGCATCAGGAGGGTAAGAAGTCTTCTCATATCGGTAAATGGTTTTTGTTCTGGTTGCAAAATTACAAATAATTTGTTATTATCGCGGCACAATTCGCAAATATTTCGTACCTTTGTCGCAAAATATAATGGAAACACTAAAGGAGAAAACGGCCAAGGGGCTCTTCTGGGGCGGGATGAACAACGGCGTACAGCAGTTGCTCGGACTTGCTTTCGGCATCATTCTGGGGCGCCTGCTCGATCCTTCTGACTATGGTATGACGGCGATGCTGGCGGTGTTCTCCGTGATAGCCAACGAACTGCAGTCGAGTGGTTTCAAGACGGGACTTATCAATCTGAAGTCGCCCGCCCACGACGACTATAATGCCGTGTTCTGGTTTAATATCCTCGCAGGGGCAGCCATCTATGTGGTGCTGTGGTTCTGTGCCCCACTGATAGCTGACTACTACCACCAGCCCAAACTGATACCGCTGAGTCGCTATGTGTTCCTCGGCTTTGTCTTTTCAAGTTTCGGCATGGCGCAATCGGCTTATCTCACGAAACAGATGCAGATCAAGCAGATAGCACAGTGCGGCATGACGGCTACGCTCTCGTCGAGCATCGTCAGTGTCGTTTTGGCTGCCTTTGGCTTCGGCTATTGGGCCCTCGCCACGCAGTATCTGCTGTATATCGCCATGAACACCTTGCTGCTATGGTTCTTCAGCCCCTGGCGCCCAACGATGAAAGTGACCTTTGAACCCATACGCCGTCTCTTCCCCTTCAGCTTCAAGATCATGCTCTCGGCCATCTTCACGCAGGTGAACAATAATATCATGAACCTGCTGCTGGGCCGTTATTACGGTGAGGCGAATACGGGGCATTACAATCAGGCCTACCAGTGGAGTTCGAAGTGCTTCCTGCTGGTGGGGAATATGCTGAAACAAGTGGATCAGACGGTGCTCGTAGGACTCGGTGATGAGCGTGAGCGTCAGTTAGCCGTACTGCGGAAGATGATGCGCTTTACAGCCTTTATCTCCTTCCCGCTGCTGTTTGGCCTTGGCATGGTGTCGCATGAGTTTATCGTGCTGGCGATAGGCGAGAAGTGGGCGTTTGCAGCCTCGTTGCTGCCCCTGCTCTGTCTCTGCGGTGCCTTCTTGCCGCTCTCTACGCTGCTCACAGACTCGGTGATCAGCCAGCATCGCAGCGACATCTATCTCTGGAACACGTTTACCCTGGGAATCCTCCAGATGGCGCTGATGGTGGCCCTGTGGCGCGAGGGCATCATGACGATGGTGATTGCCTATGCCCTCTTGAATATCGCGTGGGTGTTTGTATGGCATTTCTTCGTGCAGCGGCTGATGAACTACCGGCTGATACCTTTCCTGAAAGATATCCTACCCTTCGCCCTTGCTGCAGCGGGTGTGATGGCTGTAACAGGTTTTGTGACACACGCCATCGAGATGCTGTGGCTGAAACTGCTGTGCCGCGTGGTGCTTGCCGCCTTGCTTTATTATGTCGTGATGCGCCTGGCAGGGGCTGTAATCCTGAAGGAGATTATGGCGTTTATCTTCCGAAAAGGTATTTCTTCAGGAAAGGACTGACACGCAACAGCTGAGACGTGACAATGCAGAAGCCGATGACCAAGAAGGCCAGGGAAAAGGAGGCTGTGGTTTCGAGGATGAAGTTACTGCGGTTTACCTTGAAGAATTCCCCCGCCATCGGCAGTTTCGGCAGGAAGAAATAATGCAGCAGATAGATGTCGAGTGTGCGGCGGCCTATGAACTGGAGCACAGAGCCGAAGCGCGTCTGCTCGAAGAAGTCGTGGTAATACCTGAAGAACATAAAGACCATCGACAGCAGGAGGAACATCGCCAGGGTGTGGGGCAGCGAGGCCCATGCCAACCGCAGGGTATGCCACTTCAGCACCTCGATGGTGCAGACGACAGCCAGCAGCGTCACTACGGGGAGGAACCACTTGCTGTCCATCAGCCGTTGTGCCTGCTGCCAGTAGCGATGCACGATATTGCCGAAGAGGAAGAAGGGGAAATAGCGCATCATCTCCACCAGACTGGTGTAGTTGAGGAACTCATTCTGCGGTCCCTTGTATCCCAGGGCCCAGGAGAAATAGCGCGGCAGGTAACACGTCTCGAAGAATCCCAGTGAGACGATGAACAGCAGCACCACAGGGATACACGACTTGAAGGGCAACTTGCTCTCTGCATAGCTGAAGAGATAATACGTGAGCAGCATGTAGAGCAGCACCAACGTGAACCAGTAGCCCGCCTTCATGCTTGAGGCGAGCGCCTCTGCCAGACTAGCCTCGAAAGGTGTCGTGGGAATTATCGCCAGAAAGAGCAGGAAGAACACGATGGTGGGTATCAGCTGCACCCGCATCTTCTTCAGCGACAGTTCCCGGAGCGTCTGCGCGTTCCAGATACGGCTCGCCTTATAGGCCAGAAACCCGCTGATGAAGAAGAACAGCGGCATGCGGAAAAGCAGGAAGAACTGGAGGGCTGCCGACCATCGGATCTGCATGCCGAATGACTTCAGGGCCACATGGTTGGAGACCACGAGGATCATCGTAAATCCCCGCAGGGCATCGAGCCAGCCCATGCGTGGTGTCTTCGCCGTAAGGCTAAGCGAAGAATTCAAGTTGTCCGACATGAGGCGATAGTTTATTGAGATCAGGCAATTGCATATAGTCGCCATAGATATGGCGCAGATGGGCATCGGCATTGCCGGGCACCGGCAGCTGATGACCCTCGAATACGTGGGTTGTCAAGGGGAATATCTCCTCGAGGTAGCGCGGATTGTGGAAGGGGATGCCCATGCCACTGGTGATGACAGACGAGCCAAAGGTCACCTGCGAAAGAACCGTTCTCAGACAAGGGAACAGTACCCGATTGTTGAAGTTAAAGATACGTCGCACCTGCTTGATAGCTTTGTCGTCATCAGTGCTTGTGCGCCAGATCTTATACATGTGCCCCACGGTCTTCTCCGTCAGTTTGTGAAGCCAGACTGGGTGGCGTTCCATTGGGAAGATGTCGATATAGATACCCTGCTCCTTCCATCGGCGGTCGTAGGTGTTCTGCTCCAGCATCCTTGAACGCTTGTCGCGCACCTTCGCATAGTAGAAGAAATAGTTGGGATCGGTCTCGTCGTTCTGCAGAGCCAGCCATTCAGGCAGTTCTGAGGGCAGCACCTGCATCAGCCTGACATAGTCCTCGCGCAGCATCTCGATGTCGAGATCATCGTCCCAGGGTATGAAGCCGTTGTGGCGCAGGGCACCTATCAGTGTGCCGCTGCTGAGCCAGTATCTGATGTCGTGCTTCTTGCAGATCCTGTCCACCTCGAGCAATATCTCCAGCATCCGCATCTGCTGGCGCCGCAGCATCGAGCCGTCGGGGTTGAACTTCGTGTGAGCGATACAGGTAAGGCCCCAGCGCAGTACCTTGTCGATCATAGGGGTCTTGATGCCATGCTCACGGGCTTGCTGCTGAATGATCTGCAGGCCGTAGGGGAAATCCTCGGTGAAATAGCGGCTCTCGAAGTCGGGCACATAGCCACCCGCTACTTTCTTCATCGGCGACTTGATGCCCTTGAAGGCCTCGATGGACTGCAGTTTATGGGTGAGCGATGCGGCGTCGGTGCTCTCGTAATAGTCGAGAATCGTGGGGATGCTGCCTTTGGTAACTGGCAGCACGCCCAGCAGCTGCTGGAACTCTTCGTCCATCTGTATCAACAGTTCCGATGCCTCGTCAGTCCACTGTTCATAGAACAGGCTATTTTCGGGATAGACCACTCCTTCATGCCAGCCACTCCAAAGGGTATAGAGACGGGCAGGATGGAGCAGCGGATTGCTGTTAGTCAGACTCACTTCATAATAGCTCTTCAACAATTGGACAGGCACTCGGAACAGTTGTTCGATGGTCGCTCTCAGCGCTTCTTTCTTGTCTGTCTGCTCGATGGCGATACTGAGATTAGGCTTATAGCCTAGCAGATCGGCAGCATGTCCGTATGCCGTCAGTCGTGAGATGAAAGGTACACGCTGGAAGCCGAACAAGGGTGTCTGGGCAGGCAGGGTGTGAAAGGCCTCGAAGAAGAACCCCGTGCTGCTGACGATACTGCCCACGGCTGTTCCGGGCGATAGGGCAGGGGCTATCTGCTGCAGCACTTCGCGGATGGAGAAACCAGGCAGACAGAGCAGCACGATATCCGCAGGGGTGACTACCTCTTGCGGATCTGCAGAGATCGTCTTCAGATGCCCCTCCAGCACCGTTCCTTCCGGCGTCTTGATGGCCAGTTGCTGTTGCCAGCGCTCAGGATGGCGTGTCAGGAGCGACACCTCACAGTCGCCGTGAGCTGCCAGGAATCCTGCTACCACATGGCCCAGATTACCGCCTCCACAGATACAGACCTTCTTCTTCATCGCTTCGCCAATAGTTTGAGCGCCTCTACCAGTCTGGTGTTGTCCTCGTGGTTGCGCACAGCGATGCGCATGTACTGCTTCTCGGGATCGAGTCCCGGTTTCTTGCTACAGTCGCGCGTCAGGATGTTGTGCTGTCGCAGTGTGTAGATCACGATCTGCGTTGCCGTATAGGGCGGTAGCACCTCACAGAGAAAGTAGTTTGCCTGCGAGGGCATCACGCGGAGGAAGGGAATCGTGCGCAGCTGGCGCTCGAAGTCTGCACGCTCTGCCACGAACTTATCACAAGCCTTCAGATAGTCCTTCTCGTGCTTGTTGTAGATCTGCATGAAGAACTCTGCAAACGAGTTGAGGTTCCAGATGGATACCTCTTTCTTCATCCGCGCGATCAGCTCCTTGTCGGCAGAGGCGAGGATGCCCAGGCGCAATCCCGGCACACCGAAGCTCTTCGAGATACTCTTCATCACCGCCATGTGGGGATAGGCTTCGAGGATCTCGTCAGAGAGCAGCGAGTTCGTCTTATAGTCGACGCTGAAGTCCACGAAACTTTCGTCTACCACCAGTCGGATGTTTCTCTCTTCGCACCACCGGGCGAGTCTCAGCACATTTTCTTTGAGGATGAAGTTGCCCGAGGGGTTGTCGGGATTGATGAGCATCAGCGTCTCGATGTCCTTGTCGGCAAAGTAGTCCATCAGCTCTTCTGACGTATAGCGGTAGTCCTCATTCTGAGGCACAAACGTCACCTGCAGCGAGGGATCGAAACGATTCGGATATTCCTCGAAGGTGGGGCGTATGAAGCCCGTCTTGCCCTTCGTGTGCTCCATCAGCACCTTGATCAGTTCGGCAGCACCGTTGCCAGGCACGATATAGGGTTCGCTCACGCCAAAGCTCTTGCTGGCAATCAGCGTGTTCACCTTCATGCCCGAGGGATACTCCGTCAGCAGGGTATCGAAATTGCTGCGCAGTTCGTCTTTCATGCGCTTCGAGGGGAAATAGGGATTCACCAGATAGCAGAAGTCGAGCATCTGCGGGAAGCGCCAGAAGCCTCCATAGCGCCCGTAGTATTTTCGGATCACGTCCTGATCGTCGGCAAAGAGTGCCTCGGCGATATCCAGATCCTGCTTGTCGTCGATCTCATACCACCGCTCGTTGCCTACAGGCAGGGCTTTGATGTGATGGCTGTCCAGCAGCGAGATGATGCGGAGCACGTTCTCGTAGTACTCGTTATTGCCCACCGCCTTCGTATAGGCATCGAGGAAGGGCACATACTGGTGCTGCAGGAACTCGCGACTGAACTTATAGATGTTCACGGTCTTGTAGTACGCGTCCACATCGTCGTAGTCGAAAGCCTCCTTCGAGATGAAGTTCACGATATGCTGCTCTTCATCCAGGCGCACCATCGTACCGTCCATCCACGACTCGTATTTCGCCACAAGGGCCAGATTCGGACTGGGATCCTCAAGGATCATCGGGAACAGACGGTCGCTGAACACGAGGTCGCTCTCTATCAGCAGTGTATCGTCTTCCTGCAGTTGTTCCTTCACGATGGACAGGGAGTAGATGTTGTTCGTCTTGTCGTAGATGGGGTTCTCTGCGAATTCGATGTGGAGTGCTGCATGCCTGGCGTTGACATAATCCATCAGCTCCTTGCCTTTATATCCCACCACGATGATGATTCGCTGTAGCTGGAGTTCGGCCAGCTGCCGCAACAGACGGTCTATCAGCGGAATGCCGTTCACCGGAACCATACACTTGGTGTTTTCTTTGGTGAGTTCTCCTAACCTGCGGCCCATTCCTGCCGCCAAAATGATTGCCTGCATAATGCCTAAATGCTTTATTTTGCTGCAAAAATATAAAAAATCCGTGTAAATCCGTGTAATCCGTGCCAAAAAATTGTATCTTTGCAGCGAAAAAGTGTCAAAATGAAGTATTCCGCAAAAACCGACATCGCCGTACTGCTGCTCTTCTTCAATCGCAGCGACACCTTCCGGCAGGTGTTTGATGCCGTGCGCCAGGCGCGCCCCTCCAAGTTGTTCCTCTATCAGGATGGTCCCCGTGGAAAGCGCGACAGGGAGGGCATCGAGGCATGCCGCGCGATAGCCAGCGACGAGAATATCGATTGGGAGTGCGAGGTCCACCGCCTGTATCAGGAGAAGAACTTCGGCTGCGATCCCTCGGAATACATCTCGCAGAAATGGGCTTTTTCTATTGTCGACAAGTGTATGGTGCTCGAGGACGACGATGTGCCCTCGCAGTCGTTCTTCCCCTTCTGTAAGGAGATGCTCGACCGTTATGAGCACGACGAGCGCATCGCGATGATCTCAGGCTTCAACATCGACGAGGTGACGGCGGATTGTCCTTACGACTACTTCTTCACCTCCACCTTCGCCATCTGGGGCTGGGCTTCGTGGCGCAGGGTCATCGATCAGTGGGATGGTCAGTACTCCTTCCTCGATGACGACTACAACATGCGCCAGCTGGAGGCGCTGGGCGAGCAGCGCCGCTATCGCAAGGACATGATCGCAATGTTCCGTAACCACCGTCTCACGGGCAAGGAATACTATGAGAGCATCTTCTGGGCAGCCATGCTCTTCAACTCTGGACTGGCCATCATGCCCGCGAAGAACCAGATCAACAATCTGGGACTCATGGCAGACTCTACCCACTTCACGGCCTCGGCTGCAACCACGCCTAAACGCCTGCGCCGCATCTTCACCATGAAGCGCCATGAACTCACGTTCCCCCTGAAGCATCCGCGATACGTCATCGAGAATGTGGCATACAAGGAGCGGCTCTACAAGGTCAATGCCTGGCGCCATCCTTGGACGAAAGTCAGTTATTCATTGGAGGAACTGTGGCTGAACCTGTGCCACGGCAATTTCTCGCACATCGGCAAATCGGTCATGCGCCGCCTTAGCAAGCTTACAGGCACCTTCCACCACGCCTAGAGCGTAGTCTTTATGGGAGTAAGCAGGAAGTCTGTCAGCAGATAACCATTGTAGCCTAAGAGATAGAGCGTCAGCAGCAGCACGATGCCCCGCAGCCACCAGCCCCTCACGTTTGCGAAGAGAAAGGCCGTCGCTATCGGCAGCACGAAAGCCCAGTGGGGGGTCATGATATAGATCTCGTTGATGCCGAAGCCCAGGATGATATGCAGGAACATATCGAAGGCCATGCACGACAGACAGAGCCACAGGAAACGGCTCTTCCTGCCAAACCAGATACCCGCCACAAACAACAGCAGGATACAGCTCTCGACAGCGTAACAGAGCCTCCATTGGTAAGGCACGAACACCGGGCGGCGCACCAGCACATCCTCCAGAAAGTATTCCTTATGGAACTGCAGCGACTCGCCAAAGAGGTTCTCGTATATGGTCTCCCAGCGCGAGGTAGAGATATCCGTCCACTTCAGGAATCCTTCGTCCTCCATGGGCTTACCAGTCTTTGCAGCCTGGCGATTCAAGATTACCTGGCGGCGCGCCTTGCGGGCCTCATACTGTGCGCGCTCTGCATCTGCCATCTTCGCCACTTTCTCCTCTTCCGCCTTTGCCTGGCGCACCTTCAGTGCGGCGCGTGCTTTCTCCTTGGGCAGCACGAAGGTTTGGTACTCCCAAACGGCGGTACCCCACAGCAGGGCCGTAGGCAGGATCACCGCCAGCAGCAGATACTTCGGGCGGAAGAAGTCCTTCAGATTCACGAAGAAGCCGCTCATAAACACCTTGATGCCATTGCTCAGCGTCACGCCGGCTGTGATGTAGAACATGATTGCCGACTGCCACCACTTGAACTCGCGCCCCTTCTGGATGCATACCCCTGAGATGTAGAGCGTGATGAGCAGCAGAAACATCGATAGCGTGAAATGGTCGGGCACGAATACCGACATCAGGATATAGGCGAAAGAGAAATGAAAGGCCGTGAGCAGCGTGGCATCCCACTTTACCAGTCCGACGACCTCGCGATGAATCCTATACAGGAAGATGTAGGAATAGAACGAACAGACAATCAGCGGCAGTGCCACCAGATACTGCACGCAGTTCACACCCAGCAGCGCCTCCAGTCCCTCGTTGAGCAGCGACAGTGGCCATACGAGGAATGCGAGCAGCGGGTGGCGGTACACCTGATACAGCACATCCCAGTCTGTCACCGTGAGATACGTCAGCGGGTCGTATCCCGAGAGATGCAGCTCACGCTCAAACACCTTCCAATAGGGGCCGAAACCCTCCTGCATGAACAAGTCGTGCATACGATAGATAAACAGGCCGTTAAGCACCACGATCACTGCCAGGGCAATCACCGCCTGGAGCCGTTCCTCGCGCTTGATCTTAAATAATTTGAAGGGTTTCATATTCCTTAGTAAGTTATTCTGGCTGCAAAGTTACAAATTTCTTGTGACTATTTTTTGTGATTATGGGAAAAAGTTGTAACTTTGCGCACAAACAGACTACGAATATGAAGCGTTTCCTCTTTTTCCTGGCATGTCTCTTCGTGGGGCTGAGGCTCTCGGCACAGCAGCGCGAGAAGTATGAGTTCAGCCGCAATCTGCCTGTCTATGCCGACTCGCTGATTGCCGACCTCACCTATCCGTTGGCGTGGGGTAACAGCGAGATCACCGGTTTCGATGCCTGGAAGAAGGCTGCGCGCCAGAAAGTGTTCGACTGTATGCTCATGCCGCCGCCACCTCCTCCCCACGGCTACGATGTCAAGGTGCTCTACGAGGAACAGCGCGACGGCTATCGGGCCCAGAAACTCGAGATTCGTCTCTCCCGCTATTATACGGTGCCTGCCTATCTCCTCATTCCCGATGGCAAGGGCCCTTTCCCCGCCGTGAATGTGTTGCACGACCATGGCGCCCATCTCTTCATAGGTAAGGAGAAGGTGATCCGTCCCTTGGCATGTGAGGATTCTGTGGTCATCAAGGATGCCGAAGCATGGCTGGCGGGCTACGAGGGACAGTTCTTCGGCGACTATCTGGCACAGAACGGCTACGTGGTGTTCGCTGCCGATGCCCCGATGTGGGGCGAGCGCGGTCAGCAGGAAGGTCCCCGTCGCGACCGCTACGACATGATAGCCGGCAACATGATGATGTATGGCATCGACCTCTCTGCCTGGATGACCTATGATGACATCGCTGGCACGGAGTTCCTGGCATCCATACCCGAAGTCGACGCCTCGCGCATCGGCTGCACAGGGTGGTCGATGGGTGCCTATAGGGCCTGGATGCTCTCGGCACTCTCCGACCGTATCAAGGTGGGGGCTGCCGTGTGCTGGATGGTCACCACCGACGAACAGCTGTCGTTCAGATACAGCCGCACGGAGAATGGTGGTTTCGCCAACTGTATCCCGGGTTTGCGCCGCTGGCTCGATTATCCCCATGTGGCCAGCATCGCCTGTCCGAAACCCATGCTGTTCATCAACGGTTCGCAGGATAAGCTCTTCCCCGTGGCGGGTGTAGAAAAGGCCTTCGCCACGATGCGTGCGACGTGGGAGAGCCAAGGTGCCGGCGATCGTCTGGAAACCGAACTCTGGGAGATGCCCCACAGTTGCGGCAAGCGATCCCAACAGCGCGTGCTGGCGTTCTTTAAGAAACATTTGTAACAAGTAAATATGAAAAGACTGATTCTCTTGGCGGCCATCGCGCTGCCCCTGCTGTGCTCGGCACAATATGTGTCTGAGGTGTGGAGTCCCGACAATGGTGACGGCACTTACACCAATCCCGTGATTAATGCCGACTATTCCGATCCGGATGTCTGTGTCGGGGCCTCGGGCGAGGACTATTACATGACGGCCTCCTCGTTCCAGTGTACCCCCGGCCTTCCCATCCTCCACTCCAAGGATCTCGTAAACTGGCAGATCATCAACTACGCCCTGGGTAATCTCTACGAGGGCGACGAGGCCTTGCAACAGCATTTCAGCACCCCCCGCCACGGTGCTGGCGTATGGGCTCCCTCCATCCGTTATCACGACGGCTGGTACTACATCTACTGGGGCGACCCCGACTTCGGAGTGTATATGGTGAAGACGCAGGATCCGGCAGGCAAGTGGGAGCCGCCCGTCTGTGTGATCAAGGGCCAGGGCTATATCGATACCACCCCGCTGTGGGATGACGACGGGCGCTGTTATCTGGTCAATGGCTGGGCCAACAGCCGCAGCAAGTTTGCCTCCGTGCTCACGGTGCGCGAGATGTCGCCCGACGGCATGCGCCCCATCGGAGAGCCTGTCATTGTCTTCGACGGCAACGGCACAGAGAACCGCACCTGTGAAGGCCCGAAGTTCTATAAGCGCGACGGCTGGTACTGGATTATGTGTCCTGCCGGTGGTGTGCCTACGGGTTTCCAGCTCGCCATGCGCGCCAAGTCGCCATACGGTCCTTATGAGCATAAGATTGTGCTGGCACAGGGCAAGACCGCCATCAACGGTCCGCATCAGGGAGGCTGGGTACACACGAAATACGGCGAAGACTGGTTCCTGCACTTTCAGGACAAGGAGGCTTACGGTCGTGTGGTCCATCTGAATCCCGTAGATTGGACGAGCGGGTGGCCCATCATGGGTAAGAAAGGCGAACCCGTCAGCACCTATCGGAAGCCCAAGAGCAGTTCCGATGTGATTGTGAATCCAGCTGAGAGCGATGCGTTCGATGCCCCCACGCTGGGTAAGCAGTGGCAGTGGCATGCCAACTACGACGAGAAGTTCGGCACTGCTACCGCCTTCGGCACCTATCGCATCTACACCTATAAACTCTCCGACGGCTGGAAGAACTTCTGGGAGGTGCCAAATATGCTGTTGCAGAAGACGCCCGCCGACAATTTCACGGTGACCACGAAGCTCCGCTTCACCTCGAAGGCCGACGGCCAGATGGGCGGACTCATCATGATGGGACTCAACTATGCTGCGCTCGTGGTGAAACGCGTGGGCAAGACCTTCCAGCTCCTGCAGCTTACCTGCAAGGATGCCGACAAGGGACAGCCCCAGACAGAACAGCTGATTGCCACGCTGAAACCCACTGCCGAGGACAAGATCGACTACAAGCCAGGCATCCACGAGGATATCTACCTGCGCTTTTCTGTCAGCTATCTCGGCGGCAGCAATCCCGATGGCAGTCCTCAGCACGCTGCAGCCGTGCGCTTTGCCTATTCTGCAGATGGCAAACGCTTTACCGAGGCTGGTGATACCTTCACCATGCGCCAAGGCAAGTGGATTGGTGCCAAGTTCGGCTTTGTCTCCGTAGAAACGGATCCCAAGTGCGATCGTGGCTGGATTGATGTAGACTGGATAAAAGTAACCAAATAAGAACGAACAAGACATGAAGATTAAACTATTCCTGACGATGATCATGGGGCTCTGTGCTACAGCCGTCTGTGCACAGACATGGCCCTATCAAGATGCGCGTCTGTCAGCCGCTCAGCGTGCTGACGACCTGTTGTCACGCCTGACGCTCGACGAGAAGGTCAGTCTGATGATGGACACCTCGCCTGCCATCACGCGCCTGGGCATCCCCCAGTTCCAGTGGTGGAACGAAGCCCTGCACGGTGTAGGGCGTAATGGCTTTGCCACCGTCTTCCCCATCACCATGGGTATGGCAGCCTCCTGGGACGATGCCCTGCTGCATCAGGTCTTTACGGCTGTCAGCGATGAGGCCCGTGTGAAAGCGCAACAGGCCAAGCGTGCGGGCGACATCCAGCGTTACCAGAGCCTCTCGTTCTGGACGCCCAACATCAATATCTTCCGCGATCCCCGATGGGGGCGCGGGCAGGAGACCTACGGCGAGGATCCCTATCTCACGGCGCAGATGGGTCTTGCCGTCGTGCGTGGCTTGCAGGGTGTAGGCTATCACGGCGAAGACCTCGGTGTGAGCAAGTACCGCAAGCTGCTCGCCTGTGCCAAGCACTTTGCCGTCCATAGTGGCCCCGAGTGGAACCGCCATGAGTTCGACGTGGAGAACCTGCCCGAGCGCGACCTCTGGGAGACTTATCTCCCTGCCTTCAAGGCATTGGTGCAGGAGGGAAAGGTGGCCGAGATTATGTGCGCCTATCAGCGCATCGACGGCAAACCCTGCTGCTCACAGACGCGTTACGAACAGCAAATCCTGCGCGATGAATGGGGATTCGACGGACTCATCACCAGCGATTGTGGTGCCATTCGCGATTTCCTGCCCCGTTGGCACAACACCGCCAAGGATCCTGCCGAAGCCTCTGCCCAGGCCGTGTTGGCTGGTACCGATGTGGAGTGTGGCTCTGAATACAAGAACCTGCCCGAGGCTGTGCGCCGTGGCGATATCCGTGAGACCGATCTCGACAAGAGTCTGTTCCGCCTGCTGATAGCCCGTTTCGAGTTGGGCGACTTCGATGCCGATGAACAGAATCCCTGGACGAAGATACCAGATAGTGTGGTGGCTTCCGAGGCTCATAAACAACTGGCGCTCGATATGGCCCGCAAAAGCATCGTGCTGCTCCAGAACCGGAATGGCGTGCTGCCGCTGGCTAAGGGCACACCCGTCGTCGTGATGGGTGCCAATGCCATCGACTCCGTGATGCAGTGGGGCAACTACAGCGGCTATCCCACCCGCACCGTCACTGCCCTTGAGGGCATCCAGACCCTGTCGCCCCAGTCGCGCTTCGTCAGTGGTTGCGGCCTCACCCGCAACGAGGTGTTCGAGAGCCGTTTTGCCAACATCACCTCTCCTCGGGGTGACAAAGGCATCCTCGCTACCTATTATAATAATACAGAGATGAAGGGCACCCCTGCGGCCACCGTCACCATCGCCCAGCCCATCCTGCTGAGCAATGGCGGCAACACCGTCTTTGCCCCAGGCGTGAATCTCGAGCATTTCTCAGCCCGTCTTGAAGGTACCTTCATCCCTACGAAGGATGAGACCGTCATCTTCAACATCAATGGCGACGACAAGCTTCGGCTCATCGTGAACGGCGATACCATCGTCGACATCTGGCGGGTGCGCCAGCGCATTCAGGGTGCCCAGCGCGAGATGGCCGTCAAAGCCGGACAGTCATACCGCATCCAGATAGACTACGTGCAGGAGGCTGCCTTTGCCTTCCTGGGCTTTGATATCCAGCACAAGCTGGCTCCCACCTTCGAACAGTTGCTGGCGCAGATAGGCGATGCAGAGACCGTCGTCTTCGTGGGTGGCATCTCACCGAGGCTCGAGGGCGAGGAGATGCGCGTCAACGAGGAAGGCTTCAAGGGCGGCGATCGCACCAGCATCGAACTGCCCAATGCGCAGCGCGAGACACTGGCCATGCTCCATAAGGCTGGCAAGCGCGTCGTCTTCGTCAACTGTTCAGGTTCGGCGATGGCCCTCACTCCTGAGCTCGAAACGTGCGACGCCATCCTTCAGGCCTGGTATGGTGGCGAACTGGGAGGTCAGGCGCTGGCAGAAGTGCTCTTTGGCGACTACAACCCCAGCGGCAAACTGCCCATCACCTTCTACAAGCATACCGAAGATCTGCCCGACTTCCTCGACTACACGATGAAGAACCGCACCTACCGCTACTTCAAGGGCGAGCCCCTGTTCCCCTTCGGCTTCGGACTCAGTTACACCCAGTTTGAACTCAGCGACCCCGTCTATGCCGATCAGAAGGTTCAGGTGCGTGTGCGCAATGTCGGCACCCGCCAAGGTCTGGAGACTGTCCAAGTCTACGTCCGCAGCCTCGCCGACAGCGAAGGACCGCTGAAGACGCTCCGCGCCTACCAGCAGGTATCCCTCGCCCCAGGAGAGTCAAAGACGCTGACCATCGACTTCCCCCGCGAGCGTTTCGAAGGCTGGGATGCCGCCACCAACACCATGCGTGTCCTCCCAGGCCAATACGAACTGTTGGTAGGCAACTCCAGTGCCCCCCAATCCCTCCACAAACTCCCCGTCACCCTCGAATAGCAACCGCCGCCTCGCCTCTCACCGCGCTCTCGCCTCCTCCCGCCGCATCGCCTCTCACTGAGGTCAGGCCCCGCCGCTAATAATCCTAGCTTCTCGGTAAGAAACTATGCGTCCAACACGCATGTAGGGCCTGCATCACTGCAAGCCCTACATACATCATTACTAACCAATAAACTAATTTATAACGTATGAAAAAGAAAACTCTAACTATGTTTTGATGATGCAAAGGTAAGGTGATTTTTGGCAGATTCCAAAGATATTGAGGAATTCTTTCCCAAGTTGTTGCGACGGAGTGGGGGATATGCGACAAAGGGTTGGCATAGTACAAAATCTTGTCGCAAACAAAAGAAAATTTGGAGATTTCAAATATTATTCTTAAATTTGCATCAGAATAAGATTAATGAGACGACGATGAAACGCAAGATATACGTCTAATAGCAGCGGAGGAATGAAACAGATAGAAGTTGTAGCAGCAATCATACATGATGACGAAGGACGTATCTTCGCGACGCAACGGGGATATGGGGACTTCAAGGATGGCTGGGAGTTCCCTGGGGGAAAGATGGAACCAGGGGAATCGCCTGAGGAGGCGCTTAAAAGAGAAATCCAAGAAGAGCTCGAAACGCGTATAGTCGTGGAGCGTCTGGTGCAAACGGTGGATTGGGATTATCCGAAGTTTCACTTGAAGATGCATTGCTATTGGTGCCATGTGGAGAGTGGCAGCCTGACGCTGAAAGAGCACGAAGCAGCGCGCTGGCTTGCGAAAGACGAACTTGAGAGCGTCGCCTGGCTTCCTGCTGATAAAGCCGTCGTTGAGAACATCTCTTTTCGTTTGCGCCAGAAAACATAGCAACTTTGTGAGTCAAACATATATGGATAAACTTTCTGCAGAACAGCGGCATAAGAATATGGCAGCGATCCATTCGAAGGATACGAAGCCGGAGATGATTGTGCGCAAGGGGCTGTGGAGCAGGGGTTTCCGTTATCGGCTTAATTCTCCACGGTTGCCTGGGCATCCAGACTTGGTGTTGAAGAAGTATCGCACATGTATCTTCGTGAACGGATGCTTCTGGCATGGGCACAAGAGCCTCACTCCTAACCCCATTTCCAAGGGAGAGGGGGACGATTATCAATTAACGGACTCGGAGTGTTGTAAGATTCCGAAAATGAACCGTGATTTCTGGGTGGCGAAGATAAGGAGGAACCAGGAACGTGACATCGAGGAGCAGCGGAAGTTGGCGGAGATGGGGTGGCATTGCATCACCATCTGGGAGTGTGAGCTGAAGCCGAAAAAGCGCGAGGCTACGCTAAATTCACTGGCGTTTACGCTGAATAAGATTTGGCTGGAGGAGCATGCGGTGATTGGCAAACCATATCCGAAACAGGAGGAAGAGGATAATATGCTAAAGGCTGCGGAGGACAGTGCGAGGCGTTAGAAGTACTTGGTGATCTGGGCGGAGGCGAAGTTGTTCATCTCGTTCATCATGCGGACGGCGGAGTCGATGATGGGGAAGGCACAGAGGGCACCGGTGCCTTCGCCGAGACGGAGGCCGAGGGATAGCAGGGGGCGGGCTCCGACGATGTCGAGCATCATGCGGTGGCCGCTCTCGTCGCCACAGTGGGTGAACACCATATAATCCTGTGCGGCGGGGCAGAGACGGATGGCGGCAACGGCACAGGCAGTCATGATGAAGCCGTCGACGAGGACGAGCACCTGTGCTTCGGCTGCGCGCAGCATGGCGCCGATGGCGGCGATCATCTCGAAGCCGCCGAAGTAGCGCAGGGGGGAGATGTCGCGATGGTGCGCCTGATAGTTGTCTAATGCCTTGGACAGTACCTCGATCTTATGACGGATGCCAGGTTTGTCGAGTCCTGCACCGGCTCCTATACAATCGGCAAGGGGGATATCGCCGAAGAGACTCATCCAGATGCTGGAGGGCGAGGTGTTGGCAATGCCCATCTCTCCGATGCAGAGCACGCGGCAGCCCTCGGCGATGCATTCGTCGGCCAGTGAGGCACCAATCGCAATGGCCTGTTCGTATTCGGTCTCGCTCATGGCAGGTTCGTAGAGGAAATTCTTGGTGCCCCAGGCTATCTTATGGTTGATGATGCCTGGCACGGCGGAGAGGTCGTGATCGACACCGACATCGACGATGCGGAGTTTGAAGCCGTGCTGGCGGCAGAACATATTGACGCCTCCGCCACCATGGGTGAAGTTGATCATCTGCTGCCAGGTGACATCGCGCGGCGACACGCTGACACCTTCGCGCTCGATGCCGTGGTCGGCTCCAAGGAGCAGATGGCAGGGGTGGGCGAGCGAAGGGGTGAGTGTCTGCTGCACAAGACAGATCTGCATGGCGAGTTCTTCGAGGCGCCCCAGGGAGCCCTTAGGCTTGTTGAGGTTGTCGATTTTCTGTTGGATCGCCGCTTGCATTGAGCGGTCGAGTGGCTGGATATTGAACTGCTTCATTTTTGCTCTTTTATTTTTACTGGTATGCCGGAGACCATAAGGATGACCTCGTCAGCCTGCTGGGCGATATACTGGTTCATCCAACCCTCCAGATCGGTAAACTTGCGCTGGATAGCATTCTCGCTGACACCGCCGCTTCCTATCTCATTGGTGACGAAGATGAAGGTGGCTTCCTGGGCAGTGAAACGGTCGAACTCGGCTTTGACGGTCTCCAGCGTGTGGTCTACCTCGGAGGTCTCGAAGAAGAAGTTCGTGAGCCAGAGCGTGACGCAGTCGATGACGACGACGCGGCCCGAGACATCGTGACGGCTGAGGTATTTCTCTTCCTCGATGTTCGTCCACTGCGGACCGCGACGCGCCTGATGACGGCGCACCCGCTCACGGAACTCTTCATCCCACACATGGGCGGTGGCCAGATAGACAGGATCAGGCGCAAGGCTCAGGGCCAGGCGCTCGGCCTCGCCACTCTTGCCTGAGCGCTGGCCTCCGGTGATGAGTATGATCTTTCGTGTCATAGTTCTATTTTTTCTATGCCGCCGTAGGGCACCAGATTATCCCAGGCCTTTTCGGGCGCGAAGAGCTTGCCATAGAGGCCTGCACAGATGAGTACGCCGCCATGGGCAAAGACGGCCACGCGACGATAGTCTTCACGCTTCAGTTCGTCGAGGAAGCTGGCCACGCGCTGGTAGAGTTGGGGGAAGCCTTCGCCATGAGGGGTGGGCAGGTGCATATAGTCGTTGTACCACTGCTCCTTGTAGGGATCGGTAATCTCATCGTAGAGCTGCATCTCCCAATCGCCCATGTGCATCTCCTTCAGGCGGTTGTCGAGTCGTGGCTGGGGATAGCCGCAGTAACTGGCGAGCAGGCGGGCACGGGTGAGGGGTGAGGCAAAGACGGCATCGAAGGGCAGGTACTGGGCGAGGTTCTGCCTGGTGACCTCGGCTTCTTGTTCGAAGGTGGCAGCCACGGGGACGTCGGTGTGGCCGTAGCAGGTGCCCTTGGGCACGTCGACACTAGTGTGTCTGATCAGTATTACTTCCATATATGCTTATCTTTTTCTGGCTATGACATAGATGATGACGGGAGCGCCGATGAGGGGCGTGACGGCATTGAGGGGGAGTACGCCTGACTCGCCTGGCAAGAAGCAGAGTAGGTTGCAGATGAGGGCTACCGCAGCCCCGCAGAGGAGCGTGGCAGGCAACAGCTGGCGGTGGTTGTCGGTGGTGAGCAGCAGGCGTGCGATGTGGGGCACTGCGAGGCCGATGAAGGCCACAGGACCACAGAAGGCCGTGGTGATGGCCGTGAGCAGACCTGTGATGACGAGCAGCCAGTTGCGCACCTGGAGGATGTTCACCCCGAGGTTCTCGGCATAGCGGTCGCCGAGCATCAGGGCATTCAGCGGTTTGATGAGCAGGAGGGCGCCCACAAGTCCTGCCAGCGATACCGTGAGGAACACGGGCATATTGGCCATCGACACCCCACCGAAGGAGCCCATGCCCCAGACCATATATGACTTGACGCCCTCATCGGTGGCGAAGAAGTTGAGCAGGGAGATGGCGGAGTTGGAGATATAGCCGATCATGATGCCGATGATGAGGAGCATCACGTTGTTGCGAACGAGTGTCGAGAAAAAGAAGATGACCGCCATCACGGCCATGGCACCGAGGAAGGCTGCCAGCAGGATGGCTGCAAAGCCGCTGACACTGACAGAACCGATGGAGAGGCCGCCACCGAGGAAAAGCATGACGAGGGCGACGCCCAGACCTGCACCGCTGTTGATGCCGAAGATGCTGGGACCCGCCAGAGGGTTGCGAAAGGCCGTCTGCAGCATCAGACCGCTGACGGCGAGCGAGGCACCGCAGAAGACGGCCGTGATGGCCTGCGGCAGGCGCGACTGCAGGACGATGAACTGCCAGGAACTCTTCTCGGAGGTGTCGCCCATCAGGATACGCAACACGTCGGAGGCAGGAATCGACACCGACCCCAGCAGCAGGTTCAGCACGAAAAGCAGCAGGATAAGTGCGCCCAAACCGATACAGTAGATGATACCCTTGTTCATTTCTGTGTGCAAATTTACGCGTTTTTTTATAGATACGCAACAAAAATACGTCATATTATCGTCAAAAACGCGTTCTTTTCAAATAATTGTTGTAACTTTGCGGCCTGACAATCAACAATGTATGAATAATATGACACGAACTTTTCTCAAAGCGTCGCTGGCTGTCGTGTTTCTCCTGACAGTTGCGCCAGCATCAGCCACCAAGTTTATCGGGCTGAAAATCATCGACAAGAATTATCTCATGGTACAGTTTCGTGACGGTGAGGTGCATTACCGTGACAGCGGCACGGGCACCAGCGCCTATCTGGGGCACTCGTTCTCGGAGGGCGACGACACGCTCGTGGTGTTCGGCGAAAGACTGAAGGCTGCAGAGGCGCAGCAGGCAGCACTCTGGCAGATCAGCTCTGCCGACGACAAGGCATTCCAGACGGCACAGCCGCTGAAGGTGTGGCGCAAGTCGAAGCCGATGAATACTGACCACACGCTCACCAGCGAGAACGACCACTGGCTCTTCCTGCAGCTGGCACAGCCGATGAAGCAGGGATGCACCTATACCGTGAACATCCCCGGGAATATCGGCAGCGATGCGAAGACCGCCTCTGTATGTTTCGACATCTGGAACAAGCAGTCGGAGGCTGTGCATGTGAACATCATCGGCTATTCGCCCGCAGAACAGACGCACGCCGCTGATCTCTACCAGTGGCTGGGCGACGGCGGGCAGCGCGACTATCGCGAATGGGAAGGCCGTAAGGTATATTTATATAATGTAAACACGAAGAAGAAGCAGGCTGCCGGTGTGGTGAAGTTCTGGAAGAGTGCCGCCGACGCTGCACAGGAGGCTGGACAGAAGCCGCTCATCGGAACCGACGTGTGGAACATCGACTTCAAGGGCACTGCACCCGGGCGCTATCGTCTGGTGGTGGAGGATGTAGGCTGCAGCATGGACTTCGACATTGCTGCCGACGTGTATTACCAGCCTTTCCGTTACTCGGTGCGCGGCTACTACTATATGCGTCTTGGCGAGCCTAAGGATCCCGAGCACGTGTGGCCTGTTCCCCGCCAGCCGCAGTTTATCCCCGAGACCGATCCCAAGGGATTTACCGTCTATAAGACCGACTTCCACCCCTTCATGCAGGAGTGGTGCGACCTGCATACCGATGTGTGGGATGAGCCCCACTTCAAACCAGCTCTTGAGTCGCGCTTCTGGCAGCACCGTCTGCCGGGCAATCCTGTGAACATCGACGTGAAGGGTGGTCACTCAGATGCCTTCGATTGGGACCGTCATCTGGCTCATGTAAGTAACATCTACGACATGTTGTTGCCTTATATCCTCTCTGGTGGACGTCTGAGTGATGACAACCTCGGCATCCGTGAGAGTGGCAACGGTATCCCCGACATCATCGATGAGGCCCGTAACGAGGTAGACTTCTTCCTCTCTATCCGCGACGGCGAGGGCTATTCGCAGGGCGTGACCAATCCTGATGCAGGCTGGAGCGTGATGTATCAGGCAGGCTGCACGACGATGGCTGCTTGGGCTAATGCCGCCAACTGTGCCATCACCGCTGAGGCCTTCCGTCTGCAAGGCAACGACTCGCTGCGCCAGTACTATACCGATGAGGCCATCAAGGCTTTCCGCTATGCTGCCAAGCAGGAGTGGAACCAGCTCGACGACCGTCAGGACATCGGCAGTATGCAGATGCGTGGCCGCGACTTCCGTCAGATGGCTGCCGCTTATCTCTATAATTTGACAGGCGACACTGAGTGGGAAGATATCTTCGCCAAGGAACCGTATAAGGTGGCTATCAACAATACCTGGATAGCTGCTGCCTATCTTACCTGTCCGCAGCCGCGCCATTATGCCGATATTTATGCCGCCATCAAGGCCGGTGTGAAGGCCGAGGCAGAAAGCTATAACATCGCCAACATGGCCCAGCGTCCCTCGCGCCGCAGTGCCAACGACCGCCGCTGGCAGGTGTCGCAGAACCTGCAGCTCGTGATGCTGGCCCACTATATCGCCGACAAGGCAGAGAAGAAAGCCCTGGAGCACGTGATGTTCACGGAGGCTAGCTGGAGTCTGGGACGTAACCCCGGCAACATCGTGGAGATGACAGGACTGGGTGAGCGCCATATCACCGACTGCTACACCACAGGCAGAAACGACGGTGCCCCTGAAAGTCATCCTGGACAGACGCCTTTCAACGGCACCGAGACTTGGTCGCCTGGTCATAACGGCGGTGATGCCCGCGTGATTCTGAAATACTGCTATCCTGCGTGGAACGTGGAAGGTATGAAAGTGACTACCACCTGGCCGCGACAGGAGTCATTCTTCAATCAGCGCTATTTCTGGGTTAACGGTGAGTTCACCCCACGTGAGACCATGCGTGGCAAGATGGCCCTGCTGGGCTATCTCTATGCCATACGCTAAGGATTAAGAGGTTGTACGCTCTGACAACGGGCGGTGTAGAAATCGCGGAAGTCAGACCATTTATAATAAGGAGCCATCACTGTCGGCACAGGCAGGGTGGCTTCTTCGCCGTTTAGGAGACACTTCACAAGAATGTCGCTATTCTCCTGACTGCGGTAGAACACCAGCTGGATGTTGGAAGCCATGCAGGTCTCCCAGTTCTGGTAGCAGTTCTTCACCTCATAGGGGTCTTCCGGATCGCGGTCAGCGCCATTGATACCCATCAGTACGGTCAAAGGTCCGAGGTAGCTGTCGTGGCCGAAGCGGAGGTCTGCAATATGGTCGCTCTCTCCCTTGACAACGGCCTCAGCCTTCTCGAGGATGTCTTCGAGGATGGGGATGGTCTCATAGCGCGGACCGAATACCCACGCATAGGTACCGAGGTTGGAAGCCTCCCACTGGCTGGCAATCTCCTCGTCGGTAAGGATATTACCCATCATACCCTCATGGCCGATGTTGGGCAGTGAGGTATAGAGGCTGCTCAGCAGGTAATAGATACGGCTGGCCTCAGGCAGACTGTCGGTATTGGTGAATACACGGGCGACAACGGTCTGGGGCAGGGGATTCTCCTGCTTGAACTGTGCCCTGTTCTGCTCGAAGCGGGGTTTGCTTCTGGGATACTTGCGGCGCAGAGGGTTCTGACGGTCATCGGGCACCACGGCATGGAGGGTGAATCGTGAGGAGTTCTCGCGGATCTCAATCATGGGGTTGCATTGTGCCAGTTCCTGGCAGAAAGCCGACATGCTGATGACGCAGCGACCTACGAGCGAGGAAACGGCCAGCACGTTACCGCCCTTGCTGAACACCTCGGGGAAATTGTTGTACATCGTGCGGGCGATGCCCTGATGCTGCTCCCAGCCCAACTGCGTGAGTTCGCTCCAGCCTGTGAAGAGCTCTTGTTTCGCTGCCGTGAACTTGTTGTAGAAGGCTTCACCTTCAGCTGTCAGTTGGTGGCGCTCGTGGGCTTTCGTCATCAGAGAGTCAAGGCCTTTGTAGAGGAAATCGCTCCAGAAGTAGCGCGAGCCATGACGGCTGTAGTGGGCGATGTAGAAGGGTTCGTAACCTGCTGGCGAAGCCGTCAGTTTGGCATCCGTAAAGTGATACGGATAGTCGGTTCCGAAAGATCTCTTTGGATCGGCTTTCAACAATTCGAGTGCCGATGTCTGTGCCCAGGTCATCATGGCCGTGAGCGCGAGCAATAGGGTAGTGAAGGTTTTCTTCATGTTGGTTTGAATAATTTAAAGTTAGATGGATGATTCTATCGGATGATTTGTTTCTTGCCGCCTGTGAGATAGATGCCGCGCGGCAGGGTGCCAAGCTTGTCGGATGTGCCTACACGCACCCCTTGCAGGGTGTAGACGGGCTGCGGCTCTGAACGCTCCACGACAGGGATGAGCCCCGTTTCTTCATCGTCGGCATGGGGCCAGTCTACGTTGTAATAGGCAGCATACCAGTCCATACAGGCTTTTCCGCAGGCTTCTTCCAGACCGTCGAAGGCAGGTTCTGCCTTTCCCGTGGCCAGCAGTTTGTCGATGTCTATCAGACAACCTGTACCCGAGAGTGTCATGGAGATATTGCCGAAATGGTCGAGCGTGGCCTTGAATGCCTTGCCCCATTTTGAGGTGGAACCTGTAGACCAGGTGCCGTAGTTGGCGGGCACATAGTCGCCATGCTCGTTATAATGACCTGCTCCCGGTTTCTCCGGACTCCAGTCTACCTCTGTGATAATGACAGGTGCCACATCCACCACGGGCACGCTCTGGTGGAAGTTCCTGATCTTGTTATCGGGGTCAGGGGTGTCGTCGCTACAGCCATACCACCCTGTATAGTCGTGTACGGCATAGCCGATGTTGTCGCCCTCTATCGGATAGTTCTTGTAGCTCTTGTAGTTCGATTGCCACCCTGTGCCCGGAGCCCAGATGATGCCCGTGAAACCGTTAGCGCGTATCTTGTCGACGATAGGCTGGAAATAGTCGTGGAGTGCCTTCGGATCCTCTTTGCCCTCGGCATTCTTCAGGCGCACGGGCTCATTGGCCAGTTCGATGCTGAGCTGTCCTGCCAGTTGTTTCACCAGCGGCTGCTGCGTGAAGATGTCCCACACGGTCATCAGGTAGTCCTGGTAGTAGTCGCCCACCTTCAGGTCCTGCGGACAAACGCCTGGCGGACGCACCACCACATACATGCCGTGGCTCATGGCCTTCTCTGCCAGCGGGAGATAGAGGATCGGGAGAAAGGTCTTCAGCCGCTCCTCGCTGAAACGTGAGATGTTCGCCTCACCAGTCTCCGTGCCTGTCTGCTGCTTATCGGGATCGTTGGTCCAGGCAGGGTCGAGATGCAGGCGGAATACGTTACACTTGGCCTGTTCCAGACCGTCGAACACCTTATCGAAGTAATCCAGGCAGTAGCCCACGCTGGCTTCGTTGTAATGATCCCACCAGCCGAGCTCTTTGGTGCCTTGCCAGCGGTCGCCGTTGAAATACACATTAGGTGTGTCCATCACCCCGTGGAGCACCACATGGTTGCCGTGCTTATCCACCAGCCATCGGCCTTCGGTATGCAGGGTAGGCAGGGGCTTTACACCTTGTGCCACAGTCGCAGAGCACCCCAGGAAAGCTACGATGAGCGTTGATAATAGTCGTTTTTTCATTTCCACATTTATGCTTACCGTGCGCAAAGATACAACATATTTTCCGAAAAACAAATTGTAAGTAGTGTTATTTCAGATTTATTTTGTAACTTTGCCGACAAATAGCAAAAATGACTAAAAACAATCATGTAATGAAGAAGCGATTTTTAATCCTTGTGTCTGCTTGCGTAGCGATAGCTGCCCAGGCACAGAAGCCCGCCATCCCCCGCGACGCCGCGCTGGAGGCTAAAGTAGAGAAGACCCTTGCGAAGATGACCCTCGACGAGAAGATCGGGCAGATGCTCGAACTGAATCTCGACATCATCGGAAAGATGACCGTTGAGAATGCGAAGGTGGATCGTGAGAAGGTGCGCTCGGTACTGCAGCAGTACGGCCGTTCTGCCGAAGAGGTGGAGAACATGCTGAAAAAGACCGATCAGGAGATCATCGACTTGCTCGGCGGTTTTCCCGTGGACATCTATCAGGGCGATACGAAGCGTGTGTGGAAACTCAACGAGGTGATGCTCGACACGCTGATCTCAAAGTGGAAGGTGGGCTCTATCCTGAATGCCCCTGGCACCCGTGCCCCGAAGGTGGATGAGTGGCAGAAGTGGATCCGCCTGATTCAGGAGAAGTCGATGAAGTATCTGGGTATCCCCGATATCTACGGTCTCGACCACAACCACGGTGTCACCTACACTCAGGGCGGTACCCTCTTCCCGCAGCCCATCAACCTCGGTGCCTCCTTCAATACCGATCTGGCCTTCCGTGGTGCAGAGATTACGGCTTACGAGAGTCGTGCAGCCAACTGTCCGTGGGTGTATAACCCCGTCGTAGACCTGAGCCGCGATCCCCGCTGGCCCCGTGTCTATGAGAGCTTCGGCGAGGATGCCATCCTCAATGCGAAGATGGTGGTGGCAGAAATCAAGGGTTATCAGGGAGAGGATAACAACCACATAGACCGCTTCCACGTAGGTACGAGCACCAAGCACTACTTCGCATACGGTGCTCCCTGGACAGGCAAGGACCGTACCCCCGCCTATCTCAATCCGCAGATAATCCGCGAGAAATACTTCGAGCCCTTCAAGGCCGCTGCCCTCGCAGGAACCCTCACGATGATGGTCAATTCTGCCTCCGTCAACGGTGTGCCCGTGCATGCCAGTTACGAGTATCTCACGAAGTGGCTCAAGGAAGATCTCCAGTGGGATGGTTTCCTCGTCACAGACTGGGCTGATATCAACAATCTCTTCTCGCGCGAAAAGGTAGCCAAGGATAAGAAAGACGCTATCCGTATCGCCATCAATGCAGGTATCGATATGTCAATGGATCCTTATAGCGTCGATTTCTGTATCCTGCTCAAAGAGCTCGTTCTCGAGGGTAAGGTGAAGCAGGAGCGCATCGACGATGCCGTGCGCCGCATCCTCCGTGCCAAGTATCGCCTCGGACTTTTCGACGAGCCGAATACAGGTGGCAAGGGCTTCGAGAAGTTCGGTTGCGACGAGTTTGCCCAGGCTTCTCTCAAGGCTGCCGAGGAGTCAATGGTTCTCCTGAAGAACGAGGACAACATCCTCCCCCTTAATGGTCAATCGTCAATGGTCAATGGTCAATGTAAGAAAATCCTTCTCACGGGACCTAATGCCAACCAGATGCGCTGTCTGCACGGTGGCTGGAGCTACACCTGGCAGGGCTCGAAGGCCGAAGACCTTTCTGAGAAATACAATACCATCTACGAGGCCCTCTGTAATAAATATGGTAAAGAGAATATCATCTTCGAGCAGGGTGTGACCTATAACGAGAATGGTGCCTATTACGATGAGAACGAGCCTGAGATAGACAAGGCCGTAGCCGCTGCAGCCAAGGCCGATGTCATCATCGCCGCCATAGGTGAGAACTCTTATACCGAGACACCAGGTAACCTCTCTGACCTCTGGCTTTCCGAGAACCAGCGTAACCTCGTGAAGGCCCTTGCCAAGACGGGCAAGCCCATTATCCTCGTGCTCAACGAAGGTCGTCCACGTCTGATTGCTGACATCGAGCCGCTGGCAAAGGCCGTCGTCGATATCCTGATTCCCGGTAACTATGGTGGTGATGCCCTCGCCAACCTTCTCGCTGGCGATGCCAATTTCTCGGCTAAGATGCCTTACACCTATCCGCGTGAGATCAATTCGCTCAATACCTACGACTATAAGGTATCTGAGGAAGTGGGTACCATGGCAGGCGCTTATAACTACGATGCCAAGGTGAGTCTGCAGTGGCCCTTCGGTTTCGGACTCAGCTACACCACCTTCGAGTATTCGAACCTGAAGGTAGACAAGTCGCAGTTCACGGCTGACGATGTACTCACCGTCACCGTCGATGTGAAGAACACTGGTGCCAAGGCCGGTAAAGAAGCTGTGCTGCTCTATTCGTCAGACCTCATTGCCAGTGTCGTGCCTGACAACCGTCGTCTGCGCGACTTCACGAAGATCTCTTTGGAGCCTGGTGAGGTGAAGACTGTCACCTTCCAGTTGCCTGCCAGCAAACTCGCCTTCGTAGGTGCTGACGGCAAATGGACACTCGAAGAAGGCGATTTCATCCTGAAGATTGGCAATCAGACCGTGCCTACGGCCTGCACCCAGACAAAGATCTGGGACGAGCCCAATATCTAACACCAAAAAACCTCACAATGGGCTTTTCTCCGTTGTGAGTTTTTTTTATCCATCTATCTGACTAGGACAAACCTTCGATTTCACCGTTTTCGATGGTGATGCGCTCGGCCTGTGGACTCTTGGGCAAGCCAGGCATACGGAGCATGTCACCTGCGATGGCCACAATCATCTCGCTGCCGCAGTTCAGGATGAGGTCGCGGATGCGGATGGTGAAGCCTTCGGGTGAGCCGTAGCGGGTGGAGTCGGCAGAGAAGGAGAACTGCGTCTTGGCGATGCAGACGGGGTAGTGGGCAATGATACCCTCTTCGTCGAGGAAGATGGCGCGCAGCGACTCGAGTTTCTTCTTGGCGGTCTTGCTATACTCTACAGCCGAAGCACCGTAGATGCCCTTGCATACCTTTTCTATCTTGTCTTCCAGACAGTCGGCTTCCTTGTAAGTGAAACGGATGGGGAGGGGCTGCTGCTTGTCGATGGTGTCGACGACGGTCTGTGCCAGTTCTGTGGCTCCTTCGCCGCCCTTGAGGAAGGCTTCGTTGACGGCAAAGCCGACACCGAGGTCTTCACAGTTCTTGCGCACGATGCTGATCTCTTCTTCGATGTCGGTATCGTAGCGGTTGAGTGTCACGACGACGGGCTGTCCGAATCCCTGCATATTGCGGATATGGCGGTTCAGGTTCTTCAGACCCTCCGTGAGTCCTGCGGCATTGGGCTCCTTGATGAGGTCGAGGCTTACGCCGCCGTGCATCTTCAGACCCTGTGTGGTAGCCACGATGACCACCAGACGGGGCAGGAGGTGAGCCTTGCGGCACTTGATGTCGAAGAACTTCTCGGCACCGAGGTCGGCACCGAAGCCTGCCTCAGTGACGACATAGTCGGCGAAGGTCATCGCCATCTTCGTGGCGAGCACACTGGAACAGCCGTGGGCGATATTGGCAAAGGGACCGCCATGGATGAAGGCTGGGGTGTGTTCGGTGGTCTGCACAAGATTGGGATTCAGGGCATCGCGCAACAGTACGGTGATGGCTCCTGCCACACCTAAGTCGCGCACACAGAAGGGCTTCCCGTCGGAAGTGATACCCAGGAGGATATTCTCGATGCGGTGCTGCAGATCCTGTTCACTGGTAGCCAGACAGAGGATTGCCATGAGTTCGGAGGCGGAGGTGATGTCGAAGCCTGTCTCTGACACCACACCGTCGCCACGGAGCCCCGTCACCACATTACGCAGGGCACGGTCGTTGACATCGAGCACGCGTTTCCAGTAGATCTCGCGCAATGAAAAGCCATCCTTGCGGTGCTGGTAGATGTAGTTGTCGAGCATGGCACTGATGGTGTTGTGGGCAGAGGTGACGGCATGGAAATCGCCCGTGAAGTGGAGATTGATCTTCTCCATCGGCAGTACCTGGCTATAGCCACCGCCAGCAGCTCCGCCCTTCATGCCGAAGCAGGGACCTAATGACGGTTCGCGCAGGGCTACGGCTGCCTTCTTGCCGATCTTGTTAAGACCCAGCGTCAGACCGATGCTGACGGTGGTCTTTCCGATGCCGGCCTTCGTGGGACTGATGGCCGTGACGAGGATGAGTCGGCTCTTCTTGACTTTCTTCTCATCGATGAGGCTGATGGGTACTTTGGCCATGTAGCGGCCATAGGGTTCTATCTCTTCCGTGGGGATACCCATGCGGGAGGCAATCTCGCTGATGTGTTCGAGCTGGCACTCGCGAGCTATCTGTATGTCTGTCTTCATTGAGTTTTGGGTTTTTATGCGTGCAAAAATACATAAAATATCTAAAACAGCCAAAGGATTCGATATTTTTTCGTAATTTTGCAGACAGAATACAATGAAACCGTTAAAACTATATCCAAAATGATGAAACGTGTGATTTCTTTATTGGCGCTGCTGCTCACCGTGGGCGCTGCTACAGCGCAGGACAGGCTCTATGCTGACGAATTTCCACTTGGTGACGTGACGCTGCTCGACGGTCCGCTGAAGAAGGCCCGCGACCTGAATATCAAGACACTGCTGCAGTATGACTGCGACCGACTGCTGGCACCTTACCTCAAGGAGGCAGGTCTTACCCCCAAAGGGAAGTCTTATCCTAACTGGGATGGACTTGACGGTCATGTAGGTGGTCACTATCTGACGGCGATGGCCATCAATGCTGCCACAGGCGATGCAGAGTGCCAAAAGCGGATGGACTATTTCATCAGCGAACTGAAGGCCTGTGCCGAAGCCAACGCGAAGAACTATCCTGAGTGGGGCAAGGGTTATGTAGGCGGTGTGCCTGGAAGTGACCGTATCTGGTCTACCTTTAAAAAGGGCGACTTCGGGGCTTATTATAGCGCGTGGGTACCTTTTTATAATATCCATAAGATGTATGCCGGTCTTCGTGATGCTTGGGTCTATTGCGGTAACGAAGAAGCCAAACAGCTCTTCCTCGGTTTCTGTGACTGGGCCATCGATCTGACGGCAGGACTTTCGGATGACCAGATGGAGCGTATCCTGCATACCGAGCACGGCGGTATGAACGAGGTGCTGGCAGATGCATACGCCATCACCAACGACAAGAAATACCTTGACGTGGCAAAGCGGTTCTCGCATCGCAGACTGCTGTTGCCTCTCTCGCAGCGGCAGGATTGTCTCGACAATATGCACGCCAATACTCAGGTGCCCAAGGTGGTGGGCTTCGAGCGTATCTCAGAACTCTCGGGCGATGAGCTCTATCATGATGCCAGTGCCTATTTCTGGGATATCGTGACTGGTGAGCGTACACTGGCATTCGGTGGTAACAGCCGTCGTGAGCACTTCCCCAGCAAGGAGGCCTGCAAGGACTTCGTGGAGGATATCGACGGCCCTGAGACCTGTAATACCAACAATATGCTAAAACTCTCCGAGGAACTGCACCGCAGGAATCCCGAGGCACGCTATGCCGATTTCTACGAGTTGGCAACCTTTAACCATATCCTCTCCAGCCAGCATCCGCAGCATGGTGGCTATGTGTACTTCACTTCTGCCCGTCCACGCCATTACCGTAACTACTCGGCTCCCAATGAGGCCATGTGGTGCTGTGTGGGAACAGGTATGGAGAACCACGGCAAATACGGACAGTTTGTGTACACTCACCAGGGCGATGCCTTGTTCGTGAACCTCTTCGTGGCCTCTGAACTGAACTGGAAGGAAAAGGGCGTGGTGCTTCGTCAGGAGACACAGTTCCCTTATAGTGAGACGAGCAAGCTGACCATTGCTGAGGGTAAGGGCAGGTTCGCCTTGATGGTGCGTTACCCTGGATGGGTGAAGCCCGGGCAGTTTGAGGTGAAGGTGAATGGTGCGCCTGTGAGCATCGTTACGGGTCCCTCGTCGTATGTCGCCATCGACCGTCAGTGGAAGAAGGGTGATGTCGTAGAGATGACATTCCCCATGCACAACAGCGTGAAGTATATCCCCAATCTGCCGCAGTATATTGCGCTGATGCACGGTCCTATTATGCTGGCAATGAAGACGGGAACAGAGGATCTGGCGATGCTGATAGCCGATGACAGCCGTTTCGGACAGTTGGCCGTGGGCAAGAAACTTCCCGTCGATCAGGCACCGATCCTGATTAATAACCAGATTGCCGACATCGCAAATCAATTGTCACCCATTGCTGGCAAACCACTCCACTTTACACTCTCTACCAAGATGGTCAATGAGATTCGCAACGAACTGATACCTTTCTTCGAACTCCACGATTCCCGCTATATGATGTACTGGCTGGCACTTTCAGAGGATAACTACAAGGGCTATCTCGACAATCTGGCCAAGCAGGAGCAGGAACGTCAGGCACTCGAAGACCGCACGGTAGACAAAGTGCAGCCTGGCGAGCAGCAGCCCGAGAGTGACCACTTCATGGAGACCGACGATTCATCGGTAGGCAATTCTAACGATGTGTTCTATCGTGATGCCAGCGACGGACATTACTTCAGCTATCTGATGCAGACGGGTGGAGAGACAAACCTGAGCCTGCGCCTGAAATATTGGGGTGTAGGTGAGTGGAAGAGCCATGAGTTCGACATCTTCGTCGACGATGTGCTGGTGAAAGAAGTGAACAACACGGGCAAATACCGCATCTCCGAGTTTAAGTATGAGACCTACCCTGTGCCTGCCGAGGCTCTGAAGGGCAAGAAGCAGGTACGCGTGAAGTTCGTGGCCAAGCCTAAGAAACAGATTGGCGAGATATATGAAGTGAGACTGGTGAAGTGAAAACTGGTTTCGGAGGTCAGTTCTCAGAAAGTTCAGGATTCTGTTGTTTCTCCTTAGCCTCCTTCCTGCTTCTTAGTTCGTCCATATAGCCTGCTGTCACAATACCTGACGGCAGGGCTATGATGGCGATACCCACCATTGACGACACGATGCTGATGGCACGGCCTAAGGTAGAGATAGGATACAGGTCGCCGTAGCCCACAGTCGTCAGCGTACAGGCGGCCCAATAGAAGGCATCAAAATAGGTATCAAACAGGTATTTGCCTGTTGCGGGATTGATATCCTCTTCGGCATGGAACATGATCAGCGCCGTGACGAAGATATAGAAGATGGCCAGCGACAGGACCGTCAGCAGGATTTGGCGCTGTTTGCGGATGACAGACAAGATGATCTCCAGCGGCTCGAAATACCTGATGATCTTGAAGACACGCAGGATTTTCAGTAACCTCGGCACACGGAAAAGTTTGAACGAGGGTACAAGCAGATGGAATATGGGAAGGATGGAGAGCAGATCGATGATGGCCATCGGCGTAAAGGGGTGGATGATGAAGGCCATGGGTTTCTTTCTGCCCGAGATGTAGTCTGCCGTGTACCATCTCAGGATATAGTCGGCGATGAAAAGCAGACTCGAGATCAGGTCAAACCACCAGAACAGCTTATAATACGTTCTGAACATCAGGGGTATGATGCCGATGACAATGGCTACAAGCATCACGATATTATAGGTCCGTGACGCAACAGTATCTTTGTTTCTGGGCTCTACGAGCTTGTAGATTTCTTCGCGTGAAAGCATAGTCTTTGGTTATTGTTTTTGCAAAGATACGGAATAAAATAGGAAAAACAAGCAAATTAGCGGAAAAATGTAATAAAAATAGGGAAAAAACTTGCAAATTTGCTTTTTTATACTTATCTTTGCACTCGACACCCTATCGTTCTCATGGGGCTAAGGGGGTCAGGTTACTTTGAAAAAAAGACGTTAACATATAACTCCCACGTCTTTCGCGTTGAATAATGCGACTACTATTAATCCGCCGAATTAGGGAGAAAGGAGGCACCAAAACCTAGACGAAAATGAGAAAATTACTGCTACTCATTCTCACATTCCTTGTCATGACTGTACTGCCTGCAGTGGCAGACGGCATTAGCGTAATGAGTTTCAAACTGTTGGAAACCGATCTGACGGCTAACACTCATGGAACACAGAAGTTTGATCAGAATGGCGACAAGGCAGCCCTGATTAAGATTGTAACCCCCGAAAAGGGATTCCAGTTCAACGGTGGATCGCTTGGTATCGTTGGTACTGAGGAGAAACCGGGCGAAATCTGGCTTTATGTACCGCCACGTGCCCAGAAGCTTACCGTTACCCACCAGGTGTTCGGTGTGCTGCGCGACTACTATTATCCTGTATCAGTGCAGGGCGGACGTACCTACGAGATGTTGCTCGACATCGGTATCGGTCGTTATGTGACCATCACCACCTCGCAGGCAAAGTCCGATGTCACCATCGACGGTGAGTATGTAGGACAGTCGCCGATCTATAACCGCTATATGAACTACGGCCGTCATGCCGTCGTTACCCAGAATGGCATCTACGAGGGTCAGGACACCATCGTCGTATCCTTCAACGACAGCAAGGAGACCAAGATGGTAAACATCGCCATGCAGGATATGAGCCGCCATTTCGGTGAGGTGACCGTGAATGTAGAGAACAATGCCGACATCTGGTTCAACGACCGTCAGGTAGGTACCAGTACCTGGAGCACCCAGCTCCGTGAAGGTACTTACACCATTGAGACTCGCAAGAACGACTGTGACCCCGTGAGGACTACCTTCACCGTGCAGCCACAGCGCCAGAACACCATTACGGCAGCACCGCCCGCACCCCACACAGGACGTCTGAACATCTACACCCGTCCTCGTAGTGCAAAGGCTATCCTCAATGGTACGACTCCCATCGACGTGGCAGAGTTGCAGACATTGCCCGTAGGTACCTATCAGTTGGCCTTCAGCCATAAGGGCTATGTGGGTACCGATCGTGAGTTCACCATTGCCCACAACCAGACGACGACGGATACCGTGACGCTGGCCCGTGTGAAATATATCAAGCCCAATGCCTTCTACTTCGGTGCCGGCTATACCCTGCGTTCACTTGGTGGTATCACGGCCCTCGCAGGTATTACCTTTAAGAACATCGACCTGCAGGCAAGTTATACGTTCGGACTTACTGAGAGCGATGACGTGAGATGGTACAGCACCGACGGTAACGACAGTTACCTGAGCAGCATCGCCTACAAGCGCTCTACGTTTGCCGTGAAACTCGGTTATCAGATTGTACTCACCGAGCGTCTTGGCATCACCCCGCAGATAGGCTATGAGGCTGAGAGACTCTCTGGTTCGGTTAAGGACGGCACGAATCTCTATGGCGACGGTGCTTCTGCTAGCTGTATCTCACTCGGTGCCAAGCTCCTGTGGGCGCCGATACAGCGACTCTACCTGTTTGCCAATCCCGCCTTCTCCATTGGCGCAAGCAAGGATGATAACTTCAAGAAGATTGAGGACAACAGTGATATCTCAGCCGGTGGCTTCATGATGAGCCTTGGCGCTATCTTCAACTTCTGATCGACACCTTATTTATAATATAAAGAGACAAACGGTATGAACAGAAAACATATCCTAGCAGTATTGTCATCACTCCCCCTCGTGGCATGCCTCTTTGCCTGCTCTTCCGACAATGAGGAAAGCAAGGCCGAAGAAGAGATGCTGAACGTGGAGCGTGAGGTGGCATTTGCTGCCACAGAAACCAGCTGGAGCGTGAAGCTCACCGCCGACTGCGCCTGGGAAGTGACCAGCGTGGAGAATAGCGGATGGGATGACTTCTCGGTATCGCCCAAAAGCGGCAAAGGAAACAGCGTCCTGGTGATCAGCTCCGAAGCCAACCACACCTCAGAAGACCGCGTTGCCACCTTCATCATTCAGACGAAGGGAGGCCTGAAGCAGAAGGTCACCGTGTACCAGTCGGAGAGCGGTGCTGATCTGAGCATCAATAATCAATTATTCGACTTTGACGACAAGGAGGGCACACAGACCCTGACTGTCAAGTGCAACACTAATTGGGAAATCCTCGGTTTGACTGGTTACGATTGGCTTGAGATCGGACAGGCCTCAGGTGGTGCAGGCGAATTTGAGATCCCCATCAAGGTGAAGGAAATCTTCGACGATGCCGAGCGCGCAGCCCTGTTCGTGGTATCAGCAGGCAGTCTGGGTGACAACACTTTCGATGTGATGGTCACCCAAAGCGGCAAACCGCAGATTTCGCTGGCACTCAGCACCTATGCGCTGCCAGTGGCGGCTGCAGGCGGCACACAGACCATCACCGTCACCTGCGACGGTGCTTGGAGTGCGGCTGTTCCCGCATCGATGGGGTGGGTAAGTATCTCCCCGACATCGGGCATAGGCAACGGCGAGATCACCGTCACCTGCGATCCCTATACTTCTACTCAGGAACGTCTTACGGTATTGACTGTTACGGCTGGCACACAGCGACCTCAGCGAAGTGACGTGGTTATCACGCAGTCTCCTAACTAAACAGAGAATGATATGAAGACAAAGAATCTATACAGCATATTACTGGGCATGACGCTTATCGCATGCCTGGCGGGCTGCAAGTCCGACGAGACGACAGATGCCAAGCCTGCTTTGGAATTGGTGATGATACCTGACAAGGAGATCGTCATCCCTGCTTCCGAGACAGGAACGTCGGTGAATGTCATTGCCGACTGCTATTGGGAGATTACCGCTGTCGATAATTCCACATGGGATGATCTCACGGTATCGCCTCGCTCTGGCGAGGGTAATGGCACCATCGTGTTCACCTCAGAGAAGAACAAGTCGTCGCTAGACCGCACGGCCACCATCGTGCTTGCTACCAAGGGAGGTCTGCAGCAGGTGGTAAAGGTGCGCCAGTCTAAGAGCGATGCGGCTTTGAGTATCAACAACGATTATTTCACCTTCGGAGATACCGGTGGTGAGACAAACCTCGTCGTTGCCAGCAACAGCAACTGGGAAATCAAAGGTGCTGATGGCATCGATTGGTTAGAGATTGGAACGACTTCAGGTGGTTCCGGTACCACAGAGGTGCCTATCAATGTGAAGCGGGCTTACAACGAGCTTGAGCGCAGTGCCAATCTTTCTGTTGTCTCTGGCGACAATGAGCTGCCGTTCAACATCTACCAGCCTGGTGTATCCTCGATAGCCCTGATGGTCAATCCTACAGCCCCTCAGACGTTCCCTGCTACCAGTGGCTCTCAGATTTTCAATGTCAGCTGCAACGCTGCGTGGTTTGTCCATGTGCCCTCTTCGGCAACGTGGATCAATATAAATCCGATGATGGGTCTTGGCGACGGTGAGTTCACGGTTACCTACGGTGATAACCCCTCCGTTCGCGACGAGCGTCAGGCTTATTTCATCGTCACCTCTGGTGCCAAGGCCATCCAGCAGGTGGATGTCTACCTCAGTCAGGAACCCGCCGAGGAGGTCATCATCCCCGAGGAGCCGCATAACATCGATCCAAGTCTTACACGCTAAAACGATTAGGCTATGAAGAAGTTTTTATTTTTAATGATATGCACCCTGTTCCCGATCTTCGCATCGGCACAGGAGCCCTATGCCGTGATGATCGACGGCAATACCGCCATCGAGTTCCGCTATGATAACGAAAAGGCAGCGCGAGGCGGTATGGACATTGGACCGTTCAGCAGTCCGGATGATAGACCTTGGGATAGTTATTCGATGGGCATCTACTCAGTCATCTTCGATGAGTCATTTGCAAATTGTACATCTATTACAAGTACGGCCTATTGGTTTCGGGATTTAATAAACCTTGAATACATTGGAGGATTAGAGTATCTGAACACTGCTAATGTGACCGATATGAGTGACATGTTCCACAGTTGTCGTCTATTGACGAGTCTGGATGTTAGCAATTTCAATACCTCCAATGTAACACATATGGGAAGCATGTTCGGATATTGTTCAGGTTTGACGAGTCTAGATGTTAGCAATTTCAATACCTCAAATGTAACATCTATGTTTGGTATGTTCGCATATTGTTCCAGTTTGACGAGTCTAGATGTTAGCAATTTCAATACCTCAAATGTATCATCTGTGTCTGGTATGTTCGCAGGTTGTTCAGGTTTGACGAGTCTAGATGTTAGCAATTTCAATACCTCAAATGTAACATCTATGCACCAGATGTTCAGTTCTTGCTCTAGTCTGACAACAATATACGTAGGAGATGGATGGAGTACATCTAATGTCTCCGAAGGCGGATGGATGTTTGATGGCTGTACAAGTCTCGTCGGCGGCGCAGGAACGACATACGATTCCAGTCATACTGATGCAGAGTATGCCCGTGTCGATATGGCTTCATCTCCAGGGTATCTCACTTTCAAGAATGGCGGAGGTAGCGGAGAAGAAACCCAGTACTGGATGGAACTGCAATCAATGCTGCAATATGCCCAAGATGTACAGTCAAGAGCACAGGGGCATCCTAATGTGGAGCCCTGGATGCAGGAAGAATTGGCGATGATGATTGAGCGTGGCTCTAATATGTATGATGAGCATACGGCCGATGAAGAGGAAGTCCATCACATGATTGAGGAGCTCAACTGGATTTGCTCTGAAATCGAAGAAGCGATGAACCGTGAGCCAGAGCCTTCTGAAGGTCCTGTGCCATACGCTATTTTCATCGACAACAACACTGCTCTCGAGTTCCGCTATGATGACCAGAGATCTTCATATCCCGAAGCAATGGATATCTATCCGTTTAGTTCTACGGTTGATCGAGGCTGGCACGATATGGCAGAATCAATTCGCTCCGTTGTCTTCAACGAGTCCTTTGCTAACTGCACCTCTATCACGAGTACAGAATTATGGTTCTTTGGTTGCTCTAACCTGGAAACATTCGTTGGTCTTGAGAATCTGAATACTTCCAATGTTACGAATATGGCAAGCATGTTCGATGGTTGTTATAGTTTAACATCCTTGGATCTTTCCAGCTTCAATACGACGAGTGTTACTAACATGAAGATGATGTTCTTTGGATGTACGAGTCTGACAACGATTTATGTCCGTAGCGGCTGGAGTACTGCAAACGTCACCTCTTCTGATCATATGTTTGAAGGCTGTGATCGTATCGTTGGTGGTCGTGGTACGCAGTGGGATCCAGAACACGTTGATGCTGCCTATGCCCATGTTGACGGTGGCACAAATAATCCAGGTTACCTCACAGACCCCTACGCTGAGCCTAGCGAGAGCGAAGCTTACTTTGACGGTTTGACCGCTTGGGTTTATGGCGATGCGACGCTGGATGATGCATTTGCGGAGGTAGGACGTGAAGAAGCCCTGAAGACCATTGCCGCCATTGTTTGGGAAGGCAACGGCGAACTGACATCGGAACAGATGCAGGGAATCACGAACCCGAACCTGCTTGTTTACGTGAATGAGGCTTCGAAGGCTCCCGCTGGTGTGCAGAACATCATTGTCAACGGCACAGCTGCACAGATCGTGCTCACTGATGCCTCTGGCAATAATAACTTCTTCTGCCCGGAGCCGTTCACGGCACAGAGCATCAGCTACACCCGTAACTTCTCGCAGACTACGGAGATTGGTGTAAGCCGCGGATGGGAGACCATCGCCCTGCCTTTCAACGTGCAGAGTATCTCTCACGGCAGTCATGGTGCCCTCGTACCCTTTGGCGGCGGCAACGGCGGCTATCCCTTCTGGCTCCACCAGTTGCTGGACAACGGTCTGACACCTGTCACCGCGATGGAGGCTAACACGCCTTACCTTATCTGTATGCCTAACAACACGGTCTATCCTTCGGCATACAATCAGGCGGGTAGCGTCACCTTCGCTTCGTCAAATGTCACCGTTCCCAGGACAGAACCTCGTGAGGCCTTTGGCGCCAACGTGATACTGATGCCTGCTTTCCAGAATCAGGCTGCCGGCCCCGATATCTTCACGCTGAACGTCGGTGCTGCTCGCGACAGCTATGCTGAGGGCAGTGTCTTCATCAGCAACTACAGTGACGTGCGCCCATTCCAGGCTTATGTCCATCACTCTAATCATGCTCGTGGAACGGATGATATCCAATTCATCCCACTGACGAGCATCGGTGGTGGCGATGATACGACTGCCATCATGGAGATCATCCAGCCCGCTGCCAACGGCACAGGCGACTGGTACTCCCTCGATGGTCGCAAGCTCAGCAGCAAGCCCACCCAAAAGGGTGTCTATATCCAGAATGGTAAGAAAATCGTAATAAAGTAATGAAACGCTATTTAGGCATAACGGCTCTGTTGCTGCTGTCCGTATGGGCGGCGGCACAGAAGCCTTTGGATGAAATCGCCCGTATTAAGGCCAATGATGACTATATATGGGGCGAAGGTCGAGGCGATACCGATGCGAAAGCCACGCAGTCGGCCCTCAATGATCTGATCAGTAAGATTTCCGTCACCGTGCAGAGTGAGACCAGTCTCGACATGCAGCAGATCAATGACGGTAAGAACATTGACTCCAAGTCGGCGATGGAGGCCGTCATCAAGACCTATGCCACGGGCAGTCTGACGAACACCAAGAGCATCTTCGTCACTCACGAGCCCAATGCCTACGTCTTCCGCTACATGGAGAAAGACGAGCTCGAGAAGATCTTCGAGGAGCGCGAGGACCGTATCCTCAGCTATGTCTATACCGCCCAGAATGCTGAGCGCGAAGGCCGTATCGACGATGCCCTGCGCAACTACTACTGGGGCTTCTGTCTGCTGAAGAGCCTGCAGCACCCTAACAAGGTGAAGCTCGATCAGGATGGCGTGAAGCACACGCTGACGGTATGGATCCCCGAGCAGATCAATCAGCTGCTGGGCAACATCAAGACCGAAATCGCCAAGATCGACGGCAATGTGGTCGACCTGCTCATCACCTACAAGGGTAAGCCCGTCACCAGCCTCGACTTCCGTTTCATGGATGGCCAGAACTACAGCTTCGTCAATTCCGCCAAGGACGGTATCTCCCAGATAGAGCTCAACCCTGCCACACCGACAGACAAGCTACAATTGAAATATGAATACGAGTTCACGGGGCAGATGCGACAGGATCGTGAGCTGGAGATGGTGATGGACGTGTTCAATCCCACCCCGTTCCCCAAGGCAACGGTCGTTGTCAACGGTGGCTCGAAGAAGGAGATGAAGGTAGCGATGATGCAGTTCCAGGAGGCCGTAACCACCATGAGTGAGGCCACCCACGCCACCGTTGCCGAGAAGCCCGACTTCTATGCCAAGACCGTCAATCAGATCATCAACGCCATCAAGAGCCGCAAGTATGATCAGGTGAAGACCGCCTTCACCGACGAGGGTTACGACATGTTCACCCGCCTTATCAACTACGGCACCGCCACCATCCTCGGCAATCCCAAGCTCCACTTCTACCGCCTGGCAAACCGTATCATCTGCCGCAGCGTGCCCATGAAGTTCGCCTTTAAGAACAACCGTCGCTCGTTCGTAGAAGATGTCACCTTCACCTTCAACGAGCGTGGCCTGATAGAGTCGATTGCCTTCGGTCTAGACAAGGCAGCGCGCGATGACATCTTCAACCGTGAGGCCCGGGGCTGGAACGACAGCATCCGCATGGTGATAGCCACCTTCCTCGAGAACTACAAGACCGCCTTCGCCCTGAAGCGTGCCGACTATATCAAGAGCATCTTCGACGACGATGCCATCATCATCGTGGGTCACGTCATCCGCAAGGCCCAGCGCAATGCAGAGAACGAGAAGTATCTCGACAATGAGATGGTGAAGCACACGCGTCTCAGCAAGCAGGAATACATCCGCAACGTGGAGCGCAGCTTCAAGAGCAATGAGTTCATCAACATCCGCTTCACGGATAACGATGTGAAGAAGATGGGGGTGGGAGCCGACACCTACGGCATCCAGATCCATCAGGACTATTACTCCTCATCGTATGCCGACACTGGCTATCTCTTCTTGATGGTAGACCTCAACGACCCGGATCTGCCCTGCATCAAGGTACGCACCTGGCAGCCCAAGCGCGATCCCAACATCAACAGCAACTTCGACAAGAGCGACCGTTACTACGGCCTCATCTACGGCGGAAACTTCTAGCCTGAAAGATAGGAAGAAAGTATATTTTGCGACAGATTTCATGCCCTTGCATGGAGTTTGTCGCAATTTCGTTTTGCTGTCGCTACAACCGAAGACAAAAAAGAGAAAAAAAGTTGGAATGAAGCGAAAACCGTCGTACCTTTGCATCGTCAATCAGAACAAAAACGGTTGACGAGTGATTTGAAAATATAAAAATAAAAATAGTATTAACATTTAAAATTAAAGAAAGGAAAAGAATTATGGCAAAGACACCAGTTGCAATGAAGATCGACGGTTACAAGGACCGCGAAGTAATGATGGTTAACTACGAGTTCGAGCAGGAGACCGACGTAGAGGGTCAGATGAGCGGTATTCCCCGTGGCGGTAAGATCCAGGTTCGCGTGAAGGCTCTGAACGATGGTACACCCGACCTGCTGGCTTGGATGACGGAGCGCAACCTCCCGAAGAACGGCAGCATCGAGTTCCTCGAGACAAAGACAGGCAAGGCTATGAAGACCATCAAGTTCGAGAACGGCTACTGCGTAGACTTCGAGGAGAAGTGGGAAGACAAGGTTGGTCACTACGAGGAGATCACCATCACCTGCAAGAACATCGAGGTTGGCTCCGTTAAGTTCGAGAACGAGTGGGCATAATGGAAAAAGTTAAAAGGTAAAAAAGTAATTATTTAAAAGAAAAGAAAGGAAACAAGATATGGCAGAGAATGTAACACCGGTAACCCTCAATGTTAAAGATTTCGCAGCACGTGAGGTACTGTTAGTAGACTACAAGTTCAATCAGGCAACTGATCGTGAAGGACAGATTTCAGGTATTCCCCGTGGCGGTCGCGTCAACATCCGCGTAAAGGCTATGAACGACGGCAACGCTGAGCTGCTCGGCTGGATGCTCGCTCCCACAGATCCCCGCGACTTCTCAGTGAAGTTCCAGAACACCATCGACGGTAAGGACATGAAGGAACTGAAGGGCACAGGTTGCTACTGCGTGAAGTACAAGGAGTACTGGGCAGACGGCGAAGAGCACTACGAGGACATCGAAATCGTATGCCAGAAGCTCGAGAACGGCCCCGTCGCCTTCGAGAATCCTTGGCGATAAAAAATCTATTAACTATTAACCTGCTCACAAAGTGCACGACACGTTGTGAGCACTTTTTTTAATGCCAAACGGTTACGGTTACAGTTGTAACCATGTAACCTTTTGAGATTTGATGGGTTAATTTTGTAAACTAATTTCAAAATTGCCAATTTAAAGGCACTAATATGTATCCATCTGACATACAACCAGTTACAAGGCGCTAAGTTTATCGTTAGCAAACTCTGAGTTTATAGGGACTAAAAGGGTAGTTTGTCGTAATGAAAACAGTGCTTACATTACGACAAACTAAGAGTCCGTAAGGCCTATTCTTTGAATGTAAAATAATTTCATTATCCAGAGCAAGAAAAAGGTTACATGGTTACAACTGTAACCGTAACCATTCGAGCCCCAATACAACGCGATTCCTGAAAAGGTGTTATTTTTATTTTATTTATGTTAAATTGTATAGGTGCGCCCCTACCCGTTCCAATATTATTCTTTATATTTGCATAATGGTAATAGAAACCGATCTAGGAACACTCTATTAATATAATTATCAGAGAAGTGGAGCAACATATTGACCAAGACATTCACAGACAATCTGAATGAACGGGAACAAGCCAATAAGTAGTTATTAATTTAATTCAAAACAATATCACAATGAAAATCCGACATTATTTAACAATGCTTGCTGTTGCCCTGACAGTTCAGGCCAATGCAGACAATCGTTTTGACATGTCTCCGCTAACACTGGAGACACCTGAAATGAAGGCTGAACTAGTGGATCTGCCTGAGTTTAATTCCACCCGTCTTGATATGGTTTCACCTTCTGAAAGTCCGAAGATGGATTTTGACTTCTTCAAGTCGAAGACGAATCCAGGCGTCAAGCCCTATAAGTTTATGGACGACATGACCTTCGTTGGTATCCCCCTGTTCGTTGCAGGCTGGGCCATCAAGGGCGACAAGGCTATGTTCCGTGTAAATGCAAAGGCAGAGCAAGGCGGCAAGAAGAATACGCAGCTATTGACGGACTTCAAGACAGGTATCGACGACTACACACAGTTCTTCGGCCCCGCAATGGTAGTAGGACTGAAACTGGGTGGCTATGAGGGCCGCAGCGACTGGCCCCGCCTGCTAGCCAGTTCGTTTATGTCATACGGTATCATGGCCGGCTTGGTCAATGGAATCAAGTACACCGCCAAGGAAATGCGTCCTGATGGCTCTTCAGCCAATTCTTGGCCCTCTGGCCACACGGCCACAGCGTTCGTAGGTGCCTCGCTGCTGCATAAAGAGTATGGTCTGACGCGTTCACCCTGGTGGTCGGTAGCCGGCTACGGTGTGGCCACAGCCACAGGTGTGATGCGTGTGCTGAACAACCGTCACTGGATTAGCGATGTGATGTCGGGTGCCGGCATCGGTATCATGTCTACTGAGTTAGGCTATGCCCTCTGTGACCTGCTCTTCAAGCAGAAAGGCCTGCTGCGCAACGATCTTATCCTGAATAGTGAAAACCCATCGTTCTTCAGCATCTCAATGGGTGTGGGCCTGGGAAGCAAGGATCTCGAGTTCGAAGACAACGGCGATAAGAGGACCATCAAGTTCCGTGCCGCTACGGTGGTGGATGCAGAAGGAGCCTACTTCTTCAACAAATACATCGGCGTCGGCGGTCGTCTGAGAGTGAGAGCCCAGTCAGCCAAAGACTTCGGTGACTTTACCGACTATGCTGCATGGGAGGATATGTATGCCTGGGAAGGCTTGCGGACAACCTATCAGACACTTAAACCTGAAGACTACCCCGCTACTAGTACTGAAATCGAGAACTGGGTTACTTATATGAACAAGATCGGTTATGATTTGAATTCAGAGACTGCATGGAATGCCAATGCCCCTGTCACAGACATCTATGGCACCGTGAAGAGCGACCATATTACCGAGTTTACGGGTAGTGTAGGTGTGTACTTCAACCTCCCGCTCAGCAGTCACTTCGCCCTGGGCACCAAGGCCTTGATTGGCCGCTCTATCACCCAGGAGCTTGACATCGACGGCCATGCAGAAGGTAACAAGAAGGACATCAGCTACTCGATGACACTTGACAACAGGCCAAACCAGCAGATAGACGGCAACCCATCCTTGTCGATCAACAATCTGGAGTATCCTAACAATACAGGTGAGAAATGGACTGAAGATTGGGAATACCTGACAATCGGTGCCGAATCATCGACGTCGTTTGGCACAGGTATCTCGCTGACGTATAAGTACAAGTCTAACTTCTCATGGCGTCTGTTCTGCGACTACGACTACACCCGAAAGAACTTCACAGCGAAATACGACCCCTTCCACTTTATGGAGAAAGGTGTGACAAGTGGCGCAAACGTATTAATGGAAACCGTAGGCGACTATGCCGACGGCCTAGGATTTGAAGCCAGGGAATACAAGATGAAAAAGCACATGAATTATGTGACCCTGGGCCTTTCGTTCCTCGTAAATCTATAACTTTATAATAACTGAAGAAATGAAAAGAAGTAAACTATGGATGCTTGCTGCCATCTTCACTATCTGCAGCACAGTTGCTGTTGTGACAGCCTGTAAAGAAGCTAATTCCCAAAGCGACAATCCCGTTACTTCGGTACAGTCTAACGAACTGATTCGCACCAGTCAGAGTTGGGACGGTGTAGAGTTACCTGACTATTTACAGGGACGCCCCGAACTGGTGGCCGTGAAATATGAGTTCCCTGCTGGTCAGAAGCTGGGCTGGCATCATCACCCCGTGATGAACTACGGCATTCTGGTGCAGGGCGAGCTGACCATCATCGGACAGGACGGCAAGGAGAAGACCGTGCATGAGGGCGAGGCTGTCGTAGAGATGGTGAATACCATCCACCACGGCGAGAACCGAGGCACGAAGCCCGTCATTCTCTATATGTTCTACCTCTCGCAGAAGGATTTGCCCCTGGCTGTGCAGCACCCGGAAATCCCGCTGGAATAGGAGTTATTTCACCATTTTTTTACCATCTTTGATATAAACGCCATTGGCCAGTGCATCTGAGATGCGCTGGCCTTTGAGGTTATAGATGGCAGCCTTCTGAGAACCAGCACCAGAACGGGTGGGTGCATAGATGTCCGTCAGCAGCTCGTCATAGGCAGCAATACGGTCCTCAAAACGCGCTTCAAGGTCGGAAAACTTGTAGAGACCATCTTCGTTGGCCGTTAAGCCCTCAAGAGCCACGGGGAACACCATCGCGGGATTATCGAGCATGAGCAAAGGCATCTGGCGCAATTGATCAACACGCTGATAGACGAGATTGATGGCGGCATACTGACTGCCGTCGGCTCCCTCCCACTTCTCAAAGACGAGCTTAGAGCCGATGGGTGTCTTCGATTCGATGGCCTGAGGCAGCTTATATTCCGATAGTCCCAGCGCAGCAAGCACGCTGCCGAGATTAGAGTCATGGCCGCAAAGGAAAGTGAACTGACGCCCCTCTGTCTGCAGCTCTTCAAGGATTGTCTGCAGCAACGGATGAGCCACGTTGATGGCCACCAAGGGAGCCGTAAAGAGGATATCACCGTAATAATCCTTCACGGCTGAGATTTTCTCCCAGTCGCTGAGCATCAGCTGATGGCCGAAGGCAGCCTTCAGCTCATCGGGCTCCTCATAATACTGCAACACGAGGGCATCGCTGGCGCTACAAGCCGTCTTCAGCGAACCCGTCATGCCTGGTTCCTTATTCAGTTCCAGCAGGATGTTGGTGTCATCCACCTTGAAGCCGCTGAACCCACCAGTCTGCCAGGCTGCGCTCTGCTCCACATCGAGCACATCCTGCAAGAGTGCATAGTTTTCAGCCATCTTTTCGCCAATGCCTTCCAGAGAGCCATTGCCAAAGAGGTCGGCTATCTGCTGGCGGGCTCTGGCACAATAGTCATCGCTCGCAGCCGTCAGTTGAGGCGTAAACACAGGATCCATCGTGTTCAGGTCGTAATGGTGCTCGATCTCCACATTGGCCACTGGGAGCAAACCGCTGGAGAAATACTGCGTTGTGGCGATGGTGCGCTGCATCGAGTTGGCATAGAAGCGCATTGTTCCCTCGGCAGGCAGATGGTTCTCGCTGATGAGCCCCTCGCTGACAAGCCACTTGCGGAAGAACTGGCCCATCTCCGTCTCGAGTACGCCGCCTCGCAACGACAGTTCGCTCTTGCCTGAAGACCAATGGAACCACTCGTGGGGCGTTAGTTGCCCCAAGGCTGATTCTGGCCCTGACAATGGGGAACGGATATTGTGACGACTCAAGACGACAGCCTCCTTCAACGTATAACGACTGTGGAAGTCGGCTGTTCTCTCAATCTGTGCCTCAGCACTTAACCCGCTGCAAATAAGGATGGCAGCCAGCATCCATCGATAGCTCCTGTTCATATTCTTTAGTCTTTAAATGCGTCCATGATTGCCGTAGGGCGATGATTGCGGAAGGCGCCCAGACGATAGTGGCCTTCAGCCTCTGGTGCCCAGTAGAATACGCCCTTGCAATGCCCGTCAGTCTGTGTGCGGGCTGCAGTAATAAGGCGTTTCAGCCACTTCTTACCTGCTTCGGGATGATCGGCATCGTAGCCAGTCTCCACGATCATCAGTGGCGTCTGATAGGTCTTATAGAGGGCATTGATGTTGGCGATGGCTTTGGTCAGCGTCTCGTCCTCGTCTTTCGTCAGTTTCGCATCAATATCCCAATAGGGATAGACGCTCAAGCCAATCATATCCCACTTTGCACCATATTGCTTCAGTCCGTCGAAGATAAACTGATAACGCTTAGCGTCGCAGGCAGCATCGAGGTGAACGATGCAGATGGCCTGCGGATATACCTCCTTTACGGCGTCGTAGCCAGCCTGCGTGAGACCTGCATAATGCTGCATCTGCTCTTCGGCACGCGCCATCGGCCAAAGGAAGCCGTGCGTCGTCTCATTGCCCACCTGCACCCATTTCACATCGATGCCATTATCCTTCAGCAGTTGGAGGGTTTCTCGCGTATGCTGGGCTAAAGCCTTCTGCATCTCCTCATAGCTCATCTTTTCCCAAGCCTTGGGGATATTCTGCTTACCAGGATCAGCCCACCAGTCGCTGTAATGGAAATCGATCATGATGGCCATTCCCTGCGCTTTGGCACGAAGGGCCAGCTTCAGGACATCCTCCTTGCTCGAAAAACCGTCTTTCGGATTAACCCATACACGGAATCGGGCTGCATTCAGGCCGTATTCACGCATCAGAACGGTATTCTCACGAGGCTCACCCTGCGCATTATAGAGTTGTACGCCATGTGCCTCAAGTTGGGAAGTGCCGCTGATATCAGCTCCTAGCCAGAAGGTGTCATCGCCAGCAAGCACCTCGAGCGCCTTCTTCACCATCGCACTCTGCTCGTTGAACACAGAGAAGTATTCGCTCATATCCCATAAGTCACGGGCTATCAGAGCCTTCAACTGCACACGGAGATAGGGCAGCGTCTTCTCCTTCTCAGCCTCATCGCGAGGCTTCACGTCTTGCTTCTCCCCCTCGGCAACAATGGCATCGATCAAGGCTTGGGGAACTTCGTAGTTGGCCTTGAAATCGGCAAAGGATGTCCAACGGCTCTGCAGTTCCTTACGATGATTATCCACGTAGCGCAGGTTCTGCTGTATGACAATGCCCTTGGCAGCCAGTTCACGATGGTATTTGGTATAAAGCGTGGTATCCAGCGGCACAAACTCATCAGGCATGATACCACCGCCACCATAGACGATGCGATGCTTGCGAAGCGTCTCGTATTTCAGGGAATCAGCGAAATGCACGCTGTCGGCATTCGTCAGTTCGCCACTCTTCAAGCGGTTCAGCATATCCATCGCGTAATCCTTATTGCCACCTTTGGTGTAAGGCTTCTGGATACAACGGCCTGAAGGCGTATAGTAATGTGCAATCGTCAGACGGATCATCGAGCCGTCAGGCAGATCGATAGGACGCTGGACAAGACCCTTTCCGAAAGTACGACGGCCAACAACGATACCACGATCCTGATCCTGAATGGCACCAGTGACAATCTCTGCGGCAGACGCCGTATAACCATCTACAAGGACGACAACCTTACCCGTGAGGAAGGCTCCACCGCCATTGGCAGTATATTCCGTGCGAGGCACTCTCCTACCCTCTGTATAGACAATGAGGTCGCCCTTCTGCAAGAACTCCTCGGCAATGTCGACTGCAGCCTTCAGATATCCGCCGCCATTCTCCTGCAGATCGAGGATGAGATCAGTCATTCCCTGCTCACGCAACTTATCCAGGCTCTCCAGGAATTCCTGATGGGTCGTAGCACCGAAGTTACCAATACGGATATAGCCGATGCCCGGGCGAATCATATAGGTGGCATCAATAGACTTGACGGGAATCTTATCACGGACAACAGTAAACTCCAGTATATCCTTGATACCCTGACGAACGATGCCCAAGTGGACCTTCGTGCCTTTCGGGCCACGCAGACGCTTCATGATCTCCTCCTTTGCCATCTTGACACCAGCGATGGTAGTATCGTTTACCAAAACAATGCGGTCGCCTGCCAGGATGCCCACTTTCTCAGAAGGGCCATTCGTAACAGGCTGGATCACGAGCAAGGTATCCTCAATCATATTGAACTGCACACCGATTCCCTCGAAATTACCATTCAGAGGCTCGTTGAGGTTCTTTACTTCCTTCGGCGTGAGATAGCTGGAATGCGGGTCAAGCTTATCCAACATACCTCGGATGGCATCCTCCACCAGTTTCTTCTCATCGACACTATCCACATAGAGATTGGTAATGGCCATCTCTGTAAACTGCAGTTTGCGCAATGACGAATCATCGCCACTGCCAACACGGAACTGGGCCGCTCCAAAAAGGCTTTGGCACAGCATTGCCGCCATCAAGGCGGTCTTCTTTATATCAATCATAAACATCTTCTTCCGGGCGGTCTTCCTCGACTACCAAGTTATCAATAATGAAGTTCTGACGCTCCATCGTGTTCTTTCCCATATAATACTCCAAGAGCTTCTGCACCTGATCATTCTTATGAAGGGTGACCTGCTCCAGACGCATATCAGGACCTATGAAGCCCGCAAACTCGTCAGGCGAGATCTCGCCAAGACCTTTGAAGCGGGTAATCTCAGGATCAGGTCCCAGCTCACTAATAGCAGCCTGACGCTCTTCTTCACTATAGCAGTAACGGGTGATGAAATCGCCCTTCTTATCAGATTTGGCATCTGCTTCGGCAATCGCTTTCTTATTCTTGATCTTTGTACGACGGTTGCGGACTCGGAAAAGCGGTGTCTGCAAGACATACACGTGACCCTTCTTAATCAGTTCGGGGAAGAACTGCAGGAAGAAGGTAATGATGAGCAGGCGGATATGCATACCGTCGACATCGGCATCAGTAGCCACAATCACCTTATTATAACGTAGCGAATCGAGCCCCTCCTCGATGTCAAGGGCTGCCTGAAGCAGGTTGAACTCCTCGTTCTCATAGACCACCTTCTTAGTCAAACCGAATGAGTTGAGCGGTTTGCCTCGCAGCGAGAATACGGCCTGGGTATTCACATCGCGGCTCTTGGTGATGCTTCCGCTGGCAGAGTCACCCTCCGTAATGAAGATGCATGACTCTTCCTTGCGGTCGTTCTTCTCATCGCTGAAATGGATACGGCAGTCGCGCAACTTACGGTTGTGGAGATTGGCCTTCTTGGCACGTTCACGGGCCAGTTTTGTCACACCTGCCATCGCCTTACGTTCACGCTCGCTTTCTTTTATCTTTGTTTCTAGAGCCTCAGCCACATCCTGATGGATATGCAGATAATTGTCGACTTCCTGCTTGATGAAGTCGCCAACATATTTGTTGATGCTCACCCCGCCAGGAGACATCGGCAGAGAACCCAGCTTGATCTTCGTCTGACTCTCAAAGACAGGTTCCTCAACATTGATGGCAATCGCAGCCACGATACCTGTACGAATGTCGCCGTATTCATATTTCCCGAAATAGTCACGGATGGTTCGGGCGATATGCTCCTTGAAGGCACTCTGATGGGTACCACCCTGCGTGGTGTGCTGACCATTAACAAAGGAATAGTACTCCTCGCCATACTGATTGGCATGGGTAAAGGCAATCTCGATATCCTCACCCTGCAGATGGATGATGGGGTAAAGCGCCTCGTTGGTCATACGATCCTTCAGCAGATCCTCCAAACCATGACGTGAGAGGATGCGGCGCCCGTTATACATGATGGTCAGTCCGATGTTCAGATAGGTATAGTTGCGGAGCATATTCTCCACAATCTCATCATGGAACTTATAGTCCTTGAACAGTTTGGCATCATTATCAGGCTCAAAGAAGATGTATGTGCCGTTCTCATCCTGAGAATCCTCCGTTACATCGCTGGTCATAATGCCTTTCTCGAAAGTGGCTCTCCTGACTTTGCCGTCACGATAGCTCCGTACCTCAAAGTGAGAACTCAGCGCATTAACCGCTTTCACACCAACACCATTCAGGCCTACGGATTTCTTGAAGGCCTTTGAATCGTACTTACCACCCGTATTCAGGACAGAAACGGCCTCGATCATCTTTCCCTGAGGAATACCACGACCATAGTCGCGGACAGAGACACGCAGATTATCCTCGATATTGATTTCCAAGCGGTCGCCAGCCTTCATCTTAAACTCGTCGATGGAGTTGTCGATGACCTCCTTCAACAATACATAAATACCATCTTCGGGCAACGAGCCATCACCCAAACGGCCAATGTACATACCAGGACGAGTACGTACATGTTCCATATCACTCAGATGACGAATATTCTCGTCGCCATACTGCACTTGCTCGTCAGCATTCTCAACTAGGTTATTATCTTCTATCATAGATTCTTTTTGTTGCAATATAGATTGGGAACATCATATTCGTTGCAAAGATAAGGAAAAAGAGGCAAAAAACAAAATTATTAAGATTTTTTTCGGCAAATAAAAAGCTGATGGCCTTGATTTGCCACCGTTGTTGCAAAAATAAAAACATCACCGCCATCCTTGATATTCAAGCGCTTGCGCAAATCGGCTACAGACAATGGGAAATTCCTTACGGCAATGTTAGCTTTCGTAATGCCTGCCAAGGCCTGTTTCATTTCCCGTTTATTCATGGAAGTCAACCGCTCGACAACAAAGCACCTGCCTGGGAAATCCGGAATCTCCCTGTCAGCCACAAACAGATGGCTATTGTCATCAAGCTGTGCCAACTGATACCTTTCGGAGATCTCCCCAAAACAGCCCGCCTTCATCAACGAGGCATTCGGCTCATACAGGAAACAAGGGTTCGTAATACGAGAACAGATAAGAGCCTGTTTTGTCTGACCCGCCTGATAATCAAACACTTCCTCGTTGTTGACACAATAGATATGAAGGGGCTTCTCATTCTTTGTAACGATCAAGAGCAGTTCCTTGCACTCGTTTGCCACAGACAAGATATGGACTTCGTTCACAAAGACAGGGCTCACCTTTCTCGACTGAAGATCCTCAACAGCTTTCCGCCAATCGAGCATCGGCGACAACTTTAGCATCACCCTGTCTGCCTTCTCTGTCATCTCACCAATCAGTTCCAGCACATTCGGCTCACAGTCAGAGATATCATAAGTCCTTCCACCATGGGCATCTCTACGAGCAGGATCCATAAACAGCAAGTCAGCATGACTCATCTGATGAAGATAGGCAATGCCGTCTCCACAGATCACCTCTATCTGCCTTAATCCCAGTCGCTTATGATTCTCCGTTGCTATCTGGCAAAGCCGTTCTTGTCGCTCTACGGAGACTACCCGCTGAAAGCCTTCGGCGATGAAGGCAGTATCTACACCAAAACCTGCCGTCAGATCGACAAACAATTCACCTTTTCCTGCAATGCCAGCCTTATATCTCGCCGTCTGCTCGCTCGAACATTGTTCCATGGAGAGATGAGGCGGATAGATTATCCCGTCCTTGACAGCCCAAGAGGGGATTTTGATACGCGCTTTCTGGCGCCCGGCTATCTGTTCCAAAGCATACATCAGGTCTACCTCGGGATTCTTGAGTTTCCGAAGTGCCAACTGACGGACATCAGCCTCAGCATGCTCACGGATAAAATCGAGCGTCGCCTGATTCATGTGCCTATCTTCCTCCCGTCAGCCAACTACAAAGCGTAGGCATAAAACGCTTCAAGAACAGATATAACCCAATGCACACAAAGGCTGTGATAAAGGGAACAGTAAGATACAACCCCAATAAGGCATAAGGGCTATCGGGGAGATGAAGAACCAGAAACAGAACCTTCGCCAGTTCAAAGATAATCATTGTATGCAAGGCAAAAATGAAAAAACTGCTGTTTGCCAATGTCTCATTCACTTTTACCTTACCCTTCTCCAGCAAATAGGAAGCAATCACCATGAGGGATACAATGCCGATAAACGGTTCCAGTCCACCCATCAGAAGACTGACAGACGTACCATAGGTTGCCAAATCAACGATGGAAACCAGGATAAAGACAAGCGGTGCAAACCAGACCTTGCGGAAACGCTCTATCACGTCCACCTTATTGATACTATAATAAGCCCCCCAAGAGAAAAATAGTGCAGGCGCCATGAACTGGTTTGCATAGCCAGGAAGATGAACAAACAGGTAAAAGACCGCCATCACCAACAGGAGCCAAACACGCAACTTCTTTATCAGCCAATACAAAACAGGCGAAATCAGAACCAGCACCATCAGGTCGCGGATATACCACAAAGGTCCGTTAATCGGTATGGCAGGGTTTACCAGATTCACCTCTGGTGCCAAGAACAATCCACGACTATTGTCATAGAAACAATTGATAAAGCCCCATATCGTCAAATTCAGTTTCACGCCATCGGCATTGGAGAACAAAGACGACAGGCCTGGCACGAAAATCTTGGCAGTCCATAGAATCGCTATCAGGTTCCACAAGATATAGGGCACCAACAGCGTCCTGACCCTGCGGCGAAGCTTCTTCTTATAGGCTTCAAGGCAGAATTCTGTCTTGTAGAAGAACAAAAGCCCTGAAAACCAAAAAAACATAGGAACGCTGACAGCAGACAAGATGCCACTACAGAACACATTCAGATAGAAAAACCAGTCAGGCGCATCGGCACCATATTTTACCCCGTGAATGGATAAGCCCGTCTTCGCCAGGTAAAAGTGAACATAAAGAATCCCTATGATAAGCGGAAACCTCAGGAAATTGATCGATTGCGACAACAGTTTATCGTTTGTCATACCTCATATTTATATAGCCCGACTCATTTATATTGGCTGCAAAAGTACGAAAATATATGGAACTTTCTTTGTTTTATATCTACAAAATTAGAAAAAAGTACAAAGTTCGTGTAGTTTTTCGTAACTTTGCTGCGTCTAATGGGCAAAAAGTTTTAAAAACAGAACGACAATGAATGCATTAGATCAACAGTTTGCGCAAACCGTTAAGGAACACAAAAGCACCATTTATACTGTGTGCTACATGTTCTCGCAGGATGCCGACGAGGTGAACGACCTTTTTCAGGAGGTACTAGTGAATCTCTGGAAAGGGTTCGACAGTTTCGAGCATCGAAGTGACATCAAGACGTGGATATACCGCGTTGCCCTCAACACCTGTATCTCTCTCGACAGGAAGAAGCGACGCGCAGCCACAGTCAAGGTGACAATGGACATCAATCTCTTTAAGGACAACGACGAGGATACCCGCCAAGTGGACATGCTCCACAAGCGCATTTCCAAGTTGCAACCCTTCGACAGAGCGATTGTCCTGCTATGGCTCGAAAACCTTCCTTACGAGGAAATCGGACAGATTGTCGGTATCAGCACTAAGAATGTCAGTGTCCGTCTGTTTAGAATCAGAGAGCAGTTAAAAAACATGTCAAACGATTAAAAAATTACCCCATTATGAACGAGCATTATGAATTAGAAGATATGCGCCAGCAGATGGCCACATTGAAGAAGAAACTGGAAAAACAGGAGATCGTTAACGACCGTATTATCCGCCAGTCACTCAAGCATAGCACTTCGAGTATCAACCGTCGCTATATCTTTACTAGCTTTCTCTGCCTGGTGATGATTCCTTACGGTTACTGGGCTTTCGTGAAACTCAACGGTTCTTCGATTGGTGTCTGGGTAACAATGTGCATACTGATGCTGATAACCTTAGTATATACGGTTTACATAGGTCGTCATCTGCACAACAGTAACCTGTACGACAGAGATCTTGTAGATGCCTACAAGAAGGTGGCTCAAGCCAAGAGGCTGGATAGCGAATGGCTGAAGTTTGGTATTCCTGCCGCCATCCTGTGGTTTGGCTATTTCCTCTACGACCAATACATAAAGTTGGCAGGTGAACACTTCCTGTTCTTCATGGTCACGATGATTGTTTGTGGTACCATCGGTGGAGTGATTGGCTATAAGATCCACTGCCGCAATCAGAACAACTATCAGGAGATCATCGATCAGATAGAGGATCTAACGTCAGGAGAATAATTTGATGGCACGAGCTACACTGCCTGCTTTTAGCAGGCGGTGCCGTGCCTCTTCATAATCCACGCCTTGGATTTCCATCAGCATACGAGCACCACGATCAATCAGTTTCTCACTCTTCAGTTGCATCTTCACCATGCGATTGCCTTTCACACGGCCCAATCTGATCATCAAAGAGGTAGAGATCATGTTCAACACCATCTTCTGAGCCGTGCCGCTCTTCATGCGACTTGACCCCGTCACAAATTCCGGGCCAACGATTGTCTCAATGGGGAAATCAACAGCCTGAGCCAACGGCGTGTTGTAATTACTGGTGATACAGCCCGTAAGCAGTCCGTTCTGCCTGGCTAGCGTGACAGCTCCAACCACATAAGGCGTCGTTCCAGAGGCGGCAATACCCAAAACGGTATCATTAGCAGTAGGCTGATAAGCCTGCAGGTCTTTCCAACCTTGTTTAACATTATCCTCAGCCTTCTCGATAGCCTGACGAAGTGCCTTGTCTCCACCTGCCATAATGCCTGTAACCCACGTATCTGGCACCCCAAAGGTGGGAGGCAGTTCGCTGGCATCGAGCACCCCAAGCCGACCACTGGTGCCTGCACCAATATAAAACAGTCTGCCGCCTCGTTTCATCCGTTGCTCCAAAGTTTCAACAAAAGCCTGTATTTGGGGAACAGCCTGCCTCACAGCCGCCGCCACACGACAGTCCTCTTCATTGATGTGCCGCAAAAGTTCCGATACCGACATCTGTTCCAGATGGTCGTAATGGGAAGGTTGCTCCGTTATCTTGTCTTTTATATCCATTATTCCCAGCACTCTAATTCTTTTTCCAACTCGGGTATCTGACTACGGTGAAAGACAGGTTCCTTGATACCCTGCCGCCGCTGATGGCGATAATCGTCGAGCAAGCGGAAGGCATAACGCCCTAAAAGTACGATAGCCGTGAGGTTGCAAGCCGTCAGGAAAGCCATAAAGAAATCAACGATGTTCCAAACCAGTTCGAAACTCGCCATAGCACCAAAGACCACCATCACACCGGCAGAGAAAATGCGATAGACAGTCATCACCGTTGTATTTGACGTGATGAATCGGATATTAGCCTCACCATAATAGTAATTGCCGATGATGCTGGAGAAGGCGAAGAGCAAGATGGCAATCGCCACAAACACAGGACCAGCAGCACCAACCTCACTCTGCAAAGCCGACTGCGTCAGGGCAATACCGTTTAATTCTGGTACACTATAAAGGCCACTGATAAGGATAATAAAGGCTGTGCAAGAACAAACCAACAACGTATCGGTAAAGACACCCAATGCCTGAATCAGTCCTTGTTTGACAGGATGCGTTACTGACGCCGTAGCTGCTACGTTTGGGGCACTACCCTCACCTGCCTCATTCGAGAAGAGGCCACGCTTCACGCCGTTCATGATCGTTGCCCCAATACCACCGCCAGCAATCTGCTGGATACCAAACGCATCGAGCACGATCACCTTGAAGATATGGGGAATCAGCCCGAAGTTCATCACGATAATCACAATGGCGAGCACCAGATAGCCAATAGCCATCAGCGGCACTAAGACTGCGCTGACATGAGCTATGCGCTGGATGCCACCAAAGACGATGAACAAGGCTAAGGCTGCCAACACCGCACCAACCCATAAAGGCGACCATCCGAAGGCTTCCTGCATCGCCCCACAAATGGTGTTCGACTGAATAGAGTTATTCGACAATCCAAACTGACAGGTGATGAGGATAGCGAACAAAATGGCCATCCAGCGCTGATGCAGTCCTCGTTGGATATAGTAGGCAGGACCGCCGATAAACGAATCCTTATGCTTCTGCTTGAACAATTGCGCCAACGTTGACTCTACGAATGCTGTTGCAGAGCCGATAAGGGCAATGACCCACATCCAGAATACGGCTCCAGGTCCTCCGATGGCTATCGCCGAGGCTACACCAGCCAGATTACCTGTTCCCACACGAGTGGCTACTGAAACAGCAAATGCCTGAAACGAAGATATATGCTTGCTTCTGCCCCCTTCCCGCTGCTCCTTAACTTGTTCCTCAACCGTATCAACAGCCGAATCAGTCAACAGACGCAGCATCTCTCCTACCATGCGGAACTGTACGAAACGGGTCTTAAAGGTAAACCACACACCACAGCCCACCAGTACGAAGATAAGCACATAGCCCCACACCGCATCATTGATTTGCGTTATCAGCGCATTCAGGTCCATCGTCTTTGCTCTATTTACTTAAAATCTGTTCTGCATGTTCTTTGGTCTTCACCTGTTTGCCAGCAAAGATCTGTTCGATGACACCTTCCTCATTGATAATGAAAGTGGTTCGGATAGTGCCCATCGTCTTCTTGCCATACATCGTCTTCTCACCCCAGGCACCCATCGCCTCCATCAATGTCTTGTCTACATCAGCAATCAACGGAAAGGGCAGTTCGTGCTTCTCCTTGAACTTCACGTGAGAAGCGGCAGAATCCTTACTCACGCCAACTACCTCGTAGCCTGAACCCTGAAGCTCGTTATAGTGATCTCTCAAACTACAAGCCTCAGCAGTACAGCCGCTGGTATTGTCCTTCGGATAGAAGTAAAGCACCAGCTTACGTCCACGATAATCACTCAGACGGATTTCCCGCCCCTGCTCGTCCTTGCCCAATATCTCAGGCGCCTTGTCTCCAATGTTCATAATCGTTTGAGGTTAGAAATGATGTCGCAAAGTTAGTGTAAATTGGTTGAATCACCAAATATATTACATTTTTTATGAAAAGTTTTATCCAAGGAAGAAGAGACTGACACCTATAACCGAGATGAAAGCACCAACGACAGCACGCCAGGTAATCTTCTCATGGAAGAGCCAATACGACGGCAGCAAGATGATGATTGGTGTCATAGCCATCAGCGTAGAAGCGATGCCTGCAGCCGTGTACTGCACAGCCATCAAGGAGAAACCAACACCTACGAACGGACCGAAAATGGTGGTTGCTGCTGCTACAGAAAGCCCCTTTTTATCGTGCATGGCCTCACGTAAAGGCTCCATTCCATCGCGGAAATACAATAATAGGGTAAAGCCGATGATGCCTGCGATGCAACGATAGAAATTCGCACTGAAGGGTACCAGCCACTCAGGCATAGAGGCAGAAACCTCGTAATGATCCATGCCGATCTTACTCAGCACCAGCCCTATACCTTGACACAAAGCGGCTCCAATCGCATAAAGGACACCGTTAAGGGGCAATTTCAGCGACACCTTATGATGCTCGCCTCGCCCAAGCACAGAAATGCCGATACCGAAGAGCGTCACCAGCATCGCCACAATGCTCATCGCCGTCATCTGCTGCCCCAGCGTCACCCATGCCATCAGGGCTGCCGCCAACGGGGCCAGCGTCATAAAAAGCTGCCCATAACGCGAACCTATTATTATATAGCACTGAAAGAGACAGAAGTCACCAATGACATAGCCCACGAGTCCTGACAGCAGCATCCAACCAGCAGCTCCTGCCGTAGCCCCTGCTGGCATTGGAGAACCTGTGACCACAACAAATAGCACCAGCGAAAACACCAGCGCCAGCGCCATTCGCAGCACGTTGAGCGTCAGATTGCCTAGCCGCTTCGAGCCAAACTCACTTAGCAGCGCCGTAGCCGTCCACGAGAAGGCTACGCCTATCGATATCAGTTCGCCTAAATACATCACCGTTTAGTTGATGGGTGCAAAGTTAATAAAAAAAGACGAAAACTTCGCGGAAAGCAGAAAGAAATGTGTATCTTTGCAGCAGAATGACAGGACCGACAACAGAACGGCAGCGCCACGTGATACTCGACGCACTACGAGGATTGGCTTTGATGGGGATAGCCTTGGCTAACTTCCCCGAGTTCGCGTTGTGGACATTTCTCAGCAGCGAACAACAGGCTGCGATGCCTACCGCCTATATCGATGAAATCGTAAGATTCCTGCAATATTTGGTTGTTGACGGTAAGTTCTATTCCATATTCTCAATACTCTTCGGCATCGGCTCTATACTGGAGTGTGTCTATAGGTCTCCCTACATCATTATTGTATGCCTGGAGTGCTACGAGTGGACATCCTTGGGGACTTACTGTCCATTCGCTGCTTTATGCCGTGAGTGTGATTCCTCTGGCCATCGTATTCATAATAGGTATATGCCTGCTCTATCTGCAGAGCCCCAAGTCTGTGGTGTTCCGATGGCTAGCTGCCCCAGGGCGTATGGCACTCAGTTGCTATATTTCCCATTCGCTCATTGGCGTTCTGCTGTTCTATGGTCTAGGATTCGGTCTTGGCACAAGTCTTGGCCTCGTCTATATAGAATTGATAGCCCTTGTGGTATTCTTCATTCAGATTATAGTGTGCCGCATTTGGCTCAACTATTTCCGCTTCGGGCCGCTGGAATGGCTTTGGCGGATGCTCACCTACGGACGTTATTTCCCCATAATCAAATAAAGTAATTGGAAATGAAGAAAATCGGATTATTGCCTCGCATCATCATCGCGATAATAATAGGTATACTCTTGGGTAACGTGCTGCCAGAAATGTGGGTGCGCGTTTTTGTGACATTCAACTATGTATTCAGTCAGTTCCTGGGCTTTCTTATCCCACTCATCATCATCGGACTGGTTACACCTGCCATAGCTGACATCGGAAAAGCAGCAGGCCGTCTGTTACTCCTGACAGTAGGACTGGCTTACGCAGACACCATCATAGCCGGATTGTTGGCTTATACTACAGGCTCGTCGCTCTTTCCTATGCTAATAGGCAGCGAGGCCTCAGTAGCAATTGAGAAAGCTGATACGCTGCAGCCCTACTTCCAACTGAATATTCCTGCCATTCTCGACGTGATGGCGGCGCTTGTGAGTTCCTTCGTAGTAGGCATCGGCATTGCGTATACCAACTCTCCGACGCTGAAGAAAGGGGTTACAGAGTTCCGTACCATCATCGAGAAGACTATCCAGGTGGCCATCATCCCACTCCTTCCGCTCTACATCTTCGGTATCTTCCTCGGCATGACGTTTACGGGCGAGGCTTATCATATCATCCTCGTATTTGCCAAGATCATTTGCATCATCTTCATGCTGCATATTGTCATTCTCGTGTATGAATTCCTGATTGCCGGCGGCCTTTCCTGGAAGAATCCACTGCGCTTGCTGGCGAATATGATGCCCGCCTATTTCACCGCATTAGGCACTTCGTCGAGTGCTGCTACCATACCCGTCACCCTGCGACAGACGAAAAAGAACGGTGTAAGCGATGAGATCGCAAGTTTTTGCGTACCGCTCTGTGCCACGATCCACATTGCAGGCTCGATGATGAAGATTACCTGCTGCGCCCTCACCGTCTGCCTCATCAGTGGACTTCCTCACAATCTGCCGCTCTTCCTCCATTTCATTCTGCTTCTGGGTGTCTGCATGGTGGCGGCCCCTGGTGTGCCAGGCGGAGCAGCGATGGCGGCACTGGGTCCCTTGGCTGGTGTATTGGGCTTCAACCCAGATGCTCAGGCACTCATCGTTGCTCTTTATATTGCGATGGATTCCTTCGGCACCGCCTGCAACGTCACTGGTGACGGCGCCCTAGCCGTTATCATCGACAAACTGCACAAAAAGAACGATTGACATGATAATCATCCGTCATCTGTCACTTTCTTGCTTCGAGAATAATGGGCAAACAACCTGCTGTATGAATGCCAAATGCATCAAGCATCCCGATAATCCTTGCTACGATAAGTCGTATGCCGAAGAAAACACCTTATTTGAGCAAAGCGCGCAAGGAATGGAGGGTGGTAAGGGCAGACAACACCAAAACGATTATCGAGGACGTGGAAAAAGGAAAAACCTTCGAGATGAATACACGTGACCTCTACGAGGCCCATCTCCATCTGGAGGAAAATGACATCCAGATTTCCACCGTTGCTCCTTACGTTGGCAAGGAGAATGCTCCAGCAGCATCTGCCCTGCTCTACAACATCGTGGGCCGAGGACAATCGTTCAATAATCTACGAAAATTTACTCAAGAGATTTTCAAGTATCTGAAACTGAAATAGAACATTTCATCTCTGTGCCACAGCAACACACAGAACAATAAAGCGCCACAGATGATTCTCTGCGGCGCTCTTATTATAAGATATATACCCTTAGTCGGCGAGCTTGGCCTTGATCATCTCGCGGTTCAGGCGAGCGATGTTGGCGATGGTCTCGTTCTTCGGGCAGACAGCCTCGCAAGCACGAGTGTTGGTGCAGTTACCGAAGCCGAGTTCGTCCATCTTGGCTATCATGTTCTTCACACGACGAGCAGCTTCTACTCGACCCTGAGGAAGCAGGGCAAGCTGAGAAACCTTAGACGATACGAAGAGCATGGCAGAACCGTTCTTGCAAGCAGCGACGCAAGCGCCACAACCGATGCAAGAAGCGCAGTCCATAGCCTCGTCAGCATCCTCCTTCGGAATCAGGATAGCGTTGGCATCCTGAGCCTGACCAGTACGGATCGTGGTGTAGCCACCAGCCTGGATGATCTTATCGAAGGCATTACGGTCTACCATACAGTCCTTTATCACGGGGAAGGCAGCTGAGCGCCAAGGCTCTACGGTGATGACGTCGCCATCGTTGAAGCGGCGCATGTAGAGCTGACAGGTGGTAGCACCACGCTCTGTCTTGCCGTGAGGCGTTCCGTTAATATACAGAGAACACATACCGCAGATACCCTCGCGGCAGTCGTGATCGAATACGAATGGCTCCTTGCCTTCGTTGATGAGCTCCTC
>JAEEGI010000493.1_pt1 | contig 120255 bp, 88 predicted proteins | sample 8958751 | NCBI WGS metagenome assembly JAEEGI01 (sample SAMN16246545, study PRJNA631951) | gut metagenome | biome: gut microbiome; feature: rumen; material: KS-attached | host: Bos | place: Iran: Karaj | collected 2018-10
GGGCTGGATGTATGTACAGAGTCCCACTGATGATATCCACGATTGGGTAGGTCCCGGCTATACGAATGGCTTCTACGATGCATACGATGCCGGTGCCCGCAAGATGTTCTGGCGCCAGATGGACGAGAACCTCTATAGTGGTTTGTCTACGACCAATGCTAAATGGTCAATGGTCAATGGTCAATATTCAACTGTCGACGCCTGGTGGATGGATGCCTCTGAGCCAAATGTGCGCGACTGTACCCCGATGTGGTATCGCAAGGCTCTCTCTGGCCCCACAGCCTTAGGCACGTCTACTGAGTATTTCAACGCCTATAGCACCGTGAATGCCGATGCCATCTATAATGGTCAGCGCTCAGTATGGAAGGGTAAGCCCAATGAGCCTCGTGTGTTCCTGCTTACTCGTAGCGGCTTTGCCGGCGAGCAGCGCTTCTCTACTGCCACTTGGAGTGGCGACATTGGCACGCGCTGGGAGGATATGCGTGCCCAGATGACTGCCGGACTCAACTATTCTATCTCTGGCGTTCCTTTCTGGGGTATGGATCAGGGCGGCTTCTGTGTAGAGAACCGTTATGTTGCTGCCCAGCAGCTCTTCGACAAGAGTGGGGTAGAGAATGAGGATCTGAAGGAGTGGCGTGAGCTCCAGACTCGTTGGAACCAGTTTGGCACCTTCATTCCGCTCTTCCGCAGTCATGGTCAGTGGCCGTTGCGCGAGATATGGAACATCGCCCCCGATGAGCATCCTGCCTATAAGTCATTCGTATATTACGACAAGCTGCGCTATCGCCTCATGCCATACCTCTACTCGATGGCAGGTTGGGCTCACTTTAAGGACTACACGCTGATGCGTCCTCTGGTGATGGACTTCAATGGAGATAAGGCAGTTGAGAACATTGGCAACCAGTGGATGTTCGGTCCTGCGCTGATGGCTTGTCCTGTAGGCTATTACAAGGCTCGCAATCGTAGCGTCTACTTCCCGGAGCAGTGTGGCTGGTATAACCTCTATACCAACGAATACATCGCTGGAGGTCAGCATCTGGTGGTTGATGCACCTTACGAGTGCATCCCAGTCTTTGTCCGTGAGGGTGCCATCATCCCATTCGGTCCCGAGATGGAGTGGAGCGATGAGAAGCCCGCGGAGCTCATCAACCTCTACGTCTATGCAGGCAAGGATGGTTGCTTCCAGCTCTATGAAGACGAAGGTATCAACTACAACTATGAGAAGGGCAAGTATGCCACCATCGACATCACTTACGATGATGCTACCCGCACCGTATCCTTCGGTGCCCGCAAGGGACAGTTCCCCGGTATGCTGAAGAACCGCCAGTTCAACATCGTGCTCATCACGAAGGATGCTCCGAAGCCCCTCAACCTCGACAATCCTGAGGGCAAGCTCGTTCAGTACAGCGGCAAGGCTGTAACCGTACAACTCTAATGTGATAAGATGAATTTGCAAGAACGGGGCTTCGCAATCGCGGGCCCCGTTCTTTTTTTATATTACTTGATGATAACTTTCTTGCCGTTCATGAGGTAGATGCCCTTTGTCGGCTGGTTTACGCGTTGGCCATTGAGGTTGTAGAGCTTACCATCAGAATTGCCCTTGTCTGCTACACGAATCACTTCTACGATGCCTGTCGGGGTATCTGTACTAGTGTCTTCAGACAGCCTGGAGGTGTCGAGCTTGAAGGTGATATCTTCCATGGATACGGGTGTGGTGACAAAGTCGAACTTGGTTTCATCGTAGGCCACTTTATCGCTCAGGGTGAAGCTGTAGTAGCCACCATAGGCGGCATTGATGGGCTTGGTGGTAGTCTTGCCGTTGTTCGAAGTGGCTGAGATGTAATAGTCTACAGGCTTGCCAGCAGTGAAACTGCCGGTGGAAACGGCGCCCGACCAGCAGTTGCCGTTGCCTGTCAGATCTACCTTTTGCCATTCGCCCTTATCTACTCGGTACATCAGTTGCGCATTCTTGATGTCGCTCTTGTTGGTGATGATAGCCCTGAAAGGAATGGTGGTCAATTCGCCCGCATTGACGTCGTCATGGAGGTTCTTGTGCATGATACGGATGGGGTTGTCGGCGGGTATCTGCTTGGTGACGCAATGGATAGAACCTCCTTCGCTATCCAAACTGCGCATATCAACGCAATAGAAGGTGTATCCAGGATAGAGTTTCTGCATGGCCTCAATGTTCTTACGATCCCATTCTGCAGTAGGCATATGGTCATCGCCGACAGGCGAGAAGCAGGGCTGCAGGATGTAGTTGTTCACAATGGTGTGATTGGCATAGGAACGGGTGTAACTCTCGTAATCCTTTTCACTTTCGAAATCGCTGCCATCGTCCCTTGAAGGGAATGGCAGGCGCCCCTTGTCGTAGTATTTAGATTCCCAACAGTTGAGTTGATGATACATAAGGTCTACATTCTCTTCGACTAAGGCATAGTCTTCCCACTTACTGTATTTCTCCGGCATCTTGGTGAACAGGAAACCGTTTTCATCTAAAGCATCGGCATAGAGGTCAACATGGCCTGTTCCTCCGTCGTGTTTCAGATCTTTAAGCACTGCGTAAGATCTCTGTCCCAGCATTCCATACAGGGCTTCATCGACCTCATCTTCGTTGAGAGGAGTCCTTTCAATATATTTAATGCTTTTATAGTCTTTTTTATCCCATGTCACTGGGCCATATGTAGTCTGGTTATTGCGATACATGGCATTTGAGGTAACCAAGCCTCCGCAACCATCAACGAGACAGTTGCCACCCTCCCATAAAACTGTGGTTATGTAGTTGGGGATGCCCATCTTCCTGTGCAGAACAGAGGGCAGCAGATCATCGAAAGGACGGTTAACCCCATAGAAGAAGTCGAGCATCGCCACCTTGTCTTCTTTGCCATAATAAAAACAGATGGGGCCACAGTCGCGGAACCAGAAAAAATTGCCTGCACTTACAAAAAAGCGCAGTTTGTCTGTGCTCAGCTTCATTTTCTCCAACTCGTTGCGTATCGTCTGCTCATCTTCAGCTCGCTCAATGCGCACCCATGCTTCTGCACCACCTTTCTGGATGCCGTCCATAATGTACAAGAATACTTTGCCTTTGCTGGATTTGGTGTCAAGTTGAGTAATGTATGGACCAGCACCCACATCGTCCACCTTCCCATTGATATCTGTAGGATCCTTGTAATATTCATATGCTGCCCACCCATCTACTATTGGTAATGCAGCATAATGATTGTCGTCCTCATGCTTAGGCACCAAGTGATAGTATAAAGGTGATACGACAATGGCTTTCACCTCTTCCCATTCGCCTGGGAACCACACGCGGTCGGGGAAGTTCAGAGGCTGGCCCAAGGCGTCGTATCCACTACGTGTAGAGCTTGGTGTCGCCTTAGGGAAATTGGGCAGAGGATACTGGCCTGTATAGGCGCGCTTGCTTAAGAGCTTGTGAATACCTCCACGGGGCTTATCCGACTGGTAGGTAGAGCTTTGTCCATAAGTTCCTGCTGTCAACAACAAGAAAAGGGATGTGATCAATAGATTTTTCATAAATGTTTCGAATGTTAAATGATTGTTACTACATTATTATTTTATTTTGCAAAGATACGTATTTTGTTTTAGTAATACACACCTGAACTCATTAAAGAATGTTAAATAATCACGGTGCGATGCAGTATTTTACCTATTTTGGTGTTCTATATATAGGAAGTTGAACATAGTATATATTATTTTAGGTGATTGTAATTGCCCCCCATGAAGACACATTGATAATTATTAGTGAGTGCCACCTGCCGCGAGGTGGCACTTTTATTGATGTAATTGTTCACTCGACGATCCTGATGGCCAGCAGGGTGAGGTCGTCTGCCTGCGGGGCATTCTTCTCGAACTCCGCCACGCCGTCCACCAGCGCCTTGATATAGGCTGATGCTTCGGCGGCGGGTCTCTGATCAGCGACCTGCTGCAGCGCGGCGATCATACGCTCCTTCTCAAAGCATTCTTCCGCCTCGTTGGTGGCCTCCTTGATGCCGTCGGTGCAGAGCAGGAACACTTCGCCGGGCGACAATTGCAGTTCTCCCGGTTTGTATACCATCTTCTCCATCAGTCCCAGTGCCAGATTATGATCCACATCTATCATGCTCACCTTGTTGTGGGTAATGAGGATGGGCAGTTCGTGTCCGGCATTGCAGTATTTCAGCAGATGCGTCTTCAGGTCGAGCACGCCCAGGAAATAGGTACAGAACATCGACGACTTGTTCTCTGCCGACAGGTATCTGTTCATGATCTCCACAATCTGCTTCGGTTCGTCTTCACGGCCGGCGATGATGCGGAACAGATAGTGGATGACCGTCATCACCAGTGCGGCTGGTATGCCCTTGCCGCTCACGTCGCCGATGCTGAAGAACAGCTTCTCGTCGCGGATGAAGTAGTCGAATATGTCGCCGCCGATCATCTTCGCCGGTTTCTGCATGCCATAGACGTCGATGTCGGTGCGCTCGGGGAAGGGCGGGATCTGATTGGGAAGCATCGACATCTGCAGTCTGTTGGCCAGATGCAGTTCACGGCTGATGGCAGCCTCCTTGGCCGTTTTCTCCTTCAGATCCTTCATGTATTCCACCAGAGAGTGTTGCATGGAGGCAAACGAGTCGCGCAGTTCGCAGATCTCGTCTGTCTGCTTTATCTCCGGCAGCTTTGCCTCGAAATTGCCTTTGGCCACCTCGTCAGCCGACTTGGCCAGTGCACTCAGAGGGCTTATGACCTTTTGGATGTTGGTACGACAGAGCAGCCAGATGATCACCAGACCGATGACGATGATGAGCAGAAGCAGGGCAATCATCGTGAGGGCCCCCGCCCACACTGCCTTCTGAGGAACCACAATCGCCATCGACCAGTTCGTGGACGTCAGCGGGGCATAATACACGATCGACCGCACATCGTCGATCGTCATCGTGGCTTGTCCCCGCTTCATCTGCATCATGTCCTGGATGACGCTCTTGTCGTCGTCGCGGATATGGCGGAGCACATTGTCCTTTAAGACACGTTCCTCCTCGGGGTGGGCGATATAGGTTCCTTTTCGATTGATGATGAACGTATGGAAGGAATAGTCTTTGCCAAGGTTGAAGTCGAACAAGCCGTTATGATAGCTGTCGGCATCAATTTCCTGCAGCTGGCTGATGAGCCATTTCAGCGACATGTCGCCACCGTAGACACCGGCCAGGCGTCCTTTGTTGTCGTAGAGAGCCATGGAAAATGCACAGACATTGTCCTTTGCTCCGACATCATCGAGGTAGGGACCAGTCCAGAAGCCTCCCTTTTCCTTCTTGGCTTGGATATACCAGTCCTGATTCAGGTAGTCGTGATCGGCCGAGCCGATATTCCGTACATGCTCCTCATGTATGTTCATATAGGGCTCAAACCACTTCGGATACTGCGGGAAGTAACCTGGCTCGAAAGCCACATAGTAGCCTTGGATGTAATTGTTGAGCTTGATCTCTTTCTCCAAAGCAGTGATGACCGACTCGGGTGAATCCAGATTATCGGCTATCTCATCGAACGCATTCCTGGTACAGACTTCCTCGTGGAGCAGGATTCTTTCCAGTTTCTCCGACACCACATTCATGATGGCTTCATAACGTCCGTCGGCCTCCTCCCTGACTGCATGGAAAGATACGGTTAGGATGATACAGGCAACGATAATCATAGTTGCCAAGACAGCCAGCACCATCTTTTTGGTCAGACGACTGGCAACGGATTCATATTGAGGCTGTTTCATCTTCCGGTTGTCGGTTGTAGATTCAGAGGTATTCGAACAAGTTGATGAATCCCGTCAGGGTGAAGGCCTCGCGAATGGTATCTGAGATGTCCTTCATGTAGACATGATGGCCATGGGCCTTGGAATTCTTCAGAATTTCGAGTAGCAGGCGCAGGCCGCTCGACGAGATGTAATCCAACTTCTTGCAGTCGAAAATAATGTCCATGTCGTCACAGTGGAAAAGTGGTCTCAAAGCCTTTTCTGCATCAGGGGTAGAGGGCGTGTCGAGACGGCCATCCATAATGGCCACCATGTTTTCTTCTTCTATTTTGATTGATATTGTGATCATAACTCTATAATATATTAATTAAAGGTGGTAAAATCAATGTGTAAGACACTTATTCATCATAATTCAGCTTGAAGGAAGATCCAGCGTTGTCATTGTGGGCTGCATCGTCCTCGAAGCGGTCGAGAAGCGACTCCACATTGTCGGCCATCCACAGGTTGTGCGCGTCCTCGATCTCCTGCAGCTTCTCTTGGTAGACCTTCTCGCGATGTCCGTTCCAGTCGGCTTCAAGCTTGTCGCGTATTTTCTTGAACTTCTCGATTTCATCCTCATTCTCGCCAACCATCAGCGGCGGGAACTTCACATCAGCACCGGCTGTCGCCAGCTCCATTGCGGCCTTACACTCGTCGTAGAGCGCCTTGGCACTATCCTTGAGCACCTTGTAGCGGTCATCGTCCACCGCAGGCATGGTGAGCAGCAGATAGGGCATGTCCGATGATACCGGTTTACCCTCCTCGTCGACACCGTCGACAGTCATGCTCTCGACTTTCTGTATAAACTCAGGATGCTCCAAAAACACACCCTGGGCTACGGCCGTCAGGTCTTCCTCGAAGTTGGGGACCACCATAAAGGTGTATTCATCCTTCTTGGCAATCTTGGCGCACTCTTCTATCCTCTGCAGGTCACCGTCAATCAGCACTTCCACTGGCAACAGCGACACCTCCTCGGCTTTCACGCACAGGTTCATCAGTCGGTAGGAGAATCGGGCGCAATGTCCCGACAGATCATCACCATACTGGTCGAATTCTTTATAAATCGCTCTTTTCATATATCTTTTTACTTTTTTACTTTTTTACCTTTTTACCTTTTACCTCACTCTTTCGGCGCATCCTCTGCTTTCAGCTTCGCGCTCACGCTGCCGCCTCCGCCACCGCCGGCAGCCACGCCGTCGCTGATGTTCTGCGACTTGAACGAGCTCTTGGCCTCCAGATTGTCGATGGTAGCCTTCGGAGCTTTCACTTCGCCCTTCACCTCGGTGTCGCCACAGATCTGGTTCTTGTCGCTGCCGATAGCCAGTTTGCCGCCGTCGAGCTGTACCACAGCCTTGCCGTCGCCCTGCTGGGCCTCGAAGGTCTTGTCGGCAAAGAGTCCCATCTCCTCGGATACGGCCTGCAGCTTCTTGCTCTTCACGTCCTTCGACTTCGCGCCCACGTACATCTTTTCTGATACGAGGGTCATCGAGCTGCCTTCGGCCAGCTTGTCGTCGGTCAGCTTCTCCTTGTCCACATCCATCGACTTCACGCTCACGGCCTTCGCATTCAGGTTGATGCTGCCCGTAGCCTTGCCTTCCGCGTCGGCGGCCAGCACGTCGGTCTTCTCGGCACGGATGGCGATCTTACCATCCTTCGCGAGGGCTTTCGTCTCAAGTTTGCCGTCCTTCACCTCGTAGTCGAGGCTCTCCACGCTGACGGTCTTCGAGCGGATGATCACGTCGCCCTCAGCCGTATATTCGCCCTTGGTGAGCTTTCCATCGTCGTCGCGCTCGATATCCTTGGGATTGGTGGTGTCCACCTCTACGTTTTTGGCTGTCATCATGATCTTGCCGTCGGCTGTGAGTTCTTTCTCCTTAATACCCTTGTCGTCCGTCTGGTAATCGACGGCCTCCAGGTTGATGGTCTTCGAGTGGATGTTGACAGAGCCTGTAACAGGATGCTCCTTCTTATCGTCAGAAGGATTGACGGATGCCAGCGTGATATTCTCGGCATTCACGCTGAAGCTGCCATTTTCCACGAGTTTACCCTTATCGTCCATCATTCTCATATTGAGGTTCGGCGTCCTCACGCTGATGCCGGCTCCCGGGTTGGTGTGCAGGTTGCCCTCGCCGTCGGCCGTCGCTACGCTGATGCTCTCGGCCACGATGGCCATTGAGGCACCCGTTGGGTTGTCCTTAAAGTCGTCGCCCGTCTTGATGTCGTCCTTCTCGGCCTCCAAGGCCTTCTTTTGGCGGTTCACTTCGGCGAGGCGCGACACGAGGTGGATAAACTGCAGGGTCGACTGATAAAGCGACTGTGTCGCCTGTTCGATATCCTCACGAAGGTCTTCAACCTTATTAAGGTTCTTGCGGTTCAGGAAGTCCTTTTCTCCATTCAGCTTGTCCTCCTTGTCGAGTAATTCGGAAAGCTTCTTGAAACTGGCTTCCACGCCTTTTTTATGTCTATCGACATGTTCCTTCAGTTCGGTGGCCTCGTCGGACAGGTTGCTGATCGTGGCCTCAATCTGCTCCTTACGCTTGTCGGCGGTGGCGGCAGCCTCCAGATTCAGTGTCTTGTCGGCATGTATCCTGATACCGCCCTGTCCCACTGGCACAGGTGATGCGGAGAAAGCATCCTTCGCATCGCTGCTATGGAGCACGATGCTGGTGGCTTGGGTGACAACCTCTGAGGTGCCGCAAACCACATTCTCAAACCCGTCGATGCCTGGGTCGACAGCCACCTGCCGGATGCTGGGCGAACGGGTGATCACATGTCCGGCTTCGCCGACACCCTCAAGAGCCACGCCGTGCCCCTTGATGATCACTTCGCCGACGTCACCCAGCAGGGCACCGTCTTTATCTACGTTGCCGATGACAACCTTGGGGGCAGAGATGGTGATACACTCCGGATCGCGGTAGTAGAGTCCGGCATCCAAGCGGCTGAAGATATCGGCCTTGATCTGCTGTACCTCAGCCTTCTGCTGATGGATCTCTTCCAGATCCTTCTCTACGCTGCTTTGGAAATTCTCAAGCAGCTCTTTCCAATCATCAAATATATAACTCATTGTATTGACTTCTAAAGTTTAAGTAGACATTTCTTTATTTCCTTAAGGAATCCGTTGATGGCGTCATTTTCATTCTCCGGCTCCAAGCCATTAACTGTCGGCTTAAGGACTTCTATTGGATTTAATTGCTTATTTTGCAAAGCATAAGTATTGCTGTCGGCCGCAAACAATATCTGTCCCTTCTTACCTTCACCCCAGGTCTTTTTCTCCTGCAGACTCTTCAAGATATTCCAGTCACTATCAAACCCCTTTAAAAACTTCTGTGAAAACTCACCCAATAAGCCTTCTTTGAAAGCGGCGCCGAAAGTCGACTTATCCTTATCGATTGGCGGAATAGCGTTTAGACTGTTAACATAAGCATTCCATGTCTCTTGATACATGACAGAGCCTGCGGCGAAACTACTTGGATTATCCGTCTTAGGTACAGGCGGCACCTCACCTGATTTTGGTGGGATGACTGTTAAATCTACGCCAACTTTCTTGCGTGGGGCATCCTTGAATCCGAACTCATCTAAGAGGTTCATCGCAGCCACACGCTGAAGGTAAACAACATCCGCCGCAAATTGGATTTGAATTTCTGCATCTGATAATGAAGAGAAAGATGTTGTTAATACCTTGTCAGAATCTTTACCTGCGTAGCAACGAGCCTTAGCACATTTATCCTTACTCAATGCAGTCACCAACTTGTCTTTGTAGTCCTTTGGCATTCCTGATGGATTCACATGTCCGAACAATTCACTCACTTTTGCTCTCTTCAGTTCTACGTGCGTCGTTTCAAAAATAGCCTTCCTTAATTCGTTCAATGTGTCCAAGCATTTTTTTCTTGCAGCTACACGCTTCTGATAAATGTCTTTACGAATCGCCGTTCTCTTTTCAGCAGTATCAATATCCCTTGCACTATAATTCGCTTCGAGATAACCTTGAGTAACCATATCTTCAAGCTTGCCAGTTATAGCCACATCATTTGTAAATGCCAATTTATCTTCTGCCCAATCTGTATTCTCCGTTTGAGACCAAAGATTCTCCTTCAGATCTTCATATGTCTTACACGGGTTCTCCTTCGGTGTCTTAGCATTATGGCTATAGAAATTTAATTGTCTTACAGCCTCATCATAAGCTTGCTTTTTTGATATACATTGATCATATTTTGTGCGGTAATTGACGAAGAGATACTCAATCGCTGGAGCGATCTTTTCAAATACCTTTACCATTCCCGGACCAAGACCCAAGCTTTCATCGATGGTCTTCTTGTTCATCGCGTTGAGAACCTTCAGCTTCTCCTCCTTGTTAAAGGCCGATGCCGGGAACTTACAGCTGTTGTTGCCAGCCTCCAGCTTCAGGAATCTGTTCGACTTCACCGTCAGGCTTCCTTCAACAGGTCGGAAGATGATTTCCACGATCGACCTGATGTATGAGAAGTCGATGATGCCGCCGATGGTTACCGAAGCTATTTTCTTGGCAACCGCAGCCGTTGCATCCACCATAATCTGAGCAAGCGTGCCCAATCCGGTTTCTTTCGATTTAATCAACTTATAGTTCACATTCGTACCCGAGACGAGATTCAGGTTGTTACCAGCCTCGATGGTCACGTTCTTACCCGAAATCTTAATATCACCGTTAGGCGCAGAAATACTGATACCCGTAAAGGCATTGATCTTCACGTCGCCCCAGTTAGAGGCAATCGACACGTTGCGCCCGTCGGTAGAGCCCGAGATCTTGTAGATGCCGTAGTAGTCGGTAAGCTCGAAGCCGCCCTCAAAGTACTTGTTCTGCTTGAAGTCCATCTTCGGTAACGTCTTGGGGCAAAAGGCCATAAAGTTCTTTAAAGCAGGCGACAGTATTCCACCAAGGAAGGCTGTGAGTCCGTCGCCATAGCCGTCGGTGAGCGTCAGTTGGTGCATGCCCGGCGATGCCAGTGCGCTGTCCACGAAGAGGAAGTCTTCAGCCAGACCTCCCAGGATGTAAGGCCGCTCCACGTTTCCATCCTCGAATCCCACCATCACCTGGTTGCCGGTATAATGGTAACCCATCACAGGATAGCCGTTCTGGTTGGAGGCAAAGTTCAGCCATGGGGTCGAATTTTTAATAGTATCAGCAGTGGCTCCTTTACTCTTGTCGTCATCATCCTCATATTTTACTTCCTGCCATGAGAACATCACGCGGGCGCGGTTCAACGAAGTGGGGTCGTTGGGGTCGGTGATCGTAGCCACTTGCGGAGAGGCATATCTCACATGTCCTGCGGGGATCACGGCCGGGTAGAAGATATGGTCCTTCTTGTCCTGTGCGGTGCCCGTCACATGGAAGGTCAGATTCCCTTTCGCGTCAAACCCTCCTGCGATTTCCACGACAATGAAATTCTCGCCGTTGAAGCTGATGATGTTTCCTAACTTCAGCTGGGGGTTGTTCGTGCCGAAGTTGATGCAGATGGCATCCCTACCCACTGTCTGCTCCTTCGCCAGGATGGTTGAGTATTTCTTGCCGTTGTATTCCGTGCCTATTTCCGAGAACTGTTGGAAACCATCAAGCATTTTTGTCTCAGAGTCGGTTTTCTTGGAGAAATCCCACTGGCCATACTGCTCCTCGCGGCCCGGCTTTTTGTCATCAGGGAAATATTTCCCGTCAAAATCGGAATTAAGCTTTGCAACCGACGACTCTGCCATCGCCAGAGAGAACAGGTTATCGACCAGCCAGTTGGTAGCGAAGGTAGGCAGGTCCTTGTCGTTCTTAAAGAAGGTAGCGAACTGCTTCATGACCCATTTGTCTACTTTTCCGCCGAAATCACCCATCTGGGCTTTCACAATGGCGGGCGACTTCTGAAGCGGCCTGCCCGTCAGACTGCTGTTGTCGGCCTCATAGTCGTATTTGCCGTCTGTAGCCACCGACAAGGGCTTGGCATTAAGGTCGCAGTAAGAGATCTCCTTAATAAGATCCCTGTTGATGGGGATAGCCGTTGCCTTGGCATCATAACCGACATTCAGCGTACCATCTTCGTAATAAAGGAACTCTCCCCATCGGTTGGTCGTACGGGCCAACATGTCATAGAAACTCTCGTTATACTGTACCAGGTAAGGGAAGATATGCTCACAATTGACGCCCTTTTGGGGATCGTACCAATAATACAAGAACCGCATGTTAGTAGTATTGTAGGACATGTGCCCTTGTTTAGCATCCTTTTTAGCCCTTTCTTTCATCAAATCTGAAGACTCATCCATCAAATTCTTATATTCTTTCCGTTTTTTATCTAAGTCATCATCTGATAGTTCCAGGTAACGCTTGGAATATTCGGCACTTTTCTTCCTGGCTTCCTCAGGTTTAGTCTTACGTAATGCCTCTAATTCTTCCTTTTCCTCCTTTGTCATTTCCTGAGCGGCTTTTTCCTTGTCGATCTCTTTCAACAATTTACCCATCTTGTCCAAGTTATTCTCTATCTTTTTTTGCAGATCGGCTACTTCGGGGTCGATAGTCCAGGGCGTGATATACTTGGGCACTTCCGCCTTCAGGATGTCCTCGCCCAGCTTCTTACTCACGAACGTGCGGCTTGCCTGCTTCACGGTCATCAGCTTGTCGAGGCTGTAGATCTTCAGCGTCACGTGCATCGACTTGCTCTGGTAGCTGGGCACCACCTCATGCACATAGAAATCGTCGCCGATGGAGAACGAACCCTCACTCAGACTGACGTTGATGTGCTTGAACAGCTCTTCCAGCTGCTTTCGGCCGATCTCCTGGTAGTCGCTGCTGTCGCCTTGAGACGGGGTGATACTGAGGTCGACGATAATCTCCGTCGGCTCATACATCTTTTTCTGTATGCTGAAGTCCGAGATGCTGAGTCGGTACTTACAGGTCGTCTTCACTTTTTCGCCGACGGCGAAGAAGACGTTGGCCTCTTGCTTGTCGGTGGAAAGAACGATTTTGTCAGTAATCGGCGCAGTGGACGTCAAATCCTTGTAGTGGACTACGCCATTTAATGTCACGGTTATTTTTGCCATAATAATATAATAGGTTTTAGTTTTATACTTTTGGTAAACGGAAATAGGATTGCTCTGCAAATATACTAATTTTGTTTGAAACTCCCGTACGTTATGCCAAATAAATACCAACCTTAACCATTTTTAAGGGCTTTCATGCACGCATTTGGGTCGCTATGCAAAAAAGTGGAAAAATATAATGTTCTGATGATGGTTTTGATCTTAATCGAAGAGCGACTGCTTCTTGGAGGAGATCCTGCTCAGTTTGCCGTTCTTCCATTTGTAGACATCGATGTACATGTGTCCGTTGTCGCGGGCACGGCTGGTGATCGTCTTGGCCTTCTCGTCGAATTCGGGCTCTGCTATCTCGTCGAAGGTGTCGACACGGTAGAACTGTAGCGTGGCGGGATTCCACACATAGGCTGCGTAGGCACTCTGGGCATGACTATGGAAGCCAGTGAAGAGATAGAGGTCGGGGATGCCGTCGAAGTTGATGTCGGTTTCAGTGATCCAGTCCAGGTGTTGGTCTTCTTTGAATGGGTAACTGTAGGATTCCCTGATCTCAGGGGCAACCTTCTTGCCGTCGGCATAGAGATCGACGGTGATATCCTGCAGCCAGCCGTCATTGTCCTTCGTGAAGGCGTACTTGTAACTGTAGGCCTCGCGCTTGGGGGCTGTGAGCGTCGGAGGGACACCGGGCCACCAACTGGCCTTCTCGAATACCGATTTCGTCTGGGTCATGGGCAGCCGTCGGGCGTTGTTGGGGTTGATCCACGTGCCTTTTTTAAAGGTGTAGTCGCCCTCCACTTCGTAATATTCCAAATCAATCTTTCCCGTCATTTCGCCGTCGGCCTGATATTCCTCAAAGGCCATGTGGTAGAGGTATTCCGAGTTGGGATCCTTGGGGTCGGACTTCAGGTAACGGCCCACGATGAGAATTGGCGCAGGGTTCTTGGCGTTGGGGTAGTAGATGTAGCCTGCACAGCGCGATTCACCGTTCTGACTGCTATTCTGAAAGATAAGCTCGAAAGCAGTCTTCCCGTTGAGCATACCCTTGAAGGCGCGGAACTCATCGTAGATATAGTTCTGTGCAGCGAGGGCAGTTGCGCAGAGCAGCATCAGGATAACGGCGATTCTTCTCATGTTGGGCAGTCTGATTGTTATTTGAGGGCAAAGATAAGAGGTTTTGCTGAAACCACCAAACAAAATGAGACAATCTTTCGAAGTTTTTTGATATTAGCCAATAATTCTGCGAAAAGAGGCCCGCAGAGTGTGATACTGCGAGCCTCAATTGTTTAGAGTATGATTGGGCCATGCCCCATACACGAAGTCGTCGTAATGGCCGTCAAGAAGGCCGTGAGTGCAGCTACTACAACCTTCACTGCAATCTCAACAATACGCTTTTTCATTTCCTTTTCAATTCTTTTTTAATTCTGAAATTCTGTGCTTCTTCCGCCGCATCGCCTCTCACTGGGGTCTGGTACTGCCGCAAACGCCTCTCACTGGGGTCTGGCACTGACGTAAAGTCGCAAGCGACTTTCTCGTCAGGTCCTGACCCTAGCGAGAGGCCCCGCCGCAATGCCCTGCCGCAATGCCCGCCGCAATGCTCTAGCGGAGCCCCTCGCCTAAATTTAAGGATTCTGCGTCTGCTGCTCCAATATCCAGTCCTCCAGCGGGGTGACCTTCTTGATGAACTTCTTCTTGCTCGGATCGCTCTCCTCCGGCGTCAGATCAATCTTCTCCTCCACGCCATAAGTGCTCAGCGCGCACATATCCTTGAAGGTTCGCGAGGTGATGTTGTCATCGCTGACACCCTCAGGACGGAAGCGGATGTGCACGCCCTTCACGTAAGTGTTCGCGTTCCACTTACCCTCCAGCAGGGCAGCCCTGGTGATACCCTCCTTGGTGCTCTCTACGGTAGGCCAGAAGATACCCAGCCCGTCGATCTTGATGGGGTTACCCTGTGCGATGAGCTCGATCATGCAGCTCGCCATCTTGATGAGCACACCCTCGATGATGTCTCGGCTATACACACACTGGTGCTCGCTCATGTGCTTGGCCAGACCTCGGAGCGTGATGGTCTCCTTCTCGACTGCCTTGGGATAATACTTGCCGTAACCGGGGTTGTTGGCGTTGATGTTCTTACGAATGTTAATCAGAAATTGTGGATTCTGTACCATAGTTTAATTTAGTTTTTGTGTTAATAGGTTGTTTTGCGACGATCTACATCGGTCCGCCGCTTCCCGCTTTGTGATCACAGTGCAATTGCGGTGCAAGGTGAACGCGGAGGCAAGCTCGCTTGGCCTTCGCTGAGCCGCAGCCCGCAATCGCCGTTGCATCTTCATTGCAACGGCAAAGGTACGAAGAAAAAACGACGCCTGCAAATTTAAACGCCAAAAAGGCACGCAAAAAAGCACGCTGCCATTTTCAAGCATTTTAATCTCTGAAACAGTTTCTATTATGTAACAAATATTCATATACTGCCCGTTATAGTGAAAAATTCCTTGTTTGGGGGCGTTTCAGGCGATTCTAAATCAGTCGTAAGCCGAATGCAAAACGAATTGCGATAGAGAATACTTCTGCTTACGACTGATTAACGCTTGAAAAGAGGCGGATTCGAGAATGTATATTTATTGCATGGAAATGTAAAGCAAATTCTTAAAAAATCGAATTGATATTGGTTCAGTGGTTCAGTGGTTCAATTAAAAAAAACCTATTTCTATGCTCAAATTCATTTCATATTTATATATATATTTATATATATATAAATATGATACTAACTTGTGTTTTTTTAATTAGAAGTTTTAGAACTGAACCATTGAACCACTGAACCACCCAAACAACTTTATTACTTTTCCAGAACCCTCCAAACAATTATATCGAATTATTTGGCGGAATGGATTTTTTGGCTTATCTTTGCAACCTGAATAGTAAAAACCTAAAAACGTAATGGCAAAAACAGTTTTGTGCGATGTAGATAATGCGCGTCTGGATTCAGAGGCAGGAATAATCGTTTAGGTTATTATAAGATAACAATAATGAAATACGAAAATACTTTTAAGGCAATAGACCAGATCCTGTGGAAAGAGCAGGGATGCGGTAGTGAGCTAGACTATCTGGAGCAGAAATCATGGATGCTGTTCCTGAAGTACCTCGACGACCTTGAAACGGAACGCGAGGAAGAGGCAGAACTCGACGGCAAGACCTACAAGCGACTGGTGTCTGGTTTCTACCGTTGGAGCCAGTGGGCAACGCCTAAGAAAAAAGACCCTCAAACAGGTAAGATGGTACTCGATACCGTCAACGCCATGAGTGGCGACGACCTGGTGGAGTTTGTCGATCAGAAACTTTTCCCATACCTCAAGGACTTCCAGAATACTGCCACTCAGACGGATAGCCTTGAATATAAGATAGGCGAGATCTTTGGCGAACTGCACAATAAGATTCGCTCAGGATTCAACATGCGTGAGATCATCAACATGATTGATGAACTCCACTTCCAGAGCGCTGAGGACAAGCACGAGATGACGGTGCTCTATGAGAGTAACATCCAGCGCATGGGTAATGCAGGCCGTAATGGTGGTGAGTATTACACACCGCGCCCCCTGATTCGTAGCATCATCCAGGTGGTAGATCCCAAGATTGGCGAAACGGTCTATGACCCTGCTTGCGGTTCGGCTGGTTTCCTCTGCGAGGCATTCCTCTACATGAAGGATAAGATTAAGAGTGTGAAAGACCACGAAATCTTGCAGAAAGATACTTTCTATGGCAAGGAGAAGAAAGGGTTGCCCTATATCATCGCCACGATGAACATGATATTTCACGGTGTATCTGCCCCCAATATCACGCATGGTAATACCCTTGCGATGAACCTGAGTCAGATTCAGGAGAGCGATCGTAAGAATGTGATTCTTGCCAATCCTCCTTTTGGTGGTAACGAGCGAGGCGAGGTGTTGCAGAACTTTGAGATACGCACCTCTGAGACAGCCTATATGTTCATGCAGCATTTCATCAAGATGCTGAAGGCTGGTGGTCGTGCCGGTATCGTCATCAAAAATACCTTCCTGAGTAATGGCGATGCCAGCGCCATCCGCAAGATGCTCTTGGAAAACTGCAATCTTCATACGATCCTCGACCTCCCTTCAGGTGTGTTCACAGGTGCTGGTGTGAAGACAGTTGTGTTGTTCTTCACCAAGGGCGAGCCGACGCAGAAGATTTGGTACTATCAGGTAGATAAGCATTTCACCAAGACGCAGCCGTTGACTGAGGCTGATATGCAGGAGTTCCTGACCTTGCAGAAGACGCAGGCAGAGAGCGAACATTCGTGGACCCTCGATGTCAGCACCCTCGACGACAGTTGCGACCTCAGCGTGAAGAACCCCAACAAGGTGGAGGAGGTTGATGAGCGCACACCAGAAGAAATCTACATGTCGCTGATAAAACTGGAAAATGAATCATCAAAACTCATGGAAGAGTTGGGCTCGATTCTATGGTCAGAAGAAGAATTCTACAGTCATTTTGGAGAACTGTTGTCAGAGGAAGATGAGGATGATGAGGATGATGAGTACAGCATTGATTATATCGCTCAACACCGTATGACAGCAGAAGATAAGCATGACTTTGACGAGTTGGAGAAGCAGATTGAAGAAGCAGGAAATATGATGGCCGATGCCAGTGAAGAGGAACGAAATCGTTTGAGAAAAGTGATCAGAGGATTGTATGGCGACATGGAGGATCTCGTCAATAAATACAGAAATGAAGAACAATCTGAGGAGGTCGAGGCATGAAAGAAGGTTGGGAATATATAGATTTCAAAGATGTCTTTCCTATAAAAATGGGGAAAACCCCGCCTCGTGGTGATAAATCATCTTGGGACGAGAAAAAAGAAACTCATAACAAATGGGTATCTATTGCTGATATTAGCAATAATGAAGGTAAAATAATTGAAGATACTAAAGAGTACATCTCAGATAGTGCAGCAGAGAAAATAAGTAAGGTTTCAAAAGGAAGCCTGTTGATGAGTTTTAAACTCTCAATAGGTCGAATGGCTTTTGCTGGTGACGACTTATACACAAACGAAGCCATAATTGCTATCCCTGAAAACGATAAGTATATTCTTCGTTTTATTTATTATTACCTTTTGTCTTATGATTGGTTAAGTTTGACTGAAGGTAATGAGAAAGTAAAAGGTGCAACTCTGAATAAAACTTCGATTGGAAAGATTCAACTTCCAGTGCTCTCTATAATCGAGCAGCAATCCATCGTTGATTATCTTGACTCTGCTTTTGCAAAGATAGATGCGATGAAGGCTAATGCAGAAAAAAGACTCAATGAATCCAAAGCCCTCTTCCAAGCATCACTCAAAGAAATGCTTGAACCAAAAGAAGGGTGGGAGGAGAAGAAACTGAAAGAAGTCGTTATTTCAATCACAGATGGAGACCATCAACCACCACCAAAATCTAATGATGGTATACCTTTCATCACGATTTCAAATATTGAAAAGAACTCTAACAAGATAGTCTTTAAAGATACTTTTTATGTTCCTCAAAGCTATTTCAATGCACTAAAAAAAGATAGAATTCCCCAAAATGGCGATGTTCTTTATACAGTAACAGGTTCCTTTGGGATTCCAGTTTTAATTGATTTCCAAAGGGATTTCTGCTTTCAACGACATATTGCGTTGATAAGACCTAATATTAGGTTTTTATCTCCGACATATCTATTTTATTGGATTCTTTCAAGTTATGCAACATCTCAGGCAGAAGACACAGCTACAGGTGCAGCGCAGAGAACTGTATCCTTAAATTCATTAAGGAACTTCACTATTCACGTCCCCTCCCTCTCTGATCAGCAATACATCGTTGCCACCCTCGACTCTCTCAAATCCAAGGTTGACCGCCTCCAAGAGAACTACAACAAGATTTCTCAGGAGTGCGATGCATTGAAACAAGCCATATTACGACAAGTATTTGAATAGAAATATGTATATACCACCATTCACAGTTAGCGCTGATGCCATCAATCTGATAGCTGAAATTTCGGCTCAGATTGAGCGCTATGCCATCCGTTTGGAACAGGCTGACGGACTACGGTTGCGAAAAGCTAATCGCATTAAGACCATCCATTCGTCGCTCGCCATAGAAGGTAACACTTTGAGCGAGGACGAAGTGCGTGACATCATTGACGGAAAGAACGTGGTGGCCCCCATCCGTCAGATTCAGGAGGTTAAGAATGCCATCCAGACCTATGAGATGTATCCCACACTTGATGCATTCAATGAAAAGGACCTTCTGAAAGCGCATGGCGTCATGATGCAGGCATTGGTGGACGATGCTGGTAAATACCGACGTGGAGGCGTTGGCGTGTATGGTGAAAAGGGATTGGTACATTTGGCACCTCCTGCTGATCGAGTACCCATGCTGATGAAGGACCTCTTTGACTGGTTGAAACATTCGAAGGACCATCTGCTGATTCGCAGTTGTGTGTTCCACTACGAGTTTGAGTTTATCCATCCGTTTATTGATGGCAATGGCAGAACTGGCCGCTTGTGGCAGTCGCTGATCCTGGGTAAACTGCACCCGCTGTTTGAACACCTGCCTGTGGAGAATATGGTTTATAGTAACCAGCAGCAATATTATGATTCCATTACTGCCAGTAGTAAGGCCGGACAGTCGGGACCGTTTATCGACTTTATGCTGAATGAAATATACAAAACGTTAAAGTCACATCAGGGTGCACCATTGCAGGAAAAAGTTCCCAATAAAGTTCCTAATAAAGTTCCTGATAAACTCAAGAAAGAATTTCTGAATATATCTGATGCTACTTGGGATGTATATATGGTATTAAAATCCAATCACTCAGCATCATCAGAAGAAATAGGAGCTGCATTAGGCATTAGCAGTCGCATGGTTCGCAAGCATATTGCCTATCTGCGTGAGGCTGGTATCATCGTCCGTGTAGGCAGCAACAAGACTGGCTATTGGAAAGTAAATATTTGAAGGTTATGAACGAAGCGCAGACACGTTTTAACAAGATAGACCCAAAGCTGAGGGATGCTGGATGGGGGATAGTTCCAGGAAGTAATATTCTGGTGGAACAGAGTGCTTATATTGCGCCTGGACGACTCACGGCTTCTGGCAACAAGAACCCGAAGAAGGCTGACTATATCCTGGAATACAAGGGGCAGAAACTTGCCGTCATAGAGGCCAAGAGCGATGAGAAAGATGTGTCTGAAGGCGTGGGCCAAGCCAAGCTCTATGCCGATGCGCTGAAGATTCGCTATACCTATAGCACCAATGGCGACGAGATTTGGTTCATCGACATGGGTGTCAAGAACAGCACAGGAGATTATATCATACCCAGCAAGGAACACGATATAGACACCTTCCCATCGCCACAGGACTTGTGGCAGATGACCTTCCCAGAAGAGAACCCTTGGCGCGATAAGTTCAACCTGTGTGCACTGAATCGTAGTGGTGGCCGTCAGCCTCGCTACTATCAGGAGATAGCCATCAAGAACGTGCTGGAGGCGGTAGCGAAGCAGCATAACCGTATCTTGCTGACGATGGCCACGGGAACAGGAAAGACCTATACGGCTTTCCAGATCTGCTGGAAACTGACGCAGACGAAGTGGAATACAAAAGGCTTAGAACGTGCGCCAAGAATCCTGTTTATTGCAGATAGAAACATTCTGGCCAATCAGGCCATCAACGACTTCGATCAGTTCCCTGAAGATGCAATGTGCCGCATCACGCCCAAGGAACTGAGGAAGAATAACTATAAGGTGCCAACAGCCCGTAACCTTTATTTCACCATCTTCCAGACGATGATGACTTCGCCCAATGCACAGAAAGCAGAAGAGCAGGGCATCACGTTGGCAGAGGGTTCCAACGATCAGCCCTATTACATGCAGTACGAGCGCGACTTCTTCGACTTCATCATCATCGACGAGTGTCATCGTGGAGGTGCCAATGACGAGAGTGAGTGGCGAAAGCTGATGGAATACTTCGACAGTGCCTATCAGCTGGGTATGACTGCTACGCCCAGAAGAAAGGATAATGCCAATACCTACGCTTACTTCGGAAACCCAGTATATTCCTACTCGCTGAAACAAGGCATCGAGGACGGTTTCCTCGTTCCTTTCCGTGTAGAAGTCTCTACAAGCAATATTGACGACTATCAGTATCGGGAAGGCGACATCGTAAAGAGTGGAGATATCGACTATGAAAAGATTTATTCGGAGTCGGATTTCTATAATGGCAGAATCCAGATTAAGGAGCGTGACGAACATCGTGTGCAAGAGTTCCTGAACAAGATAGATCCCGACGAAAAGACCATTATCTTCTGCGCTACTCAGAAGCACGCCATGATCGTTCGTGATATGGTGAACAAGCACAAGCAGCGCCCTGCCAGCAACTATTGTGAGCGAGTGACTGCCGACGATGGTGAAGTGGGAGAGGCCACGTTGAGAGCCTTCCAAGACAATGAGAAGATGCTGCCTACTATCCTCACGACCTCATATAAACTGAGTACTGGCGTTGATGCCCGTAATGTGCGCAACATCGTCTTGATGCGACCCATTCAGAATATGGTGGAGTTTAAGCAGATTATAGGTCGTGGCACGCGCTTGTTCGACAAGAAGTATTATTTCACGATCTACGACTTTGTAGGTGCCAGCGAGATGTTCAAGGATCCAGATTGGGATGGCGATACCTATTGCCCTGTATGCGGCAATTGGCCTTGCACATGCATGAAGAAGGTGCCTGGTGCAGTACCAGAAGAGGGTGAAGGTGATAAAGCTGGAGAGCCCTTGGTATGTCCTGTATGTGGCAATCTGCCTTGCACTTGTGAAGGACCGAAAACAAATACGGTAGAGGTTAAGCTGTCTACGGGAAGAAAGCTGTCGCTTGAAACGACATGGGAGCAGAAATTGTTTTATGGTGACGAGCTCATCAGTCTTGACGATTATGTGAAGAAGCTCTTTGGCAGAATCCCGGAGTTCTTCTCTGATGCAGATGACCTCAGGGAAAAATGGTCGAATCCTGAAACCCGTGAGGATCTGTTGAAAACGCTGGATGAAGCTGGTTTCGCTGAAGACAAACTGAATCTGCTGAGGAACATGCTGAAGATGCAGAAATGCGACTTGCTCGATGTGCTGGAGTATATCGCTTATAACTCTACACCTATCGAGAGGGCGAAGCGAGTGGAGCTTGTGAAGAAACAGTATGTAGATGCCTTGAACAAAGAGCAGCGGGAATTCGATGATCTGATTCTGGAATACTATGCCAGCAACGGTTTCAAGGAACTTGGCACAGATAAGTTGAAGACCTTTATCAACATCAAGTTCAACTCAATGAGGGATGCTAAGGAAAGGCTTCAGATGTCTGTTGCCGATATAAGAAATCATTACTTCGAATTGCAACGAAGGTTATATTTGCTAGCATGAATACAGGACAGCAATTCAAGCACTATATCTGGATCGTGAATACGCTGCGGCAGAACGGGAGGCTGACGCTCGGGCGGCTGAAGGAACTGTGGGTGGAACAGGAGGTGGCCGAAGGCAACCCGCTGCCGCGAAGTAGCTTCAACAAGTATCGTGGCTCCATCCTCGATATGTTCGGACTCGTCATCGAGTGCGACAAGGCTAACCGTTATTATATCAGCAACCCGGAAGAGCTCGAGGGCGACCAGACGAAGCAATGGATGCTCTCGACCATCATGACCGGATTTACGCTGAGCGACAGTTCGGCCATCAAGGACAGTATCCTGCTGGAGAACGTGCCCGCGGGCTATGGGTTCCTGCCTGTGATCCTGCAGGCCATCCGTCAGAAGCGCGTCATCATGATGGGTTATCAGAAGTTCGGTTCAGAGGGTTATGTGAAGCCAGTCAATCCTTATGCCGTCAGACTCTTCCGCCAGCGGTGGTATATGCTGGCCGACAACGGTGAGCGAATGTCGGTCTATTCGCTCGACCGCATGCACTCGGTGGCGCTGACCGACCAGCGGTTCGTGCGCCCTGAGGACTTCTCGCCCGAGGCCTATTTTTCCGAATACTATGGCGTGATGACCGACGGTACGCCCTTGGCGCATGTGCAGCTGAGGGCGTACGGGAAGATGGCCAACCTCTTGCGCACGCTGCCGCTTCACGCCTCGCAGCGCGAACTGAGGAGTGGGGAAGACTATACGGACTTTGCGCTCGACATCCGTCCGTCGATTGACTTCATCAGTGAACTGCTGTCGAAGATCGACGGTCTCGAGGTGTTGAAGCCCGAGAGTCTGAGGGCCAAGATACAGGCTATCCTGGAAGAAGCACTCCGAAGAAATTCCCAGAAGTGTTAAATCAATGTTAAATTTCCGAGGTGTACACACTTACGGTACACCTATGGTTTTCCTTTGCAGTCATAACCAATAATATATTAAGTTATGACTGGATTATTCGTATTGTTTGTTTTATCAGTAGTGCTCTTCAATGTGATGAGCGCCTATGTGAAGAGTGTTTAATTATTAATTATGTGAAATCAATGAAGTACAAGACTATTGTTGACAAGAATGAGAGCAGCCTGTTGCTGATCATCAAGGCTGCAGAGAGTTTCAATGCAGGCGGTTTCCTGGAGAGCCTGCGCAAGCGTAATCTATCGACCTACGAGATTGAACAGTTGACCGACGAGGTGAGAGAGTATCAACTGAAGATGAACCGCGAGGTGAAGGCACTTGTGAGGTTTTCAGAGACTTTCCTAAGCAGTTATGCCACTGAGAACAACCGTTGCTTCGAGACGGCCGAACGGTTGTTCAACCATATCCGCAGTACGATCTCGGCTGCGCGGAAGTTGTTGCGCAAGACGTGTCCCCGCCGCATGGGCCGGCAGCCTGAAGGCAAGGAGCGGCCGTTGTTCTACCTACGCTCGACGCTGACCATGGGCACGCATACGGGCGACCTCTTCGGCATAGAGTCGTTTGAGGCCTCGGTGCAGACACTCTTTGAGAATATGACCACCTTTTTCTCGACAGTCATCAACACGTTGGCGCTCTGCCACAGCATGATTGTCTCTGAGAGCGAGATTCGCCAGGATGCCGACCGCTGCATGTCGATCTACAACGACACGTGTGCGAGGCTGATGGACGAGGTGAGGCAGATGTCGCGTTGGCTGGAGTCGGTCAGGCAGCTGCCCGAGAGTCAGTTGCTGAAGCGTAAGAACCAGGCCCGCTCGGAGAAGTCGTTCGCCCGCGAGAACTATCATCAGTACACGCCTGCCGAACTGAAACAGATGCTGGTGCTGGAGATGGTGAAGAAGGGGCATAACGACGGGTTGACCGACGAGGAGGCACTGTTCTGGCCTGACGATCATGGCCAGGCGTTGCGCGTGAGGCGCGTGATTCCGCTGTTCGACCAGCTGGGGGCTGAGGGCATGAAGGGCAAGATGGACAGCGGCGTGATCATCGAGTTCCTGAAATGGTGCAAGGTGGAGTCGAAGCTGGAGAAGCAGCTCTATCAGTATTTCTGTCAGGCCTACAAGGAGCAGTGCGGTAGGCTGCAGACGCTCGGCTGGTCGTCGGTCTGCCAGGTGCGCAAGGATCGTCGCGAGCAGCAGATCAGCGACGAGGAACAGGCTGAGTCGTTTGAACGCCGTCTGGCTGCTATTGCGTAGGCAAATCGGGTTTTCGGGCAGAATTTCGGTCAAACGACTGGATAATGCCCAACTTTTGATGGATGGATTCCGAGAGGTTCCATCCATTTTTTTTGTGTCCTTTTGGATGGGTTCAGACAGAGAATTGAAAGGTTTGGATAGTGTCCGAGGGGCGTCATCCAGAGATTCGGGTGATTTTATCCAAAGGTCGGCCAAAATCATCCAAAGGTTTTGGATAGTGGCGCGTAACTTGCATTCAGTCAGCATTTTAGCCATCCATACGGTTTCGGCAAAAAGCTTGGTTTGCATTGAATTTGTGCCTACCTTTGCATCAGCGAAAGCAAAAAAGCTTGCAGCGATCTTTGACTTAGTGGTACAAATTGAAATAGGCATATCAAAATCTGAATTGTTTTTTGTTTAACGTCATTTCTTATAAATTGAAGTTTGACACAGCGGTGAAGTGTCGCCGCGCAGCCGCTTCGGTGCGAGATGCATAGGAGCGTTTTCAACTGAGAGTTTATTCACCTATTTATAAATTTAAAGATCCCGCTAAAAGGAGCGGTTAATTAACATTATGGATTATACAATTAATTACAAAGAGAACTATTGTGATTTCTTAGTAAATGAGAAGAAAATCACCCGACTGGTGGACATCGGCAAGATCCCGGTAAAGTTTATAGAGGAAGCTTCTTCCAGCCCTCTGCCGATTCACCTGAACATGATGTACAGGCATGTTGACTGGGATCACTTCGACATCGTGCTCGACGAGCAGATGATTAGTCGCCTCAAAGATGTATTGACATACGAAGAAGACGAGGCTTATCTGGAAACGCTGAAACCAGGCATGAGGGTGATGCTTGTTGACCGAGACGAGAAGAAGCCGATGACCTATAGTCAGATGAAGGATGAAGACCCCGATGTAGAGGTTGTCACTTACGACAGGGCTATCTCGTTTGCTGCCCTTTGCGCCTATCACGACATCAGCGGCCAATATGAAGGCTTTAAGTTGGCTACGGCTTACTTCCTGATGGGCTTCAGACTGGCTGTGCTGGATGGAGAGATGAGCGACAAGGACCGCTTCTCGTATGAAAGGTATCAAAATGTATGGAATGAGACCTATTCCACGTTCCTCTTCAGATTAGGAGTGAACATTACGGAAAGTGCCCTCGACATGAAGCATTGTGAAAAGCCAGAAGGATTTTGCCTAGACGAAGACGACGCATTAGAGTATAAGAGATATGCAAAGGCAGACTGAATTTGTAGCCAACGGCTACGGTATCGCTATCCCGAAGCGCTGCGCCACTTGCGCTCATAAAGGTCAGACAAGGCTGATGACCAGACGGAAATGCATGGTGCACGAAAAGGAGGTCAAGCCCAAGAACGTATGCAGCCTCTGGCAGATGAGCAGTCAGATGAAGGCTGCGGGCCTGGGCGGCGGCAGGGTCAAACGCCGTGAATACCTCAAGTATCTGGCTTTGGTCAGGGGCGACGAGAATATCGCCAAGCAGAACGGGCTGAAGATCATGCCCAAGTCTGTGGACGCGATAAGAAGAGAATTTGAACAGGAGCATGGCTCCATATATATTAACATTTAATTTTACAAACAAAATGAAAGAACAGATTTTAAGAGTCGTGAAGTGCGGCGAGTGCTTTACGGTGAAAAGTGAGAAAAGTGAGGGTGGCATGCTGAACAAGCGAACACTCGTGTTGCAGGAGCTGGGCGGCAAGTATGAGCCAACCTATGTGGTGAGTGTCCTCGGGTCGCTGGCTACGCTGGAGTTCCAGGAGGGAGACCTCGTCATAGTAACGCTGCGGTTCAGCAGCCGCGAGTACAACGGACAGATGTTTATGGACGTAGTGGCAACCGAACTGATTAAAAAGTAAAATCTATTAACCTGAGTTGGAGCGGAAGAGGTCTTCACGTGATTAAAGATGGCCATCGGAACTCGGAAACTTCTTCTCGCAAATACAACTCAACTAAATGGCAAAGAAAATTAAGACTATTACGCTGAATGCCCAGGTGGCAGTCAGCAAGACAGAGACTGGAATGGATTACGTGCAGGTGATGCCTGACAATCCGCGTGTGGGGCTGGTGGAGCCGTTTCACGGCATGGGCTACGGCCAGATGCTGAACAACGGCACGTTCGACTTCATCCGCAAGACACGAACGCGGGGCAAGCCTGAGTTCAGGGTGGACTACGGCAGTCTGTCGTTCAGCAATGACGGTAACGACCGTGTTATCTTTACGGTACCCTCTGAGCTTCGCGAAGAGCTGCCGAAGCTGTTGACCAAGGGCATGAAGGAGATTATCAAGCATCTGCGAAAGAAAGGATACAGCCGATGATCTATGAGATAACTTATGCGGGGGAGGGCAAGGGCAAGAAGAAAATGGCCCGCCCCGTAAAAGACCGCGCGGCGCTGATGGCGAAAAGGGACTCCAAGAAGAATCTCGGCTATCTGACAAAGGCCCGCAACGGTGACGCTAAGGCTAAGGCCAAGCTGGTGCAGCTGGCATATAACCTCGGTTATGTGGACGGACAGCTGGCTGGCTGCAAGAGCATCGGCAGCTATTTCTTCCACGATGTGGACTGCTATGATGCCAAACAGTCGGAACAGATCAGGCAGCTGGTGCTCTCGAAGAAGGACGAGATCGGGCTGATGATGCTGGAGAAGAGTGCCGGAGGCGGTTATCATCTTGTGTGCAAGCGCGTGCCCGGTACTACGATCTTGGAGAATCAGGTGAGGGTGGCCTGCATCCTGCAGCTGGAAATGGACACGTCGGCCCACGACCTGCAGCGCGTTTGCTATTCAACCAGCGGCCATGAAGACGACCTGATCTATCTGGACGATGCGCTCTTCGGGGAGCCGATGACGCCTGAGCAATGCGAAAAAGAGTATGAACTGCTGAAGGAGCGCGAGGCCAGAGGTCAGGAGGAAGTGCCGACAGGTGCGAAAAAATCCAACAAGCACTATAAGCCTTGGGAGGATGAGGGTGGTTCACTGGTTCAGTGGTTCAGTTCCCAGAATCCTATATCTGATGTGGAGCATGACCCTAATGCTTCGTATAATGGGTACTCTTTCAAAGAGATCATCGAGAAGTATTGGGAACTGTTCAACGACGGGAAGGCTCCTGTAGAGGGTGACCGAAATGCACTTACTTTCGAATTGGCCCTGACGCTTCGCAGTATCTGCGGCTACAATCTGGAGAAGCTGCTTTCGGTGATTCCTAACTACTGGAACAAGAAGGATGATCCTGAAGATGTTAGGCAGGAGAACAATCGAGAGTGGCGACAGACCATTGAGAACGCGCTGAAGGAACCCCAAAAGGGTATGTCGCTCAGACTCAAACAGATTCTGGCTGCGCTCAAATCTACTTCGGTCGTTAAGGCTTGTGGCGGTTCTCTGACTGCGCCGCCTCCTCTCCCCACGCGTCTGCCGCCGCTGATCAGGCTGCTGACGAAGAATGTACCGCCGCTGTATAAGCCCGCTGTGGCTAGTCAGGTGTTCCCGGCTCTCGGCTCTCACATGCACGGTGCCAAGTTCCGCTATTGGGACAACGTTATCCATGAGCCGACATTCATGGGTGTACTAGTCGGTATTCAGTCCATCGGTAAGGGCTCCATCAATAAGCCCATCGAGTATATCATGGAGGACATCCGTCAAAGGGATATTCCCAATCGTCAGCGCGAGGCGGAATGGAAGCAGAAGAATCCGAATGCCAAGCAGAAGAAGGATCCGAGGCCGACGGACATCTGTATCCAGATGCTGATTGACAACCTGACCGACGCTGTGTTTAATCAGCGTATCGTCGATGTCAACAATAACGGTGAGCGATATATCTACACCAAGGTGGATGAAATCGAGGCGCTGAAGAAGGTGACTTCGAAGCATACCTCCGATGATGTGGGCTTGCTGATTCGTAAGGCCTTCGACAACTCACTGGCAGGACAGGAGCGCGTAGGGGCAGACTCTGTTTCAGGCATAGCACCCTTAAGGTGGAACTTCAATGCCTCTACTACGCCGCCAAATGCTCGTAAATTCTTTTACAAGATGGTGAACGACGGAACGCTGAGCCGACTGGATATTGCAACCATCATCCGTAATAATGATGACGACTCTGATCCCATTCTGGGCATCTACGACCAAGCGTTTGCCGACGAGCTGAAGCCTTATATCGATAGGCTGGACGCTGCCAACGGACTCATTGAATGTCCGCAGGCCAGGAAGCTGGCAATGGAGATGAAGACGGAGAACGCTGACACCGCCCGTCTCTATGACTCTGAGGCATATCGTGTGCTCTCTTATCGTGCCAACGTCATCGCCTGGTTGAAGGGTATGGTGCTCTATGTGGCTCATGGGTACAAGTGGAGCAGGGAGATTGCAGAATTTGTGCGCTGGTCGGCAAATTATAACCTCTGGTGCAAGATGCTCTATTTCGGTCAGCAGCTGGAGAAAGAGATGCGCGAAGAGGTTGAGATCCAAAGACAGTCGGGGCCTCAGAATCTTCTGGATTTGTTACCCGATGAGTTCACCAAAGAACAGTTCCGGCAGATGCGGAGCAGTCAGGGGCGCCCGGGCGACGGTACAGAAACTCTTCGTACTTGGGTAAAGCGCGGTCATATTGTGTATGATGATGTCAGTGCTCACTACTGCAAAACAGAAGCTTACAAACTTAAATATTCTAGGAATGGATATGGTAGAAGTTAATAAACAAGCAAAACTCTCCGAGCACTTGGCTTTGCCGAGTGAGGCTGCGCTCAGCCATTTGAGCGAGCTCAATGGCGTTCACTTATCGCCTCACTTTACGCTCGGGGAGTTGACAGTGACGAATGTGAAGACTGCGGATGGTCGCTCGGCCCAAGGGGACGCTTTGCTTGCAAAGAATATTCCAAGTCATGTGGCGATTGAGAATTTGAAGCGGTTGTGCAAATGGCTGGAGCATCTGCGGGTGCAGTATAATCTGCTGTATGATGACGGGTCGCATCCGATTGTGATTAATAGCGGGTATCGCTCGGAGGAGGTGAATAGGAAGGTTGGCGGTGCGCCCAATTCAAATCATCTGACGGGGTGTGCGGCGGATATTAGGGTGTTTGGGATTGAGCAGGCGATGCGGTATGCGGTCATCCTGTTGAATTATGCGGATGATTCGGATCAGGAGTTTGATGAATTGCTGATTGAGCGTTCGAAGAAGGGTACGTATTGGGTGCATTTCGCGGTTAGGAAGGAGGGGAATAGGATGAAGGTTGCGTTTTTGCGAGGGTAGATGATCTTGATCAATCTACCGAGCCTTAGCAAGCCCCAAAACTTTATTATGGGGCCTGGCCCTAGAGGTAAAACTTTACTTCGGGGCCTGGCCCCAGAAGCAAAAAATTAATTTTTTATCCGGTAAAGTTTGTATAAGTCGGGATGATTGTTTATCTTTGCACCATAAAAACAATAACTAAAATAATTGATAATGAATAACAGGAAATTATCTTTTTGTATGGGTTTGCTGCTGGTGCTCATGGGAGTGTCGGCACAGGCGAGGGAGCGACAGAATTTCGACAAGGACTGGCGGTTCGTGTTGGGTGACTCGGCGCAGATGGCGAAGGCAGACTATAACGACTCGTGGTGGCGGCAGCTCGACGTGCCCCATGACTGGGCTCGCGAGGGCGACTTCTACGTGGGGAATCCCAGCGGAGCGGGTGGGGGAGCCCTGCCTGGCGGAATCGGGTGGTACAGGAAGCACTTCACTCTGGATAAGATAGAAAAGGTGTTCCTGGAGTTTGACGGCGTGTATATGAACTCAACTGTCTACGTGAACGGTCAGAAGGTGGGCTTCCGTCCATACGGCTATTCGAGTTTCGAATATGACATTACGCCTTACGTGAAGGAGGGTGAGAATATCGTGGCCGTGAGAGTGGATAACTCAGACCAGCCCAACTCGCGCTGGTATTCGGGCTGCGGCATCTATCGCCACGTGTGGCTCACCAAGACCAGTCCGATACACGTCAAGCACTGGGGCGTGTTTGCTGATGCCCGTGTCGTGAAGGGGAAAGGCCGCCTCGGTATCGAAGTGACGGTGGAGGGCGCAGCGCCTCTGATCCAGAATACGCTCATCGATCCGAACGGAAAGGTCGTCGGAAAGTCGAAAGGGGCAAAGTCGGCAATCACCGTAGCCAAGCCGATGCTCTGGTCGTGTGAGCAGCCGAATGTGTATAAGGTGCTGACGGAGGTGACCGTCGGGGGCAAGGTGGTGGACACCTACGAGACCACCTGTGGCTTCCGCGACTTTAAGTTTGATGCCAAGACGGGCTTCTGGCTGAACGGCAAGAACTTCAAGCTGAACGGCGTGTGTGAGCATCACGACTTCGGCTGTCTGGGTGCTGCGCTCAACGAGGATGCCCTGCACCGTAAGCTGACGAAGCTGAAGGCGATGGGTGTGAACTCCGTCCGTTCGTCGCATAATCCCCCGGCACCAGAGCTGCTGAACATGTGCGACACGATGGGACTGATCGTGATGGACGAGAGCTTCGACATGTGGCGCCGCAAGAAGACGCAGAACGACTATGCGCGGTTCTTCGACGAGTGGCACGAGCGCGACCTCACGGATCTGATTCTGCGCGACCGTAACCATCCGAGCATCCTGATGTGGTCGATCGGCAACGAGGTGCTCGAGCAGTGGTCGTCGGCCGAGGCCGACACACTGACGCTGGAACAGGCGAACCTGATCCTGAACGCGGGCCACGACGCCTCGACGCTGGCGAAGGACGGGGAACTCTCCGTGCAGAGTCTGCTCACCCGGCATCTGGCAGAGATCGTGAAGCGTTACGACACCTCGCGCCCCGTTACGGCCGGCTGCAATGAGCCGTCGCCTAATAACCACCTCTTCAAGAGCGGCGCCATCGATCTCGTCGGCTTCAATTACCACCATGAGTGGGTGAAGGATGTGCCGAAGAACTTCCCCGGCCAGCCGTTTATCTTCTCGGAGAGTGTATCGGCCTTGCAGACACGCGGCTTCTATAAGATGCCTTCCGATACCGTATTTAAGGCACCGAAGGAGTGGTGGCTGCCCTATACCGACCCGACGTATATGTGTTCGGCCTACGACAATATGCATGCTTCATGGTCGAGTACCCATGAGGAGACCTGGGACGTGGTGAAGCACAACCCGTTCGTCGGCGGACAGTATATCTGGACAGGCTTCGACTATATCGGCGAGCCCACGCCCTACGGATTCCCTGCACGCTCGAGCTACTTCGGCATCATCGACCTGGCGGGCTTCCCCAAGGATACCTACTATATGTATCAGAGCGAGTGGACGCAGAAACCCATGCTTCACCTGTTCCCCCACTGGAACTGGGTGCCGGGCGACTATATCGACATGTGGTGCTACTATAGCGGTGCCGACGAGGTGGAGCTCTTCATCAACGGCCAGAGTCAGGGCGTGCGCCGTAAGACCGACCATCAGCCGGAAGGCTGGAAGCCGGGACTTTGCACGGAGTATCACGTGGGCTGGCGCGTCGCGTTCGACCCGGGTGAGGTGAAGGCTGTTAGCCGTAAGGACGGTAAGGTGGTGTGTGAGCAGGTGATCAAGACTGCCGGTGCGCCAGCGAAGATAAGGCTCTCGGTGGATTATAAGGGTAAGAACACCACCTTCATTACAGCCGAGGTGGTGGATAAGGACGGCAACCTCTGTCCTTGGGCTGACGATGATATCTGTTTCATCTATGAGGGTGAAGGCGGCATCCTTGGTACCGACAACGGCTGCCAGACCTCGATGGAGCGCTTCACATCGCCCCAGCGCAAGGCTTTCTTCGGCAAGTGTATGGTGGTGGCAACGGGCAACGGCTCGATTACGGCCAAATCAGCGACACTTCAGCCGGATGTGATTGAGTTTACATTTTGACCAATAAAACCAAGATATTGAGATATGAAAAAGATTCTATGTGCGATGCTGATGCTTGGCGGCTCGATGGCTGCCAACGCCCAGATTCAGACGAATGCAGGCATTCAGTACCTGCAGGCAATGCAGAAAGACGTGTCAACGGATTTCTATGACCTCTCGAACACTTATTTCCTGGCTGATTCCATCGTGAGTTTCGATGCCCAGAAGGGCGAGGGACTGGTGCAGTGGAAGCGTTACCGACTGACGCCCCGACAGGCCTTTAACCTGAACGGCTACTGGCCTGTCCGCATGCAGATGCTCGATTTCCCCGATGCGGCTTACGTGAATGACCCCGAACTGAAGATCAAGGTGGAGTTCATCTCGCCGAGGACAGCCCGTATCCGCATGCTGACGACGCCTATCGAGCCGAAATGTTCGGATCAGGACGACGTGATGTTCTGTGACGGTTTCAAGCAGAAAGGAGCCGGTGCCATGTGGAAGAGTTCGCAGACGGCAAATGGCATTGTCTACAGTTCTGATTATGGCAGGATAGAGATACACAAGTTCCCCTGGCGCATCGTCGTGAAGGATGCCAAGGGCAAGATCCTGACGCAGACGCGCCATAACCTTGATAATGACTCCAGTCAGGTGAAGTTGCTGCCCTTCTCGTTTATCAAGCGTGGAAGCGACAACTCGCGCAGCATCAATCCGGTATGGTCGCTGGCTCCCGGCGAGCGCATCTACGGTTGCGGTGAGTCGTTCACCTCGCTGAATAAGGTAGGGCAGAAGGTACACCTGAGCGTGACTGACCCTCAGGGACCAGAGACCGACGGACAGTATAAGCCCGTGCCCTTCTTCTTCTCGAATCGTGGCTATGGCATCTTCATGCATACCTCAGCCCCTGTGACCTGCGACTTCGGTGCCTCTTACATTGGGGCCGATCGTCTGTTTATGGCCGATGAGCAGATGGACTTCTTCATCTTCCTCGGAGAACCGAAGGACATCCTCGACGAATATACCAATATCACAGGCAAGAGCCCCATGCTGCCGCTCTGGAGTTTCGGCACATGGATGAGCCGTATCACCTACTTCTCGCAGAAGGAGGGTCTGGAGATTGCCCGTCAGTTGCGCGCCCATAAGATTCCCAGCGATGTCATCCACTTCGATACAGGCTGGTTTGGCGTCGACTGGCAGTGCGACTATCAGTTTGCGAAGGATCGTTTTGAGGATCCCGTGAAGATGCTGAAACAGTTCTCGAAGGACGGTTTCCACACCTGTCTGTGGCAGTTGCCTTATTTCACGCCGAAGAACCGCTTCTTCCCCGAGATCATCGAGAAGGGTATGCACGTGGTGAATGCTACGGGCGGCATGCCTGTGGAGGATGCCATCCTCGACTTCTCGAATCCCGAGACCGTCAGCTGGTATCAGTCGAAGATCGAGGGACTGCTGAAACAGGGCGTCTCTACCATCAAGTGCGACTTTGGTGAGGCTGCACCCTATAATGGTTTCTATCATAGTGGAAAGGGTGGCCTCTATGAGCACAACCTCTATCCGCTGCGCTATAACAAAGCCTTGTGGGAGGTGGTTGAGAAGAACCATCCAGGCGAGGGTATCATCTGGGCACGTTCGGCCTGGGCAGGCTCTCAGCGCTATGCCCTGCATTGGGGCGGTGATGCTGCTACCACGAACACCGGTATGATGGGTGATCTGCGTGGAGGCCTGAGTTTCGGACTGAGCGGCTTCTCGTTCTGGAGTCACGATATGGGCGGTTTTGTGACGGCCTCGCCTGAGGATATCTACCGTCGTTGGCTGCCTTTCGGATTCCTCAGTTCTCATACCCGTGCCCATGGTGCACCTCCTACAGAGCCTTGGCTTATCAGCGAGTCGTTCACGGATGCCTTCCGTGCCTGTGCCGAGATGAAGTATAAGCTGATGCCTTACGTCTATGCCCAGGCGAAGGACTGCTCTGAGCGCGGCCTGCCGATGGTACGTGCCCTGCTGGTGGAATTCCCGCAGGATCCAGGCGCCTGGCTTGTTGAGGATGAGTATATGTTCGGTTCTCAGATACTCGTGGCGCCGCTGATGGAAAGCGGTAGCGGGCGTACGGTCTATCTGCCTAAGGGCAAGTGGATTGACTACCAGACGGGCAAGGTCTACGAAGGTGGTTATCAGACCATCGAGGCAGGTCAGATTCCTGCCGTCATCCTTGTTCGCGACGGTGCCTTGATTCCCCATGTGCCTCTCGCTCAGCGTACGGACGAGATTGACTGGAATGCCATAGAGCTGAAGGCTTACAAGGCAGACGCTAAAACCTGTAAAGGACTGCTTTTCAAGCCCGGAGATAGCAAGATTGAGCTGATAGAGCGTTGATTTTGGTTAAATTGACTTAAAAAAACGGTGCGCTGGTTACAACGTATCGTTTTTTTTTGTACTTTTGCACGCTTTTTCAGAGTAACAAGACATTTATGAGGCAGTTAAAGATTCAAAAAAGTATTACCAATCGATCAAGTGAAGCACTTGACAAGTATCTAGTAGAAATTGGTCGTCAACCCCTAGTAACCATTGATGAGGAGATTGAATTGGCTCAGGCCATCCGTAAGGGAGGTCCTGAAGGCGAAAGAGCTAAGGAGCGTCTGGTAACAGCCAACCTCCGCTTTGTCGTTTCCGTTGCCAAGCAATACCAGCATCAGGGACTGACGCTGACCGACTTGATCGATGAGGGAAATATCGGATTGGTTAAGGCTGCAGAGAAATTCGATGAAACGCGCGGCTTCAAGTTTATCTCCTATGCCGTATGGTGGATTCGCCAGAGTATCCTTCAGGCTATTGCAGAGCAGAGCCGTATCGTACGTCTGCCGCTGAACCAGAGCGGTGCCCTGAGCAAGATCAATCAGGAGATCAATAAGTTTGAGCAGATCCATCAGCGCCGCCCCTCTGTTACGGAGCTGGCTGAGCTGACGAATATCGAGGAGTCGAAGATTGAACAGACGGCAAAGGCTGACAGCCACCACATGAGTATTGATGCTCCCTTCGGTGAGGACGATGACAACTCGATGGCTGATATGCTGAGTTCTGGCGATGACTCTCGCACGGACAAGCAGGTAGACTATGAGTCGCTGACTTCTGATCTGGAGAACGTGTTGCGCAGTGTATTGAAGGACCGTGAACTGAAAATCGTTCGCGAGTGCTTCGGCATAGGTTGCCAGGAGCGCGGTCTGGAGGAGATTGGTGCAGAGATGGGGCTTACCCGTGAGCGTGTCCGTCAGATCCGTGAGAAGAGCATTGCCAAGCTGCACGACAGCGGCCATGCCCGTATCCTTATGAAGTATCTGGGCTAAACCATACGATAAATCCCCCGCCGACGGCGAGGGATTTATTATTTCTGCTTATTTGTAATCTCTGATGATGACTTTTGTGCCGCTACCGGCTAGTAACATGGCGATTTTATGCACAGGTGTGTCGTTGTAGTGATAGGGAAAGAGAATCTTGGGCTTGATAATCTTGGCTGCATTCACCACTTGGTCTACCGTCATTGTGTATGGCTGGTTGCAGGGTAGGAAAGCAATGTCGATATCCTTGATGTCTGCCATTTCAGGAATGTCTTCAGTATCGCCGGCGATGTAGATGCGCAGTCCGTCGAGGGTGAGTATGTAGCCATTGTCACGACCTTTGGGATGGAACTGTTCGCGACCTGGTGTCGTGTTATAGGCGGGTACAGCCTCGATGCTGATGTCATCGGCATATTGCACCTTTTCACCGTTTTTCATGACTAATCCGTTCTTGAAATGTCCGAAGACAGCCTGGTTCACGTATATGGCTGTGGCCGGTGTGCGTATCTGGTGGATGGCTTCGCGGTCGAAGTGATCCTTGTGTTCGTGGGTGATGAGGATGATGTTTGCCTTGGGGAAGGTGGCATAGTCAGTCTCTGGTTTCAGCCACATGCCAACGGGGTCCACCTGAATTTCCACACCGTTGTAGTTGATTTCCATACTGGCGTGCTTGATGCACGTAATGGTTACTTTCTTTCCGCTTTTGGTGGTAAACTCGTCCACCTTCTGAGCGGCACGACACCCAAGCGCTGTCAGACAGGCAAGTGTGATACAGCAAATGATTTGTTTCATGACTTATATGATAGGTAATGTTACAATGAATCTTGCACCTTGTGTGTATTTCGTATCTAAGATGACGTTGCCATCCAACTGTTCGGCCAACTTGCGGCTGAGCGGCAACCCCAGGCCGATACCTTCCTTGAAGGAGTCAAGTTTCACAAATCGTCCGAAGATATTCTCTGCCTGGTCAGCAGGAATGCCGCAGCCGGTATCCTCTATCGTGACCCGCAGTTGCTTCTCGTCGGCAGAGGCCTTGAGGGTGATGCAGCCTTCTTCCGTGTATTTTGCGGCATTCTCCATGAGGGCAGTGATGATACGCTTCAGCATGTTCTCATTGGTCTTTATCGTGAAGTCGTCGGCCAATGTCGTCTCTACTTTCACGCTGACACCCTTCCTTGCCAAGTCTTGATAATCGCGCTGGAAATCGTTTAGCAGACGGTTAATGCACGGGGTGTCTTCTCTGCGCATCTTCTCTGTCGATTCAATCAGTGAAAGGCCGATGATCTCATCAATGAGCGACGTGATCTGATGGGCACTCTTCTGCATCATTTCCGACATGTGCTGACGCTCTTCCACGCTGTCTGTCAGTTCCGGGTCGGCAATCACCTGCGAGAAACCGCTGATGATGTTGAGTGGCGTGCGCACCTCGTGGCTCACATTCTGGATAAAGGCTGCTTTCATCTTTTCCGACTCGGTAGCACGGCGGTAGGCCTTTTGCAGCTCCTTCATGTGTTTGCGCCTGGACTGCACGATATAGAAGAGGGCGAAGATCAGCAGGCTCATGAGTGCGAGGGCTGCCGTCAGTCCGATCATCTTGGTGCGATGGTTTTGGCGGTAGGCATCGTAAAGCACAAGCTCATCGCGAATTCCTTTCATGCTGTTTATCAGCACGACATTGTCTATAGAGTCTTTCGAAGCCGTCTGGTCTTTCAGGGCTAGGAATGCATCCTTCCATCTGCCCGCTTTTTCCAGTAAAATCACAATGACATCTTTACCTTCGTCGCCCAACTCTTTTCTAGCCAGATTGATGGCCTCGTCGGTCTTCCCGAGATAGGACAGATAGAACACTTCCAGCTCTCTGCCGTGAACAGAGGATTTGCCTTCGGCTTCGCCGGCCTTATAAGCCTTGTAGCCTTCTACAAACTTAGGATAGTCCCCACGGTAAAAATAGCTGATTGTCTGTCGGGTTTCGATGTCGAACACCCGGTCTGGCGAATATTTCCTGGCTATCTCAAGCGCCTTGGCCAGCAGACTGTCGGTCTCTTCTATACTGTCTTCCGTGGTTACGTTCACGATATTCATGTAGATAGGCGGCATACTGGAATAGTAGCCTGCTTCCTCCATCATCTGAAGTGCCTCGCGCCAATTCTCTTTTGCCTCTTCTCCATTGCCACAGTAGCGGTTGATATGTCCCAACATGTTCGTGGCCATATACATTTCCTTGTCCAACTTCTTTTCACGCAGTTCTGCAGAGAGTTCACGGGCCAGTTTGTAGGCTTCGAATATCCTCTTTTGATTCATGAGGAATACAATGACGTTGCAGCGCTGGGTATAGTAGGCGTGGGGATCGTTCTGTTTCTCAAGATAACAGAGCAGATTCCTGATAGCCGGGAAAAATCTTGCGGTGTCACCATCGTTGAAAGCATGGTGCATGGAGTCACGTAAAGAAAGGAATTCCTTACTGGTTTTATAATCACTTTCTGCAGCCTTGCAGAAACTGACTAGAAGTGTTGCGGTCAAAAGTAGTAATAATCGTTTCATCTTGTAGGATGGAGTAGTAGTTGATTACTGTCTGCAAATGTACTATTTTTATTTTATTCTGCAAAATATTTCGGAACATTTTTTGTGTTTTCTGTGTTTATATGTACCTTTGCACCCATGGAGATACACCCGATAGCCTATTTTGAGTCGCCATTGAAGACGAAATTTGGTATTCCACGACAGAGCGGACTTGCGCCGATGCTGACAGGTCGTATTGTCTTTGAACCCCCATATCGTAAGGCAGAAGCCGTTCGCGGGATGGAGGATTTTGACTATCTGTGGCTCGTGTGGGGATTCTCTGCCAACAGCGACGCCAAGAAGAGTCTTACGGTCCGTCCTCCTCGTTTGGGCGGTAACCGTCGACTAGGTGTATTCGCCACTCGCTCACCTTTTCGACCCAATAACCTCGGACTGTCTTGTGTGCGTCTTGACCATATAGCGTTCGATGCGGAAGCAGGCCCCGTCATTCATGTGTTGGGTGCCGACCTGATGGACCGTACCCCAATCTATGACATCAAGCCGTATGTCGCCTATGCCGATGCTCACCCTGATGCAAGAAGCGGGTTTGTAGATGATACCGTATGGGAACCGCTTAGTGTTGAACTGCCTCAGTCGTTGGCATCCAAGGTTCCCGCTGATTCCGTCGAAGTCCTGAAATCTGTGCTTGCCCAGGATCCCCGTCCCCGCTATCACGATGATCCGGAACGTGTCTATGGGATGCCGTTCCTCGACCTTGATATCCGGTTTAAAGTGGAGAAGTCCGTCCTGAAAATAGTCGAAATCATCAAAAAGTGATTGCAAATTCGTAAAAATTGGCCCAAAAGTTTGCATTCATAAGAATAATTGCATATATTTGCAGTGCTTAATCAACCGAAATAGGAGGGAGGATGTGCTTATGATATGGGTCGTTATTATTCTGATTGTTATTTGTCTGGCATTAGTGCTTCGGCTGAAGGCAGTCCAGACACAGTTGTCGGATCTCCAAAGGTCAGATAAGTTGAAGGCCGCCTTTATCAGGTCAATGGCGCATGAGATACGCACACCGCTACACTCCGTTTCGGGTTTGGCCGAGGTTATCTCAAAAGAGGATCTTTATCTCTCAAAAGGTGAAAAGCGCAATATCTCTGAACAGATACAGTATAATGCCCGTATGATCTCAACCTTGCTCGACGAGGTATCCATCTATTCTGAGGACGGGAGCCGCGGGCATCAGTTGGAAGACGAGCGCTTCAGTCCGAATCGTCTGTGTCAGGCATGCATTGATGCAAATCTCCCTAGTGTAGCCAAAGGCGTGCGTCTGTCGTTTGTACGCGAACTTGGCGATGAGTTCTTTGTCTCAGCCGATCGCCACATGGTTGAACTGGTGCTTAACAAACTGGTGTACTGTGCATGCCGTTTTACGAAGCAAGGTGAAATTAGTATAGGTTGCCGTTGCGACGAGACCCGGCGTCAGCTGACATTCTGCGTCCAAGATACGGGAGGCGGCATTCCGGAAGACCGCAAAGCGTATATGTTCCGATGGTTTGAGGAGCCGGATGTGAAGGTAGAGGAGACAGAGTTTGACCTCAGTGTCGCCCAGCGTCTGGCCTCGAAGATCGGTGGCTATCTGCGTTATGATGATACTTATACTCGTGGCACTCGCATGGAGTTTGTCCTGCCTGTGCGTTGATGTCTAATCCTCCTTGTCGAGTCTGTCTCTCCACAAGAATTTTCGCGTTTCATGCACAAGGATTCCGCTCAGCATTAATAGCGATATCAGGTTGGGTATAGCCATTAGTGCGTTCATGCAGTCTGCCAGATTCCATACCAGCGTCAGATTCATGACACTGCCAGAGAAAACGGCAATGATATAGATGACGCGATAACCCTTTACCCATTGTTTTCCTTTCAGGTATTCTACTGCCCGTTCACCATAATAGCACCATCCGAGGATTGTGGAGAAGGCAAAGGTCAGCAGGCCGAATGTCAGTAGCGGTCTTCCGATGACGGGAATCTTTGAAAAGGCGTCCTTGGTCAGTGTTGCGCCGTTGGAGAAGTCAATGTCCGGATAGGCAAGCACACTACTCACGATGACCAGTCCTGTCAGCGCACAGATGACGACAGTGTCCCAAAAGGTGCCACTCGATGATACCAGTGCCTGTCTGACTGGGTTTCTGGTTCTTGCAGCTGCTGCCACAATAGGTGCCGAACCCATACCGCTCTCGTTGGAGAAAAGTCCACGGGCTATACCGAAACGCGCCGCCATCATGACTGTTGATCCGATAAAACCGCCACCAGCTGCCTCTGGCGAGAAGGCTGCGTGGCAGATCAGCTTCAGCGCCGGCCATATATAAGGCGCATTGACGATTAGGATATATACACAGCCTAATACGTAGAAGAAAGCCATAAACGGAACGAGCATGCTACATACCTTGGCGATACTCTTCACGCCTCCTAAAACAACGGCAGCTGTGAGCAGACAGACGAACGCTCCGGTGATATAAGGCGAGATGCCATACGACTCATGGGCTACTGTCGCGATGGCATTTGCCTGTACGGTATTTCCGATGCCGAAAGCCGCAAGGGCTGTAAAGAGTGCAAAGAGTACCGCCAGCCATTTCCAGCCAAGTCCGCGCTCCAATGCATACATGGGTCCACCAAGCATCTTCCCGTCAGCTGTCTGAACACGGTATTTGATGGCCAACAGACCTTCTGCATACTTTGTGGAAATGCCGAACACCCCCGTGAGCCAGCACCATAATACAGCCCCGGGGCCTCCCAGTGCAATGGCTGTTGCTACGCCGATGATGTTACCCGTTCCTATTGTTGCCGCCAAGGCTGTGGCCAATGAGCCAAACTGTGATACATCACCTGTTGCATCAGGATCTTTCTGCACTGACAACTTGATGGCCTTGAAGATATGCCTTTGAGGAAACTTCAGACGGATGGTCAGAAACAGGTGTGTGCCTAGCAACAGGATGATCATCGGCCATCCCCATAGGAAGCCACTCACCTCTGTCAGTATCTCGTTGAGTGTGTCCATTGTCGTTCTGCTCTTTTAAGTCTTTATTTTTCGAATGTGATTGTAACGTGTTTGTAGCCCATTGAGCGCATCATGCTGCGGAACTGCGCTTCACCGTTTACCTGGGCAGCTTGCAGGTTCTCTTTTGTCAGACAATGGGTAAGCATCTGGCGGCGGGCCTTCTTATAAAGCGCTTCTCTGTCTGCAGGCTTCCAACTACCGACTTCGTAGAACGGTTTTGTACTTGCTTCGTCGATGAAGTCTTTATCGAGCAGGCCTACTGCAGGCAGTGTGACTTTTACCGAATCTCCAGCGGCCTGCAGCCACCCGGGCTTTACCTTGTGCATGTTAATGCCGAGTCTGAGAGTTCCGTGGTAGATGCGTACCAACTCGTCGTCTCTGAAAATGCCCTTCCTGACGGTGTCTACCAGTTCCTCTGCACTTACGGAAAGAAACTCCCATTCGCCGATGGCCTTAATGCTATGTACCTGTGTAGGTGTCATGTCAATGGATGCTTCCGTGCCAAAGTCCACATGGTCACCCTCCGTTGCACTGCGTAACCATAATATGCCGGCAATCACCATCAGTACAACAGCAATCGCCACACCTATTTTAATATATGTCACTGTTTTCATAGCTCTTCAATCATCCTAACGATATCATTTGAGTTGTATTGCTTACGGAAGGCAATAGTGATGTTCTGCTCCTTGTAGCCTAGTTCTGTCAGCATGGGCACGAGTACCTTTGCTGCGTTCTGCTGGGCTTTCTCGAGAATACCCATCTTTGGAATATCAGCAATGATGGCCGCACGCCCCTGTTCCTGGTAACTGGTCATTTCTGCATCGCTAAAGTCCGACCTGGTCAGTGCCACATACTGACGGATATTTTTCTGGTCGACCTTTGAACTCGTCATCGTCACCTTTGGGTCAGGCAACACAATAGTGATGCATTCACCCTCACGTTCGATGTTCTTCTCGGAAAAATCGCTGAAATCAATATAGGCTTTTAGTTTGGCATCCATTGGGATGGCAATCTTTCGATCGCCTAACGGCATCTTAATGTTGAAGTCCTTCTTTAACAGGGATCCTTTCAGACGAAGCGCATCCTCATGGGTTATGATCTTGTGCACTCTATATTCTGTCGTATAGAGCTTCGCACATTGTTGTATATGTGTGACAAGCATCGGAACTGTGTCGATGCCTTGTGCCACCTCCGGCACCTCCTCAGACTGGTCGTCGCTCTGCATGTGCCAGTCGCTGCAAAGCCATAATCCGCCAGCCGCCAGCGCCAGGATTACAATGATGATCCAAAACTTTTTCATCTGTTCGTTGAAAACTTTTCGGCAAAGATACTAAAAAAATGTCAGTTCGCTGAAAGTTACCCCGTTTTTTTGTTTTTTCCTTAAACTTTTTTCTGAAAACACCATCAAATAAGTAGTTGCAACGAAATAATAACAGTATGTATCACAATTAAAAATCGACAACAATGAAACAGAAAATGATGACAATGATAGCCGCCGTTCTGATTTGTGCGGCCGCTACAGCACAGGACAAACAGGCCGACAAGCGACCTGAAAAGAAATTCGATAAGCAGGAGATGATTCGTCACCGCACCAACGAGGATGTCAAGCGTTATGGACTGAATGACAAACAGGCAGCCGACCTGCTCGAACTGAACACCAAGTATGCCGATAAGATGGGTGGTCCTCGCCATCACCATCATCATGGAAAGAAAGGAGGCAAAGGTCCCGATGCTACAACAGGCGCTACGCCCCAGGAGCCGAAGGGCGATAAGCAGCCACCTAAGGACGGTAAGAAGCGCCCGGAACTAACGCCGGAGCAGAAAGCCAAATTTGATGCGGAGCGCAAGGAACGCGAGACTAACCGTCAGGCTTACGAAAGTGAACTAAAGAAGATTATGACCTCTGAACAGTTTGAATCCTGGCAGGCCGACCAGAAAAAGCATCGTCATCACCATCGCGGTCCAGGACGAGGCGCACCAAAGAAGTAATAATTTGGAAAAAAGACTGAAAGTTGCAGTGACTTTCAGTTTTTTTTTATACCTTTGTCCCGGATTTAAAGATTTTGATGATGAAGAATCTGTTACAACTAGTTATCATAGGCCTGGCTGTAGTGCTGACAACAGGCTGTACCAAGAAGAAGCAACACGATGATATTATCGTAAAGACAGTAGAGACACCTAAGCCCCAAGGGCCGATAAAAATGCAGTCCTATAGCCAGAAGAAGGATATTCAGTGGTTGGGTAAGGACTATCAGGTGGCTATTGACCGTGTGGCCGACGATAGCCTGCGAATGGTGAAGGACGAGACAGGACAGCAGTTCGTTGACAACCGGATCACCCTTAGAGTGATTCGTTCGGATGGCAGTTCTTTTTTCACTCGTACGTTCACCAAGATGTCGTTTGATGCACAATTGGACGAAGATTATCGGAAGACAGGCATTCTAGAGGGAATCGTTTTCGACAAAGTCGACGGCAATAACTTAGTGTTCGCCGGTAGTGTGAGTCATCCGCAGACAGATGAATACATCCCGCTTGTTGTGACGGTGTCGAACTTTGGCGATGTGAGCATCAAGCGCGATGAACTGATGGATACTACAGGCTCATTAGAACCAGAGACATCTTCTGAAGAAGGTGTATAAGTGGAGTCAGAAGATTAAGTCGTGCCAATGGTCGCTGAATGCCTGCATATCGGGGAAGATAAGATTGGCACCGGCAACCAGTAATTCTTCGTCGGGCAAAGGCCCTGTATTAACAGCCACCGTGAGAATGTGGGCGGCATGACCAGACCGTACTCCTAACGGTGCATTCTCGACAACAATCGCCTCATAAGGCATAAGTGCCCCCGCTTTCTGCAATCCCATGAGATAAGGGTCAGGGGCGGGCTTCCCTTGGGTTACATCATACGCAGTAGTGATGCAAGCCTCATCAACAAATCTTCCGAAATCCTTAAGGATACGTTGGATGAGTGGGCGCTGTCCGCTGCCCGTAACAACACCGATGGTGAGACCGTCGCCATGAATTTGGGCCATGAGCGGTAGAATACCTGGCATGACGGGTGCTTCAGGGAGGGAATGGAATATCTGTGTCTTAATGTCGTACATGCGCTGCGCCTCGGCCTCGTCGATGATACGTCCTTGTTGGCGCTTTACCATCTCGCGGATGGTGTCGATGCCGCGGGCGCCTTCTGTGGCATAAGCATCATCGGCCGTCATTTGCAGACCACACTTTGCCATCGATTCCTGCCAGGCTATAGCGTGATTGGGCATGGAGTCGTAGAGCACACCGTCCATGTCGAAAAGCACGGCTTTGGGGCTAAAAGCCTCAAAGCCGTAATCTTCTAGGTATTTCTTGATTGCGAGACAATACATTTATGCTTCTTTTTCCAAGCGTGCCTTGATTGCCTTGGAGTCTTCTTCGTAACCAGGCTTGTCGAGCAGGGCGAACATATTCTTCTTGTAAGCTTCCACACCAGGCTGGTTGAAGGGGTTCACGCCGAGTATGTTGCCGCTGATGCCACAGGCAATCTCAAAGAAGTAGATGAGCTGTCCAAGATATTGCTCGTTCAGACGAGGCATGGTGATGCGGATGTTGGGCACACCACCGTCTACATGAGCCAGACGAGTGCCGAGCTCGGCCATCTTGTTGACCTCGTCTACGCGCTTGCCAGCGAGGAAGTTCAGTCCGTCGAGATTCTCCTCGTCGTCAGGGAAAAGCAATTTCTTCTCAGGCTCCTCAACGCTGATGACAGTCTCAAAGATGGTACGCTCGCCGTCCTGAATCCACTGTCCCATGGAGTGGAGGTCGGTGGTGAAATCAACTGATGCCGGGAAGATACCCTTCTTGTCCTTACCCTCAGACTCACCATAGAGCTGCTTCCACCATTCGCTCATGAAGTGGAGCTTAGGCTGGAAGTTCACCATAATCTCGATCTTCTTGCCGTTCTGGTATAGACCATTACGCAGGGCAGCATACTGTGCAGCCGGGTTCTCTGCGAAAGGAACATCCTTGCCGCATGCCTTCTCCATTTCCTGGGCACCGCCAACGAGTGCCTTGATGTCGAAACCTGCACAGGCGATGGGGAGTAATCCAACCGGCGTAAGAACAGAGAAACGACCACCTACATTGTCGGGGATGATGAATGAAGTGTAGCCTTCCTTGTCAGCGCAGGTGCGGGCTGCACCTCGCTTAGCGTCGGTAACGGCTACGATGACCTTCTTGGCCTCTTCCTTGCCACGCTGAGCTTCGCACTGTTTCTTCAACAGACGGAAGGTGAGAGCGGTTTCAGTAGTAGTACCACTCTTAGAGATATTGATGACGCCAAACTTCTTACCCTTGAGATACTCAGTGAGTTCGAAGAGATAGTCTTCACCGATATTGTTACCTGCAAAGAGAATGGTGGGGTTCTTCTTGTCGGCCACCAGCCAGGCAAATGAATTGCTCAGGGCTTCAATGACGGCACGGGCACCAAGATAAGAGCCGCCGATGCCGGCCACTACGATAGCCTCGCAGTTTTCGCGGAGTACGTTGGCACAAGCCTGGAGCTCATCGAGGAAAGCGGGGGTGATGCTTGATGGGAGGTGGAGCCAGCCGAGGAAATCGTTACCGGGGCAGGTGCCCTCTTCCAATGCCTTTTGAGCGGCTTTAACCTGAGGCTCAAAAGCCTCTACTGCGCCAGCTTCAAGGAAGCAGGCGGCTTTGGTGATGTCTAACTTAATGTTGCTCATAATTGTTGTTTTGTTATACTGTTATCTGAATGAGTCTGTTAATAGCTTGATCTCGATCTGCGGGGAGATGCGCTCGTAAAGAATATTGTAGACAGCATCGAGAATGGGCATGTTGACATGGCAGTGACGGTTGATTTCCTTCATGCACTTCGTGCCGAAATAGCCTTCGGCAATCATCTCCATCTCTATCTGTGCAGACTTCACGCTATAGCCTTTGCCAATCATTGTACCAAAGGTGCGGTTGCGCGAGAAATTGGAGTAGCCTGTCACCAGCAGGTCACCGAGATAGACACTGTCGTAGATGCTGCGCTCCTGAGGATGTACAGCAGTGAGGAATCGGTTCATCTCCTGTACGGCATTGGACATCAGTACAGCCTGGAAATTATCGCCATATTTCAGTCCGCTGCAAATACCGGCAGCGATAGCATAAACATTCTTCAGTACGGAAGAGTATTCGATGCCAATGACATCAGTAGAGGTCTTTGTCTTGATGTATTCGCTGCTAAGCACATCACAGAAAGCCTGCGCCTTGTCGCGGTCAGCACAACCAACAGTAAGATAGCTGAGGCGCTCAAGTGCCACCTCCTCGGCATGGGAAGGACCGCCGATGCAGGCGAGGTTCTCGTAAGGGACATCATAGACTTGATGAAAATACTCGCTACATACGAGATTTTCGTCGGGTACGATACCCTTGATGGCGGTTAATATATACTTGTCTCGTATACGCGTCTTCAGTTTCTTGAGGTGACTCTTGAGGTAAGGTGACGGGGTGACAAACACCAGCGTGTCGTACTGTGAGGCAATACGATTGAGGTCGCTGTCGAAATGAATCTCATCAATGTTGAAGTGTACGCTTGTGAGATAAGCCGGGTTGTGGCCCATACGACGGAAATCCTCAATACGGTCATCGCGGCGCATATACCACCCTATGTGGTGGGTGTGACTCACCACAATCTTGGCTATGGCTGTTGCCCAGCTGCCACCACCAATAATTGCTATCTTACCACAGTCGTACATTCTTCAAGTTGATAATCGACAATTAGGCGTTAGCCTTCTCAATCCAAGCAGCGACTTCATCGACTGACGGTTTGGTCATCTCGAGTTTGTACTTCTTGACGATGTCGCCAATCTTCTGCTGCAAGCCCTGAGGCTTTTCGTCCTTGATGTTCTGGATGAGGTTGAAGCCAGCCTTGCGGAGCACAGGTACCCATTCCTCAGCTACGCCAATCTCAGCCCACTCAGCAGGTGTGCTCTGCGGAATCTTCTTCTCTGGCTTCATCTGTGGGAACAGCATCACCTCGCCAATGGCAAACTTACCTGTGAGAAGCATCACCAAACGGTCGATGCCAATACCGATACCAAACGTTGGAGGCATACCATATTGCAGCGCGCGCAGGAAGTCCTGATCGATAATCATTGCCTCATCGTCACCCTTATCAGCAAGTTTCATCTGCTCGATGAAACGCTCTTCCTGATCGATTGGATCGTTGAGCTCAGAATAAGCGTTAGCCAACTCCTTACCATTTACCATCAGCTCGAAACGCTCGGTGAGTCCTGGCTTAGAGCGATGCATCTTGGTGAGAGGTGACATCTCAACGGGATAATCGGTAATGAAGGTCGGCTGGATGAAGGTGCCCTCGCAGAACTCGCCAAAGAGCTCATCGATGAGCTTACCCTTACCCATGGTATCGTCGACATCCATACCCTTAGAGAGGCAGAACTGACGAATCTCATCCTCAGACTTGCCATCGCAATCGAAACCAGTCTTCTCCTTGATGGCATCGAGGATAGGCAGACGGCGGAAAGGTGCCTTGAACGAGATGATGTTTCCATCGATCTCAACCTCGGGCTTGCCGTTAACTGCGGTACAGATCTGTTCGAGCATGTTCTCTGTGAAGGTCATACCCCAAAGTAGGTCCTTATAGCTCACGTAGAGCTCCATGCAGGTGAACTCAGGATTGTGGGTCTTGTCCATACCCTCGTTGCGGAAGTTCTTACCCATCTCGTAAACGCCCTCGAAACCACCTACGATGAGGCGCTTAAGATATAGCTCGGTAGCGATACGCATGTACATATCCTGATTGAGCGCATTGAAGTGGGTGATGAATGGGCGGGCTGAAGCACCACCTGCAATATTCTGCAGAATTGGGGTGTCAACCTCTGTGTAACCTGCATTATCAAGAATGTTACGCAAGGTGCGGATGATGGTTGCACGCTTAAGAAATGTATCTTTTACACCTGCATTCACGATGAGGTCAACGTAGCGCTGACGATAGCGCAACTCAGGATCGTCGAAGGCATCGTAAACCTTACCGTCAGCATCTGTCTTAACCACAGGCAGTGGCTTAAGACTCTTGCTCAATACCTTCATCTCCATCACGTGAACGCTGACCTCACCCGTCTTTGTACGGAACACGTAGCCTTTTACGCCGATGAAGTCTCCTAAGTCGAGGAGCTTCTTATATACAATATTATATAAGTCTTTGTTTTCGCCTGGACAGATAGAGTCACGCTGTATATATATCTGAATACGTCCCTTGGAGTCCTGCAACTTTGCAAAGGCTGCCTTTCCCATGACACTCTTGCTCATGATGCGTCCGGCAATGCTCACCATACGACTGTTTTCTGGTGTCGCTGTCTCGCGTACATCGTTGCCATTCTCATCTTTACCAATGACGGGAAGATCCTCGAATTCGTTAATGATATCTGTGCTCCATGCTGTTACGGGAAACTCTGCAGCGGGGTAAGGATCGATACCCATCGAACGCAACTCCTGAAGGCTCTGGCGCCTTCCGATTTCTTGTTCGCTTAATTCTAAAACGTTCATCTTTTTCTTATCAATATTGACATTTGTGGCTGCAAAGTTACGAAATTCTTGCGAAAAAAGCAAGGATAGGGTAAATATTTGCAAAAAAAAGTGCAAAGATTTGCATGGTATAGAAAAAATGTTTATATTTGCAACATCTAACCGACTTTTTGAATAATGAGTGAAGAAGGTTTTGAAACAATAGATGAGATAAAAATGTTTAGATAGTAAAAACTAAGGTCGTACTAGACATCATGGAACAGTGTAACATTAAAACAAAAGTTGTAGGCGTAGATATTAGTAATGAGCTTACTACCTATGCCATTGTTGATGTGCGTGGAAATATTCTTGCTGAGGATTCTTTTCCTACTCAGGATTATCCAGATGTTAATAATTTCGTAACCTCTTTAAGTGAGAAAATCGTGATGTTAGTAGAGGCGAATGGCGGTTATGAAACCATCCGCTCTATTGGTGTCAGCTCTCCGAGTGCGAGTTCCGTATCTGGTTGTATAGAGAATGCGGCTAATCTGCCCTGGAAGGGTGTCGTTCCGCTTTCTGCTATGCTCCGTGACCGTATCGGACTGGCAGTCGGACTCTCCAACGATGCCCATGTGTCAGCTTTGGGCGAATATACTTTTGGCAGCGCACACGGTATGCGTAACTTCATTATCGTCAGTCTGGGTGTCGGTATTGGCAGTTGTTTCTTTGCAGAGGGTGATGAGCATCAGGGTCATTCCGGTTATGCGGGTGAATTCGGCCATACCTGTGTCGCACCTGACAGTGGGCGCCTTTGTGGGTGTGGTCATCGTGGCTGTTTGGAGGCATACGTCGGTGCCAAGGGCATCGTACTGACAGCACAGGAAGTGATGCAGGAATCAGACAAGACGACCTTGATGCGCGAATTGGAGAAATTGTCACCTCGAACGATTGCTGAATGTTGCGATAAGGGCGACGAACTAGCCATTGAGGTGTACCGACGTACAGGCCATGTGCTAGGTCTTGGTCTGGCTAACTATGCGTCGATTGTGGATCCAGAGGCAATCATCCTGACGGGTGGTATTTCTCATGCAGGCAAGTGGATTGTTGCTCCTGCCTACGAATCTTTTGAGGATCACGTGTTTGGCAACCTCCGTGGAAAGGTGAAGATACTCACATCACAATTAAATGATCGCGAGCGCGATGTGCTTGGAGCCAGTGCTCTGGCATGGAGCGTTCCAGAATATTCATTGTTCAAATAAAGATGGATGTAGAAAAGATAAGAGATATCATTAACGACAAGCCGAATCTGAGTACCGCCCTCGGGATGGAGTTTATCTCTACACCCGAGGACGATACTTGTATGGCACGGATGAAAGTCGATGAGCGCAACCGTCAGCCATTTGGTTTCCTGAGTGGAGGTGCATCCCTGGCGTTGGCTGAGAACGTGGCTGGTGTAGGATCGTCTTCATTATGTCCAGGCTGTGCCTGTGTAGGTATTGAGGTTAGTGGCAGTCATGTGAAAGCTGTAGCAGAAGGAGACACAGTAACGGCCTATGCCCGTCTTCTTCATAAGGGAACAACCCTGCATGTCTGGAATGTGGATATTAAGGACACATCAGGAGAACTCATTTCGAATGTCCGGGTCACCAATTATGTAATAAGCCATAGAAGGTAATGCCGGGGTATGCTATCTATCGATTGCCGCATGAGACACATGCTACGCTGGTTCAACAGACAGAAGGAGAACCGGCGGAGTTGCTTTCATGTACAGAACTCAATGGCAAACGAGGTTTCGTTGTGGCACCCTTTGAGGTTAGAAACGACCAACCTATTTTATTGATACGTCCGGATATAGTAAAGCGGATTCCGGTTGCTGAACTTCCCGCAATCCAACTTCCTGTGCAGAAGGCGGTTACACAAGGGAATATGCAGCCAACGTCAGTAGCGGGGGAGAAGTCTGCAATGTACTATTCCATTGACTTTGCAAATTTCCACTCGCAACTGCAACAGGGATCTTTCAGGAAAATAGTCTTGTCACGCTGCGCTGATGAACAGATTGAGAATGCTCTTTCTCCTGTAGATCTTTTCTGTCGTGCATGTTCACTTTATCCCCGTATGTTTATATCTCTAGTGCATACTGCGAAAAGTGGTTGCTGGCTACAAGCCACACCGGAGATTCTGTTGGAAGGCAGAGACGATGGCACTTGGTGTACTATAGCTCTGGCTGGAACAATGAAGTTGGAGGGAGAACAGTTGCAGGGCGAAGGCGAGAGTGTCAGTTGGAGTACAAAGAATATTCAGGAGCAACGTTATGTGGCTACTTATATTGCAGAGTGTCTGGAACAGTTTACGAATGATTTCCACGAGGAAGGACCATATACAGTCCGGGCTGCAGACCTGGTACATCTGCGTAGTGATTTCACATTTACGCTGCCTGAACATGGGGGTATAGGCGACTTGCTTCACACCTTGCATCCCACACCAGCTGTTTGCGGTCTCCCGAAACGTGAGACCTTCCGCTTTATTATTCGTAATGAGCATACACCTCGTCGTTATTACAGCGGGTTCGCAGGGATGCTGGATCCTGAGAGAGAGACTCATCTGTATGTGTCGTTACGCTGCATGAATCTTGAAGGCAATTGTTGCCATCTCTATGCGGGTGGTGGCTTGTTGAAGGATAGTGTTTTGGAACAGGAGTGGCAAGAGACCGAAGCAAAATTAGAAACAATGAGAAGATGTATTGTAGCAAAGAAAATGTAAACATACTGACGGCCTTGCTCGTGGCTCATGGTGTTAGGCATGCCGTAGTGTGTCCTGGTAGCCGTAATTCTGCCATCGTGCATAATTTTAATGAATGTCCCTTTATCCAATGCTATCCGGTGACCGACGAACGTTCGGCAGGGTTTTATGCCATGGGTATGGCCCAGGCGCTGAAACAGCCTGTAGTGGTATGTGTCACCAGCGGCACGGCCTTGCTGAATCTCGCACCTGCTATTGCAGAGGCTTTTTATCAGCATATTCCTCTTGTGGCGATTTCCGCTGATCGTCCTCAACAGTGGATAGATCAGCTAGATGGACAGACGTTGCCGCAGTCTGATGCTCTCGGGCGATTCGTTAAAAAGGCTGTGTCTTTGCTTGAGCCTCATGATGCGGAAGAGAAATGGTACTGTAACCGTTTGGTGAACGAGGCCCTTTTGGCAGCGATGCGAGGTGGACCCGTACACATCAACGTGCCTATTACCGAACCTCTTTTCGAGTATAGTGTTGACGAGCTGCCAGCAGAGCGAAAGATCGCATATGCTGCTGCCGATATGTCTCCTGCCACGTTGAGTCATGTTACGCGGATGTTTCTTTCTGCCAGGCGTCCTATGCTGATAAGCGGACAGCCTATGAATCCTTTGCTCGATGAAGCAGTAAGCATCGTGGGGGATGATGAGGAATATGTCCCGGATTTTGTACTTTATATCGGCGGTTCTATTGTAAGCAAACGTTTGAAACGTTTCCTTCGAAAGGCTAAGGAAACCTGGGTGGTGAACAATACGGGTGAGATTGCTGATACCTTTATGAATCTCACTCATGTATTTCAGGGCGATGGAGAGGCTGTAGCTGATCATATCCGGTTCATGATGGTGATGGAGCCCCATCCCTTTATACAGAAGTGGGACGACCTGCTGGCTCGTATACGCCTTCAGGCAGAGTCCTATGAGCCTGCATATTCAGAACTGGCTGCCGTGAAGTATTTTGAACATTATGTAGGTGATGCTGAAGTGCATTATGCCAATAGTTCTGCCATCCGTCTGGCCAACAGTTTCGCGCAGCACCCTGTGTGGTGTAATCGTGGTGTGAATGGCATTGAAGGCTCACTCTCTACTGCAGCAGGCTTCTCATGTGTCACTGACAAGCGCGTCTACTGTGTCATTGGTGACCTCAGTTTCTTCTATGATCAGAATGCGCTTTGGAACCAGAACCTACAGGGCAATTTCCGGATCCTATTACTCAACAATGGATGTGGCGGCATTTTCAACATGCTCCCAGGACTGGAGCAGAGTCCTGCACGGGATCAGTATGTAGCTGCTGCACACCACACCTCTGCCGAGGGCATCTGCCAGCAGAATGACATTGTCTATATCTCTGCCTCTGACATGCCCCAACTTCATGCCGGCATCGACACCTTATTAAATATAGAGAGCGACCGGCCTGTGCTCCTTGAGGTCTTTACGGACCCCTACGACGACGAGCATACGTTAAAAGACTATTATAAAACATTCAAGATATGAGAAATTGGAAAGAAGTACGCAAGTTTGAAGAGATTCTCTTCGAGTCATACAATGGTATAGCCAAGATTACCATCAATCGTCCGCAGTATCGTAATGCATTCACCCCTAAAACCACTTGGGAACTCTCTCAGGCCTTTGCTATGTGTCGTGAGATGCAGGACATTTCAGTGGTGTTGCTAACGGGCGCCATGTCAGAAGTGCCGGAAGGAAAGACACTTGCCGACGTCAAACACGCTTTCTGCTCAGGAGGCGACATGCATGTGAAAGGTCGTGGCGGCTATGTCGACGAGGAGGGTGTACCTCGTTTGAGTGTACTTGATGTGCAGATGCAGATTCGTCGTCTGCCAAAACCCGTCATCGCGATGGTTAACGGCTATGCCATCGGCGGCGGACATGTGCTTCACCTCGTCTGCGACCTCACCATTGCTTCTGAAAATGCCATATTCGGACAGACCGGGCCTAAGGTAGGCTCTTTCGATGCAGGTTTCGGCTCCTCTTATCTTGCCCGTATCGTTGGGCAGAAGAAAGCCCGTGAGATCTGGTTCCTCTGTCGTCAGTATTCTGCAAAGGAGGCTGAGGAAATGGGAATGGTGAATAAGGTTGTCCCTATCGAGCGCCTGGAAGATGAGTGCGTTGAGTGGGCTGATATCATGATGGAACGTTCGCCCTTGGCCCTGCGTATGATCAAGGCAGGTCTCAATGCCGAACTCGACGGACAGGCTGGCATTCAGGAACTTGCAGGTGATTGCACTATGCTCTACTATTTCCTCGACGAAGCACAGGAGGGTGGAAAGGCCTTTCTTGAGAAACGTAAGCCCGACTTTAAGAAATATCCCAAGCTCCCATGACCTATGAGATAGAGGAGCGTGTGCTCCATTTTAAGCAGCCGGCAGGAACCTCGCGCGGCATCTATACCACACGTAAGATATGGCTTGTCCATTTGTCGGACGGAGAACGGACTGGAGTGGGGGAGTGTGCCCCATTGCCCGACCTCAGTTGTGACGCTATGGCGGATGAACTGTATGAGGCGAAGCTTCGTCATTTCTGCGAGGAGCTCTGTCGTGCAGGCGAGATTGATGTCGACTCCCTTCGCGATTACCCATCGATGCTCTTTGGTTTGGAGACTGCCTTGATTAACCTTAGAAATGGTGATTGCCTGTTTGATACGGCTTTTAGTCGTGGCGAGGAGGGCATCCCCATCAACGGCCTTGTTTGGATGGGCAACTACGATGAGATGCTCCAGCGTATGGAGGAGAAACTGGAAAAAGGGTTCCGCTGTGTCAAACTTAAGATCGGTGCCATCGATTTCGAACAAGAATTGGATCTTGTTAAGCGTATACGTGAGCGTTTCTCTTTCCACGAAGTAGAATTGCGCCTCGATGCAAATGGCGCCTTCCCTTATGAAGAGGCGCTCTACAAACTCGAACTCCTTTCGCAATATGCCATCCACTCTATTGAACAGCCCATCCGCCAGGGACAATGGTCCTTTATGGCAGAGCTCTGTCGCGAGTCTCCCCTTCCTATTGCCCTAGACGAAGAACTCATCGGTGTGAATGATCCCGAGATGAAGGCGCACATGTTGAACATCATCAAGCCTCGCTATATCATCCTCAAACCATCACTTCATGGAGGAATGGCGGGTTGCAGGGAATGGATTGATGCGGCGCGTGAACTGGGGGTTGGCTCATGGATCACTTCTGCTCTTGAAAGTAATATTGGCCTGAATGCCATCGCGCAGTATGCCTCCGACGTATATGGTCCTCAGATCACCATGCCGCAGGGGCTTGGCACAGGCCAACTCTTCACCGATAATATCCCCATGCCACTTGAGATCCGTGGCGATATGTTATTCCTAAAATGATGATATGTCTTTAGAGGAATTTCTTTCAGAATGGAATAACGACAGCCTTTTTGTCCACGTGCAGACAAGCGGTTCTACGGGTGCTCCTAAGCCGATGCTCGCAGAGAAGCGTCGTATGCTGGCTTCTGCCCGTATCACCAATGATTTCCTTGGACTTCGTGAGGGCGATGCAGCCTTGCTCTGTATGTCGCTCGATTATATCGCAGGCAAGATGATGGTGGTTCGTTCAATAGAACGTGGCCTGAAGCTGCTCACCGTGGAGCCGAGCGGTCATCCATTGAATCATTCGCAATTGGCAATTGACGATTGCCAAATTGATTTCGCCGCAATGGTTCCGCTTCAGGTCTATAACACCCTTCAAGTACCCGAGGAGCGCAAACGTCTCCTGCAGATCCGCCATCTGATTATCGGTGGAGGTGCCATTGACGAAGCTCTGGGCGCAGAACTCAAAAACTTTCCCAATGCAGTTTGGAGCACCTACGGCATGACTGAGACTCTCTCTCATATCGCCCTTCGCCGCCTTTCAGGCCCCGAAGCCTCTGATTGGTACATACCCTTCCCCTCTGTGAAGGTCAGCCTCTCCGAAGACGGCTGTCTCGTCATCGATGCCCCCGAGGTCTGCCCCGAGCGCCTCGTCACCAACGACATCGCCGAGATATCCCCTCAAGGCTTTCGCATCCTCGGAAGAAAAGACAATGTCATCTGCTCCGGAGGCATCAAGATTCAGATTGAGGAAGTGGAAAGCCGACTGCGGCCCTTTTTACGCGTCCCTTATTTAATAAGTAAGCGCCCAGATCCGAAATTCGGTGAAGTTTCTGTTCTCTTGACGGAGGGTTCCGTCGATGAGGCCCGTCAGATCTGCGAGCGCATCCTTCCCAAGTACTATCTCCCCCGCCATTATCTTCACGTCGACCGTATCCCCTTGACAGAAACGGGCAAGCCCGCCCGGCAACAAGCCGCCCTGCTCTGCTGAAATCCTTGCCGTAACGCCTCGCTTCTCCGCTGTGCTCCCGCCTCGTTTACCCCTGTACCTTCTGCTTAACGCTTAATCTTTTTGATGGTTATCAGGACGAGGAACAGTATAACAATACCGAAGACGAGGGAGATGAGAGCACTCTTTGTGAAGCCAGCCACAAGGAAGGTGAAGAACGACACAGCAGCAGCTGTCAGCGCATAAGGCAGTTGGGTGGTGACGTGGTTCAAGTGATTGCATTGTGCACCAGCCGACGACATGATGGAGGTGTCGGAGATAGGAGAGCAATGGTCGCCACACACGGCTCCGGCCATGCAGGCCGAGATAGAGATGATCATGAGCTGGGGATCGACGTTCTGGAATGATGAAACCACGATGGGGATGAGTATGCCAAACGTGCCCCACGATGTGCCTGAGGCAAATGCCAGTCCGACGGCCACGACAAAGATGATGGCAGGCAGGAAGCCCATGAGCCCATCGGCAGAGTGTTCTAACAGCCCGGCCACATAGGTGGCTGCTCCCAGACTGTCGGTCATGCTTTTCAGCGTCCATGCAAACGTCAGGATCAGCATGGCGGGAACCATCTGTTTGAACCCCTCTGGCAGGCACTCCATGCAGTCGCCGAATGACAATGACTGGCGCACCAGATAGAAAGCTATGGTAACGAGGAGTGCCACGGCCGAGCCCATCACCAGTCCCACTGAGGCATTGCTGGCAGCAAAGGCATCGACGAAGTTCTTGCCATGGAAGAATCCGCCCGTGTAGATCATGCCGATGACGCACCCGACAACGAGAAGTATGACGGGGATGAGCATATCTGTCACCTGTCCTGCTTTGCCCACCTCATCCTCCTTCTGACTCACTTCAGAGGACTGTTGGCGCTTGCCTGAGGTGAAAAGGTCGCCTTGTCGGGCATTGTTCTCGTGGAGCAGCATCGAGCCATAGTCGATCTTCATGCAGATGATGAAGACTATCATCAACATGGTGAGCAGGGCATAGAAGTTAAAGGGGATGGACTGGACGAAGATGCTGATGCCGTTCTCACCCTTGACGAATCCAGACACCGCCGCAGCCCACGACGAGATGGGAGCAATGATACAGATGGGCGCTGCCGTAGAGTCGATCAGGTAGGCCAGCTTGGCACGACTTATCTGGTGCTTATCGGTGACAGGTCGCATGACGGAACCTACGGTCAGACAGTTGAAGTAGTCGTCGATGAAGATCAGGCAGCCCAGCAACATGGTTGACAGCTGCGCCCCCTCACGGCTCTTGATGCGGTTGGCTGCCCATGTGCCGAAAGCCGCCGAGCCGCCCGTACGGTTCATCAGCTGCACCATCGTGCCTAGGATTACGAGGAAAACGAGAATGCCCACGTTCCACTTGTCGGCCAGCATAGCCATGATGCCGTCGGGGAAAAGACGGTTGAGTCCGCCTATAGGGTCGAAGTCGGCATTGAGCAGGGCTCCGGTCAGGATGCCAAGAAACAGCGAACTGTACACCTCTTTGGTGATCAGGGCCAACATGATGGCGATGACGGGAGGCGCAAGAGCCCACATGGTATTCTTGACGGGCATGTGTTCGATGCATACGGCATAGCCCAGCCACATCAGAAATAGGATTACACCGATGAGCGACAGGCAGGTCAGCCATTTGGGCATTCCGGGTTTTAAAGTTTCCAGTTTCATTTTGGATAGGGGTTACGAGTGTTGGTTGTTATTGACGGAAAGGATAGACGGTGGCTCCGATGCTGACAGCGCGGTTCTGATAGAGCCCAAAGAGCTGTTTGCTGGAGCCTGTGGCATAGCCGGCTAGGTCGTGGAATTCGGCAAATACGTTGCACTTCTTGCCCAACTGCTTGTTTGCCTTAACTGTAGCAAAGAGATGGGGATGCCCGTCGTCGATAGAGCGCCGACTGATGTAGAGCAGCGTCGAGGAGAGACGGACACCGCAGGGCAGACTGAGGACTGGAGAGAACTTGAGCGTCACGTAGTTGTCGTCCTCAGAAGCCGTGTCGTGCCCTGCGCTTATGTGTTTGTGATAGAAGTTGGCGCCTAATGTCAATTCCCAATTACCCGTCTTCCAATAGACGGAGTTACGGAATCCCAGCTGCAGGTAGTCGGGACCAGGAAGATGACTGTGCCAGGTGTTCTCGATGCTGGTGTGGAGGAAGAAATCCTTCTGCTGATAGGAGTAGCGCACCACGCCCTGATGAGCCAGATGAGTGGCGCAGCTGCCGGCATCATATCTGAGGGCGGTAGCGGGGGCGGTCTCATCCACTAGGAAATCGTTGACCTCGGGTACGAAGAAACGGCGAGCGAACTGCACCTGGAAGAAATGGCGCTGCGCCTTATAGCCCACGCTGGCCAAATAAGAGTGGTTGTTGCGTTCGTGGGTCCACATGCTGTGGTCGGCAGAGTCGTATTGACGGTTCCAGAAGTTCATCATGCGGAAACGGTCGCCGAGGGTCAGCACCCATGGTCCGTGGGTATAGTCGAGCTGTAAATAGAAGTTGGTCTTCAGATACTGCTCGCGCTTCTGTTGGGGGTACCATGCGTTCTCATAGTCTATCTCTGTACCCGCCATTAGCCATAGGTCGGGGGTGAAGATAGGGGTGTTATACTCGCAGAAGAAGTAGGGATAGCTGTCGCCAGACTTGTCGCTGGGCGTGCGGGCACTGGTGTAGTCGCTGCCTGTTTCGACAAATAAGATGGCGTCGTTCTTAAAAGTGTGAGAGTAAGAGAATACGAGGTCAACATAGCGTTTGTAATTGGGTAAGGCCGCGTTCATGATAGGGTTAAAGAGTTTCTGCTTACTGTTGTTGAACTCCTGAAAGGCCTTGATGATGAGTCGGTCGCTTGGGCTGATATTCCAGTCGAGGTTGAGGTGCAGGTTTTCAGCCAGTCCGCGATCGGTCATGCGGTTCACGTCTGTAGGATAGGCCTTGCCGTATGAGGTGCGAGCCATCGCGTAAGCCTGAACGGTGAGCTTTTCACTCCTGCCAGTCATGTCGGAATAAAGCATTCCGTTGCCGTAGGTGCTGCCTGCCAGAGCCGCCTTGCCGCCGGTCTTCACATCGTTACGATAATAGATGTCGATGATGCCTTTGATGCCGTTTACGGCTTTGGCCACAGAGGTATTGCTGCATATCTGGATTTGGTCGATCTCACAGGCCTTCACATTGGCCAGGAAGGATACTGGATCGACGAAAATGCCGATATTGTCGATACGCAAAATGTAATCTTGGTCGATACTCTTTCCGTTGATAGACAAAAACTCAGGACAGGTGTTCAGCACGTCGAGTAAGGTCATCTCGCTGTCGGGGTGCATCTTATCGACATGGATGACATAGCGGTCACCCCGATACTCAAGGATCTCATCGGCATCGGCTGCATGGGCTGACAAGGTACACATGCATAGCATACAGAGCACCACACATTTTTTGAGTCGCATTAATATTTCTTGCTTCATTATTCATTCTTTTCGGCTACAAAGATAAGCAAAATATACAAGAATAGCAAGAAGGCCAGTTGTTTTTTTCTGCTAAGAAAATGAGACAGGACTACTCTCACGAGCAGTCCTGTCTGCGATTAGTTAGTAATATGATTAGGTCTATTAAGTTGATTGGTCAATTCTTATATCGTCAGCCCTCTCTATAGAAATCGAGTGCCTCGTATATTTCCTCTTTAGTTGCCGTCTGGTTGATGCGGATATCTCCAATACCTCCCAATAGCGTGAAATTAATCGTTCCGGCAACATTCTTCTTGTCGTGTGTCATCAGTTCCAGAAGGGTAGGATAATCATCACATGTGATAGTCATCTTGCCATAGTGCTCCTTGATGAAACTGACCGTCTGGCGCATCTTGTCGGTAGGGAATCCGGTCTTGATCACACTCAGATAGAGTTCGCATATCAGTCCCCATGCAACGGCATAACCGTGTAATACAGGCGTTCTAGTGAGTGCCAACGACTCAAAGGCATGACCTACGGTATGTCCCAGGTTCAGCGCCTTGCGGATGCCTTTCTCCGTTGGGTCTTCTGTTACGATGCGCTCTTTGACAGCAACGCTGTCGGCAACCATCCCACGAAGTTGCTGGAGATTGGGATGCTCCAAATCGAATCCTAGTAAGGATGCCCACATCTGTTCGTTAGAAATCAGCCCGTGTTTCAGCATCTCTGCATAGCCGGAGCAGATATTCTCTTCGTCGAGGGTCTTCAAGAACTGTGTGTCGAGTATAACCGTACTGGCATTGTTGAACACACCGATCTCATTCTTCAGCCCATTGAAATTGATGCCCGTCTTTCCGCCGACAGAGGCATCTACCATTGACAGCAAGGTCGTGGGGATGTTGATGTAATTGATACCCCGCTTGAAAGTAGAGGCTGCAAAGCCTCCAAGGTCTGTCACCATACCGCCGCCTATATTTATTAATAAGGTGTGGCGAGTGGCACCTCCTTTCCCAAGTTCTTCCCAGACGTGGGTCAGCGATTCCAATGTTTTGTGGGTATCTGTTGCGCCAATGATGATACGCTTAGCATCTTGTAGTGCATGAAACCCTTCGACCACTGGCAGACAGCATTTATCCGTAATCTCGTCGGCAAGGATAAACACACGATCGTGCTCACATGCCATTATAGCCTCTGAAAGAGACTCCTCAAGATGCTCGGCAATGACGACTTTCTGTCGGTTCATATTTTAATGGTTATTTGTCTGCCTAATTATTTTCGCATGCAAAGGTACAACTAAAAAACGAAACGACGGCAGGAAATTGTAAAAAATTTCAGAAGTCGTTAAACTTTTCTTTTTTTTCTGCGTCAAAAGGACAATAATATTAATAACAGATGAGACGATTCATACTCTTAATGACCGCTTTAGTGATGGCGGTAATGACATTTGCCCAACGTACGGTATCAGGAAAGGTTGTAGAACAGGATACGCAGGATGCCGTTATTCAGGCAACGGCAGCATTGCTCAGTGGTGAAAAGGTAGTGGCCAACGCCGTGACAAACACCAATGGCGCTTTTTCCATCAAAGCCCCCCGCGACGGCAGTTATACCCTGAAGATTACTTATGTGGGATTCAAGACCTACAGTAAGAAAATCAATATCAAGGAAGGCAAGGACTATCATGCCGGCACAATTTCGATGGAGCCCGATGCCATTATGCTGAAGGGTACTACGGTGACAGCCCATGCTTCGAAGGTGACGCTGAAGGCCGACACCTTTGTATATAATGCATCTGCTTTCCGCACACCAGAGGGATCGGTTGTCGAGGAACTTGTCAGGCGTTTGCCTGGTGCAGAGGTGGGCGATGATGGTACCATCAAGATCAATGGCAAGGAGGTGAAGAAAATCCTCGTTGATGGTAAGGAGTTCATGACGGGTGACACCAAGACCGCCATCAAGAACTTGCCTACGAATATCATTGACCGTATCAAAGCTTACGACAAGCAGAGTGATCTGTCGCGTGTGTCAGGAATTGAGGATGGCGAGGAGGAAACGGTGCTCGACTTCGGAATCAAGCAGGGTATGAATAAGGGCGTGATGGTGAATGCCGACCTTGCGGCTGGCACTAAACATCGCTATGCCGGCCGAATCTTCGGCGGCGTGATGAAGAACGACCTGAAGATGTTTCTGATGACCAACGCAAATAACACGAATGATATGGGCTTTCCTGGCGGCGGTGGCGGCGGCCGCTGGGGAGCCAACCGTCAGGGTCTGAACGCTATGAAGATGGCAGGTGTGAACATCAACTATGAGAAGACCAACAAACTGAAGGTCGACGGTAGCGTACGCTGGAACCACTCTGATGGCGACGTGTTCTCGAGAAGCAATACTCAGGACTTCTTCAGTGAGACCGTCACTCAATATGGTAACAGGGTCAACCAAAGCTACTCGCGTTCGAACCAATGGAATGGGCAGATGAGACTGGAGTGGCAGCCCGATTCGATGACGAACATCATGTTCCGACCCAACTTCCGTTATAACAGCAACGACGGCGCGAACGACGACAAGAATGCCACCTTCACCCAGAATCCTTATGACTATTCCGACGATCCTTTGCGCGACGTTGTGAAGTTGGCCCAGCAATACGGTATTGTGAAGAATATCAATTTGCAGAATGGTATCAGTTATAGTGACAGCAAGAATCTGGGCGGTATGCTGCAATTCAACCGTCGCCTGAGCAATACGGGTCGTAACATCACCGTGCAGTTGAACGGCAACTGGAGCAAGGGCACCGGCAAGTCGATATCGAACAACTATATCTACTATTTTGAAGACCCGGATACGATCCTCACCAATCGCTATAATGACACGCCGCAGGATAACTGGAGCTACAGTGCCCGTTTCACCTATAGCGAGCCCATCTTCCGTCAGGTCTATCTGCAGTTCAGCTACCGTTATAACTATAATTATACAATGAACGACCGTAAGACGTATAGCCTCACGGACGTCGACTATAGTGGCATCGTCCCTGAGTATCGCAACTGGGATGCATATCTTAACATGCTGACAAATCCGCTCGATACTTACGTGGATTCTCTTTTGTGCCGCAAGTCGGAGTATAAGAACTATACCCATACGGCTGAGGTGATGCTGCGTATCGTCCGCAAGTCCTATAACTTCAACATCGGTTTTCAGGTCATCCCCCAGAAGTCGCACTTCATCTATGACTATAAGGGTCATTATGATATCACCCGTAACGTGACGAACTTCACCCCGACGCTTGATTTCCGATGGAAGAAGTCGCAGACTGGTCAGTTGCGCTTCACCTATCGTGGACGGACTCAGCAGCCTTCCATGACCGACCTGCTCCCTATCGTAGACGATAGCAACCCGCTCCGCATCACGACGGGTAATCCTGAACTGGACCCTTCGTTCACTCAGAACTTCAACCTCTTCTATAATGATTATTTCCAGAAGCACCAGCGTGCCGTGATGACCTTCGTGAATTTCTCGACCACTAGTAACGCCGTGACGCAGAAGACGACTCGCGACTCCAAGACTGGCGGTACGATCACCCAGCCCGTGAATGTGAACGGCAACTGGAACGGCAATCTTGGCTTTATGTTCAACACCGCCGTCGATTCTGCAGGATACTTCAACGTGAATACCTTCACAAATCTCAATTATAATCATCGTGTGGGCTATGTCAGTGACGACCTTTGGTCAGATTCCCAGAAGAGTGTCACCAAGTCACTCGGTGTTGGTGAGCGTCTGGCGGCCAGCTATCGCAACGAATGGCTCGAAGTCGAGCTCAACGGTTCGCTGAACTACAACTACTCGCGTAGTGAGCTCCAGCCCAACAATAACCTTGATACCTGGCAGTTCTCATACGGAGGCATGATCGGTGTCACCGCTCCATGGGGCACGGCGCTGACGACAAACATGAATATGCAGAGTCGCCGAGGCTATACTGACAACTCGATGAATACCAACGAACTCATCTGGAATGCCCAGCTATCACAGAGTTTCCTGAAAGGCAAAGCGCTTACCCTGTCGCTTCAGCTCTACGATATCCTGAGGCAGCAGTCTACTGTGAGTAGTGTCTTGACGGCTATGCAGCGTAGCGATACTGAGTATAATGCCGTTACGAGTTACGCCATGCTCCACGTCATCTATCGTCTGAACCTCTTTGGCGGTGGCAAGGGCTTTGGTGGCCCTGGTGGCCCGGGAGGACGTGGTGGCTTTGGCGGTGGACGACCCCGAGGCGGTGGATTTAGAGGCGGAGGCTTTGGAGGACCTCGCAGGTTCTAATAGATGATGAAGTCATGAAGCAAGCTGTTTGATGAATCACATATCCATGAGGTCGTTCACTTAGCAAAGTGACGACCTTACCATGCTGGCAATCAAAAGACCTGCCTGATTTAATACTGAAAAGCCCTATTTTTACGGGGAAATACGCTAATGTTACAAAATGCAAAGTAGTTGTAACATTTTATAATTCATACCTTATTAATTATATATACCTTTGCACCGCAATTAATAATATTAAATAATTCTAAACTAATTTTCAACTTCAAAACAAAAACAATGAAACAGCTAGAAAGTCTTGTTAAACGTGCTGTTCCTGCTCTTCTGTTGTTGCTCTGTTCTACGCTTTATGCGCAGGCGCAGGGAAATGGCATTGATGTACGGGGAACGGTCGTTGACAATGCCGGTGAGCCCTTGATAGGTGCTTCGGTCATTGTGAAGGGAAATGCTAGTCAGGGAACGGTGACGGACTTTGATGGTAATTTCCAGCTGAAAGTTCCTTCAGAGCAGACGGTTCTCGTCGTGAGCTATGTGGGAATGAACACAAAGGAATTGAGAGTAGGCAAGCAGCGTACTTTCAACGTAGTCCTGACGGACAATACGCAGCTTACTGAGGTGATCGTCGTTGGTTACGGTCAGCAGAAGAAAGCTTCAGTGGTGGGTGCTATCACCCAGACCACAGGTGAGGTGCTGGAACGTGCCGCAGGTATTTCTGATATCGGCTCGGCCTTGACGGGTAACCTGCCTGGTGTCGTTACGATGTCTTCTTCAGGTATGCCTGGTGAGGAAGAGCCCCAGATTATCATTCGTGGTGCTTCTTCATGGAACAACTCCTCTCCGCTGGTGCTTGTGGATGGTATCGAGCGTCCGATGTCGAGTGTCGATATCCAGTCGGTAGCCACTATCTCCGTCCTGAAAGATGCTTCCGCCACAGCCGTTTACGGTGTGAAGGGTGCAAACGGTGTGATCTTGATTACCACGAAGCGTGGTCAGGAGGGCAAGGCTCAGATCAACGTCTCTGCCAATGCCATTATGAAGATGCCTTCAAAGATTCCTGAGAAGTATGATTCTTATAATGCCTTGATGGCGCGTAACGTGGCTGTAGAGCATGAGTTGAACCTCTATCCTGAGAGTTTCGCCTATGTGAAGCCCGTTAGCTTCATCGAGAATTACCGTAATTCAGATCCTAATGCAAAGGACGACCTTGGTAACCTTATTTCTGAGCGTTATCCTAACGTTGACTGGCGCAAGGCCTTGTTTGAGGACTATGCCATGTCTTATAATGCCAATCTTAATGTATCGGGTGGTACAAAGTTCGTGAAGTATTTCGCTGGTGTCGACTTTGTCAGCGAGGGTGACCTTTATAAAGACTTCGGAAACGGACGCCAGTATTCTACAGGTTATAATTATAATCGCGTGAGCGTACGCTCGAACCTTGATTTTAATGTAACAAAGTCAACGGTATTGAAAATCAACATTGCCGGTACGAATGGCAAGCGCAAGTCGCCTTGGAATCAGGATGGATGGAGCCCCTGGCAGGAGTCTCAGCGCTGGAATGGTATCTATAACATCTCTCCGGATGTGTTCCTGCCTAAATACAGCGATGGCTCTTGGGGATTCCTCCCCGGTTCTACAAACGTGGACAACGGTGCGCGAAGCCTTGCTCTCGGTGGTACTGAAACAAGAACCACTACACGTATCAATACCGACTTCGTGTTGGAGCAGCAGCTCGACTTCATCACCAAGGGTCTCTCTGCTCGCGGTATGATTGCCTGGGATAACGTGTTCGAGGAGGCTCGTCGCGGTATCAACGACCTTTACAACGATCCTCAGGATAAGTGGATTAACCCTGAAACCGGTGCTACCGTCTACAAACAGCCTTATGAGGCATACGACCGTTTCGACTATACCCAGGGTAACAAGTGGACCACCAATGGCGGTTCGGTGGACAATAAAGCAACAACCCGTAACCTGAACTACCAGTTGCAGTTGAACTATGCCCGCAGCTTCGGTAAGCACGATGTCTCTGCAATGGGTGTGTTTGCACGTCAGGAAACGGCTTGGGGTTCGATGATCCCTAACTACCGTGAGGACTGGGTGTTCCGTGCTACTTACGCTTATGGCGGTAGGTATTTCCTGGAGTACAATGGTGCCTACAACGGTTCAGAGAAGTTCTCTTCCGATAACCGTTTCGCCTTCTTTAACTCTGGTGCTATCGGTTGGATGATTAGTGAGGAGCCGTTTATGAAATATCTCCGTGAGAAGAAGATCATCGATATGTTGAAGATCCGTGCCTCTTATGGTGAAATCGGTGATGATAACATCCAGAATGCCCGTTTCCTGTATATGGACCAGTGGGCTTACGGCGGCAATACCTCTTTGGATGTCACCCAGGGCACTTCTCCTTACGCTTGGTATCGCGAGTCGACCGTTGGTAACCCCAATGTACATTGGGAGACTGTGAAGAAGACCAATATCGGTATCGACTACGGACTTTTCGGTGGTCTGCTCGCCGGTGCCATTGAGTTCTTCCACGACAAGCGTAGCGACATCCTGGTACGCGGTAGTGAGCGTGCTGTTCCTGCTTACTTCGGACAGTCGCCTGTAACTGCTAACCTTGGTGAGGTTTCTACCAATGGTTACGAGATCGAGGTGCGCTTCAATAAGGTGCTTGCCAACAAGATGCGTATCTGGGCTAACCTGAGTATGACCCACGCAGAGAATAAGGTGAAGGTGAAGGACGACCAGCCGCTGCTGCCTGAGTATCGTAAGGCTGCCGGCTATCCTATCGGCCAGACGCATGCTTTCATCGATAAGGGTATGATGCAGACCTACGATGATATCTATGGTTCACCGAAGATGGATGCTAACGACAGTCAGAAACTTGTAGGTGACTATTATATCATAGACTTCAACGGCGACGGTAAGGTCGACAATGTCAACGACTTCGTGCCTTACGGTCATCCTACAACGCCTGAGAATACTTATAACGCCACCATCGGTTTCGAGTGGAAGGGCTTCAACTGCTTCGCTCAGTTCTATGGCGTGACGAACGTGACGCGCGACGTGACGATGATCAGCTTTGCCGACGTGATGGTTGCCAACGTGTACGACCAGGGTACCTGGTGGAGCACCGACCATCTCAATGCCGACATCGTGACTCCGCGTTTCAATACGACTCCTTATCAGAGCTATTATGGCACGCAGTATCTTTGTGACGGCTCCTTCATCCGTCTGAAGAACGTTGAGGTGGGTTATACCTTCACACAGCCTTGGATCCGTAAGGCTGGTGTCAACAGCCTGAAGGTCTTCGTCAGCGGTAACAACCTCTGGCTCTGGACCCGCATGCCTGATGACCGAGAGTCTAACTTTGCTGCAAACGGTAACGCAGGCAATGGTGCTTATCCTACCATGAAGCGTATTAATCTTGGTATTAAGATCAATCTTTAATTTGGCAGAAACAATATGAAACATATTAATAATATAATAGGTATAGCAGCCCTGTCGCTCGCCTTGGGACTGACTTCATGTACGGACTACCTGGACAAGACACCAGACTCCGACGTGAACCCTGAGACAGCCTTTAAGAACTTTACCAACTTCCAGGGCTTTGTAGAGGAGATCTACAACTGTATACCCAATAAAGAGTCCTGCTACTGGTGTACGAGCTTTAACTGGGGTGAGGACGAGATTATGAATACGGGTGGCGGTGATACCCATATCACGGCTCACTTTGACTTGGGCGACTATCGCCATTGGTACGACGAGCAGGATAAGGGTGGACAGCAGAGCTGGCTGAACCGTCCTGGCTCAAACCCCACTTCTACTGATAAGTTTGCCCATTCGCTCAACGGCCATGCATGGTACTGCGTGCGTAAGGCTAACCTCGGCTTGCAGAATCTTGACAAGATGACCGACGCGACGAAGGAGGAGAAAGACTTCATTAAGGGTCAGCTGCTCTTCTTCCGCGCCTGGTGGCACCACCAGCAGATGGAGTGGTGGGGTGGTATCCCTTATATCGACCGCGTACTGGCTGCCGACGAGGAGTTCAACCTGCCGCGTCTCAGCTTCCGCGAGTGTGCAGAGAAATGCGCAGAGGATTATCGTGCTGCTGCCGACTTGCTGCCCGACAACTGGGACAACTCAACCATCGGTAAGAAGACGCTTGGTAAGAACGATCTCCGCATCACGAAAGTTTGTGCCCTGGGTTATTTGGGTAAAGTGCTGCTTTGGGCCGCATCTCCGCTGAATGTTGTCGGCGCAGAAATGGGGGCCTCAAAGAATGGCGACACCTATAAGTATGATGCTGATATGGCCAGAAGAGCTGCAGAGGCACTTGGTGAGGCTATTGCTCATATCGAGGCTGGTTCTACGCCCTATTCTCTGGCACTTTATAACTATGCTGAAGATGATGCCTCTAACCGTCCTGGCTATGGTATCTACGATCACATTGCAGCCAAGGGTTCTGCAAATAACTATTCGGATATCTTCCGTACGACGGGTCAGAGCTGGAGAATGCCGGGTAGCGTAGAGGCTATCATGCGTGGTCCGATGCCTGATATCAACGGTTCTAACTGGAACTTTGCCAAGCTGTGGGGCCCGAAGGTGAACAACCTGGTGGAGCACGATGCTATCATCCACATGCCGACTGCCAACTATATAAACTACGCTTATGGTATGGAGAACGGTCTGCCTCTCGACGATCCCGATTCAGGTTTCGATCCCACTCATCCGTTTGCTAACCGCGATCCGCGTTTCTATCACGATATTATGTTCGACGGCTTCAAGTTCCTCTTGACGGCCAGCGATGATAAGGAATTCCAGTATCTCCAGATGTATACTGGCGGCAATATGGTGCCCACAGGCAATCCTGCCCGTAACGCCGATGGTAGCCGCACAGGTTACTTCTGCCAGAAGCTGGTTCCCCACCAGTGTAACAAGTACGATGGTATGTATAACTGGGGTGGTGCGCTGCAGACCTATCTGCCTTATATGCGTGTAGCCGATATCTATCTGCTCTATGCTGAGGCTGGTGCTGCCGCTAGTGGTGCTTCTTTCCAGGCTAAGTGTTCTGTCACAGCCGAGGGTGCCATCAACGTGCTTCGCGACCGTGTAGGCGCTGGCCATGTGGCTTCCAAGTTCACCGGCGACCAGAAGAAGTTCATCGATGAGGTTCGTCGTGAGCGTGCTTGTGAGCTTGCCTTCGAAGGCTTCCGCTGGCAGGATCTGCAGCGTTGGCTCCTGCTCACAGAGTATCCGTTTAACATCAAGACCCGTCAGGAGTTCAAGCGCGTAGGCAACTACGACTTCGAGAACCAGGATCCCCGCTATGCTGAGGTTACGGGTTGGGGTGAGACGGTTATCGTGGAGCGTAACCTGTCGACAAAGCATTACCTGCTGCCTCTGAAAGAGAGTGAGGTTTATCTCTATGCTGAGTATCCTCAGAATCCCGGATGGTAATCTTTAAAGTAGAAAATCATAAGGTAAAATAGAATCAATTATGAAACAAAACAAATATATCGTACTGTCAGCTCTCTTGGCACTATCAGCAGTCACCCCTGCTGAGGCACAGATTGACGCAGCAGACTCTGCACTCGTCAATGTGGCCTTCCGCAAGGTGGCCAAGGAAGACATCATGGGCGGTGTCTCTTCCTTGAACTACAGAGATCTGACGGAGAAGAACTACAACACCTATAGCCTTGATAACATGCAGGGCTATGTGGCTGGTTTCAACGGCAATGGTATGTGGGGTTTCACAGACCAACTCGTGCTGATCGACGGTGTGCCCCGTGAAGCCAACAACGTGCTGCCCACAGAAATCGAGGAGATTACCTTCCTGAAAGGCGCTCAGGCAGTAGTGCTCTATGGTAGCCGTGCTGCCAAGGGAGCCATTCTGATCACCACCAAGCGTGGCCGTGTGAACGACGGACTGAGTGTGACGGGTCGTATCAATACTGGTTGGAATGTAGCCAAGGCTTATCCTGAGTACCTCGGTTCGGCTGAGTATATGTCACTCTATAACGAGGCTCGTGCCAACGACGGTCTGGATCCTCTCTATACCCAGGAGCAGATCTATAACTTTGCCAGCGGCTCTAACCCCTATCGTTATCCCGATGTAGACTTCTATAGCTCCGACTATATCAAGAAGGCCTACAATCGTACCGACGCTACGGTGGAGATTGAGGGTGGTAACGATCGTGCCAAGTTCTATTCGAATGTCAGCTACTATCGTCAGGGCGACTTCCTGAACTTCGGACAGGCTAAGAACAACTATACCGATCGCTTTAATGTGCGTGGTAACGTCGATATGAAGATCAACCAGTACATCACGGCCTTCGTGAATGCCAATGCTACCTATTATAACCAGAAGTCGGCCATCTCCAACCAGAAGGACGGTGATGACAACACGCTGAACTACTGGCAGGTAGCTACCACATGGCGTCCGAACCGTGTGGCTCCGCTGATTCCGATCTCTTATATCGATCCGAATTCCACACAGCCGATGAATGCCCTGTCGTCTTCGAGCAACATCATCGACGGTCAGTACTTCCTCGGTGGTTCTCTGACCGACCGTACCAATATCTTTGCCGACTACTATGCAGCTGGAAAGAGCAAGTGGACAAGCCGTCAGTTCCAGTTTGACGCCGGCGTGAATGTCGACCTCAACTCGCTGCTGAAGGGTCTGAGCTTCCACGGATTGGTAGGTGTAGACTACGCAACGTCATACTCTACATCTTATAATAACGAGTATGCGACCTTCGAACCCGCATGGAGCAACTATAATGGTCCCGACCTTATCCTGTCGCTCGACAACCACGAGACCGTTGATACCAAGTCGGGTGTTCAGAATATGGGCGGCTCAAACAGTAACCAGACGATTACCTTCAATGCCCATTTCGACTATAACCGCACGTTTGCCAATCTGCATAACGTCAGCGCTATGATCCTGGCTAACGGCTATCAGCAGACGCTGGCTGGTGAGTATCACAAGATCAGCAATGCCAACCTCGGCTTCGACCTGTCGTATAACTTTGCCAAGAAGTACTATGCTGAGTTCGCGATGGCAGCACCCTGGTCAGCTCGTCTGCCTGAAGGTCATCGCGCAGGGTTCTCACCCTCGGCTACCCTCGGCTGGAAGATTGCCAAGGAGAACTTCATGAAGGGTTCTGGCTTCGACGACCTGACCATCAGCGTCAGCGCCAGCAACCTGAAGACCGACCTCGACATCAGCGATTACTACATGTATCTGGGTACATACCAGAGTGGTGGTTGGTTCGACTGGAACGGCCTGACCGGTTTCTCGCTCTATCAGTCTAAGCGAGGCGGCAACTCAGATTTCGCCTACATCAAGCGTAAGGAGATCTCTGCCAGCCTGCATGCCTCTCTGCTGCAGCGCAGTCTTACCATCGACGCTTCGTTCTTCGCCAGCCAGATGGATGGTGGCATCATCTCTGCTGCCAATCAGCTGCCTAACTACTTCAAGGTTTACTATCCCGAGTCATCCTTCCTTTCAAACCTGAACTACAACAAGGACAACCGTAGTGGTTTCGACCTGGCTGTGAAGTACAAGAAGGACTTTGGCGACTTTGGCTTCGAGGGTGGTGCCAACCTGACGTACTATACCACGAAGGCAGCCCAGCGCGACGACGACAACTATGCTGATGAATATCAGTATCGTGAGGGCAAGCCTATGGATGCCATCTGGGGTTATGAGTGCCTCGGCTTCTTCAGAGACCAGGCCGATATCGACAACTCGCCTCAGCAGGCTCTTGGCGGTAACGTGAAGCCTGGTGACCTGAAGTATAAGGATCAGAACGGCGATGGCGTCATCGACGGCAAAGACCAGGTGAACCTTGCGAAGGGTGGCTGGTATGGCGCTCCCACAACGATCGGTATCAACCTCACATTCAAGTACAAGAACTTCTCGCTGTTCATCCTCGGTGTAGGCGGCTTTGGCGGTCACGGCATCAAGGGTCAGAAGAACGGCTCGGAGGACAACTACTGGTGGATCTCAGGCGAGGACAAGTACTCTTCAGTCGTGCGTGACCGCTGGACACCTGAGACGGCCAGTACCGCCAGCTATCCGCGTCTGACCACTCAGAGTGGTGCCAACAACAACACGACCTCTGATTTCTGGATCTACTCTACCTCTCGCTTCGATCTGGCCAAGGTTCAGCTGACCTACGACTTCCCGAAGTCGATTATCGGCTACGGTATCGTCAAGGGCCTCTCTGCCTACATCAGCGGCAACAGCCTGCTGACGCTGGCTAAGGAGCGCAAGATCCTGGAGATGAACACAGGCTCAGCCCCGCAGGCCCGTTTCTACAATATTGGTGTGAAAGTGGCTTTCTAATAGAAGATTGAACAAACAAAAATGAAGATTATGAAACTTAAGAATATTATTTTGTTCGGTACCGCCACATTGGCACTTGCAGCCTGTGACGACCTCTTCGAGCCGGCTCTGGAGAACAACCAGGACATCTCGCAGATGTACACCGATCCGCAGTTTGCCCGTGGCATCATGGACAATGCCAATCTGGTGCTCCCCTACGATGAGAGTCCTACCACCGAACTGGCTACCGACAATGCCGTTTCTAACGACAACAGCAATAACTACAAGCGTATGACCGACGGTACGTACTGGACTTCGCAGACCAACCCCATCAACCAATGGGAGACGCGCTATCATGCCATCCAGTACCTGAACCTCTTCCTAGAGGGTGCCGATCAGGTGGCTTGGGACTATTCTTCCGAGGCCTTGAGCGAGATGCACAAGGATAACTACAAGGGTAATGCCTACGCTCTGCGCGGTCTGCATTTCTTCTATCTCCTCCGTGCCCATTGCGGTATGGTCGGTGGTCAGCTGCTGGGTGTGCCCATTCACCTCTCTTCTGAGGATGCAGCCTCTGATTTCAATCAGCCGCGTAACACCTTCAAGGAGTGTATCGATCAGATTATGGCCGACTTCGATGAGGCGCTGAAGTATCTGCCTCAGGAGTATGGCGACATCAGCGAGGGTGCCGTTCCTGCCAAGTATGCGCAGATGGGTGGTACCGCCGATGAGTACAACCGTGCCTTCGGTAAGCTGCAGCGTGGTAAGATCGACGGCCGCATGATTGCCGCCTTCAAGGCTCAGGTAGCCCTCTTCGCTGCCTCTCCCGCCTATGCCTCAGCCGGTGCGATGACCTACGAGCAGGCTGCTCAGTATGCGGCTGCCTCTCTGAAGAACGTCGGTGGTGTGGCTGGTATGGATCCCGACGGCTGGCGTTGGTTCAACAACACGGCAATGATCGAGAGCTTCGCCTTCGATAACCCCGATCCCGCAGAGATCTGCTGGCGCGGTACGGTGGGCGACGGCCACAGCCTCGAGGATGATAACTATCCTCCCTCGCTGCTGGGTAATGGTCGTGTGAACCCCACACAGAACCTCGTCGACGCTTTCCCGATGGCCAATGGTTATCCCATCTCTGACTCCAAGTCGGGCTTCGATGCCAGCAACCCCTACGAGAATCGCGATCCCCGTCTGAAGACTTATATCGTGGTGAATGGCGATCCTATCGGTGCTAACAACACCCCGATCAATACTGCTGCCGACAACACCGAGACCCTCGACGGTCTCAACCGCGAGAACGGTAAATCGACGACTACAGGTTACTACCTCCGTAAGCTCTTGCGCGACGATGTGAACCTGAATCCTGCCGCCAACAAGCGCCACTTCGCTGCCCGTATCCGTTATACCGAGATCTTCCTCGCCTATGCCGAGGCAGCCAACGAGGCTCAGGGCCCGAAGGCCAACGTGGGTGGTGCCAACTTCTCTGCCTACGATGTGATCAAGGCGCTCCGTCAGCGTGCTGGCGTGGGTGGCAAAGACGATCCCTATCTCGAGGCCTGTGCCCAGGATAAGGAGAAGATGCGTGAGCTGATCCGCAACGAGCGCCGTCTGGAGCTCTGCTTCGAGAACCACCGCTTCTGGGATCTCCGCCGCTGGAATGCCAATCTTAACGAGACAGCCAAGGGTGTCAGCATTACCAAGAACAACTACAACACCATCGATGTAGAGACGCGCAACTACAAGGATTATATGTACTTCGGCCCGATCCCCTACAGCGAAGTGAAGAAGTGGAACAACCTCTCGCAGAATGACGGTTGGAAGTAAGAAACAATGTATAATAGAAAAGAAAGATGAATATGAAACGTAATATTTTTAATCTCATCTGCGGATTAGGTATCCTGAGCAGTTTCTGTGCCTGCAAGAACGGCGATATCGATTTCCCCGACTATGAGAAGGGTACGACGGCCTATTTCGCTTATCAGTATCCCATCCGAACCATCGTTCTGGGTGACGATGAGCCTGATCTGACGCTCGATCACGCTCATAAGTGCCAGATCCAGGCCACCTTCGGCGGTTCGTATAATGGTTCAAATGGTGTTGTAGAGGTCGCTGTCGACGAGTCGCTTTGCAACAACCTCTTCTTCGAGGACGGTTCTCCTGTGAAGGCTATGCCCAGCAGCTACTACCAACTCTCCACCACATCGCTGGCCTACAACGGCACGATGAAGGGTGTGACTGAGGTTCAGCTCACCGACGCTTTCTTCAACGACCCCGACGCCGTGAAGACCACCTACGTGATTCCTCTGGTGATGACCGGTCAGACTGGTTTCGCCGGTATCCTCGAGGGTAAGCTGAACGAAGGACAGACTGGTCCGCGCACCAATCCCGAGGCTTGGGATGTGCTCCCGATGGACTATGTGCTCTACTGCGTGAAGTACCAGAACAAGTATTCTGGCTGGTGGCTCACCCATCACACCACCTCTACGGCCGACATCGAGCATGCCCAGACGGTGGAGATCAAGACGCTCTCGCTCAACTCCTGCGCTTATGCGGTTTCCTATCAGGACGGCGACAAGATCTACAATGCCGAGCTGCAGCTCACCTTCGACGGTAGCGAGAAGTGCACTATCACCGCTCTGACCGACGGTGTGACGGCTACGGGTTCCGGTTCTTGGGGCGACGATACTGAGAAGAAGGCCTGGGGCGACAAAGACCGTGACGGTATGGAGCTCGACTACAACGTCACCTTCGCCGATGGCAAGTCGTTCTCTACGAGTGAGAAGCTGGTATGGCAGCGTAGTGGTGTCATTCCTGCCAACGAATTCTCTCCTGTTTATCAAAAATAACGCTAAAAATTGGGAACAATGAAAAAGCAATATATCATCATCGCACTCGGAGCCATGCTGATGGCTTCGTGTGCCGACGAGTTCGACCGCCATTTCGAGGTAGGACGCCCTGACAAGACGGAGAAGTACGCATATCTGACGGACTATAAAGCCCTGAAGGAGTATGTCTCTGACCCCAATTTCCATCTGGGTGTCGGTACTGATGCCGAAGACTATGCCAAGCAGGGTGTATCCTATGTGGTGACCAACGCCAACTTCAACGAGACCGTTGCCGGCAACGCCATGAAGATGGGTTCCGTGGTCGATGAGAATGGTAACATGAACTTTGCCACCGTTGAGTCGTATGTGAACACGGCCGCTGCTGCCGGCATGAATGTCTATGGCCACACGCTGGCCTGGCACGCCCAGCAGCCGGTAAAGTGGCTCAACGCCCTGATTGCCGATAAGGACGACCCCGACTATGTGCCTGGCGAGAAGCAGGTCATCGAGGTAGAGGAGGAAGCCACCTGCATCAAGGTTATTTCCGAGGATATGGTGGATGCCGCCTGGGATACCCAGTTCTGGCTCCTCTTCGATCAGAAGTTTGCTGAAGGCGACTCATGGGAAGTGTCTATGCGTGTTCGTGCCGATAAGGAGTGCGACGCCGGCACCCAGACCCACAATGCCCCTGGTGAGTACATCCACTGGGCAGCCATTGGTACCGTACATTTCACTACCGAGTGGACCGACTACACAGCCAGCGGCACTATCACCGCCGAGCAGAATGGCGGTTACTCCATCGCTTTCAACCTCAACGACTTTGCCGATGCCAATACCTATTATTTCGATAATCTCAGCTTCAAGCTGAACGGTCAGGAGCTGATTTCCAACGGTAACTGCGATGACCCCAGCGGCACGGCTAACTACCGCACCAAGGAGTCGCGCGGCGCTACGGTCGACTCTCGCATCGTCGATAAGATTATCGTCAAGAAGGAAGTCGAAGGCGGCGGTGGCAGCGGTGGTCAGGGCTCAGAAACAGTCGTAGAGCGCAACTGTATCCAGGTGATCACGGCCGATATGGCTGAGAACCCATGGGACAGCCAGTTCTGGCTCGTGCTCCCCGAGAGCACCCCGATGCACACGGGTGACTCATGGGAAGTGTCGATGAACGTTCGCGCCGACCTGGAGTGCTCTATCGGCACCCAGACCCACAAGGAGCCCAGCGGCTATATCCATTGGGCAGCTATCGGCAACGTGCCCTTCACCCCACAGTGGACCCAGTACACAGCCAGCGGAACTGTTTCTGCTGAGCAGGATGGCGGCTGGTCTATCGCCTTCAACCTCAACGACTTCGCATCAGCCAACACCTTCTACTTCGACGACATCAGCTTCAAGCTGAACGGCGTAGAGATGATACAGAACGGCGACTGCGAGGATCCGAACAATAAGGCAAGCTTCGTCACGAAGGAAGACCGTGGCGACCTCGTGCCCTCGCGCATCGTCGATCACTATACCGAGAAATCTAGCGGCGGCGGTGGTACCGACGGTAAGATTCCTCTTACCCCCGAGGAGAAGCTCGACACGCTCACTTACGCCCTCGATCTGTGGATCAGCGGCATGATGGATGCCTGCACCAGCGAAGACGGTGTGCTGCAGGTAAAGGCTTGGGATGTTGTCAACGAGGCCATCTCGGGTGCCGACAGCGACGGCGACGGCATCTACGACCTCCAGCACGGCTCTGCCGATACTCCCAACGACTTCTTCTGGCAGGATCACATGGGCGACCTTGAGTATGTCCGCACAGTCGTACGTCTGGCCCGTCAGTATGGCGGCAACGACCTGAAGCTGTTCATCAATGACTATAATCTCGAGAGCGACTGGGATCAGAACAAGAAGCTGAAGAGCCTGATCAAGTGGATTGAGAAGTGGGAAGCCGACGGCACCACCAAGATCGACGGTATCGGTTCTCAGATGCACATCTCTTGCTATATGAACCCGCAGACTCAGGAAAGCAAGAAGAAGGCCATTGAGGAGTCGTTCAAGCTGATGGCAGAGTCGGGCAAGCTCGTCCGCATCTCTGAGCTTGACATGGGTCTCGTCGACGAGTCTGGCAACGACGTCAACACCGCCGACGTTACCGAGGAGCAGCACCATGCCATGGCCGAGCTCTACACTTGGATCATCAAGAAGTACAAGGAGATCATCCCGGCATCCCAGCAATGGGGTATCTGCCAATGGTGTGCCACCGACAGCCCCGCAAGCAGCGGTTGGCGTGCTAACCAGCCTGTAGGTCTCTGGGATCAGAACTACTACCGCAAGCACACCTATGCCGGCTTCGCCGACGGTCTCTCCGGAGAGTAATCCCCTCCCACATACAATCAAAATGTCACACCAGGGCCAGTCCCTCGTGTGACATTTTCATTTTCCTCTTCCTTTGATCCTCGATCGCAGGGTGCGGAGGGAGGCTGGTTTCACGCCAAGAATCTGGGCGATGGTGTCGTCATCATAGTGCAGATCCTCTTGAAGGATAAGGAAGATGTATTGTGTGGTTGTGAGCGAGACATAGGTATGTTCCCACTCCTGCCAGCGCTTCGGACGCAACTGGGCATAATAGGTGATGAGGCATTGCTTCTCATCTGCAGTTATGTCGGCTACGGACTCTTTTTGCTGTAGTTTCACAAAGCATCGCGTGCCGATGAGCAGCTTGTTGGAGATAATCTGGCGGTTGTTCTCTATCTGCTTCTTCAGGTTGGCAATTGTTTGCTCACTGGCCTCGCCGCTCTGTTGCAACCGTTCTATTTCTGCCTGGTTTTCTGTGATCCGTCTGGCATGCTCGTCAAGTCGGAATCTCAGGCTCCTGACTCTTCGCCAATACCACCAGTACCCCATCATCATCACTGTCAGGAAGAGTAAGAATGCCCCTCCCAGTTTCACCATTCGTTGATAGGATCTCTCTTTCCAGCGTGCTTCGTCATACTTCCTTTGCCAATCGGCAATCTCCAGGCTATGGTTGGCTTTCATAATCGAGTCGGTGTAGGTATCCTTTTGCCGCTTTATGTCCAAGGCCGCCCCCATATCGCCAGTCTTTTCATAAAGCCTTGATACCATATCCATCGCATGGCTGCGTACCAACGGGTCTTTTTCTGATAGGCTTTTCTTCACTCTCTCTAAAGCCTCCTTGTAATGCCCTTGTGCTTCCAAAAGCCTGGCCTCAATAAGATACCCCTTAAAACTAATGGCAGTCTTATCGTTCTTCCACTTCTCCAAATACTTCCTGGCATTTTCGTCATCACCTTGTTCTTGATACATCGCCGCAATATTGTGATAGATGTCAGCCCGTAAGATGCTGTCAGCCAAGTCGATATAATCCATGCTTCTGAAAATATAAGCATAAGCGCTGTCGCTCTGATCCATATACGAATAAGACGATGCGCACATCTGGAGGGCCCTTAATGTCATGACGCTGTCGTTCAATTTAAGACTGCTCTCCAAAAACTTCTGCGAGTATTCCAGAATAAGCGGATGGGTAAAACAATAATAATTGGCAAAGGCTAGATTCTCATACACCATATTCTTCAGCAGCTCGTCATCCGCATCCTCAGCAATCGTCTCAGCCACCTTATAATCCTTAATCGCATCAAACGTCTTGCCAAGTAAATGCCTTCTGATACCGCCCCTGTAATAGTAGGCCCTGCCTCGCTGCCAGTCATCGCCATGCTTGTCGTAATAATCTACACAGGTCGTTATGAGCGAATCGCCGTCAGCCTGGTGTAGCACGATATAATCCGTCATAATCGTCAGCAGACGGTATTCCATTTTGTCCGCCTCAGAGAGTGCCGTCGTATCCACCTTATTTATTAATACGCGTGCAGAGTCTGGGCGTTGATGGACAATCTCCGCAGCCTCCTTCAATAACGGGTTCCGCGCCTCACTGCACCCAACTATCATAGCAATGACTACCAGTATCCAAGCAATCTTCTTCATGCTCATTTCGTTTTTGCTGGCAAAGGTAAGCAATATCTTCGAAACAAAACCGACCGATTGTTTTTTTAAAGAATTATTCAAAGAAATTAATGCTTCAGGCGTTACAATTTGGCACTATTTCTGTCATTGTCATGAATGTAAAGCGTTAATTTTCAGTATTTTATATTGTAAAGTATTGTAACGGCGATTACTGCACTTTTCTGCTCTTTTCCTTTTATGATTTAGAAGGAAGTCATAACTTTGCAGGCATATAGAGCTGTTTTGGGCTTTATATGTTGAAAATTAATTTAGAACCTGTAGCATCCGTCGTGATGACGGGTGCTGCTTTAAAAAGAGTAACAAAAAACGAATATATGGGAAAAAGATTGTTTTTTGTCGGGTTTTCAATGGCATTTCGTATCTTATATATCATATGCCTTCTGATGTTGTCTTCTGAGCTTTTGGCTCAGCGACAAATGGTTGTTGTTAATATCGAATCAAAGGTTCCGGTTCGCGATGTGATAGTGAGTGCTGATGATGGGCGAGAAGTGCGAAGCTCGTGGAACGGACTTTTCGAGGTGCCAGACAGTTTCGAGCGCATTGACTTCCGTCATCCTGATTTTGAACATCGTTATGTGCTGAAATCCGAACTTCTGGGCGACACCATCTTCCTGATTCCCAATGCGAATGCTTTGAGCGAGGTGGTCATCTATGGCGAACGACGCTTCGATAAACGAATAACTCAAATGCTTCGTTCATCACCAGAAAAGAGTCTCGATGCCCAATTAGCCAATATCAAGATTCCCGCAGATTTCAATCCCATCGGTTTCGCTCTTTGGATTTATGACATCACTATGCGCCAGAAAGTGGAAGATCGACAACGCCGTAAACGCGGCCTTAAAGAAGTACGCAGACAAGAAGCCGAGTACGCGCAGATGTGGAACTCGTTGGAGAAAAAACACGAAGGGGCTGCTAATCGCAAATAAGTATTTGTCACAGCTTCGATATTCTCTTTCTCCGTTTCTCTGCCAATTATTGCTTTTGTATATTTATGCGAGTTGAAATCGGGATAGGACAAAAGGGCAGTCAATCGTAAGGAAAAGAGGTGTTACCTTACGAGAAACACCTGCTCAGTCGTAAGGAAACTCGAAGTCGTATTTCCCTGCATTTATATGCAGTTACCAATGTATAAATATAGATTATCCCTCAGTTGGTCAGGAGACTTGCTGAGGGATTTGTTTTTGGGAGTGGGGTAGGAGTTATTTCTTCTTTTTCTCCTTTTTGGGGGCTTCCTTTACGGGAGCTTCAGTAGCGGGGGCTTCTTCGGCTGCGGGGGCTTCGGCGGCATCCTTGAAGTCGGTGATGCCGGCCTCGACGAGGATGTTGTACCAGGTGATGAGCTTCTTGATGTGGCTGTTCTGCACGCGCTCCTGATCCCACTCGGGCAGCACCTTGGTGAAATAATCGCGCAGCTCCTGGCCTGAGGCTTTCTTCTCGTTGATGCTGGCCTTCTTACCGCCTTCGAGATTCTTCATGTTCTCGAGGACATCCATCAGGGGCACATCGTCGGTCTCGGTGTACATGGCGATGTCGGAGAGCGACGTGATGCGGTCTGTGGCGAAGGCGGGCAGACGCTTATGAGTGGCGTCGAGGGCCTCTACGATGAGATTATTTTTTCCTCTGGATACGAGCTTGTAAAGTCCGGGCTTACCGGAGATGGCTAAAATCGTTTGTTGCATTGTACTATAATCTTTTTTAATTGTTTGTCAATTTCTGTCTGGCCGTCGTTCACGATGACGAAGTCGGACTTCTGGATAAGTTCTTTCTGCGAGATCTGCCTGTCCATCCAATCCAGCACTTTCTCGCGTGAGATGCCGTCGCGGGCCATGACGCGCTGGATGCGCACCTCCTTTGGGGCGACGACTGCCAGCACGCGGTCGACGAGCTTGTAGATGCCCGATTCGAACATGATGGCGCTCTCCATAAACTGCAGTCCGCTCTCCTCGAAGTCGCGGAAAACGGCTGGATGCACGATGTCGTTGATGGCTTTCCCGTTGGCTTTCGAGGCTAGCAGGAAGTTGGTCACGACTGGTTTGTTGAGTTGTCCGTCGGCAGTATAGGCATCAGGACCTATCAGGCTGATGAACTGCTGGCGGATGTCGGGCGAGGTGCTGATGAGCCGTTTGGCAGCCTCATCGCAGTCATAGACCTCATAGCCGTATTCCCTGATCTTCTGGGATACATAGCTTTTGCCGCTGCCGATACCTCCGGCGATTCCTAATTTCATTATTCTTGTGATTCTATCAGATAATCTACTTGGGTGGTCTCCAGTCGTGCCCGCGAGATGCCGCTGGGCACATCCTTCAGATGGATATCGCACTTCTCGGAGGGATTATTCTTGATGTCGTTGTAGTCGACGACAACGGTGAAGTCCTGAGGCCGCAGGTTGCGATAGACGTTGACACCCGTGACGAAATTGACGGCCACTTTGGCGGGGAAGGTGCGGAGGGTCTTGCCCTCGGGCATGTTGATGCCCTGCACGGGGATTCCCTCGATACGCTCCTCGGTGAGCACGTCGGTAAAGAAGTTGACTTGCACATGGTCGGGCACCATCTTCACGCTCTTGATCTTGCTGAGACGGCAGTTGACTGAGAGTGTGTCGCGGAAGTTGGCGTAGTTGAGCTGCTCGGTGTACACCATGTTGATGCTGTCGAGTTTCTCCTCCGAGGCATAGATGGTGACGCTGTCGGGTGAGTATTCCACACGCGAGATGAAGTAGAGCTCTTCGGGTATTACGCGCCCGCTCCAGCGCACGGGTACCTTTTTCTTAGTACCGTAGCTGTAGTAGAACTCCAGCTTGTCGGGCTTGGTGCTGAGGATCTTTGACGAAGTGAACAGCCGTGAATAGACGATTTTCTGCAGTTCCTGCGCCGCGATGGTTCCTGTGCCGTTGTTGTGGGAGTGGCTGCGGAAGTGGATGCGGATATTCTTCAGATAGTCGCCGTAGTAATAGCTGATCAGGAAGATGCCCTTGTCGCGGATTGTCATCTTGACGGTGTCGACCTCATCAGAGGTGAGGACGGCATTCTTGGGTACGTCGACGACGGCCACGGGGACGGCAAATTCCTGTTCGTAAGTGTCGTTGAGCGTGAGCGACAGCCAGAAGGCGCCGGATAGTGCCAGGAAAAACAGGAATATCAGAAACTCCTTGTTGCCTCTGCTGAACAAGAAGACTCTGATGAAACGTCCTATTCCCCTGATATCCATGGCCTGCAGGTACTACTTCTGAACGGTGGTGCTGGCCATGTCCTTGAAGACTGATGTCTTCTCGACGGTGACGATCACGTCGCGGGCAATCTTAACGTCGACGGTGTTCTTGGTGAGGTCGATACTCTTGACCACGCCGTGGATACCGCCGCCGGTAACTACCTCTGTACCTTCAGTCAGTTCGTTCTGGAACTTCTGGATTTCCTTCTGTTTCTTCTGTTGTGGCTTGATCATGAAGAACCACATGATGGCGAAGATGGCGACCATCATGATAATCATACTCATGCCGCCTCCTTGTGCAGCCTGAGCCGCTAATACGATATTTGTCATATATATTAATAATGTGTTTGATTAATCCTCTTTTTTCTTAGGGTTGGGGCCTGTAGACGGCCTCTTGATGCGATGCCTCATCTTGACGGGGCGTTCCTGCTGGGCTTGGGCTTCCTTGTCTTCAGGTGCGGGGGCACCATTCTCCTTGCCGGGCTTGGGGTCCATGTGCTTCATCAGGCGGCCTGTCTTAATCAGGTTGCGGGCGATGCCGTCGAGCATGCCGTTGATGTAGCCGCTGCTCTTGCGGGTGGAGTAGAGCTTTGCCAGATCGACATATTCGTTGATCGTCACGCTGATGGGGATATTGGGGAATGTCATCATCTCGGCAATGGCAATCTGCATGAGGATGATATCCATATAGGCCAGACGCGAGAAGTCCCAGTTGCGCGAGGTGTCGCTCATAGCGCGCTGGTACTGGTCGGCGTTGAGAATGGCGGCACGGAAGAGCTTGCGGGCGAAGTCCTTCTCGTCCTCGCTGTCCCATTCGGGCAGCAGCTCCTGCTTTGTGCCTTCCTGCTCGTTGAAACGCTTGATGGTCTTCAGCACGAAGGTGTCGACGATCTCCTTGTCGTCGTTCCAATAGAGGCTGGCTTCCTCTAGAATGGCGTCGAGGTCTTGGTTTTCGACGATGAATGTCTTATAGAGCTTGCGCCACAGTTCCCTGTCGGCTTCGTAATTGTCCTCATCGCTCTCCATGTATTCCTGGTAGATGGCGCTGGCCTCGATGTGCTCCAGGAGCTGCCCGAGGAAGGCATCGTGGTCGGCCCATGCAAACTTCTGGGTCTCCAGGAATTCCAAAAGCGCCTTGTTCTCGCTGAGCTGGAGGGCAAATCGGTTAAGGACGAACTTCTGCGGGGGCATGGGCAGCCCTTCTCTCTGGGCGCGAGCCTGCAGCACCTCGTTACGGCGATTGGCTTCCTTGGTTACTGCCACAATAAGGGCCAACAGGTAATTGTAAAGGTCATAAGCCTTTGACAGACTGAAGAATAATTCTTTCTCAGCCGAGTCGATGTTCTTGTTACCGTTTTGATAGTAAGCGTAGGTTAACTGAACAATCTTGATTCTGATAATTTCTCTGTTAATCATCTCACTTGATGCATTTTAGATTCTAATTATACCTAACTTTAATTGCTTTTGTACGTGCAAAGGTAGTTATTTTTCTGAGATAATGCAAGAAAAAGAGGAAAATATTGAGTTTTTTTAGGCAAATATTTGGTTCGTAAGGGAAAAAGCACTACCTTTGCACCGCTTTTTCTCAAAGCACTACGATTATTCGTGTGATGGCGAATTAAGCAATAAGTATTAACAACTTAATTTAGAGTAACACAATTATGAAAGAAATTAGCGTTAGTGGCCAGAAGCGTGCCACAACTGGCAAGAAGGCCAGCAAAGAGATGCGTAAGCAGGGCTTGATTCCTTGCAATCTGTATGGTGAGAAGAAAGGTGAGAACGGTCTGCCCGAGGCAATGGCATTCTCTATTCCCGCTTCCCAGCTCCGCAAGGTCGTTTATTCTCCCGACGTTTATGTTGTTAACCTGACTGTCGACGGCGAGGCTCACAAGGCTGTGATGAAGGAGCTGCAGTTCCATCCGACAACAGACGCTGTGATGCACGTTGACTTCTACGAGGTGAACGAGTCGAAGCCCATCACAATCGGTATCCCCGTGAAGCTGAACGGTCACGCTCAGGGTGTTCGCGATGGTGGTCGTCTGAGCCAGGCTGTCCGTACGCTGAATGTAACCGCTCCCTACAAGCAGATTCCCGCTGTGCTTGATATCGACGTTACCGATCTGAAGCTTGGCAAGGCTATCAAGGTGGCTGACCTGAAGTTTGAGGGTCTGGAGATTTCAACACCTGCTCAGGTTGTTGTATGCTCTGTGAAGGCTACACGTGCTTCTCGTTCTGCAGCTGCTGCAGGTGAAGGCGCCGAGTAATCAATCTCAAAACGCGTCTAGGGAATGGACAAATACTTGATTGTCGGCTTGGGAAACATCGGTGATGAATACGCGATGACCCGCCACAATACAGGGTTTATGGTATTGGATGCCTTTGCGGAGGCGTCCAATATTCATTTTGAAGACCGCCGCTACGGTTTCGTAGCCGAGACGTCGCTCAAGGGGCGTAAGGTCTTCCTGCTCAAGCCCTCGACGTTTATGAATCTGAGTGGCAATGCCGTGCGCTACTGGCTGAACAAGGAGAACATCGAGCAGAGCCGCCTGCTGGTGATCAGCGACGAGGTGGCGCTGCCGCTGGGTGCATTCCGCCTGAAGGCCGGCGGCTCTAACGGCGGGCATAACGGTCTGGGCCACATCCAGCAGCTCATCGGGCAGGACTATGCCCGACTGCGTATGGGGATCGGCAACGACTTTCCCCGTGGCATGCAGGTAGAGTGGGTGCTGGGCAAGTATAGTGAAGAAGAACTGAAAGAGTTGCAGCCGAGCATCAACACGGCTGTGGAGATCATCAAGAGTTTCGTGCTGGCAGGCATCGACATCACGATGAACCAGTATAACAAGTTAGGCAAGAAATAGGATGGGAGAGGTAGCACGTATCGACAAATGGCTCTGGGCAGCGCGGATCTTCAAGACCCGCTCCATTGCTGCCGATGCCTGTAAGAACGGCCGCGTGATGATCGGGGGGGTGAACGTGAAGCCTTCGCATACCGTGAAGGCCGGAGAGACCGTGAGTGTGCGCAAGCCGCCGGTGACCTATTCCTTTAAGATCCTGAAGCCCATCGAACAGCGGGTAGGGGCTAAGCTGCTGCCCGAGATCTACGAGAATGTGACAAGCCCCGACCAGTATGAGCTGCTGGAGATGAACCGCATCAGCGGTTTCGTAAACCGTGCCCGGGGTACGGGGCGCCCTACAAAGAAAGACCGTCGGGCGATGGATGCTTTCGTCGGTCCCTCGCTGGAGGGCGACTTCGACAGTTTCTTCGATGAAGACTGGGACAATGAAGATGAAGACTAGACCATTAAAATCAAGTAAGTGATATGCTGCTGAATATTGTATTCATTATAGTAGGCGTAGCCCTCGTTATCTGGGGAGCAGACCGTCTGACAGACGGCGCCGCCTCATTGGCTCGCGGAATGAACGTGCCTGAGATCATCATCGGTCTGACCATCGTGGCAGCCGGAACGTCGGCTCCTGAACTGTTCGTCAGTATGGTGTCGGCCTTCAAGGGTACTGCCGATCTGGCTGTGGGTAATGTCATAGGCTCCAACATCTTCAATACGATGCTCATCGTTGGCTGTTCGGCTGTGGTGGCGCCGATGGCAGTAGCCAAGTCGACTGTCAAGAAGGATATCCCTTTTGCGGTGATTGCATCCATCTTGCTGTTTATGCTCTGCTTCGACGATATGGACTCGCCTCACCTCTGGGGTAACGAGATCAGCCGTAGCGACGGTTTCATCCTGTTGACAGGCTTTCTGGTCTTTATGGTCTACACGTTCAATGCTGCGAAGAAAGAGGGTCTGATGCCCACGGAGGAGGAGCGCGAGGATCTCAAGGAGATGCCGAAGGACTATTCAAAGTTGTGGCGCAATCTCTCGATGATCGTGCTGGGACTGGCCTGTCTGATCGTCGGCAGTAACCTTTTCGTTGATGCCGCTACTTATGTGGCCTATCGTTTCGGTGTGCGTCCGAGCGTTGTCGGTCTGACCATCGTGGCTGGCGGCACGTCGCTGCCCGAACTTGCCACGAGTGTGGTAGCAGCCTATAAGGGTCGTTCCGCCATTGCCATCGGCAACGTCATCGGCTCCAATGTCTTCAATGTACTGCTGATTCTCGGTGTGACGGCGGCGGTTCACCCCCTGCGCATCATGGGTATCACCATCATCGACCTGATGATGATGCTGGTGAGTGTGGGCCTGTTGTGGCTTTTCGCCTTCACCAAGTATTCGGTATCACGTAGGGAGGGATTCGTGCTGATTGGCGGTTTCCTGGCCTATATGGGCTGGCTTATCTGGCTATTGTAATTTAATAACACAGGGGTACTTGCGACGCCTTCGGGCTAACCCCCTTTAACAAAACAAGAAAATGAAAAATAGAACTGAACAAAAAATCAGTGTGCTGTTTATGTTTTACGGCATACTGTTCTGCGTATGCCTGATTACGGCAAACGTACTCGAGACCAAGCAAATCTCTTTCGGACCTGCAAACATGACGGCTGGTCTGATTGTGTTCCCCGTGAGTTACATCATCAACGATGTGGTGTGCGAGGTGTGGGGCTATGGCCGCACCCGCCTGCTCATCTGGATGGGATTTGCGATGAACTTCCTGTTTGTGACCTTCGGCGCCATCGCCGACTGGATTCCGGGTGCTCCCTACTGGCATGGGGAAGAGGGCTTCCACCAGATATTCGGTCTGGCTCCGCGTATCGCCGGTGCGTCGTTCCTGGCCTTTATTTGCGGCTCGTTCATGAATGCCTACGTGATGAGCCGTATGAAGCTCTCGTCGGCAGGCAGGAACTTCTCCCGTCGTGCGGTGCTGAGTACGATCTTCGGCGAGTTGACCGACTCTGTCATCTTCTTCCCGCTGGCCCTGGGTGGTGTGATTCCCTGGGAGGAGATGCCGTCGCTGGTGATCACGCAGGTGACGCTGAAGACGCTTTACGAGATCCTGGTGCTGCCGATTACCATCCGAGTGGTGAAGTTTACGAAACTCCACGACCACGAGGATGTGTTCGACAAGGATGTGGCGTATAATATATTTAAGGTGAAAGAACTATGAGTGCAGACAGAGAGAATGAAGGGCAACGGGTAGGCGAGCCCCGCTCGGGAATGGGGCTGAAGGCGCTCGGCAAGAAGACCGAGTATCGGATGGATTACGCCCCGGAGGTGCTTGAAACGTTTCAGAACAAGCATCCTGAGAACGACTACTGGGTACAGTTCAACTGTCCCGAGTTTACATCGCTTTGCCCGATTACCGGGCAGCCCGACTTTGCAGAGATCAAGATCATGTATCTCCCCGGCGAGCGGATGGTGGAGTCGAAGAGCCTGAAACTGTATCTCTTCTCGTTCCGCAACCACGGCGATTTCCATGAAGACTGCGTGAACATCATCATGAAGGATCTCATCAGACTCATGGATCCCAAGTACATCGAGGTCATCGGCCTCTTCACGCCCCGTGGCGGCATCAGCATCTATCCATACGCCAACTACGGCCGCCCCGGCACCAAATACGAGCAACTGGCCGAGCAACGGCTGCTCAGCCATCACTCGGTGTAGCGGTTATTCCGGGTTACGAAGCCTGTGACGGTAATTGCGGACTGTTGAATCGGTGATATTCAGCAGTTCGCAGATTCTTTTGTCGTCGAGCCCCATCTGCTGCATCACCAGATAGGTGGTCAGCCTCAGCGTCAGTTTCCGATAGGGCAGGATAAGCCCGTGATACTGCTTGCTGAATGTGTAGGCATAATAATTGATGAGTGCCTGCTCTTTCGACTTGGTGAAATCCTTAATCATCTCTCCGCCTGTAATCATGTCATACACATTCTTGCCCAATCCCAGTTCCATAGCAGTTGTCTCCCTGAGTCTGTCTATCTGTTCTTTCAGCCTCTTCACTTCGTGCTCATAGTCCTTACCCGTGGATTGCAGCAGTTCTATCTTCTGCTCCGCCTGATAGATCTGCTCAATGTCCTTGTCGATGATGCCCCGATACTCCTTGGTTTTTCTCGATAGATAGACAACGGCGAGAAATGCCATCATCAATACTGCGAGTGCTGCGACAGCGATAGTCAGCCACAAGTTCTTGCGCTCCGTTAGCGCTTTCTCCGTGATGGCAGCATTTTCTTCCAATAATAAGTTGGCATAATAACCATAGGCGTCATTCCTTCTTTTATCACTGTCGTTAGACAAGAGTTTATATGCCCTTGAAATCAACTCGGGATCCCCCATCTTCATAGAACTTTCAAGGAAGAGATTTGCATATTTGAGGGATAATTTGTAATTATGCGCATTATAGTATATATGATGAAACAACTCAAATATTTTATTCTTTAATGCTTCATTATCACTCACAATTGATAGTTCTTCTGCTTTCTTGAGACAATGTACGGCATATTCCTTTCGGTTAAGCTCCTCATAATTTATAACTCCCTTATAATAATAGGCTATTGCCAGACGCATTGTTTGGTTAGTCTTTTGGTAATAACTCACACAGTAATTGATAGTAGAATCGTTTGAAAAATGTTTGTGTAGTTTATAGTCTGCCTTCGTCTGCAGTAAATAGTATAACGCTCTTTCTCCCTCTTGGCTTAACAAAGATGCAGGAATCTTATCCAATAATATCTTTGCACTATCAGGATTTTCTTCAATGATAGTTACTACCTCTTTCAACTGCTTGCGATACTTTGAAGATGTCGAGCAGGCAGTCAAAGTAATACCGAAAAGTAAGATGTATAAATATCTTCTCATATTAAATTATTCAATAGTCCCACAAAGATACAAATAATAAGATGCAAATGTAATAAACATCTTCTTTTTTTATCATTTCTTAATGACTCGATGTACTCCAAGCGTCTCATTTATGTTGCATTTTGATGCTTTTCTTGTCGTGTAACAAATTGGTATGTAGATGATTAGCTACTTTTTTAACAATGCAACGCTTCCTGAAAAATCTTTCCGTAATGTTTGGAAGTTATTTATCTTCTTCCTATCTTTGCAGCAACATATTCTAATGATGCGTTCAGTTTTTATTGTTTCACAAAAATGATAAGGTTATGGAAAAGAAATGTTTGTTGATACCATTCTTTGGGTCGCTGCTTGTTTTTTTGCTGACATGTTGGACTGCCGCTTTTCCTGGCGCTTCTGCTGAGTGGGCAGAATCTGTTAGCTTTTTCTTGTTTACATATTGTATGCTAGAAAGATATGCTAAAAAAGATACTGATGGTATTCCTGTTGTCCTTATGATAATGTTGGGACGTATTATCCTGGAAATCCCAATCAGAATAGATTACTTTTCAGGTACAATTGGTAGTTTATTCGTAACTATCGTTGTCTTAATAGCTATTGTTTTGTCTATGAGTTATTGGTATAAAAAGAAATTGTATATCTTAATATTGTCTCTAGTGATCATGATGTTGCTGAATACCTTTGGCCATGATTTGTGGCTCAAGCATGTTTGGGGTAAAGTGGGTTAGAAAGTGCGCAGAGGCACCTAAAGCCTCTGCACACTTTCATTGATGTCTTTGAAAAATTTTATGCGATTTTACCTCCACTTCCACTAAATCTCTTGAAATGCCTTTAAATTAAGGTGTCCCAAGCGGTGGAAGATATCTTTTTATCTTCCACCTATCTTCCACTTGTTTACATTACGGCAAACAGGTAATCGCATTACGGCTGACTGGTAGTTTCTCGTAAGTAAACCCGTAAATTCTCTCGAGAATTTCAGAGTTTGCTCCCTTGCAACTGCCAGTTTAATGCCATCAAAAGAGGAGTTTGCAGGTAGCAAACTCCATCAATAGTCCTACCAGACACAAAATTGAAATGGTGGAAGATAAGTGGAAGATAAAACGGTATCTTCCACCGCTGAAAAACCCTTTGTACACTATAGATTCAGAAGTTTTAGTGGAAGTGGAAGACGTTTTGCAATTTTTTTTTACTTCAACAGAAAGTTCCGTTGCTGTTTGGTTCTGGATTTAAGTGTTCGTAAAGCTCCTTCAGAGAGGTTCATGATCTTCATGATGTCCTCTTCGCTTTTTCCGATGTGTTCTAGAATCAGTAACAGATGACTGTTGGGAGTTAACTCCTTATAATGGCTGTCAGTCTTGTTGGCAAAGTCTGGATTCATCTGTCGGTAGTAGTCAATCATATCCATGATGTCCTGTCGTTTCCACAACATAATGTTTCCTCCTGATATCAGCTCCATATAGAGATGATGGCCTTTGGCGAGCCGTTTCTCTTTGGCACCCCATTGTGTTAAATTTGTGTAAATAATCAATGGCTCACGCAGTATTTTGACTGTTTTGGAGTTATATTTGTAGAACAGTTTTAAATGGAAGTTATGAAAAAGGTTATTCTTAACGTTGGAATGGCGCTGTTGGCAATGGGATTGCTGACGGCTTGCAGTAGTGGGAATGATGTGGTGGAGGTGCCTGATCAGCCAAAGCAGGAACAGCCGAAGCCTGACAATCCCAAGGAGGACGAGGATGAGCCGGAAACTCCTGAGCTCGAAGACAGCATGGTGGTGGATATGCTGCCTCAGACCCGTGCCATTCAGCTGACGGAGGAGCAGCGGGAATTCGCCAAGAAGAACAACGACTTCACCTTTAACCTCTATCGTGCCGTCAATGATGCCCAGCAGGAAAGGAAGAGCATCGTCACCTCGCCGCTGAGCGTGACCTACGTGATGGGAATGCTCAACGATGGAGCCGCAGGGAAGACTGAGGAGGAAATTACGAGCGTGCTGGGCTTCGGGGCTGGCGACAAGGCTGCCGTCAATGCCTATTGCCAGGCTCTTATCCGGCAGGCACCGTTGGCTGATCCCTCCGTCACGCTTCAGATTGCCAACATCGTGGCAGCAGACGAGGATGTGGTCTTGGAGGATACCTATAAGCAAAATATGAGTGATTACTACGAGGCCGATGTGGCTTCGCTCGACTTCTCGGAGCCCGCCTCGCTCGACTATCTCAACGGCTGGTGCAACGAGAAGACCGAGGGCATGATTCCGAAGATTATCGACCAACTGAGTCCAGAGGCCAAGCTCGTGCTGATGAATGCCATCTGTTTCAAGGCCACATGGACGGAGAAGTTCGACGAGCAGGATACGAAGGAAGAGACATTCACCAAGGCCGACGGCACTGCCGCCACGGTCCCCATGATGTATCGGAACGCGCTGATCCAGTATGGTGCCAACGACGTCTTCTCGTCGGTATGCCTGCCTTTCGGCAGCGGCGACAAATATAGGATGTATGTGCTGCTTCCCTCTGAGGGCAAGTCGGTGGATGATGTCGTCAATGTGCTTACCAATGACTTTTGGGAAAAGAACAGGCCAAGCGGGAATGCCGTCGTGGATCTGAAGCTGCCTCGCTTCAAGACAAATAGCGACATCAGGCTGAATGATCTCATCAGCCAGTTGGGGGCTCCCTCGATGTTCGACAGCGAGAAGGCAGATTTCGCAGGCATCAGCAAGAACTACAAGGATTTGTACGTCAGTCTGCTGAAGCAGAAGGCCGCCATTGAGGTCTCGGAGGAAGGAACGAAGGCGAGTGCCGTGACGGTAGCCATGATGGAAGGCACCGCAGCCCCGATGGATTATGAGAAAGCCACCTTCCACGCCGATCGTCCGTTTGTCTATCTGATCCAGGAATGGGACACCAGGGCCGTCTTCTTCATCGGAACCTACGAAGGGGATCTGTAGGGAATCAAATACATGTTGCGCCACAGAATTGGAAATCTCCTGCAAAAAAATACTAATTATCTGCCCATAATTGAGGATAATTGAAATCTTTTGGTTACTTTTGCAGAAATTATAGATTATAACTTAGAACTATGGCAAAAAAGAAAATCCAATTCAGTCTCGTTTACAGAGACATGTGGCAGAGTTCAGGCAAGTTCCAGCCTCGTAAAGACCAACTGGAGCGTATTGCCCCGGCAATCATCGACATGGGCTGTTTCGCCCGAGTGGAAACCAATGGTGGCGCCTTCGAGCAGGTGAACCTGATGGCTGGCGAAAATCCTAACCTCGCAGTTCGCGCTTTCTGTAAGCCCTTCAACGAGGTGGGTATCAAGACCCATATGCTTGATCGTGGTCTGAACGCTCTCCGTATGTATCCCGTTCCCGACGATGTTCGCGCGTTAATGTATAAGGTGAAGCATGCCCAGGGTGTTGACATCACCCGTATCTTCTGCGGATTGAACGATACCCGCAATATCATCCCGAGTATCAAGTGGGCCAAGGAAGGCGGAATGACGCCGCAGGCAACGCTGTGTATCACCACCTCCCCAGTTCATACCGTAGACTACTACGCTGCCATCGCCGACGAGGTGATTGCAGCCGGAGCCGAGGAAATCTGCTTGAAGGATATGGCAGGTATCGGACAGCCCGCCATGCTGGGTAAGCTGACGAAGGCCATCAAGACCAAGCACCCCGACATCATCGTGCAGTATCACGGACACTCTGGCCCGGGACTCTCGATGGCCTCTATCCTGGAGGTATGTAACAACGGTGCCGACATCATCGATACCGCCATCGAGCCGCTCTCTTGGGGTAAGGTGCATCCGGATATCATCTCCGTGCAGTCGATGCTGAAGAACGAGGGCTTCGAGGTGGCCGATCTGAATATGAATGCCTATATGCAGGCTCGTACGCTGACACAGGAGTTCATCGACGACTGGCTGGGCTACTTCATCAATCCTGCCAACAAGCACATGTCGTCGCTGCTCTTGGGTAGCGGTCTGCCTGGTGGTATGATGGGCTCGATGATGGCCGATCTCGGTCCTATCCAGAAGATGATCAATAAGGAGCGCGAGAAGAAGGGCGAGTCGACTCTCACGATGGACGATATGCTCGTGAAGCTGTTCAACGAGGTAGAGTACGTATGGCCGAAGGTGGGTTATCCCCCATTGGTGACGCCGTTCTCGCAGTACACCAAGAACATCGCCCTGATGAACCTGCTGACGATGGAGCAGGGCAAGGGTCGCTACGTGATGATGGACGACGCCATCTGGGGTATGATCCTCGGTAAGAGCGGCAAGGTGCCCGGCACCATCGCGCCTGAACTCATCGAACTGGCTGAGAAGAAGGGACTGAAGTTCACCGATGCCGATCCGCATACGCTGCTCGAGAATGCCCTCGACGGCTTCAAGAAGGAGATGGACAAGAACGGCTGGGAGTATGGTCCCGACAACGAAGAGCTCTTCGAGTTGGCCATGCACCCCGAGCAGTACCGTCCGTTCAAGAGCGGTCAGGCCAAGAAGCAGTTGCTCGCTGACATCCAGAAGGCGAAGGATGCCAAGCTGGGTGGAGGCCAGAAGATCTCTCAGGAGGAGATCGACGCCCTGAAGCATGCAAAGGCCGACGCCGTGAAGAGTCCGCTTGCCGGACAGCTCATCTGGAGTTTCGGCGGCGAGGGTGTTTTGGCACCATGCATCGAGCCGTTCATCGGCCAGAAGTACAAGGAGGGCGACACATTCTGCTACCTGCAGACGAAGTGGGGCGAGATCGTGGAGATTCCTGCAGCCCTGGGCGGTAAGCTCGTCGACATCTCTGTGAAGCCTGGGCAGAATATCCGCCAGGGCGACACGATTGCATGGATTGAACGCGAAGCATAATGGACTACCAATCAATTATCGATAAATATTATCCGTCGGAGAATGAACTCCGGCGGATATTATTAGTGCATAGCCGGCAGGTGGCTGATCGCTGTTTGCTGATAGCGAAGAAGCACCCGGAGTTGAAACTCGACGTGGAGTTCCTCGAAGAGGCTGCGATGCTGCATGATATCGGCATCTTCCGTTGTAATGCCCCGGGCATCCAATGTTTCGGCACCGAACCCTATATCCGTCATGGCATCATCGGCGGCGAAATCCTGCGGCAGGAAGGGTGGGGGCGCCATGCCCTCGTCTGTGAACGGCATACGGGAACGGGCCTCTCGAAGTGGGATATCGAACAGCAGCAGCTGCCCTTGCCCCATCAGGACTTCATGCCCGAAGTGCTGGAGGAACAGGTGATATGCTATGCCGATAAGTTTTATTCGAAGACCCATCCAGGCAGCGAACGCTCTGTCGTAGATGCCATGCGCAGTCTTGAGAAATTTGGCTGGGACGGCGTGCATCGTTTCCAGAAATGGGTTGACATGTTTGAATAAATACCTTTAATTCCGTAATAATCTGTGTTAATCTGTAACAGAACTCGGAATTTATTTGTAATTTTGCACCCGTGAAAAGAAAATCAGCTCTGATTCTGATGCTGTTTGCCATTATGCTGATGATGGCGGAGGTGCCCCTTGCGCTCTATTCCAAGAGAACAGGACACCTTAGCATGGCTGATTCTCTAGGGGCAGATACGTTGCTTATACCAGGGCAAGAGGCGGCCATCAAGCTGAAGCGCGACACTTCGACGATGGACTCCATCGAGCTGGCTATCTATAAGCACAACAAGGCCGTCGATGACTCTCTGGCTCAAGACAGTATCAACAAGAGCCGCAAGAACGGTATCGATTCACCTGTGGACTATTCGGCCAACGACTCGTTGACTTATAGTGCCGCCAACGGTCTGGCCCACCTCTATGGTGAATCAAAGGTGAAATACCAGAACATGGATCTCGCGGCGGATCATATCTACATGAGTCTCGACAGCAATCTGGTACATGCCAACTCTCGTATAGATACGATCACGAACAAACCCATCGGTTCTCCTGTATTTAATATGGGTAGTGATACTTACGAGACGGGAGAGATGGCCTTCAACTTCAAGACCAAGAAGGGTATCATCGAGGATGTCTACACCCAGCAGGACGACGGCTACCTGACCAGTGAGATTTCCAAGCGCGGTGCAGATGGAGAAATGTTCCTGCAGCATGGCCGCTATACGACCTGCGATGATCCCCATCCTGATTTCTACCTCGCCATGTCGAGGGCGAAGGTGCGTCCTGGTAAGGATGTGGTCTTCGGACCTACCTATCTGGTGGTGGCCGACGTGCCTCTGCCTTTTGCCGTGCCTTACGGATTCTTCCCTTTCACGAAGAGTTATTCAAGTGGCTTGATCATGCCGACCTATGGTGACGAGATGGAGCGCGGCTTCTATCTCCGTGACGGTGGCTATTACTTTGCCATCAGCGACAAGATGGACTTGAAACTCGTAGGTGAAATCTATACGAAGGGGTCATGGGGTATACGTGCTGAGTCGAACTATAAGAAGCGTTATCGTTATAACGGCTCTTTCCTGTTCAGCTATCAGAATACGATTTTTGGTGAGAAGAATACGCGAGATTACTCGAAAGAGTCGAGCTATAAGATACAATGGCGTCATACGCAGGATCAGAAGGCCAACCCCTTCAGCACGCTCTCGGCACAGGTGAACTTTGCATCATCGAGCTACGAGAAGAATAATCTTAACTCGATGTATAACCCTCAGACGCGATCGCAGTCTACGCGTACCTCTTCAGTTTCTTATACCACGAATTTCTCCAGTATCGGCATGTCGATCATCTCCTCATTCGAACTGAACCAGAATATGCGTGACTCGTCAATCTATGTGAAACTTCCAGGAATGAATATCAGTGTGTCGCAGTTCTATCCATTCCGGCGGAAGAAGGCTGCAGGAACGCAGCGCTGGTATGAGAAGATCAGCATGAGCTACACGGGACAGCTGAAGAACGAGATCAACACGAAGGAAGACAAGCTTTTCAAGTCGAAACTGAATAAGGACTGGCTTAACGGCATGATGCATACAATCCCCATCAAGGGCAACTTCTCGCTGTTCAGCTATCTGAACGTGACACCTTCGTTTAATTTCCGCGACCGGACTTATACGCGGAAGACCCTCCGTTCATGGAATCCCGACACGCAGAAGGAGGTGGCCGACACCGTATCAGGTTTCTATAACGTCTATGACTGGGACCTCAGCCTGCAGCTCTCAACGAAGGTCTATGGCTTCTGGGTGCCTAACCGCAAGATCTTCGGCGATAAGATTCAGGCTATCCGTCACGTGATCACCCCAACTGTGGGCTTTACTTACTCTCCGGATTTCAGCGCCAGTCGCTATGGCTATTATGAGACATACCAGAAAACCGACTCCAAAGGTAACGTGTCGCTTGTAGAGTATTCACCTTTCCAGGGTGGCGCATTCTCACCGCCTTCCACTGGTAAGCGTGGAAGCATGAACTTTGAGCTGGGCAACAATCTCGAGATGAAGATCAAGAGCGAAGACGATACGACGGGCTTCAAGAAGATATCGCTTATCGATGAGTTCAAACTCTCGACGAGCTATAATTTCGCTACCGACATTCAGCCGATGGGACCCGTCAATGCCACTTTGCGCCTGAAACTGTCGAAGAGCTATACGCTTAATCTCAGTACCAGCTTCGCCTCTTATGTCTATGAGGCTGATTCTGTGGGGGCAACACCTCGCATCAGCAACAACAAGACCTATTGGGAACAGGGAAAGATAGGCCGTATGCAGAGTCTTTCGCAGAACTTCTCCTATACCCTTAACAATGAGAAGATAGGCAACTTCATCAAGCTATTGAAGGGTGAGAAGATAGACAAGAAAGACAAGAACAAGAAACGGACTGAAGAGGACGACGAATGGGACAACAACATCGAATCGAACATCGATACAGATATGGAGAAGGCCAAGCATGCAGCGAAGCGTGGCGAAAGTTCGAAAGCCGAAACCGACGAAGACGGCTATATGACTTTCAAGATGCCGTGGAGCCTGAGTCTGGGCTATGGTATCTCCATACGTGAGGATACTGATTTGAAGAAGTTCAACTATGACACGATGCGCTATCCTTATAAGTTAAGCCAGACCCTGAACGTCAGCGGAAACGTGCGTATCAGTGACGGTTGGAACATCAATTTCTCCTCGGGTTACGACTTCGACAATAAGAAGATCTCCATGACGACAGCATCGTTGAGTCGTGACCTCCATTGCTTTAATATGTCATGCTCTGTCGTATTGGCACCTTATACCAGCTACAACTTCTCGTTCCGCTGTAATGCCTCTACGCTTACCGATGCCTTGAAGTATGACAAGCGCAGTAGTGCAACGAATGCTGTACAATGGTATTAAATCTCTAACTATAAAGACTAAGAAAGATAGATGGCTGAGCTACCCAACATGATTCAAGATCTGGCCCTCATATTGGTTGTGGCCGGTGTCGTGACGCTGATTTTCAAGAAACTGAAGCAGCCTTTGGTGTTAGGCTATATCGTTGCCGGTTTCTTGGTGAGTCCCCACATGCCTTATACCGCATCTGTGGCTGACATGGAGAGCGTTCATCTCTGGGCGGATATCGGCGTGATGTTCCTGCTGTTCTCGTTGGGTCTTGACTTCTCGTTCAAGAAGATTCTTCGCATGGGTGCCTCGCCGATTATCTCAACCTGTACGATTATCTTCAGCATGTCGATGCTTGGTGTCTGTGTAGGCCAGCTCTTTGGATGGGCCAAGATGGACTGTATCTTCCTCGGTGGTATGCTTGCCATGTCGTCGACGACGATTATCTATAAAGCCTTTGACGATCTTGGCCTTCGGCAACAGCAGTTCGCCGGTCTGGTGATGTCGGTGCTGATACTGGAGGATATCCTGGCAATCGTCATGATGGTGATGCTGAGTGCCATCGCCGGTGGCAATGATGTCGGCGGTGGGCAGATGCTTGAGTCGGTCATGCGCATTGGCTTCTTCCTGATATTGTGGCTTGTGGTGGGTATCTTTGCCATTCCACTCTTCCTGCGCTCTGTGCGCCAACTCATCAATAGTGAGGTGCTGCTTGTGGTGTCTCTGGGACTCTGTTGCGCTATGGCAGTCTTCTCTACGAAAGTCGGATTCAGCTCTGCTTTCGGCGCTTTCATTATGGGTAGTATCTTGGCAGAGACCGTTGAGGCTGAGCGTATTGAGAAACTCGTAGAGCCTGTAAAGAACCTCTTCGGCGCCATCTTCTTCGTGTCTGTCGGTATGCTTGTCGATCTCAATATCCTGGTTGAATATGCCTTGCCGATTTTCACCCTTGTGCTGACAATACTCGTTGGTCAGGCTGTCTTCGGGACGTTCTCCTTTATGCTGGGAGGCGAATCGCTGAAGTCGGCTATGCGTTGCGGTTTCTCAATGGCTCAAATCGGTGAATTCTCGTTTATTATTGCCTCGCTGGGCTTGTCGCTCGGGGTCATTAGTGATTTCCTCTATCCGGTGGTGGTAGCCGTATCCGTTATAACCACATTTCTCACACCTTACATGATACGGCTTGCCACGCCGGCTTATAATAATCTGGAGCGTCGGCTGCCAACAAAAATGACAAAGTTGCTGAACCAGGTGAACATCGGCAGTCAGCATACGCAGGAAAAAAGCAAGTGGAAGAAACTGCTGACGCAGATGTCTATCAACACCATCATCTATTCGATTCTCACTTCAGCCGTTATTGCCGTCATGTTCACTTTCGTGCTGCCTTTTATGCGTAAGATGCTGCCAGGATGGCATCTCCATTGGTATGCTAACGCCATAACAGGTTTTCTCACCGTTGTGCTCATTGCTCCTTTCCTTCGTGCGATGGTGATGAAGAAGAATCGCAGCGAGGAATTCAAGGCATTATGGGCTGAGAGCAACCGGAATCGTTTCCCGTTGTTGTTTACGATTCTCGTGCGTATGGTTATTGCTATCACCTTTATTTTCTATATCTGTAATTACCTTAGCCGCTTTACGAATGCATTGATGATAACCATCGGCGTTATTGTTGTGCTGATGATTGTCTTCTCTCGTTGGGTGAAGCATCGCAGCATCACTTTGGAACGCTTGTTTATCCAAAACCTGCGTTCACGGGATATTGAGGCTCAGGTGCATGGAAAGAAACGCCCGCTGTATGAAGGCCGTCTGCTAGACCGTGATATCCATATTGCTGACTTCGAGGTGCCTTCTGACTCGGAGTGGATGGGGCAGACGCTGAAACAACTGAACTTCGGGCAGAAGTATGGTGTGCACATCAGCAGCATCCTTAGAGGCGGTCATCGCATCAATATTCCTGATGGCGACTATGTGATTTTCCCGGGTGATATCCTTCAGGCAATCGGTAGTGATGCGCAGTTCACGGCTTTCCGTGATGCCCTCGAAAAGGAGCGCCTTGGAGCAGATACAGAGATAGAAAAGCGTGAGATGCTTCTGCGGCAGCTCATCATTGGCAACGACAGTCCGTTTATCGGTAAGTCACTCATCGAGAGCGGTATACGTGATCAGTATAGTTGCATGGTCATTGGTCTTGAAGAAGGAAAGGAAAGCCTTTCCGTCTACAAGCCTGCCCGTAAGTTCCAGGAAGGTGACATTATCTGGGTTGTCGGTGAGCGTGAGGCCCTTGACAGCCTGCTCCATGCCGCTGCGACTAATCGTTGAAGCCTGCTGTCAGCTCGCAGATACGGATAATCACCTGCATTGCCTTTTCCATCGACTGGATGCTTACAAACTCGTAAGGTCCGTGGAAGTTTACACCACCAGCGAAGATATTGGGGCAGGGGAGACCGCGGAAAGAGAGCTGGGCCCCGTCAGTACCGCCACGGATGGGCTTTACTTTCGGCGCTACGCCACAATCCTGCATCGCATGCAGCACCACATCGATTACATGCATCTGCGGATCAATCTTCTCCTTCATATTGTAGTACTGATCCTTCAGCTCGACGGTTACCGTTCCTTCGCCGAAGGCTTCGTTCATCTGTTCTGCACAGCGCAGTACGAATCGCTTACGATCCTCGAATTTGTCACGATCGTGGTCACGGATGATGTAGCTTAGTTTGGCACGCTCTACGTTACTCTCAATACCCAGCAGATGGTAGAAACCTTGGTAACCTTCTGTTGTCTCAGGCCTTTCGGTTTCGGGTAACATCTCTGCAAACTTGGCTGCCAGGGCGTTGGCGTTGACCATTTTGCCCTTGGCATAGCCTGGATGTACACTGACGCCTTTGATATGAACCTTTGCGCTGGCAGCGTTGAAATTCTCGAATTCCAGTTCCCCCACGTCACCGCCGTCCATCGTGTATGCCCAGTCACATCCGAATTTCTCGACATCGAAATAATGGGCACCCATGCCGATTTCCTCATCGGGGTTGAAAGCGATGCGGATATCGCCATGTTTCACCTCCTTGTGATCCCTCAGCCAGCACATCGCCTGTACAATCTCGGCAATACCAGCCTTGTCGTCTGCACCTAACAACGTGTGTCCATCGGTCACAATCAAGTCCTCGCCTATATGCTGCAGCAACTCAGGGAACTTCTTCGGCGAACTCACGATACCTTCAGAAAGTTGTATGTCTGAGCCGTCGTACTTGCTGACAATCTGTGGCTTGATATCTGCACCGGAACAATCGGGACTCGTGTCGTAATGAGAGATGAAGCCGATGGTTGGTGTCTTTCCCTTGAAGTTTGCCTTCAGGGTGGCATAGATATAACCCTTATCGTCCATCTCAACATCGCTGAGACCTTCGTTCTCCAACTCCTTCTTCAGATAGTCGGCAAACACCAGTTGTTTCGAAGTGCTTGGCACGCAGTCGCTGTCTTCAGCCGACTGCGTGTCAAACTTGGTATAGTTCAGAAATCGTTCAGTAATGTCCATATAATCTTATGCCTGCATGTCGTAAACCACTTGCATAAGCTGCTTGCCCAGGTCATCTGCGAGTTCCATGGTCGATGCCTCGCTATAGACGCGGATGATAGGTTCGGTATTTGATTTACGGAGGTGTACCCAACGGTCGGGGAAGTCAATCTTCACACCGTCGATATCATTGACTGTTGCGGAAATGTCCTTTGCGAACATCTCTTTCACTTTCACAAGGATTGCATCGACATCGGTCTCTGGGGTGAGGTCAATGCGGTTCTTTGCTATCTGATAATCAGGGAAGGTGCGGCGCAACTCACTGGCTGTACAGCCTTTCTGTGCAAGACTTGACAGGAAGAGGGCAATACCAACGAGGGCATCGCGGCCATAGTGGCTCTCGGGATAGATGACTCCGCCGTTGCCTTCGCCGCCGATGACAGCACCAACTTCCTTCATCTTTGTGGTGACGTTTACCTCTCCGACAGCAGCAGCCGTGTATTGACCGCCATGTTGTTTTGTCACGTCGCGCAGGGCTCGAGTACTGCTCAGGTTAGAAACAGTATTGCCAGGTGTATGACTCAGTACGTAGTCGGCCACGCTGACAAGGGTGTACTCCTCACCGAACATGGTGCCGTCCTCACAGATAAAAGCCAGACGATCGACATCAGGATCGACAACGATACCGAGATCGAAACCGCCTTGCTTCATTTTATCCATGATGCCGTGGAGGTTCTTCTCCAGAGGCTCGGGATTGTGGGCGAAATCACCCGTACATTCACCATTGAGAATCTCGAACTCAACACCCAGACTCCTGAAAAGGTCAGGTAAGATAATGCCACCTACAGAGTTGATGGTGTCAGCACAAACGCGGAACTTACGCTTCTTAATTGCTTCAATATCAACGAGCTTCAAGTTAAGCACAGCGTCAATATGGCGTTTGTTGTAAGTGTCATCAATCGTACAAGAACCTAACTTGTCGACTTCTGCATAGTTGAAGTCCTCCTTTTCTGCCAACCTGAGTACTTCGGCACCATCGGCAGCAGTAAGGAACTCTCCCTCGCGGTTGAGGAGCTTCAAGGCATTCCATTGACGGGGGTTATGTGAAGCGGTGATGATGATACCACCATCAGCTCCCGACATGCGCACAGCCAACTCTGTGGTTGGTGTGGTAGCATAACCGATATCTATCACATCGTAGCCCATACCCATGAGGGTTCCGACTACAACATTACGAACCATCTGTCCAGAAATACGCCCATCACGGCCAACAACAATCTTTTTACCTCCTATGAATTGCGCATAGGCAGTTGTAAACTTAACGATATCCAAGGGATTCAGCGTGTCGCCTGTCGGGCCGCCAATGGTTCCGCGGATACCGGAAATAGATTTAATCAGTGTCATCTTATTAATTATTATATCTCTTTTTCGTATGTAATCTCATAATGATATGGTGTCACGTTGCTGGATGCTACAGCGTGACCTTGTGCATGGGGAACGATAATGCGAACCTTGGCAACCTCGTCGTTAAGACTCTGCGGACGACCTACATGGATATATGTAAGAGGAACAAGCCAGCCAGGAGGAACAACTGCTGAATAAGTGCTCTTCATAACCCCACTAACGAAAGCAGCGGTATAGTTGCTTCCGGTACGTGACACATACATGATGTCTGGAATACTGGGCGAGCGGTCGTTACGGACCTGCATGGTGTCCTGAAGGATGTTGTACTCGGAAAAGCGGCAGATGAGGTTGGTGGTTTCGCCATCCTTCACAATATCACCGCAGCCTTCACGCACAATCTGCAGATAGACACCATTCTTGTTGAGTTTGACATATTCGTTGCGATCCACATTTGTCTTCATGCCCTGACTCTTGAACTGATCTTCAGAGATGATGGTGATGGAACGGTCGGATATGAATTTCTCAATAGCATTGCGCTCCTTTTCCTTCTTGTCGCCATAGGTCTCGTAGTTATTGCAACTGGCAAGAACCGCAGCAACAGCTATGAATATAAATAGGAATCTCTTCATCGCTTTTTTCTTTTGATGGTGCAAAAGTACAAAAAAGAAGTGATAAGTGGCTGATGAGGGTTGAAAAACTTATCGTGCCTTGTCTTTTTTTAACTTAATCACTTCCTTAGCAGGGTGTCGTAGGCCTTAATTGCCTGATTCACGATAGCGATGGCTTCTTCCATCGTGCCGTTGATACGACCGCCAGAGGCATTGAGGTGCCCGCCTCCATTGAAGAACTCCTCGGCCATCTTGTTGCAGGGGAAATCGTCGACAGAACGCAGACTGACCCAGACAATGTTTGGTTTGTCGGTATCCTCCCGTAAGGAGATGGAGAGTTTCAGTCCCTTGATCTGCTGTGGAATGTTTACCAGTCCTTCAGCGTCGCCCTTTATGAAGTGGAAGCGTTTCTGCTCCTGGCGTGTCAGCGAATAGTAAGCTGCATGGGATTCCGGTAGGTAAACCAGTTTCTCATACATCACGAAACCCATCAGACGAATGCGGCTCTCGGAATAGTTGTGGTAGACGTTACGGTAAATCTTGTCCTTGTCGATATGCTTGGTGAGAAGTTCACCAATGATAAAGTATATCTCACTACGGGTGCTGTTATAGAGGAATCCGCCCGTATCTGTCATCATGCCGCAATAGATGGGGATAGCAAACTGTTTTGAAAGTCTGTTAAAGCCATCCAGTTGCCAGACGATACGAAATACCAGTTCACAGGTGCTGCTGAGATCGGGGTGGGAGATTGTGAGGACAGCAGGTACATCGGGATCCAGATGATGGTCGATAAGTACCTTGGGGGCTGTCGAACTGACAAGTGCCTTTTCCATCTCATCGACGCGCGAAGTCGTGTTGTAGTCGAGACAAAATACGAGGTCGGCAATCTTGAAGAGCATGTCACACTTCTCGGGATGCTTGTCATAACGTACGATTTTCTCCGTGTTGGGTATCCACGACAGGAAGTCTGGATACTGGTCAGGGACGATGATTGTAGGCTCCTTGCCTATTGAACGCAGGTACTCTGCCCATCCCAGAGTAGAACCGATAGCATCGCCATCAGGACTCTTATGACAGGTAATGATGATGTTCTTGGCATCAGAAATCAGGTGGCTTAGTTGGGCCACCTGATCACTTGTCAGTATGTCTATATTCATTTAAAACAGTTTGTTGGGATAAACGCCATCGTTGACGAGTTGCTGGATACGGGCAACGGTAGACTCGCGGTCTGCGGCATAAGTGACACCAAACCACTTGCTGGTGGTATCGAGTACTTCGACTGTGGCAGTGCCGTTGTTGATGAGTTTATTGACCATCAACGGGATAAAGAACTCTGCCTTCAGGTTCTCTATGTTCTTCGGGTCGCTAAGGAACTCCTTGAACTCAGCCTCTGAATAGTCGAAATAGTCGGGTGTGAAGCCCCACATATTCATTGATACGGGCGTATTGTCGTCGACAACAACCCACTGGCCGTTCTCGTCCTTATAGCGGATAGGCTCACTGGCAGCACCGGCATTGGAGCCGTCTTCAGCGCAGCGTACAATCTCTGTACGCTCAACGACTGTTGTCAGATGTCCCTTGTCATTCTTTGAACAGATGCCGCGGGCTACAGTTCCGTTCTCTGAAAGGGTATTGCCAACACGGAAACCTACCATTGCATACTGGTTCTTGGCACCCTCGGGGAGATTTGCCAGAAATTTGCCGATAACCATAAAGGCGTCACGATTGTAGAAATCGTCACAGTTGATGACGCAGAACGGCTCTTTGATGACGTCCTTACCCATCAGGACAGCATGGTTTGTGCCCCAGGGCTTCTGGCGACCTTCGGGAACATTGAAACCTGCAGGCAGGGCATCGAGTGCCTGGAAACAGAGTTCACATTTTACCTTACCCTCGTATTTGGCCAGGATCTGTGTGCGGAACTGCTCCTCAAAGTCTTTGCGGATTACCCACACAATCTTGCCGAATCCAGCCTGGATGGCATCGTATATACTATAGTCCATAATGGTCTCACCGTTTGGTCCCAGACCATCGAGCTGTTTCAGACCGCCGTAGCGGCTTCCCATACCTGCTGCAAGCAGAAAAAGCGTTGGTTTCATAATGCAATATTATATTAGTATTGAATATTTGACTGCAAAGGTAATAAAAAGAATCCGATAAAGTGAAGTATTAACGCGCCTTAACATTAGAAATTTAGAATGGATAACCGATGGCAAAGTTCAGCGTGTGGAGATCTTTGAAGCGTTCGACATTGAAGAAATAGCCTGAGACACCATTGTCGCAGGGGAGGTGGAGGGCGATACCCCAGTCAAGTCGAATCACGAGGAATCCGAGGTCGTAACGCAGTCCGAAGCCTGTGCCAAGGGCGATGTCCTGGAAAAAGCGCGAGCCTCTGAATGTCATGCCGTCTGTCCATTCTTTCATGCTGTAATAGGCTTCTTCACCAGAATGTTCGATACCTTCATCGTCAATGAAGGTGCCGGCAGCTTCCCATTCTTCTTTTGTACCAATATCATATTTACGCAGTCGCCATACGTTGCCGGCATCGAGGAAGACTGCTCCCTTCAGGTTGCCGAAAATCGGTGTGCGATACTCTAAATTGGCCACAAATTTCAAATCACCGTTACGCATCAGATAGAACAGTTGTTTCGACTGTTGGTCTTTAAAGCCGAGATCTGTGAAGCTACCAGGGCCGATGTCACGTACCAAGAAGGCACGGATGCTGTTGGCGCCACCTACATAGAACTGCTCTGAGAATGGTGTCTCAACGCTGTTGCCATAGCACCATACGACTCCGGCATTCACGTGTCCGACGAGACTCGACTCCATACCGATGCTCCATGTCTTGGTGAAATCGGTCTCCAGGCGTAAGAACTGGGAATATGGGTTCTTGAACATCATCTTGCCTTTCTGGTTGAAGGACTTGCCTCGTGCCAAGTCGATGAGTGAGGCAATATTGCCTGATTCTTCGATGGTGGTTTCCCAGCGGATGGGGTTGCGTAGTGTGACAGGACTCGTGTAGGTATAAGTGTAGCGCATCTTGGGAATGAAATAGTCGCCCAATGTACGTTCCAAATGAGGATATTTAGCTTCCAAAGAATCGTATTTGTCTGTCCGGGTGTTCTTGTATTGGTATTTTAGCGTGAGGGGAGAGTATTCGTGCTGGCTTGTGGCCGACGATTGCCAGCGGTAAGTCCACTCACCTGTGACAACGTGCATCTTGTAGTATTCAGGGCGGCGTATAATGTCGGTAGACACTTTTGCATAGGTGGTGGGTGTCGAGAAGAAACGACGGCGACGGATGCGGCGCCCGTTCTTATCCCTGCGAATACGGTCGCTATTGTAGAATGGTGCAATGATGCGTGGGAACTCGATGCTGACATCGGCACCATATTGATAAGTGGCACGGTCTGTGCTATGGCCTCGCTGCCATTCATAAGAGCCGTGCAGGTTGATGTCGAGTTTCTCTCCTCCATGGAAGAGGTTGCGGCGCGTGAAACCGATTTTCGCCTCAGGGCCATAGCGCCCGTTGGTGCGACCGATGGCATTGCATTCGATATAGAAATCGTAGGGCTTGTCGAGTACGCAGTTCAAGCGCAGGTCGAGGGTGTCGGTGTCAGGACGGGGGGTGAACTGGAAATCTGTCGACGAGAATACGCCTGTAGCATTAATCTTATTGGCTGACTCCAGATAGTTGTCATAGCTGAACATCTGGCGGGGCCTGAGCTTCAAGTCCTTGAGGATGATACGTGGACGGATGGGCGGCTTCTTGCCATTGAAATAGATCGTCAGATGCCGTCTGCGGACGCTGTCTGTGAGCTGTTCGCGCGCTGATTTGCGGAACTGCACATTGATGTTACCGATATACCATTTCTTGAGCGCTTCACTGGGCAGGTCGTTTGCAAGCTGAAAGCGTAATTGCGCCTTGTCAGCCACCATGAAAGTATCCGCCAGATAAGAGGCATAGTTACTGTTGTAATAGTAATAGCCGTTATTACGGAAAAGACTGCTGATGCGGCTGCGTTCACCGTCGAGTGAGGCCAAGCTGAAGGCATTGCCACTCCGTATCAGCGATTCTTCCTTGGTAGAGTCGATGAGTGCTTGTAAAGGTCTGGGGAAGTTGGTGTATGCCACACTGTCGAGTGTATACAGGGAATCGAGGTGCACGGTATAGCCGATCTTACACTTCTTGGGATTCTTCTGCGGCACCAATTCGTATTGGACATCACCCCTGAAGTAGCCATTGTTCTGGAGGACGGAACGGGCAATGGAGGCACGCAGCGCAGGATTCACCTTGCTCATGAGTACAGGCGACTTACCGAACGATTTTGTCATCCATTTAGCAAAGGCTGACTCCTTGCCTGCATACTTGTTGTACACCCAAAGGTGCCACGACCAGGGTACGGTGTAATAGCTGCTTCCGAAGAGCGAACCGTTGGGCTCTGTAGCAAGGGCGGCCTCTACTTCTTCCTTGGTGGTGGTGAGATGGTCGTCATAGGCTTTGTTTTCGTAGTTCTTGTCATCCGTATAGACAATCTTCGTCAGACCCGTGAACAACTGGTCGTCCTCGGGTATACCCTTCGTCATCGAACACGAAGCGAGAAGCGCTGTGGCCAACAGATATAGAATGCTATTTCGTTTCATGAGTGGTCGTGATTGAGTCAGTTCTTAAACTATCGCGCTGCAGGGTAGGCTGACGCATGCCTGGCATTGTCTGCCGCTGGCGCATCATCGGCTGAGGCTCTTTCTTCCAGAATTGCAGGATATCCCAGAAATTACTGAGTTTGCGGCGCCACACGAAACCTGCACCATACATGCTGGTATAGCCTTCGAGCCAGTCGTAGACGTTCTGTTGGAAGAACACCTTGACGTTCTGTGTGGCATTCTGGTTCAGACGGTATTCCATCGTGACATTGTCGAAGAACGAGTTGCTCTGCCCGCCAACATAGTTGTTGCTTCCAGAGGATACCTTGCCGCCAATCTCCACCTTCAGACGGTTGTTCATGAAACGCTTGGCGAACTTGAACGAGTAGTCGGTATGCATGGCGCCACTGGCATCGGTGGTGTTGTCAATACCTACGCTGAGGTCGAGTGATTTAAGCGCCGAACCGGCAATGCTGTTGATCTCACTCTGCAGGAATGAACTGAGAGCGGAGTTCATGGAGAAACTGCCTGTATTGCCGTCAGCCAGATACATGCCCGTCGTAAGCATCGTGACAGCGATTTTACCGCGCTCTTCGGTAGACATGGTTGCCAGTTCACCGCTCACATTATTATCTTCAGGTGCTTCGATGATAAATTCCAGCCCCATGTCGTTGAGGGTCTTGGTGATGACGACACCACAATTGAAGACCACGCTACGCCCCACACCGCTTTCGTCAGTCACGGTGGCCTTGGTTCGCTCGGTAGCTGTGATATTCAGTTTGGGATTCATCGGATCACCCGTGAACTCTACATAACTGCCTTCCTTGATGTTGAAAGTCTTCAACGGGATAATGGGCAGCGAGTATTTCATCTCTCCGTCGGTGAGTGTGTAGCGACCTGTGAGGTGAATGCCGTCAGGGTCATATTTCAGACGTAAGTCGCCTCCACCCATGAGATCTACATAGTTGGTCTGCTCGGCATTGAGATCACAGACGATATGGGCACCCTGCGACACGCTGATGGTAAGATCTGCTTTGATACCACTGGGCATAGGCCGCGAGATGACGGTCTGGGTGGAATCGGTAAAGTCGGTGAATTTCACGAGATCGTTCAGACGGTTGTCTGCCGATAAGGGTGAGTCGAGCAGCATGTAAGTCATGTCTGTGGTGCCGAGCACATCGAGCCGACCTCGCATGTTCATCTCTTCCAACGGTCCTTGCAGTCTGGCGAAGAGATTGACGAAAGCCTTGCCATAGGCAATGCTCTTGGCCTCTTGCTTGGCGTTGATGAGCAACAGGTTACGGGCTCTCATCCGCATGTCGATCGCGATACGGTCCATATTGCTGAAGTCGATGTCGCCCATCAGGTTCAGTGGCTCGTCGTTATAGGCATAGAGTCCGAAGTTCTCCAACAACAGGTGACTTCCTACGATACGCACAGGGTCGTTATCAAAACGCATCCGTACACCGTATGGAATACTCACGAGATAGGCAGAATCGACATAGATTTCGCCGTTGATATCGGGATGGGTTGTCGTTCCCTTGATCGTCAGCTCGCCTTCGCCATAGCCCTCCAGACCGACAATCTGGTCGGGTACCATACCGTTGGCGATGGAGAGCGGCATACGTGTCATGGTGAATGTGGCGTCGATGACGCTTTCTCCTGTTCCTGACTGTTTTTTGTTCTGATAGATGCCGCTGAGCAGTCCGAATTCCTCCTCGTCGAGCATCAGACGGGCCTCAACGGCGTGGGTATCGTCTTCTTTCTGCAGATAGACCAGCTCGGTACTGATATTACCGATAGGTGAGCCTTCATACGCCATATTCTCAACGGCCATATCGGTGGCAATGGAGTAGCGCTCGTTCTGATCCTGCAGGATATGGTAGTCGCCGTTAAGCCGCCCGGTGATCTTCGGCAGATAGGGAATCACGGAGGTGACCTCACCCAAGTCGATGCGGTGCAGACTCAATGTCAGATCCTGCAGCATCGTAGAATCCTGATTCTCCGTATAGAGCTTCAAACCAGTCCTGTCGTCGGAGACAAGGTCTACCTTAGCCTGTATCTTCTTGTCTTTGGCGATGAAGATGAAGTTGTCCTTGTTCAAGTTGAACTCTTTGTAGCCGATGGTCGGGCGCTCGGGCATCAGCCTCAGGCGCAACCCTTTGTCTTCCATCTCGGCGGTGGCTCCCAGACGTACACCCATCTTGCCTTTGGCATCGAAGTAGCGCAGTCCGACCAAGGCTCCGTGCTCGTGGAAGTGGCCGTCGAGGAGGGCGTTGAACACGAACTGGGGATTCTTCTTGTTGTTGCAGATCTGTCCCTGATAGGATAGTCTGTCGCCTTTCTGCGTGAGGTTCAGACGGACGGTGTCTATGCGTGTGCTGTCGTAGTTCAGGGAGTAGAGGTGGCTGGTGCCGTTGATGCCTGTCTCTGGTGAGGTGGTCAGGTCTAATGCCATCTCCTTGAAGTCGATGTCGAGCGCTCTGAGGAAATTGGCCACAGGGTTATCGCGCTTGCTTTCCAGATGGAGCTTCATCTCGGGAAGCAGGGCCTTGATGGCGGGTTGGTTGATGATCTTGTTTTCAAACTGGGTCATCACGGAGTCTGTGAGGGTGGTCATCTGACTGAGCACCTTCTCATAGCCTCCTCTGGCATCGAACTTCAGGATGAAGTCACCGCTCTGGGCTCTGACGACGGTGGTGTCGGTAAACAGCTTAAGCAGGATTCCTACGTCGCCTGGGTTGTAGGTCTTCTTGTCGTTCTTGATATACACCTCATTGAGACGCCCGCTGACATAGTGGGTGTTTTTCATGTCTGAACTGATCTTCAGACTGCCATGGGTGCCGATTGTCAGATGTCTGTCCAATAGGCGCATCTGGTAGAGGTCGGCTTTCGTCAGGTCTGCGCTGACGGTACCTTCAATCTCCTTGGTGCTGAGCATCATGTCAACAGCCATATTGCCGTCGAAGATCTCATTGTGGCCTGTGATGCCGGCTTGGGCTCGTCCGTTCTCGAGGGTTGCCTGTGCGGTCAGGTTGTCGAGGTTCATGTAGCCGTACTTCAATAGTCTGATGTTGGCATCGGCTGTCAGACGGCTCTGGCTGGAGAACAGATCCGTACCGTAACCCTTGGCCTTGATGTCGGCAGAGAGGGTGTAGATGGAGTCCTTAGGCAGGAAGTGGTGCAGGTTCAGTTGGTTGATGCTGATGTCGGCATCGTAGGTCAGCCTTTCAGGCACCATCTCTCCCTTGGCATTCAGGGGGATGAGGGTACTGCCTTTCATCTTCACGTTGCCGTTGCCTTCGTGCAGGGTCATATCGAGATTATAGCGTGTGCCGTCGGCTTTCAGTCTGCCGTCGATGCCCATGCCGTTGGGGATGCGGTATGTGTTGCTCATCTTGGGGTCGATCAGGGCCAGGATGAAGTTCAACTCCTGAGTCTTGCCCTCCACCTTGATGTCGGCTTTCATCTTGTTGAGGTCTGTCACGTTGTCAACCGTTCCGTTCAGCGAGGCGTGAACGGCTGTGGCGAGATCGAGGTTGAGACCTGTCAGTTCCATGTGCTGCATGTTGCCGTTGACGGAGCCTCGGATGTTAAGCGTATGGTTGGGGAAGTGCTCCATGAACTTCTGGGGCAGTTTGCCTGCAAATTTCTCGATATCCTGCTTGCCTAACTGAGCGAAGAGGCGTACTTTCATCTGCCCCGGGTTCTGGTCGTCGAAGGCGTTGAAATCGATATCTGCCTCTGCCATGATGTTCGAATCGGTGGTCTTGAGGGTCGTCAGCGGCAGTCTGATATGGTTGAAAGTGGAGTCAAGTGTCAGTCCCCCCGTGAACTCATTGACCACAATGCCGCTCTTTTCCTTGAAGTATGTCTTGCGCACGAAGAGCGAGATGCCGTCATCGGTAAACCTGAGGGAATCGATGCCGAGCCTGAGGTCTCCTAAGGCGATGTGGTTGAGGTCGAGTCCTTCTGTCTCGGGCTCGAATCTGTTGTCGAAGGCGAAAAGGCCGTCGTTCCAGTCGAGGCTTCCTACCTTATAGATGTTACGGCCGACGTCGATCTGGGCTTTACGGGCCACGAGTTTGTCGAAGTTGAAACCCAGGTTCAGCGTGTCGCCTGGCAGATGCAGGGTAAGTTCGCTCTTGTGGAGGCTGAGACTGTCGGCATTGAAGATCCATTTGAAGGTCGATGCCGTCGTATCTACGGCAGCCGTATCGCTCAGGGCGATGTCGAGCCTGGCGTCAGTCAGTCGGGCACCATTTACCTCTGCCGTTTCCTTGTCGAGGTCGATGCCTTTCGAGGCAAGCCACAGCTCGTCGAGTTCGCCTTTGATGCGCAGGTCGCTGATAAAGCCGTTGGTATTGATCTTTGCCTGATGGAGCGACAGCTCGTCGATGACCACCCGTTTCTTCAGCAGTGGAAGTAGTCTGACGTCGGCAACGAGTTTCTTCACATCGGCAATCGTGTCCTTGAGGTGGGGGATAGAGTCGTTCTGCTTGATGGCCTTGAAGCCGTCGATACCCAAATCGAGCGGAAACTCGAGGCTTACATGCTCCACCGTGATCTCCATGCCTGTCTTTTCCGAGGCGATGGCTACTACCTTCTGTACCGCCCAGTTCTGGATGGGTGGGAAATAGAGGAGTGCGGCGAGTATGACAAACAGCAGAATGGGTGTGAGAACCGCAATCCCAATCCACTTCAAATGTTTCTTCATTCGTAATCCATAATGTACATGTCAGCCAGAAAGTGGTCGTCGTCTTCATAGTCGAGCCAACCCGTCATCATACTATTTGTCATCGGGTCGCTGAAGGCAGCACGCTGTACTTGGCTGATGATCGTCTCATCCTTCTGGGGCAGGATGAAGAAGGAGGTCTCTCCGTAATAATGGTTCCTGATGGCTATCTCTCCCGTCACGATATTCGGCAGGGTATAGACGAACAGCGACGGACTGGGGAAATAGTTCTCTGGGTCCTTGATGGATTCCAGATAGTTTGTGTCGGCATGAATCGACGAAGAGTGGTTGAACAGAATGACGGCCCGTTGCTCGTTCTCCGCGAATCGTTCCTTGCCCTCGGCTGTAATCAGCAGTTCCGAGGCGATGAATCCCAGTCGGCTCAGCATATCCATCTTGTAGAACTTGGGATAGTCGCCGATGGTCTGCTTGTAGATATGGGTCAGCATGTCTTTGCCCGAATCCTCACAGGCGACAGACTTGCCGTCGAGGGTTACGCTTGTTGGGGTAATCACGATGTGATGGCGCTTTTGGGGCTCTCCTTTGCGTGAGGGCGTGGCTTCTGCCTGTGGCGTCTTGGTGGCGAGCAGGGCTGCATTACAACCGCCAAAGCCCGAGATCAGCTTGATAAACGTGTGCTTGTCGGTCTCTGCGTTCGTGGCCGATACTTCTATCTTGCCGGAGACGCCTAGTTCCTCAAAGCCTCTGGTGCCGATCAGCGTGTGGTCGTCGAGGGCATGCATCGTCAGTACCGTTTCCAGCACACCTGCTGCTCCCAGCGTATGACCGTAATAGCCTTTCAGACTGTTGACGAGCATACCGGCGAGACCTGCCCGCTGGATGGCTACCGACTCCATCTGATCCATAAACATCGTGGCTGTACCGTGAGCATTCACCAAAGCCAGCGAATCCACCGAGGTGGCCTGAATGGCTGGTAACAGACAGCGGTAGGCACCTTCGCCTTTGTTCGACGGGGTGCTGATATGATGGGCATCGTTTCTCACGGTGCCACAGCCGATGGCCCATGGCGTATCTTCCAGGGCGGGTGTTGCAGAGAGAACGATGGTGGCAGCCGCTTCGCCCAGGTTCATGCCCAGGCGCTCGATGTCGTAAGGTCGACAAGCATGCTCGGCCATCGACTTGAACGACTGAAAGCCTGAGATGATGAATTTGTCGAGTACGTCAGCTCCACACACGATGGCATAGTCGTAGGTCTTGCTCTCCAGTAACCGCTGGGCGAGGATGATGCCCGATAGTCCGGAGATACAGGCATTGCACACGACAATCGGACTGGTGGTTACACCCACCGCCTTCGCAATCCTGGCTGCACTCTCGCCTGGATGAAGCACGTCCGACTGAGCTTCTGCGCTTCCCAGCAACTCTACGTTGGCCTTTGTGGTGCTCAGGATGAAGACCACATTCTTGGCAGCTATGTCGAAAGCCGTTTCTGCCAATGCCTGACGGACGGAGCAGACAACCATCGACTCGAAGCGCGTCAGACCTGCTACGGCCATCTCTTGATTCTGTGTCTCTGAAAAGACGGAAGCCGTGAACGGCTCGGGGATATCCCATTTGGTGGTGTGATACGACAGGGCGGTCTCACCCTGCTTCACAGCCTGATAGTTCTGTTCGGTAGTCTTCCCCAAAGGGGAGACGATATTGTCAGCTATCTTATATACCATATTCTGTTTTTTCCTTATCGCTTGCAAAAGTACACAAAATCGCACGAAAGGCAAAGGAAATCGGGAGAAAATTGTGGCGTCTAGTGATTTTTCAGATGCTTTTCCACCAGATAGGGCACGCATTGACGTATTTCCACAGGCATCGTGGTTACGGCCATGCTGTCGGCGGTGATGTCGAGGCGCACCATGCAGGCCTCGCTATTTAAGGGCTTGTGCTGGTCGAAGATGAAGTTGCCCACGCTGTAATAGATCATGTGACCTTGATAGTCCTCGATGGTCTGCAGGGTGTGGGTATGATGGCAAACGAGCACGTTGGCACCTGCCTGAATCAGCAAGTGGGCATCCAGGCGTTGCCTGGGGACGGGCACCAGCTTATGTTCTGCACCCCAATGCAGCGACACGATGATGACGGCTGTTGAGTCTTGCTGGCGTAGGCGATATACCCGCTGCAGCAGCGAGTCCATAGGTTCCTGACTCACGCAGGGCTTGTCCGTCAGATAGGCATAGTTCTCGAGTGCCAGACGGAGGGAAGGGACGAGCCACACCTTGCGCGGCTGTTCTGCCAGTAATACGGGCTCTGAGGCCTCTGCCATGTTGGCACCGGCCCCGATGGGCACCATACCTGCCGCGAGGATGTTCTCCTTGGTGTCAATCAGTCCTCTGCGCCCTTGGTCGATCGAATGGTTGTTGGCCAGGTTCAGATGGGTAACCCCGTGGCGCTGAAGGGCTTCCAGCCACGAGGGCTCTGCCCTGAAGATGAACTTCTTGAAGACGGGTGCCTCGATTGCCGTAGCAGGACATTCGAGATTGCCCACGACCACCTGGGCTGCATGAAACACGGAGTCGACTCCATCCGAAAACAGATGGTCGACTCCGTGATGTTCGATTGCCTTGCGCACCCCGCGGTCGAGCAGAATGTCGCCTGTCAGCACGACGGTGAGGGCGCTGTCGTTGTCGGGCCTGTCGGCAGCGGATACCGGCAGGCTCAGCAACACACTAGCAACCAGAGCTATAGAAATATTCCTCATTTGCCTCAGGCAATTTCTTCAGCGGCACGAGAATGGGCTTCATCCACTCGGGCACACCCTTGCGGGCATTCTTCTCCAACTGCTGCTGCCATTCCTCATCCGTCAGGCGCTGCTCGTCGATGGGCTGGATGAACTCTCGGTAGCTCAGCACGGCACCACGCGTCAGATACAGGCAGCCGTCGATCTCAACGACCACATAGATCTCATCGGCGTCGCCCACAGCCTCGAAGAGTATAGACTTCTCGGGGTTGTTGTCAGAGTTGGCGGTGTAGACATCAGCTACGAGGGCCACCTTCTTATCGGCTCCCTGCACATCGCTCCAGCCCATCAGGTACTGTTCCTGGCCGCGCACCAAGTCGAGCGAGATGTTTTCAAACGTGGCGCCGATCACCTTTATCTGGTCGTATTCCTCATCGGTTATCTGCTGGCCTGCCAGTTCCTTATCGCTGATAATCAGCAGGAACTGAGCCTCCTCGCGCATGCGCTCTGTCACTTCTTTTATCTTCTCGGTGAGCATATTCTCCTGCTTCAGGATCGATGCCGTATTGTCGAGCAGCTCGATGGCTTTCTTCCAGAAGCCCGAATTAGGCTCCACATAGCCTTTCACTACGGGTTCGGGCACTTCGTCGCCACCACCGCATTCGGCTCCGGCAGGCTGCTTGGCGTAGAGGATGGCGTCGTGCTTCAGTTCTGCCCAAGAGGCGAGCGCAGCGTTCAGGTCTTTCTTGTCCCACTCGGGGGTTACCATGAAGTAAGGCATCTTCTCCTTGCCTTCCTTGTCTGTCAGCACCTTCAGCGTGTTCATCCATTGGGTGCAGGTCGTCTCGTTCCAGTCAATCTCGCTCATGCGCTTCTTCATCGACTTGAGACTGTCTCCGAAGGCTTTCCACTCGGTCTTTTCCTCCATCAGGATCTGTTCAGCCGATGCAACGCCCATCGCAGCGAAGAAGTCGAGACCCTTAGGAGTGGGGCGCAGGGTGGGCTTGTTTTCGTTGTCCACCATCGTCTGCAGCACCTCGGCATCGGGCTGATAGCGCTGGGGCAGCACGTTGATCTTGTCGTGGCTGGTCTTCTCGAACTTCGGGCGGATGCGTGTCTGCTTGTCGCCGATTCCCTTGAGCGCAGCAGTAATCTTGCTGATGGCCTCGTCGTTGTGGAGCAGGTCTTCCATCTGCAGTCCGGTCTTCTCCACCTCGGTCATCACCTGGATCAGACTGAGATTGTCATGCTTGCCCATGAGGAGGGTGATGAACTTGTCGAGCGTGTGGTATTTCTTCTGAGCTTCCTTGTCGAGTTTCAGGGCGCATGCCTGCTGTACTGCGGCCAGCACCTCGCTCTTGTGATTCATGCCGAAGGGAACGGTCTGGAGCCACATCATGCCCCGGAAGTAGCGCTTCAGGGCCTCTGAGCGGGTATAGTGGCCGCGCGGACGGAACAGGCTGTAGGGGAACATGATCTCCTTGTAGTCCTCCATGAACTGACTGAAATTGTTGGAGGAATCCATCACTTTCTTCACTTCTTCGAGCTCAATGTCGCCTGGCTCGGGGTCGAAGATGTAATCGCCAGTAAACAGCTTGTAGGCTATATTGTAATAGGTGGCATTGTGCTTGGCTGTCTTGTTTACCAGATCGTCGAAGCCCGACCATCGCTCCATGTTGTAGAGCAACTGGTGCATGTCGCGGCAGAAGCTGACCATCATCGGCAGCAGTTTCTGCTCCTCCACCTCGCGCAGCATGCAGTCGATGTAGAGGTGATAGAGCTGCAGGTAGAGGTCGGTGGTCACGAAGTTGGGGAACTGGTTGTAGTCGTTCTGCTCGTAGATGTGGAACAGCTGGTCGTGGGTGGCTGGCACGATGGCAAAGCCGTCCTTGGCCAGATGCTGGCATAGCAGCGAGTCGAACTCCTTCAGCTGCGTGGGGTTCACCAGGTTCTGCATGTTCACGCGCAGCCCTTCGCCAGCCTCGAAGTTAGCCTTCATCAGCTCTTTCTCGCGCTCCTGCAGACGATTGATGAATGCCTGCTCCTGATCCGAGAACTTCAGCAGTCCTGTCTCCTGGGAGGCACGATAGTAGTAGTCGCGCCAAGGTTCGTCGTCCTTCATCTTCACGTTTTCGAAATTGGCATTCTCGGCGAATTTCCACACCAGCGAGTCATACCAGGTGGTGGTGCTGTAGACACCTCTGACGTAGGCATCCTTGAAGGGGAAGCCCTTCTGGGCAGCGGGCGCATTGCGCAGCAGGCGAACGTCGCTCAGCTGCAAGCCCGATACATCCATGTCGTAGTCGATGCTGTCGAGCAGCTTCTCAACGTCGATCTGCGACACGGGCACAGATACTGCACTCTGTTTCTGACTGCAGGCGGTAATCATACCAGCCAGGCAGACGATTAGGAAAGTTTTCGTTTTCATTGGCTAAAGTATTTAATTGCTGTTTCTTTGTTTGTAGGTTCGGTGATATGATGGTCGAACGTCATGCCGAAGCCCGCCCAGCGGTAGTCCGACACCACGTAGAGACTGTCGGCAGTGCTCTCCAGCGCACGGATGCGGCCCTCTGTGAAACGGAAGTCCTCGAGGATGCCGCCCAGCTTGGAGCCCAGCCACATCGGGCGGGCCTTGCCGTTCACCTCCTTGAAGATAAACAGCCTGCGCGCCTTCTCGGGGTAGAAGCGGGTCGCCTTGATCACCCCCACCATCGCGTCCTCGCGCCCATCGCCGTCCACGTCGCCCGTCTGAAACTGGTAGACGGGGTAGGGCAGCCGCCAGTCGTTGAGCCAGTAGAGGCTGTCGTGCTCTTTCTTCAGCGTGAACGCCTGTGCCCCGCATTTGCCGGGCAACAGCCAGAGCGCCAGCAGAAGGATGGTTATAGGTTTACACATGCGCATCCGCTATCATTGCCGATTTCGCTTGCAAATATAGGCATTTTTTCCGATATCCGTATCGCTTTTCCAAAAAAACTGAATAAAAACCGTTTTTCCGCCCCATTTCACCGTGATAGGAATCCACCCGTTGACATGGGTCAATAAACTGCTGTGTTCGCACACAATTATCCTCAAACGTTTGCGTAATCCCCAAAATCGCCGTACCTTTGCAGCGTGATTAAGAAACAGACATCACAAACACAAAGTTTAACATTTCTAACGAATAGGAGATTAAAAAGATGATTGCATCAATGATTACACTTATGAAATTTGGCGCTTTGCTTCTTGTAGGAACATTGTTCAGCGCTTGGATGGCAGAGCACAACAACCTGGAGGTTCGCTAACCCCCAGGTTTTTTTTGCCTGCCCTGCTTCTGAGTGCTTATTGCAACATTGCAACAGCAACAACTCGCTCCACAGCCTCTTTCTCGCACTAATCAGGCGCCCTCAAGTCACTCGTAAGCCGAATCCTGCTCAATCGTAAGCGGAGCAGCCTTCAATCGTAATACGATTTTCAGTTACTCGTTAAGAAAAGGATGGCTTCTCGGTAACAAACAGCCCCCTTCTTACCGAGAGAGCAACCTATCACTTTTTCTCCCCAAAACTCAAAGGTTATTCGAAATATTTTGTTACCTTTGCACCGATTTTCGGAAGTATTTGAATCAGAAAAAGTAAATAGTCAAGACGATGAAGAGATGTATTGTTAGTTTGGTTCTGGTGCTGATGTCCGTAGCCGGATATGCGCAGAATGTGCTTGGAAAGTGGGTCACGACGGATAATGAGTCGAATGTGGAGATCTATCAGAGCGGCGACAAGCTGTTCGGAAAGATCATCTGGCTGAAGCGGGGCGAGGGGCAGCTCGATGTCCACAATCCCGACAAGAGCCTGCGCAGCCGCAAGCTGCTGGGCGTCAACATCCTGACCGGTCTCACCAAGAACGGCAACAAGTGGGAAGGCGGTAAGATCTACAATCCGATGAACGGCAAGACCTACAAATGTGCCGTCTGGCTCGAGGGCAACACCCTGAAAGTCCGCGGCTACGTAGGTGTCTTCTACGAAACCCACACCTGGACGCGGAAATGATTTCTATTTTACGGCTTATTTTTGCAATCAGATAATTACCACAAACTAAACTTTATGCAATATGAAATGTAAAGGATTACTATTATTGGCAGGGCTGCTGATGTGTTCGACGATAGTGGCTCAAGAAATGGAGAGTGCCAGAAATGCTGTAGGAAAGATGGTTATCGGATGGAACCTGGGCAACACGCTTGATGCTCTCGGAAAGCGCGACAAGCCATGCGTGACACCAACTGACTGGGAGACGAGCTGGGGACAACCCGTGACTACGCGCCAGATGATTCATGCCTTCAAGGAGAGAGGGTTCAACGTGATCCGCATCCCTGTTACATGGGGGCCTCATCTGAATGCCGACAACCAGATTGACGAGGCATGGATGAAGCGAGTGAATGAGATTGTAGACTACGTGATCGACGAGGGTATGTACTGTATCCTGAATATCCATCACGACACGGGTACTCATGGATGGCTCAATGCCGACCCGGCGAAGTATCCTGAAATAAGTATGCGTTTCAAGGCCATCTGGCAGCAGATTGCGGAGCGCTATAAAGGATATGGTGAGCGGCTGCTGTTCGAGGGCTTCAACGAGATGCTCGACAACAAGGGGACTTGGGATCACAGTTCGGTGGAAAACTATACTGCCATCAACCTTTTGGCTCAGGACTTCGTGGATGTGGTCAGGAAGACTGGTGGCAACAATGAGTACCGCAACCTGATTGTCACCACCTATAGTGCCAATGGGGGAGAGGTGACATTGAGCAACTACCGCTTGCCAGGCGACGTGCATCCTGATCACCTGATAGGAGAGGTGCATTTCTATGATCCTCAGGATTTCTGTTTCCCAGAGAACAAGCCGACGATCTATACCGAGGAGTATCAGACAATCTCTAAGACGGTGATCAATCGAGTGGCCGATCATTTCGATCGCCTCGGCATACCTGTCATTATCGGCGAGATCGCAGCCTTCGACAAAAACAATACGCCGGAACGCGTGAAATTCTCGAAACTGGTGGCGAGCGAGTCGAAACGCAGGGGCATCGTGCTGGTATGGTGGATGGGACTTCTTGACAGAAAGACCTGCAAGTGGGCAGAGCCAGAAGTGGTTGATGCTCTTTTTGATGGGCTGAAATAGTAGGCTGAAGGAATAGGAAAAACAAAAAAGGGGTGTGACAAATCCAAGTCACACCCTTTTTGATTAGTTTTATAGATTTTTTATTTGATGCTTCGCTTAATCGCCTATTTGATGCTTCGCATCGAGTAAACTCGCGCTCGGCAGAGCTCAAGCGAGCTTGGCTCTGCTCTCGCTTACTCGTTTACTTCCAAGGATTCTCGAAGGCGACGGGGCCGTTCTCGAGCTTCTGGCATACGATCTCGATGTCCTCGTAGTGCTCCTCACCGTCTGCCCAGTACTCCTTGTACTTCACGCAGTAGCAGCCTGTGCCCTTCAGCTCCTTCATGTCCTTGCCGTCGATGGTGTTCTGGAACTTCACTGAGAAGTCGCGGGGATCTGTGGGAGCGAGCATCCAGCCGAGCAGCTCGGCGTTGCCGTCGTTCATAGCCTTTACGCGGATGTTGACGCGACCGCCACGGGGAATACCTGAAATCTGTCCTTCACGATCAGTTGCCTGATTGAACTTGTAGTCTACTAAC
>JAEEGI010000494.1_pt1 | contig 119978 bp, 83 predicted proteins | sample 8958751 | NCBI WGS metagenome assembly JAEEGI01 (sample SAMN16246545, study PRJNA631951) | gut metagenome | biome: gut microbiome; feature: rumen; material: KS-attached | host: Bos | place: Iran: Karaj | collected 2018-10
CGCGGAGAAGGGGGGATTCGAACCCCCGGTACCCATTGCTGGATACGACAGTTTAGCAAACTGTTGGTTTCAGCCACTCACCCACCTCTCCTCGGCTGTGAATTGCGGTGCAAAAGTAGGCTTTTTTTCAATACCGACAAGCTTTTTTGCTTACTTTTTTTGAAAAAATTATCTTATCTGTTGATTGACAAATAAATACGATATATGAGAATGGTTATTCATAGTTTTGCCTATGCTGTCGTTTGATCAAGAAATAGTCAAAATTGCCAAAAAAAAGGCCTTGACTTACAAATAATTGACTTACTTCGTGTAGATGAATAAAAAGAATTACTATATTTGCAGGCTTAATTGTATAATAAGGTATCAAGGCGAATCCTGATTCTGGACTTCCTTGGTCGTAAACAACTATTGAAATGGAAAACAACGAACAACTGAATCAAAATTCCCCCGTTAGCGAAGGAATGGAGAATGAAAAGAAAACATCGAAGGCTCCCAAAAAAGCCATCGACGGTAATGAGAAAAAGAAGATTGTCAAACTGATCCAACCCAGCATCTTGCCCGGTAAGGTGAGAATTGAGGTGAACACCCTCGTGGTGGAGCCTCAGCAAGCCCCCGTCGTCGACGAGGAACTCCCCGAAATCGTGAATGCTCCAGAGATGGAAGAAGATGAGGTGGTGGAAGAAAACAATGAGTTTGAAGGTCTTAACAAGCTGCAATTGGTCGAGATGCTCGAAGAGCTCGTGCAAGATGCCGATGTCCAGAACATCAAAGACAAGGTGGCTGCCGTTCGTCTCCATTTCAATAAGCTGAACAAGGAAGACATGGACAATGAACTCGACCGCTTCATCCAAGGCGGTGGCGAGGCGGAGAGCTTCCAACATGTGGAAGATCCCATCGAACAGCGTTTCAACGCTGCTTTCGGCATCTTCAAGGCCAACCGCGCCAAGCAGAACGAGGACATGGAGAAGCAGAAGACCGAGAACCTGGCCAAGAAGCAGGCCATCCTCGACGAGTTGAAGGAGATCATCGCCTCCGACGAGTCGTTGAAGAAGACCTACGACGACTTCCGCGCCCTGCAGGACCGCTGGAAAGAGATCGGCCCTGTGCCGGCTGCCGAGAATTCCAACCTTTGGAACAACTACCACTTCCTCGTCGAGAAGTTCTTCGACAAGGTGAGAATCGGTCGCGAACTCCGTGACCTCGACATGAAGAAGAACCTCGACTCAAAGATCGAGCTTTGCGAGAAGGCCGAGGAGCTGCTGGACGAGAAGTCCATCACCAAGGCTTTCAAGGCTTTGCAGAAGCTTCATGAGGAGTGGAAAGAGGTCGGCCCGGTGCCTCAAGAGAAGAAGGATGAGATCTGGGAGCGCTTCAAGGCCGCTACCGATAAGATCAACCAGATCCGTCGCGAGCATTATGCCAAAATCGAAGAGGAACAGGCTGGTAACTTAGAGACGAAGAAGGCCCTTTGCGACAAGGCAGAGGAGCTCATCGCCGAGGAGTACACTAGCGTGAATGCCTGGCAAAAGAAGTCGAACGAACTCTCCGAGATCTTCAACGTCTGGAAGACCGTGGGTCCCGCCAGCAAGAAGGACAACGAGGAGATTTGGCAGCGTTTCCGTGGCGCCATGGATACCTTCTTTGCAAAGAAGAAGGCTTTCTTCGCTTCGTTGAAAGACCGTCAGACCGAGAACCTTGAGCGTAAGACGCAGCTCTGCATCGAGGCCGAGGCTCTGATGGAGTCGACTGAATGGAAGAATGCCACTGAGCAGATGAAGAAGCTCCAGGAAGAGTGGAAGACCATCGGCCCCGTGCCGAAGCGCCATACCGACAAGATATGGAAGCGTTTCCGCGCCGCCTGCGACACCTTCTTCAACCGTAAGAACGAACACTTCAGCGGCCGCCGTACCGAAGAGGAAGCCAACCTCGCCGCAAAGAAAGCATTGATTGAAGAGATCAAAGCTTTTGAGATTGGTCCCAACCGCAACGAGAACATGGAAGCCATCAAGGCCTTCCAGAAGCGTTGGATCGAAATCGGTTATGTGCCCATGAAGCACAAGGATGCTATTAATAAGGAGTACCGCGAGCTCATCGACGGCCTCTTCGACACGATGCGCAAGAACCAGAACGAGGCTTCGACCAACGAATTCCGCGAGATGATGGAAGGCTGGAAGGATGACCCGACGGCCAACGACCGTGTGCGTCGCGAGCGCAACACCTTGCAAACCCGCATCCAGAAGCTTCGCGATGAGATCGCTGCTATGGAGAACAACATCGGTTTCTTCTCCAACAGCAAGAACTCAGAGCTGATGCGTGCCGAGTACGAAAAGAAGATCAACAAGGCCAAGGAAGACCTGAAGGTCCTGGAGGCCAAGCTGAAGATTGCCGAGGAATAAGGCAGTCGTTCTGAAAAGAGAAAGCGGGGTGAGGTGTCTCATCCCGCTTTTGTTTTGTCTAATAGGCAACAAAAAAGCACCTCAAACGAGGTGCTTTTTTGTTGGTCCGAAAGGACTTCTAGGATTAGAAGTTCAGACGGAGGTTCAGAGCAGCTGACCAAGTGGAGAGCGTGCTGGCATACACATTCCAAGTAGGATTGGTGAAGGTGTAGGTGTAAGGCTCTTCTTCAGTGCCCTTGCCGTTCAGCTTGATGATGTCGCTGCTGCTCAAACGCTGCATGTTGCCCCAGCCTCTGTAGAACAGGTTGGCGAGGTTCTTAACATCGATACCAGCGCTGATGCTTTCACCGCCCTTGAACTTATAGGTTCTCTCATACTTGAAGTTGAAGGTGTGTCTCCAAGGAGCGATGGCACCGCCACGTTCGGCATATTGGCCACGGTGGGCGTTCAAGTACTTGTCGGCTTTGATGAAGTCGTTGAATTCGGCAGCATTGGTGTAGGGGCTGTTCTCGGCCATCAGTTGAGCTTCGGTCGGGATGTAAGCCAAGCTGTTGGAGCCACCGTCACCATTCACATTGCTGGTCATGGTGTAGCTGTAACGAGTGTAGCTGTAGCCACCGATGTAGCAGTGGTTGAAGCCTTCGTAGTAGAGACCAACGGTCTCAGTGGTGTGTTGACCAGTAGCCCAGGTCCAGCCAGCGTTGAAGAGCACACGGTGAGGCGTGACATAGCTGCTGTAGCCGAGTTCGTGGACGTTAGAACCATTGATACCAAAGGCGTTGGTGTTGTAGGCAGAGGTGATCTGGTCGCCAATACCGTCGGTGACGTTCTTACCTTCTGAATAGGTGTAGGCAGCCATCAGGTTGAGACCACACTTGAAGTCCTTCATCAACTGACCGGTGACGCTGTAGTAGTAACCGTTGTTACCCTTTGCAGTGTTGGTGATCAGATAAGGAGTGACGGCCTTGCCGAGTGAGTTGACCACGCCTTCGCTCTTCCAGGTGATTCTTTCACCAGGTTCGCCGGGGAGTTGGATAGGATCATCTTGAACGATGCCGAGCTTGGTGACGGCAACAGAGGTGAGGTCCTTGTTATAGATGCCTTCCACAGTGGCCTTGACGCCGCCAGGAAGTTCAGCATCGAAACCTAAGCTGCTCTTCCAGGTCTGGGGCATGCGGAGGTTCTTGTCCATGATGGTGGTGGACTGAGGAGCCGGCAGGTCGCCCGTCAGCAGGAGGTCAGAGTTGTTGGCGATGATTTCGTCCGGGCTTTGGAAGAACTTGATCTGGGTTTCTTCGTTGCTGTTGATGTACTGGTTCTGCAGGCAGTTGGAGTTACCCACGGTAGAAACGATCCACACGAAGGGCAGACGGCCGGTGTAGAGGCCTGAGCCACCGCGGACGATGTACTTACGTTCGCCAGTGAGGTCCCAGTTGAAGCCCAAGCGGGGTGATAGGTTCACGCGAGCCTTAGGCATGTCGGCGGTCGACATTCCGTACATGGTGTTGCCTTCGCCGTCGGCGATGGCGTGGTGAACGTTAGTTGTAGAGCCATCTTCGTTGACGACTTCCTCGTTCCAGCCTTCAGCAAACTCCTTGTTGTAGTTGTACTCGGCGATGGAAGGATAGTAAGGCAGTTCGGCGCGGAGACCGAGGGCGAGTTTGAAGCGCTCGCTGAGGGTCATTTCGTCCTGCAGGTAGAGAGAACCTTGCATGTAGTTGAACGAAGGATAGACCTGTTCGTGCTTTTCGTTGTTACCATAGGTGATGGCGAAAGCGCGAGGATTGGCGTTGTTGACGAAGTCTTCCCAGCTGTTGTAGACATAGTAGCCGGCGCCGCCTTGCATGAAGCCGTTCTTGGTCTTGTCGAACTCGTACTGGGCACCGAGGGTGAAGTTGTGGATACCGGTGAGGTAGCTCACTTCGTCGGTGACAACGGCGGTCTGCACGTCACGGAGGTTACCATAGGTGAACGGGTCGGGACCGAAGCTGGTGTAGACAGCAGGAGTGCCATCCTCGAGGGGCTTCAGAATATCGACGGTGGGGAAGAGATCGCCCACGAAGCTACGAGGCTCGTTCTGGTGCGAGTAGGTGGCACGCAGCATGTTGTTGCCACGGCCGCTCAGGAAGCTGTGGTTCCATTCGGCAGCGACCGAGCTGAAGTTCTGCTCTTGGAAGTAACGGTTGCTCTCGAAATACATGGCGTATTCAGAGGTACGGCCGTAGGTGTTACGGTTGTAGACGCTACCACTCAGAGGATTGATGGAGCTTGAAGGAGCGGTTGAATACTTATTCTTCACCAAGCTGTAACGGATGTTAAACTTGTTGTTGTCGTTGATGTTCCAGTCCAAACGGGCCAACAGCTTGTAGTCAGGCGTGCTGGCGCTGTAGTTCTGGTAACGGCCGGGATCGTAGTTGAACTTGCTCTTCAGGTAGTCCTTCATCATGTCCATGTCGGCCACGGTAGGACGGTTGTATTGGGTACCACCGCCGAACTCGTCATCCTCAGATTCGCGGGCGAAGTGAGTTTGACCGGGGTCGATGTCGCTCTGGTACTCGAAGTTCACGAAGTAGAACAGCTTGTCTCTCAAGATGGGACCGCCGACGCTGACGCCGACCGTGTTGTCCAAGGACTCGCTGAGTTTCAGACGCTCCGGGAAGTTGCCGAGTTCGTCCTTCACACCATACTTGGTGCCCATGAGACCGTCGTTGTTGTAGTAGTCATAGATGCTGACATGGGTGGCGTTGGTACCGCTCTTGGTGACGGCGTTGATGGCACCACCGGTGAAGCCGCTGTGACGGACATCGAAAGGCGTGACGTTGATGGTCATGGCCTCGAGAGCATCCAACGAGATGGGGCTACCGCCAGCAGGCAGGTTGCCGCCGATACCGAAGGCGTTGTTGAAGGCAGCACCGTCAACGGTGACGTAGGACGAACGGTAGTTACCACCACCGATGGCCAAACCGTTGGAAGTAGTGGCAGCCTGAGGCGTCAGGGCCAACACGTCGTTGAGGCTACGGCTGATGGTGGGCAGGGTCATGATCTGCTCATTGTTGATAGCCGTAGTGGCACCGGCGCGGTCGCTGTCCATGCCATTGGAGATGGCTTCGGCAGCCACGGTGACTTCACCCAGACCGACAGCCTCTTCGTTCATGCGAACGTTCAGGATCTTGGTCTCACCCAGGGTGGCAGTGACACCCTCTTGGATGACGGTCTGGAAACCGATCATGCGGTACTCAATCTTGTAAGGACCGCCGGGACGGATGTTCAGCAGGCGGTAGTTACCGTTGGCATCAGCTACGGCATAGTACTGCGAGCCGGAGGGAGTGTGCGTGGCAACAACGGTGGCACCCGGAAGGGTGGCTCTATTGTTGTCCGTGATTTTTCCACTGATGCTTGAAGTGGTCACCTGGGCCATCAAGCTAATGGAGGCAATCATAGCCACGAAAAAAGTAAGTAACTTTTTCATAGATAATAATTTAATGTTAATAATTGAGTTGATTGTATTTGCTTGATTTTACACTCGTTTTCATTCAGTCCATACTATAAGACCGTGCAAATATATAGTTTTCCGATGAAATGCCAAGCCAATATTTTGCAACATTTTTTCATTTTTTAGAAAAATAATCAACACGTTTTGTTCATAACTGGATAAGATTCTGATTCTGACAAGATTGATATGTATGGGTGATAAACGACGATGCTCATGCCGCCCATACCTTATTTATAATGCGTCCCTCTTTGCAAAACTTTCGCCGTTTTTCTCGTGTGATTTCATTTTTTTTGTGTATTTTTGAAGCGTGAAAAACTACACCAACTATGAAAAGAGTATCGATATTGATTGCAATGGCGGTTTGGGCTTTGGGAATGGCCTCTTGCGGTAACCAGCCGAGCAAAGAATTCAAGGCGATGGAAGAGGAAGTGTCGTCGATTGAAACCAAGATCTGCGAGATGACGGATTGCGACGAGCTTCAGATGCTGAATTTCGCTATCCTGGGCCTTCGCTCCGATATGGACAACTACAGGCAGAATTCGGCGATGAGCGAGCAAGAGATTGAACTGCTCGACGGCAAACTCGATGAGCTTATGGCCACTTGGAACGGCAAATGGGCTGCCCTTGACTGCGAACAGGACATGACCGACGACGAACTCGACACCTCGGGCGAAGAAATCGGCGACTACCCTGAATGAGACTAAACTGTTTTTTATCTTTGCCTTATAAAACACTGAAAAGCTATGGCATTCTTCTATAGACATAACCCTAAGAAATTCAACTACAAGCCCCGTTATTTCGACCCTGAACAGCAGGAATGGGAAGAGAAAAAGGCCGCTGCAGGCCTCGATTCAAAGCTGACGCACGAAGAGCAACTGCGACTCAAGATGCGCCAAAGTTGGAGCGCACCCAAAAACGAGGAAAGTACGGCTGAAAAAAATGCGAAACTCATTCGACGCGTTGTTTTAGGCGTATTCATCGTAGTTGTCGTTTATTTCATTTTCGGTACCGATTACTTCGAAAGAATAGTTGAAGGCTTAATGAGAAAATGATTCGTTATGCTCGACGTGATTAAGCTATTACCCGATAGCGTTGCCAACCAGATTGCGGCGGGCGAGGTGATCCAAAGACCTGCATCGGCTGTGAAAGAGCTGATGGAGAATGCATTGGATGCTGGAGCCACGCAGATCGATTTGGTGGTGAAAGACGCCGGCAAGTCGATGATTATGGTCGTCGACAACGGCTGTGGCATGTCGGAAACCGACGCCCGGATGTGCTTTGAACGTCATGCCACCTCCAAGATCAGCAAGGCGGAGGACCTGTTCGCCATACGTACCATGGGTTTCCGCGGCGAGGCCTTGGCCAGCATAGCCGCCATCGCGCAAGTGGAGCTGAAGACGAGACGCAAGGAGGACGAAGTGGGTGTGAAGATCGTCAACGAAGGCTCTGTCGTCAAAGAACAGACGCTGGTGCCGATGCAACCGGGCACGACCTTCACGGTGAAAAACCTGTTTTTCAACGTGCCTGCCCGACGCAACTTCCTCAAGTCGCCCCAAGCCGAACTGCGCCATATCGTGGAGGAGTTCACCCGAGTCACGCTGATGAATCCCGAAATAGGCTTCACGTTCAATAGCGACGGCAAGGAGTTGTATCATCTCTATCCTGGTAACCTTAAGCAACGCATCATGGGCCTCTTCGGGAGCAACTACGAGGAGAAGCTCCTTCCGGTGCGACAAGAGGCGGAACGTATCAGCATCGACGGCTATATCGTCAAGGCGGAGTTTGCCAAGAAGACCCGCGGCGAGCAGTATTTCTTTGTGAACAAGCGTTTCATCAAGCATGCTTATTTGCATCATGCCATCGAGAATGCCTTCATGGAGATGATCCCCAAGGACAGTTTCCCGGGTTATTTTCTGAATATAGAGGTGGATCCTGCAGATATTGACATCAACATTCATCCCACCAAGACTGAAGTCAACTTCTTGGATGTCAAGTTGGTGTATGCCATCCTGCATGCCGCGGTGCGCAAGGCCATCGGCCAGCACAATCTCTCACCGATGATCGACTTCGAGGAGTCGGCCGACCTGAACAACGACTTCAGCGCCGCCATGGGCATGTCGCAACCTCTGTCGTTCCCCAATATCCCCATCGATCCCAATTACAACCCGTTCAGCAAGACGCCTACCCATCACGAAGGTCGTCAATACGATAGTTATAAGCCCGAACGTAATGCCTCGCCGGGCGACTGGCGTCTGCTCTATGGTGAACGTACTGACTTGCCGAACGAGACCGTCGAAACGGTAGAGGAGAAGCAATACAGAAGCCAATATCTGCAAGTGAACCAGTCGTATGTTGTGACCGCGGTGAAGTCGGGCATGTTGGTCATCGACCAACATCTGGCCCACATGCGTGTGCTTTTCGAGAAGTATCTGAAGGAGTTGGAAAACCATAGTGGTGTGTCGCAGCAGGAGCTGTTCCCGCAGGCCTTGACGCTTAACATGAACGACGCCTCGCTGTTGAAGGAGATGGTGCCTGAGTTGGAAAATTTGGGCTTTGTCTTAGAACAGGCCAACCCGACCACTTTCATGATCAATGGGACGCCCTCTGATGCGGCAGGCTGCGATGCGGTCGCATTGTTGGAGCAGATTCTGGAGAATGCGAAGATCAACCGCACCGACCTGCAGCTCGACAGGAAGCTGAACCTGGCCAAGACCATGGCGTCGCAACTGGCTATCAAGGCACAGACGCGGCTCTCGGAGGTGGAGATGCAGAACCTTGTGGATCAACTGTTTGCCTGTAATGTGGCCGAAGTCGCGCCTAACGGAAAGAAGATTTATGTGATTTTAAATATGGAGGATTTGTTTCAATGAGTCAACAATTCAGCCCCACGGGATTTAAGGTGCTGCCCACTGTGGTGAAACACCTTTTGATTATCAACTGTTTGTTTTTTCTGGCTACCTTTACCTTTGAGCGTTTTCATATCGACCTGACGGAGTATCTGGGCCTTCATTTCTTTAAGGCCAGCCATTTCCATCCCTATCAGCTGATTACTTATATGTTCATGCATGCCAACTTCGGGCACCTGTTTTTCAATATGTTTGCCCTCTGGATGTTTGGCAACACGCTTGAAAACCTTTGGGGCTCAAAGCGTTTCCTGTTGTTCTATATGGTATGCGGCATCGGCGCAGGTCTCTGCCAAGAGCTGGTGCAATACATACAATATGCCACCTCCTTGGCCAACTATGCCACGGTGAATATGGGCGGCAACATCGTTACGATGGACACCTACCTGAACATGATGAACACCGTCGGTGCTTCGGGCGCCATCTACGGTCTGTTGCTGGCTTTTGGTATGATGTTCCCCAATTCGATGATTTACTTCTATTTCCTGATCCCCATCAAGGCCAAGTGGTTTGTCATCGGTTATGCGGTCATCGAGCTGATCACGGGACTCACTGGAGTCGACAATGTGGCGCATTTCGCTCACTTGGGTGGCATGCTGTTCGGCTTGATCCTGATCCTGTATTGGAAGAAGAACCCCGCTGGTCCCAACAAGAACTTCAGAAAGCTGAAAGACGTCTTCCAATCATTGAAGAAAAGGTCACGCACGAAATACACGCGTTACGAGGAGGTATACGACAAGGTGCCTCGCTCAGATGAGGATTACAACTACCAAAAGGCGCAGAAAGAGAAAGATATCGACGCCATCCTCGACAAGGTGGCGAAGAACGGCTACGGCAGCCTGACCGATGAGGAGAAGGAATTCCTCTTTAAAAACAGCAAGTGACATGGAAGAAAGAGAGAAGGGTAGAAGAGGCTTTTTGGGGAGGCTGCTGGTGTTTGTCCTGACGCTGCTAGCCCTTGTGGGCTTGGTAGCCATGGCCTTGAGTGTAATCAACGGCTTCATCAACCCGCGGAATTTCATCTGGACCACGGTCTTCGGACTGGCGTTTTGGGAGATCTTCATCTTCAACGTGGTGGTGTTCCTGCTACTGCTGTTGCTATGGTCACGCAAAGTGTGGATTGCCGTCTTGGCGCTTTTGGTGGCCATTCCGGGATTGAAGCGCTCCTATTCCTTCGGTCACAAGGTCGAAGCCCCTTCGAGTGTCCGAATCATGAGCTACAATGTCCATAACTTCGACCATGTCGACGGGAAGACGGACAAGGAGAGTATGGCCCGACTGGTGATGGATAAGGTGCAAGAGGAGAACCCCGACATCTTGTGCTGTCAGGAGTTTTCTGCCTTCAAGAACGGTGTCACACGTCCCCAGTGCATCGACTTGTTTGCTAAGGCTTCAGGCTATCCTTATGTTTATTACAACAAGAAACGTAACTATGGCGGCAATGTGGTCTTCTCGAAGTACCCCGTCGAGAAGGTTGACGAGGACAGTGGCTTCGGCCAGGAGAACACCTATGGCATCATGGTCTCGGTGGATGCGGGTGAGAAAGGCAAGTTCTATGTGGCCAATGTCCATCTGCTCTCCTATATGATCACCGATAATGAGATTGAGCTCTTGGTGGGGAGTGCCGAACGCCAGAACCTCGACACTTTGGGCAAGACCTTGCTGCATAAGTTGAACTTCGCCTTCCAACGCCGTAGCGAAGAACTGCAGCGTTTGCTTGAAGGGATGCCCTCCGTCGACGCCCCTGTGCTGATGTGCGGCGACTTCAACGAACCGCCTTTGTCGTACAACTATAACCAGATGCGTAAGGCAGGTTTTGTTGACACCTTCACCGAGGTGGGCCGTGGCATCAAGCCGACCTATGCGGGCAAGCTGCCGCTGCTGCGCATCGATTACATCTGGTCCGATACGGCCGTGACGCCGCTTCACTTCGAGCGCTGCCGTTTCAAGGCCTCAGACCATTATCCTATCCTGTTAGATTTCAAAATCAAGTAAATATGACCCTGATTAAATCCATATCCGGCATTCGTGGCACCATTGGCGGCCAGCCGGGCGACAACCTCACGCCAATCGACATGGTGAAATTCACCGCCGCTTTCGTCAAATTCGTGCAACATCATAAAGGGGTGAAACGCCCCAAGGTCGTCGTGGGCCGCGACGCCCGTCTCTCAGGCTTCCTCGTCAACCAGGTGGTCTGTGGCACCTTGCAGGCCATGGGCGCCGATGTGCTTGACATCGGGTTGAGTACTACGCCTACTACAGAGATTGCCGTGACTGGTCTGAAGGCCGATGCCGGCATCATCCTCACTGCCAGCCACAATCCTGCCCAGTGGAATGCCTTGAAGCTCCTCAATGAGAAGGGCGAGTTCATCTCGGCCGCCGAAGGCGCCTGGCTGCTCGACGTGGCTGCCAAGGACGACTTCGACTTCGTCCCGATTGAGGAAATCGGCAGCTATCAGTTGGTTGAAGGCTGGATGGACAAGCATGTCGAAATGGTGTGCCAACTACCTTTGGTCAACAAAGAGGTGATTGAGAAGGCCAACTTTAAGGTGGCCGTCGACGCGGTCAACTCAACGGGCGGCATAGCCATCCCCAAGATGCTGCGTGCTCTCGGCGTGAAAGAGGTGCTGGAACTCAACTGCGAGCCTACGGGTAAGTTTGCCCACACGCCTGAGCCGTTGGCGCAGAACCTCACCGACATCTGCCGTTATGTGAAGGAGCAGGGCTGCGACTTTGGCGTGGTCGTCGACCCCGACGTCGACCGTCTGGTCTTCGTCAAGGAAGACGGCGAGCTGTTTGGCGAGGAATACACTTTGGTCTCAGTGGCCGATTTCATCCTGAAGCATACCCCTGGACCGACGGTGAGCAACCTCTCTTCAACCCGTGCTTTACGTGATGTTACGCAAAAGCATGGACAGCAATACTTTGCCGCTGCCGTAGGCGAGGTCAATGTGGTGGAAAAGATGAAAGAAGTCGGTGCTGTCATCGGCGGCGAAGGCAATGGCGGTGTCATCTATCCCGAGTTGCACTATGGCCGCGATGCTTTGGTCGGCACGGCCTTGTTCCTGACCCAACTGGCCGAGAAGAAGGTGAAATGCTCCGAGTTGAAAAAGGAATATCCCGCCTATTTCATGTCAAAGAACAAAATCCAGCTGACGCCTACCACCGACGTGGACGGCATCTTGGCCAAGTTCGCCGAGAAGTTCAAGAACGAGCAGGTGACTACCATCGACGGCGTGAAGATTGACTTTGAGGAAGGCTGGGTGCATCTGCGCAAGTCGAACACCGAGCCTATCATTCGTATTTACAGCGAAGGCAAGACCGAGGTCGAAGCCGAGCGTTTTGCTAATATGATATTAGAAGAAGCTAAAACCATGGTGTGATGAAAAGAGGATTTGGCAGTGACAACCATTCGGGTATCTGTCCCGAGGTGATGGAAGCCATCGCCCGCGTGAACAAAGAGCATGCGTTGGCCTATGGTGATGATGAATACTGCGCCGCTACCGAGGCGAAGTTCCGCGAGCAGTTTGGCGAGCAGGCGAGGGTGTTCTTCGCCTTCAACGGCACGGGGTGCAACACCTTGTGCATCGATGCCTTGACCAAGTCACACGAAGCCGTGGTGTGTGCCGAGAGCGCCCATATCAACGTGGACGAATGTGGTGCGCCCCAGCGTATCGTGGGCTGCCGTCTGCTGACGGTCGACACCCCTGACGGCAAGCTGACGCCTGCTTTGATCAAGACGCGGCTGCATGGCTTCGGCTTCGAACACCACTCTCAGCCTAAGCTGATCAGCATCACACAGCCGACGGAGTTGGGCACCTTGTATACCTTGGATGAGATCAAAGCCATCGTAGGTTTGGCAAGGGAGTACAACATGTACGTCCACATCGACGGTGCCCGTCTGGGTAACGCTGCTGTGGCGTTGGGTTGCACCTTCAAGGAGATGACCACCGACCTCGGTGTGGATGCCGTCTCCTTTGGCGGCACCAAGAACGGCCTGATGATGGGAGAGGCGGTCGTGCTTCTCAATCCCAACGTCTGTCCCGACTTCAAATACCGTCGCAAGCAGGCCATGCAACTCTGCTCGAAGATGCGTTTCATCGCGGCCCAGTTCGATGCCTATTTCGAGAACGACCTATGGCGCCGTAACGCCGAACACTCCAATAAGATGGCTCAGTTGCTTTATAAGGCGGTGAAAGACATCCCGGGCGTCAACATCGTCTATCCCGTGCAAGCCAACGGCGTGTTCGCACAGCTGCCTCGCAAGGTTTGGAAGGAACTGCAAAACCATTATTTCTTCTACGACTGGGACGAAGATGCCGATGTGGTGCGTTGGATGTGCGCTTACGACACCACTGAGGAAGACATCAGGTGTTTTGCTGAGAAGCTGAAGGAACTGATAAGCCAATAAGCGCTTATTCCACCATTATCTTAAGGATCTCCACGTCGGTCTCCTTCATGCCGTAGCGGCCGAGGCAACCGATGTGGTCGATGGTCTCTTCAACGTCCTTGCCGATGATACCGTCGCCGCCAAGGAGGTTACAGCCTTGTTTACTCATCTCATAGCCCAGGATACCCGCCTCCACGGAGAGGGCAATCTTGCCGGCACAAGAGGGCTTGGCGCCATCGCATACGATGCCGGCGGCCATGCCGAGGGCGTTTTCAAGGGTGTGCTCGATGATGCTGAGCGGCTCGCCCATAAGGTATGCGATGCCACAACCCGAGGCACAGCCTGCACTGACGGCACCACAGTAGGCTGAGAGACGGCCGATACCCGTCTTCTGGTGGATGGCCACGAGGTTTGACAAGGCCACGGCACGTATCGTGCGTTCCTCATCGATGTTGTATTCTTCGGCGTAGGCGAGGATAGGCAGGCTGACCGTCATGCCTTGGTTGCCGCTGCCCGAGTTGATGATGACGGGCATCTCGCAGCCGCTCATACGGGCGTCGCTGCCAGCTGCCGCCCAGGCACGGGCTTTGATTCTCACGTCGGTGCCGAAACTGAGTATGGTGCTACCGATGTTGGCGCCCCAACTGTTCTTCAGGCCTTCCTGCGAGATGGCCTTGTTGCATTCGATCTGTGGCTTGATGATGGGCTTGAGGTCTTCGATGTCGACGGTGTTGGCGAAGTCGTAGATGCATTTCATGCTGAGGCAGCTGCGGTCGGTGAGCTTGGTGGCGCCGCTATCTTCATAGCCCGAGTCGAACAACACCTGGTCGTCTTTCTCCATCTTCACGATGTTGGTGTGGAAGCCCGCGATGCGCACACTGGCGGAGTGCTCCTCATTATATAAGGTGACCGTCACGTCAAGCTGGGCGATGACGTTGAGCGGGACGATGGTCATCAAAGTGTTGTCTAAGAATTCGGCGATTTCCTTCTTTTGCTCTGGTGTTACCTCGGCGATGACCTCAAGGGCTTTCTTGGGGTTGCCGGCCACGATGCCAGCCGCCACCGAGGCCTTCAGGCCTTTCATGCCCTTGGTGTTGGGCACGATGACGCTCTTTACGTTCTTGATGATGTTGCCGCTGGCTTTGATCTCCACACGTTTCGGCATGGTGCCAAGGATTTCATGGGCTTTGGCAGCAGCATAAGCCAAGCAAATCGGTTCGGTGCAGCCCATGGCGGGCACAAGTTCTTCCTTGAGGATGTTCAAGTATGAAATATACAAACAATCGCTTTTATCCATTGAATGCTTCTATTTTTCGGCAAAAATACAAAAAAAAGTGCTTTTCATTTGTTTGGATGAAAATAATGCCTAACTTTGCCAAAAATCTCAACAATTAACCCAATGTAGAATAAAATTGTTTCAATCATGAACGACAGTTTTGAATCATCCTTGAAGGCGTGGAATGAAAATGAAAAAGCCGCCAATGAACTCATCAACATCGTTGGAAGACTGTGGTACGACAAGTCAGTCGAGCTGATCATGTTGCGTTCGCTGTTGGTCAACCGTGGTTCGGGTAAGATCCTGAACAAGCATCTCCGTGCCGCGACGGTGTTGGGCAAGCCTGTCCGCGTGCAGGACTCGCTGCTCATCGCTAAGGCCCTCCTTGCCGAGAACCTCGCACCCGCCCGTATCGACCTCGGTCGTCTCAATTCCGAGTGGACGGATGAGAAAGAGAAGTATAATAACAACGTGACTGCCTTTGTCCGCGACAAGCTCAGCTACATCATCGATGCCAACCCGCGCAGCAACAAGGTGCAGGATGTCATCCTTTACGGTTTCGGCCGTATCGGTCGTATCCTCTGCCGTGAGATGACGGAGATGGCGGGCCGTGGCGACGCCCTTCGCGTCCGTGCCATCGTCACCCGCAAGAACTCGCCTGAGGACATCCTGAAGCGTATCAACCTGTTCCGCACCGACTCGGTGCACCGTTACTTCCACGGCGTGTGCACACCCATCCCGGGTGAGAACGCCATGATGGTCAACGGACAGAAGATCCTGTTCCTCGAAAGCAAGAACCCCGAGGACCTCGACTACACGCAATATGGCATCAACGATGCATTGCTCATCGACAACACGGGTGCCTTCCGTGACCGTGAGTCTCTGTCGCGTCACCTCCAGGCCAAGGGTGTAGCCAAGGTGCTGCTCACCGCTCCTGGTAAGGGCGACATCCCGAATGTGGTGTACGGTGTCAACCAAGACACGCTCGACCTCGAAAACGAGACCATCTTCTCGGCTGCAAGCTGCACCACCAACGCCATCGTGCCCGGCCTCGAAGTCATGCTGAAGAACTTCGGCATCGTGAAGGGCCACATCGAGACCATCCACAGCTACACCAACGACCAGAACCTGCTGGACAACTACCACAAGAAAGAGCGTCGTGGTCGTTCGGCCCCGTTGAACATGGTCATCACCGAAACGGGTGCTGGCAAGGCAGCTGCCAAGGCCATCCCCGAGCTGAAGGGCAAACTGACGAGCAACGCTGTGCGTGTACCTACGCCTGATGTCTCCTTGGCTGTTCTCGCTCTCGACCTTGAGCGTGAGACCACCGTTGAGGAAGTCAATGAAGCCTTCCGTAAGGCCTGCTTGGAGGGCAATCTCATCGAGCAGATCCGTTTCAGCAGCAACACCGAGTTCGTCTCGAGCGACGGCATCGGCGACAGCTGCGCCTGCATCTTCGACTCCCCGGCCACCAAGGTCAGCGAGGACGGCAAGACCGTGATCCTTTATCTGTGGTACGACAACGAGTTCGGCTACAGCAATCAGGTGGTCCGCCTCGCCCGCCACATCGGCCAGGTGAAGAGCTATCGTTACTATTGATTCAGTACTTTCACTGAAAAAGTAGTATTGTCAAACGAAAAAGTGTCCTTCGGGACACTTTTTTTCGTATTTTTGCCGCCTTATTTGCAAATTAAAACCCAATGAACAATAAAAACACCCTTATTGGTTTTCTCCTCATCGCGGCCATCCTCTTTGGTTGGATGTATTTTATGACGCCGTCGAAGGAGCAACTGGCTGAACAACAGCGTATTCAAGATTCCATCCGACAGGCACGACTGGAGCAGATGGCTCTGGATTCGCTTCGCATGGCGCAACAGCAGGATGCTCAAACGACTGCGCTGATGGCCGACTCGACCCAGCTGTCGGAGATGGACTCCCTTGACAGAGCCCAGATGATGCAGAACAACCTGCGCGACAAATTTGGCATCTTCGCAGTTTCGGCTCAAGGCACCGAGCAGACTTGGACCATTGAGAACAAGTTGCAGAAGCTGACGTTCTCAAGCAAAGGCGGCTTCCTGAAGCAAGTGGAGCTGAAGGACTATAAGACCTATGACTCGCTGCCGCTGATCTCGTTCGACCCTGAGACGGCGAAGTTCGACTTGTCGTTCTTCGCACAGAACCGCATCGTCAACACCTCGCAGTTCTACTTCCAGCCCTATATGAACGGCCAGCCTTATTCGGGCGGCGACATTACCGTGGCTGAAGGCGACAGCGTCGTGTTTGCCCTGCGCATGCCTACTGCGGAAGCCGACAAATACCTTGAGTATGTCTATACCGTGCGCTATGACAACTATATGATGGACTTCGACATCCGCACCGTCGGACTGAAGGACGTCATCGCCAACAACGCCGACTATCTCACCATCGACTGGGACGTCGACCTGATGAAACAGGAGAAGAGCACCGACCGCTTTGCCGGTGAGTCGGTGTACTACCGCTCGTTGACCGACAAGGACGTCGACCACCTCAACGAACAGAAGGACAGCGAACAGACGGTGAACAGCAAGCTGAAATGGGTGTCGTTCAAGCAACGTTTCTTCTGCAACGTGATTGTAGCCAAGAACGAGTTTGAGAATGCCCGTATGGCTACGTTGACCCGCAACTCGAACAACCCGCGTTACTTCAAGTCGATGTCGGCCAATATCGAGGTGCCTTATGACGTGAAGGCTGAGACCAACGTCATCCCGATGCAGCTTTATTTCGGTCCCAACCACTTCAAGACCTTGCGTAGCTATGGCATAGGCTTGCAGGACCAGATCAACTTGGGTAACTTCTTCCTCATCCGTTGGATCAACTACGGCGTCATCGCCGTGTTCAACTGGCTGAGCAGCTACGGCTGGAACTATGGCATCGTGATCTTGATCCTGACCATCCTCATCAAGACCTTGCTCTTCCCCTTGGCATTCAAGTCCTACAAGTCGTCGGCCATCACCCGTGTTCTGAAACCCGAGATGGAGGCCATCAACGCCAAATATCCCAAGGAAGAAGACGCCATGAAGAAACAACAGGCTGTGATGAACCTGCAACGTCAGGCTGGCGTGAGTCCTGCTTCGGGATGTCTGCCCGCCTTGCTGCAGTTCCCCATCCTCATCGCTATCTTCCGTTTCTTCCCCGCTAGTATCGAGTTGCGTCAGCAGCCCTTCCTCTGGGCCGACGACCTCTCGACCTACGACAGCATCATTGAGTTCCCGAGGTTCCTCGGCATGGATCACCTGAGCCTGTTCACCTTGCTCATGACCATCACGACTTTCATCTACACCTATGTGAACAACAAGCAGATGGACGTCTCAAGCAACCCGCAGATGAAGCCCATGAAGTGGATGATGTATCTCATGCCCATCATGTTCTTCGGCATCTTCAACAACTACTCTTCGGGCTTGAGCTACTACTACATGCTGGTCAACATCATCACTTTCATCCAGATGTTCGTCTTCCGTAAGATGATCAACGAGGACAAGGTGCGTGCCACCATCGAGGAGAATAAGCGCAAGCCTCAGAAGAAATCCAACTTCATGAAGCGTCTTGAAGAGGCCCAGAAACAACAGGCCAAGATGCAACAACAACAAAAGAGACGTTAACCATGGAAGACAAACTCGAATTATTTCTGAAAGCTATCCTGGAGACCCGTAAGGTGTGGCTGCTCGAAGCCAAGGAAGGCTTCTTCGCCATGCTGGAGGACGGCGATGGCGAGCCTTATATCCCGCTGTGGGAGTCGGAGGCGCTGGCAACAAAGGCGGCGCAAGGTGACTGGGAAGGCTATACCGTGACGGATATGGGCTTCTCGGAGTTGGAACACTGGCTCAAGGAGCTGGCTGCCGATGATATCGACATCGCGGTGTCGCCCGAAGCCGACGGCCAGATCACAGCCATTCCGTCCCATAAGTTCCGTAATTGGCTGAAGCCCTACGACGACCACTCCTATAAGGAGAAAGACGACGAGGAGGAGGATGATTACGACTATGGTGAAGGTTGGGCGCAACCGTGGAGTTAATCTGTAGGGGCAGACCTGTGTGTCTGCCCAATAAATGCCCAAAATATAACGCCTCACGCGTTCCAAAAACCTAAAAAAAGAATAACAGAAAATGAAAAGCAAGCTGTTTGGTGTATTGTTGCTGATTGAGGCGGCGGCGTTGCTGCTGACCGCGGCGGTGGCATTGTACTATCAGCGTGTGGCAGGGGAGACCGATGCCCGTTGTTTCCTGCTGACGGCCGCCATCACTGGCGCAGTGGGCTTGTTGCTCTACAACATCGGCAACATGAGCAAGCACGGCACCATGCATATTCGCGACACCTTCTTTGTGGTGGCCTTGTCGTGGGTGCTGTTCTCCATCTTCGGCATGCTTCCCTTCCTGATGTATGGCACGGTCGACAACGTCACCGACGCCTTTTTTGAGACCATGTCGGGGTTCTCAACCACGGGTGCCACCGTTCTCAACAACATCGACCAGCAGCCGCATGGCATCTTGTTCTGGCGAAGCATCACCCAGTGGATGGGCGGTTTGGGTGTCGTGGTGTTTACCTTGGCATTCCTGCCTTCGGTGGCCAAAGGCTCCAAGAAGGCCTCGCTCTTCGCTGCCGAGGCGCCAGGCTTGAGTGTGGAGAAGTTGGCTCCTACCATGGGCGCCACCTCACGCCTGCTGTGGATCATCTACATTGCGCTGACGGTGCTTTGTGCCATTACCTATGGTGTGGGACCGATGAACAGGTTCGACGCCATCTGTCATGCCATGACCACCATTGCTACAGGCGGTTTCAGCACACATCAGGCCAGCATCGGATATTTCGGCTCCAACTATATAGAGTTTGTTTGCGTGTTGTTCATGTTGCTGTCGGGCATCAATTTCGCCATGTATCATTTCCTCTTCAATGGTCGTTTCGACGTGATCAAGCGAAACGAAGAGCTGCGTTGGTACCTGTTGGCGATACTCTTTTTCACTGTGCTGTTTTTGCTTCGTTTCTATTTTGCCCCGCGCATCGACGTCATCACTGAGGAGCAGCTGGTGTCGCATCCAAAAACAGAATTGGACCGCATCCGTACTTCGTTGTTCCACGTGGTGGCTTTGCTGTCGAACACGGGCTTCCAAGGCACCAATTACAACTATGACTCTTGGGGTCGACTCTTCCTCATTCCGACGGTGGTCATGATGGTTGTGGGTGGCTGTGCAGGGTCCACCAGCGGTGGTATCAAGATGGTGCGTGTCATCGTGCTTTTCAAGTACATCAAGAAGACGGTCAACGAGATGATCCATTCGTCGAGCATGTACACCATCAAAATTTCGGGTCAGATCGTGGAAGACCTCAGTTTGAAGCGCGTGCTCTCGTTTTTCTCCTTGTTCCTCATCGTCTTCATGCTCAATGTGGTGGGTCTCTCCGCCGCAGGCATGAGCCTCGAAGAGGGCGCCATCTCCTTCCTGACCTGTTTCAGCAACTATGGCCCAGGCACGGGCATCACGGGGCCGAGTGGCACTTTCGATGCCATCCCCAAGGCTGCCAAATGGATCCTGTCCTTCGATATGATGGTGGGCCGTCTGGAAATCTATACCGTATTGCTGCTCTTCTCGCCGAGCTTCTGGCGGGCGAAGTAATGCTATTGCAGATACTTGAAAGCGAGATATAAGGTGATGGCTATGATGACAATGAACACAATAAGGCCAAGCATGATGTAATAGAGCGCTAAAGTCAGGGTGCTGCGCCAGATGGTCTTGATTGTGCTGAATCCCGTCATCCTTCTGAAACAAACCGTTAATGCCGTGATGATGGCAATCGGCTCCAGAAGTGCCATTGTTTCGTATATGTTATGTGAGATTGGGTAGAAGAGGTTGATCACGCAACGGTACAACACTAAAATAACCAAAGCATAGACCATGGCTACGGTATATTCTGCCCAATAATAGCGTTTCCGGTTTTCCTTGCCATAACACTTCCTTGCCGCAATGACGAATAAGGGCAGGGTGAGCATATAACACAACGTGTAATGGTTGAGGTAAAAATGGAATGCCTTGATGAAGAGTCGGTTGATTTCGATTGAGATTTGCGAATTTGCTGCGGCATTGTTGGAAAAATTCAGATCCAAATCGGTTGTTATTCCACCTTTACTGCCTGTAAGGGAAAAGATAAGGATGTATACGGTTAATGCCAAAAACAACATGGGGAAAGGGGAGACATACTTTCTGCGCTTCCCTTCGAGCATCTCGACAATCATCGCCCCCGGTCGTGTAAATAGGTTTTTGATGGTATAGCCGATGCCGCCGTCCCTGCCTAAAACAGCAGCGAGGAGGTTGTTCCAAATGAATTTCAGCGTAAAGCGCTTGGTCTCAGCGCTCTGCCCGCACTCGGGACAGAAATTGCCCTCGAACTCGGTGCCGCAGTTGAGGCAGTGGATGGTTTTGGTTTCGGGTTCGGGTTGGGTCTGTATTAGGGTTTGTGTTTCGTTATCCATGATGTTCGGATTTGTGGGGCAAAGATAGGGTATTTTGGGGAAACTATGGGATTTTTCTGGTATGAAGTTCGACTTATATTACTGTCTTACATTGGTTTTTATGTCTGTTTGTTTCTATTCTAAATAATAGAAATGGTATGTATATATACTGATAATCAGCAAATTTACCCTGTTGATAATTTTGTTGACAAAAAAATGAGCATTTTTGGCACTTGAAAATTGCGGCAACCCTTGGTTTTGCTTATCTTTGCACAATTAAAATCATTATTTTGATTATGAAAAAAATCTCAAATAATTCTGACCTTTTCGATTACTACAAAGAAGACCCTCCGAGCCTTCGGGAATCGATCCTTATCACCATCAAAGTGGATTTCCGTCAGGAAGCCTTCTTCACCTCCTACACCCATTCTTGCCTCTTTGAGGCTTGCGACGACGCTTTTCGTTTCGCCCATTGGTCTCAGATCGAGGTGGAGCACGACGACACGTGGGAGGACTTTGGGCGTGCCTATTACGAAAGCCGCGACTATGCATTTGCGGCCTTCCATTGCAGCCTCTGTTCCGTCGACGAACTCAACCTGCAGGTGGAGGCCTGGCAACGGCAGTATGAGCAGAACCGCATCGCCACCGTGCCGTCGGCCGCCGTGGAGCCATCCGTTCCCGACTTTTTGGGACGTTACTTCGCGCAACACCGCTGCAACGAGGCCTTGTGTGCCTTCGTTGAGGACTTCCAAGCCGTAAATCCGCTTTCAAGAAAACATTGGGAGGCAGACGACAAACATTCCTGCCGTCCCTTTGAAAAACCGTTACACTTCTTACATCAACTTGTCAAGCTGAGCCTGGGCGTACAACGTGCGCAGGCAACGGCGGCATCGCGGCCATGCTGCCGTTCGTTTTTGGTGACTGCATGTCACCAAAAGTCAGGCGATGACCTTTTAGGTCACTGATAGAGACCATTTCGGGCGTCAATTCGGACTTTTCGTCATGCACCATGATTCTTCGCATCATCGCGAGGTGTGTAAGCTTATAGTGCAACGACGAAAAGGACGAAAAATCGGACTATTTGTCATGCGACAAGACCTTTTACCTCATCGTGAGGGGTTGAAGGTATTGGGTTATGATTTTCAGCCCGAACGCCAGGACTGTATCCTCAGTGCAAGGCATCTTGATGCGTCCCTTCCGGCGGCAAGCCGCTGCCGTCGGGAAAACAACCATACCAAACGGCGATGGCCGTTAATTCACATATTGTTTAACCTTAGTAATATTTTGTATTATGCACAAAACATTTACCATGAGCTTAGGACTGAGCTCCAATCAGTTCCATGCTGGTCTCTTGGAGATCGGCCGCCAGTTTGAAGCCCTTCGTTCGGACGAGTATCTGAACGGTTTGGTTGGCGAACTGGCCACCACTAACGAAGCGCTTCTTGACGCGATGCACATCGCGAAGGTGAAGCATAATGTCAAACAGGAGAACCGACAGCTCACAGAGTGTCTCGCCTCGGCCTCACGTTACATCGATTCGTGCCTTTACGTGTCGGACGATGCGGTGAGGGAGAGTGCGGCGGTGCTCAAACAGCTGTGGGGGAGCTACGGCAAGCCATTCACACGCATGAAGCTGGACGAGCGCATTGGTGCGGTCACCACTTTGTTGCGCGACCTGGCCTTGCCCGGCATTCAGGAGCACGTGGTGCAGCTGCCCGAGTTGGAGGGTCGCATTGCCACGTTGCAGGCTGCTTTGAATGCGCTGAAGAAGGCGGTCCACGAGGTTGACAAGGCCAACGGCCTGGCGCCCAAGGGACAGCCTTTGATGCCATTGAAAAGGGAGGCGGCGGCCAAGGTGGAAAGCTTGGTCGACTACCTCAAGGCGATGGCATTGAAAGATCCTGCCGCCTATGGTGATCATTACGAAGTGGTGAAGGAAATCATCACGCGTTTGAACACCAGGCGCAGGAAGAACCTCCAGGTCGCAGTGGAGCTCGCCGATGAAGAGGCAACGACGGAAGAGCCTAAGCTCGCCGCCGGCGCTTGATTCGATAGGCGCAATTATTTTTTTCATAGTTGAGGTTTAAATAAACCTCGCAGCCTCCCCGTGAGCTTTAGGGCTTGTGGGGAGGTTTTTTTATGCTTTGCGAAATGAAGTGGTTTGTCCCACAACCGCTCAGCTCGTCATCATACAAGCCCTCAATGGAGGTATGAGGTTCATTCAATACAATTCTGTTGTAGTGCATAAGTTATCATTTTAGTTAATACCTAACTCACATCATTTCGACCACCGTGGCATAACTCATAGGCTCGGTTGGTGTGCGCGTCGCACTCTTGATGCTTCAAAAACACTGCAAAGATACGATTTACTTTTTTTACCTATTGCCCAATTATTGATATTTTTCCTAATTTTGCCTCCATTAACCATCGCCCTCATAAGGCGAAGCAAAAAACAGTCAAAAAAATAGAGAAGACAACAGATTGAATGACAGATAAATAAAAAGCGTTTTTGCTTTTCAAAGTGTACGGAAATCTCGACAGTTTCTATACTATCACATGAGGAAGCAGAAATGCTCACGGTAAATCCGTGGGCTTTCTTGTTTGTGATAGTAGGTAGTCGAGAACCTCCGTGCACGACAGAAGTTCACGGATTCTTTTTTATGTCTTCCCAAATCAAATAATCCAATTATGACACCAGAAGAGAAAGCAAGGGTTAAGATTGACCAGATGTTCGAGGATGCTGGCTGGAAAGTGGTTGATAGGGATTTTTATTCGCCCACCCTTACCGCTGCCGCTATCCGCGAAGGTCTCTTGAATGGTAACCGCGAGGCTGACTATTTTCTGTTTATCAACGGCATGGCTGTGGGCGTGCTTGAAGCGAAACGCAAAGAGGTGGATGTGACCGCAAGCGTGGTTTGCGAACAAGTTGCCCTATATGCTCGTGGTGTTCCTGATTGTTACAAAGCTTTTTCGCGGCCTCTCCCTATCATCTATCAGTCCAATGGAGAAGAGACTTACTTCCGTGATTTCCGCGATGAAGATGGTGATCTGGAAGAAATAAATCGCATCCATACACCTAAAGAGATTGTCAAGATGCTGGGCATCGACGACCCTTACGCTGGTTTGCCAACCTTGAAGAAAAAAGGCTTACGCGAATGCCAATATGAAGCCATCACAAATCTGGAAGGCAGTTTTCGCACAGGACAAAAACGAGCCTTGATAGTGCTGGCTACGGGAGCAGGCAAAACCTACACGGCTTGTTTGGCCGCCTATCGCTTATTGGCCTACACCCCAACGAAGCGAATTCTCTTCCTCGTCGACCGAAACAATCTTGGTAAGCAGGCGGAAGGTGAGTTCGGAATGTTCCGTCTGACTGAGAACGGCGACCCTTTCAACACCATTTACACGGTGAATCGCCTGAAATCCTCCAAGGTTCCATCCGACAGCAATGTGGTTATCTCCACCATACAACGCCTCTTCTCGCTGCTTACAGGCCAAGAGATTGTCGACAACGATGACGACGATGAAGTTATTGCCACAAGCGAAGTGCAACTGACAGGAAGCGTCACACTGCCTCCCGACTTCTTCGACTTGATTATCATCGACGAATGTCACCGCTCCATCTATGGCAACTGGAGAAAAGTGCTGGAATACTTCAACACAGCCAAACTGATTGGCTTGACAGCGACACCGATTCCAGAAACCAAGGCTTTCTTCAACAACAACATCGTTGTGAACTACACGCTGGAGCAATCCATCGTGGACGGTGTAAATGTAGATGCCCGTATCTATCGTATCAAGACAGAAGCAACCGAAAATGGTGGTGCCATATTGAAGGGCGACAAGCTGAAACGGGTAACACGCTATACGGGCAAAGTCGAAACCATCCGCAACGAAGAGTCGAAAAACTACACCAAAGAAGAATTGAACCGCAGCATCATCAATCCGGCTCAAATCAAACTGGTGCTCGAAACCTACCGCGATGCGGTTTATGAGGAGATGTTCAATGATCCGCAGCGAGAGAAGAATATGGATTATCTGCCCAAGACGCTCATCTTCGCCTTGAACGAGATGCACGCCAATAACATTGTTCAGATTGCCAAAGAGGTATTTGGCCGTACTGACGATAAGTTTGTGCAAAAAATCACCTATTCAGCAGGCGACAGCAACGAATTGATACGTCAGTTCCGCAATGACAAGGAGTTCCGAATTGCTGTAACCTGTACATTGGTGGCTACGGGTACGGACGTGAAGCCGCTTGAGGTGCTGATATTCATGCGCGACGTGGCCTCAGAACCGCTTTATATCCAAATGAAAGGTCGCGGAGTGCGTACCATCGGCGACGACCAGTTGCGCAATGTGACTCCGAATGCCTACAGCAAGGATTGTTTCTTCCTCGTCGATGCGGTGGGGGTAACCGAAAGCCATAAGACAATAACAAGCCCTGGTGGTGAGACTGAGCCATGCATCACACTGAAACGGCTTTTGGAACTATTGACACACGGCAATGTAAATGACGACTACATGCGCCTGATTGCTTCAAGATTGGCTCGTATTTACAACAAGTGTACGGATAAGCAGCGCGAAGAATTCAAACGAATGGCCTATAGTGGAATGGAGGAAATCTCAGCCTCCATCTTCGACGCCTTGGAGAAAGGCACCTTGCCCCCATACGAAAGCATCGATGCCCCCAACCTTGAACGTAAGGCGTTGGTGGCACCTTTGACAAACCACCCCGACGCTCGACAGTTACTGCTTATCTTGGCGGCTGGTTTTGTAGAAACGCTCATGCCTGGTGAAGACCAACTAATCTCCAAAGGCTTCTCGCTGGAAGAGGCGAAAGAGGTTACATCGGCCTTTGAGAGATATTGCGATGAACATCAGGACGAGATAGAGGCTCTTCGTATGATTTACAATAATGAAGGAGAACCGCTGACCTATGCCTTGCTGAAAGATTTGGAGAACAAACTGAAAATGGCCAATAACCGATTCCAGTCATCCCGCATTTGGAACTCGTATGCCATTGTGAGTCCAAATTCCGTCAAGAAGCATACTACCAAAGAGGAAAAAGAAGCCCTCACCAACATCATTCAGTTGGTTCGTTTTGCCAATCATCAGATTGAAAAACTCGAGAGCCTGTACCCACAAGCACAACAGCGTTTCAACCTCTGGTATGGTCAGATGCAACGCACTGTGACAGAGTCGCAGATATCCATTATCCGACAGATTGTAGATTATATCGCATCCAATGGCGCCTGCACCATAAGGGACATCATCGAAGACGACAAGACCCGTGCCGCGCAGCTTATCAAAGCCTTTGGTGGAAAGGCTAATGCAAACGAGGCTCTTGTGTCATTGTCGAAATTCTTACTCTATAGAAAAACCGCATAACATTTTATGGCAAGCAATAAAGAAACATCACTTACCAAGAAAGTTTGGACACTGGCCACTACACTCGCTGGACAAGGTATCGGCTTTACAGATTATATCACCCAGCTCACTTACCTTCTCTTCCTGAAAATGGATGATGAAAATGCAGAATTGTTTGGTGAAGAGTCAGCAATTCCCGAGGGCTATCGCTGGAAAGATCTCATTGAATTGGACGGTCTCGACCTCATCAAACAATACGAGAAAACACTGGAAACGCTGAGCAAAGAAGAAAACCTTATTGGCACCATCTTCGTGAAGGCTCAAAATAAGATTGACAAGCCCGTCTATCTTCGCAAGGTGATTACCCTGATTGATGAAGAACAATGGCTGGTGATGGATGGTGATGTGAAAGGCGCCATCTATGAAAGCATCCTTGAAAAGAACGGCCAAGATAAGAAGAGTGGCGCGGGGCAGTATTTCACACCGCGTTCGCTTATCTCGGCGATGGTCGATGTCACCCGTCCGCAGATCGGTGAGACGGTTTGCGACCCAGCTTGCGGTACAGGAGGTTTCTTGATGGCTGCCTACGACTATATGAAGAACCAGTCGCAAGACAAGGACAAACGCGACTTCCTTCGCGACAAGGCACTAATGGGTTACGACAACACGGCCCTTGTGGTGACCTTGGGTTCCATGAACCTTTATCTGCACGGTATAGGCACCAACCGCAGCCCTATCCTTTGTGTGGATTCGTTGGAGAAACAACCGCAGAAACTGGTGGACGTGATTCTCGCCAATCCGCCTTTCGGCACCCGTCCGGCAGGCAGCGTGGATATCGACCGCCCCGATTTCTATGTGGAGACCAAGAACAACCAGCTGAACTTCTTGCAGCACATCATGGTGATGCTGAAAAACACGGGGCGTGCCGCTGTGGTGCTGCCCGACAATGTCCTGTTTGAAGGTGGGGCTGGTGAGACCATCCGCAAAGAACTACTGAAGAACTTCAACCTGCATACCATCCTCCGTTTGCCTACAGGTATCTTCTATGCCCAAGGGGTGAAGGCCAATGTCCTTTTCTTCAAGAAGGGTGAGTCGACCAAAGAAGTGTGGTTCTACGACTACCGCACAGGCATCAAGCACACGCTGGCCACCAAACCCATGATGCGACACCATCTTGACGATTTTGTGGCTTGCTATAATGCCGACAACCTCTCTGCACGAAAGGAAACCTATAATGCCGAGAGCAACCCCAATGGCCGTTGGCGCAAATATCCCGTTGCTGAACTTTTGAAACGCGACAAAACTAGCCTTGATATCACGTGGATTAAGGAAACCAACGACGATGACGACCTTACGTTGGCAGAGTTGATTACCACCATTAAGCAGAAGAGCGATTACATAAGCAAAGCGGTAATAGAATTGCAGAAAGCTTATCAAACGCCCAACACTATTGGTATTGATACGAATAAACTGCATTCAAATGTAGGATTGCTTTCTTTAATTCAAAAAGCCAAGTCCAAAATCCTCGACCTCGCCATTCATGGCAAACTTGTCGCCCAAGACCCCAAAGACGAGCCCGCCATTGAACTCTTGAAGCGCATCAATCCTGAGTTTGAGGGTTGTGAGAAGGTGGAGGTTGATGATTTGCCTGACGGATGGGCTTTTTGCCGCCTTGAAAACATAGTTGACTACGAACAGCCGCAAGCCTATATTGTTCAGTCAACTGAATATAGCCCCAAATATAAAACACCCGTATTAACGGCAGGAAAATCATTTATTATCGGCTATACAAATGAAGAAGAGGGGATTTGTTCCAATCTACCCGTTATCATCTTTGATGATTTTACAACAGAATCAAAATATGTTGATTTCCCCTTCAAGGTAAAGTCTTCTGCAATGAAGATTTTACATGTGAAAGAGGGTGTAAACATCCAATATGTATGCCATTTTATGAGTGTTACAAAACTAATAGGTGATACTCATAAACGTTATTGGATTTCTGAATACTCAAAAATGGTAATACCTCTGCCCCCGTACCAAGAGCAACTCCGCATCGTAGCCAAGATAGAAGAACTCTTTGCCGTACTTGACGACATTAAAGAATCCTTAGAATAATAATTGATTAAAAACAACAGCATTATGGAAACTCCTACCAAACAAAACACCCTCTACCTGACCATCAAGCAGGTTTGTTTCGACCAGATTATGGCCGGCACCAAGAAAGAAGAGTATCGCGATATCTCCCCTAACACCTACAAAAAGTACTTAGACTGTGATGAGGATGGCGAAGCTTATTTTGACGATGCAATACTTACTCCTGAAGAAATGGAGTGGTATGGCGAAGAATGGTTGATGGCTTGCAAGGACGGCAAGTTCCCATATTATTTCAAAGAGAATATCAAGTTCCTCAATCTTGCCGTAGGCTACAACAAAGTAAGAGACACGGCCATAGTCGAAGTCACCGAAATAACGCCGATGATAGCGAAAAACCCAAAAGGCCAAGAAATCCGCTTCGACTTCGACGAAGAAGGTAACACTGTGATGAATTCCAACGGTGCCTTTTGCATGTGGCAAGCAGTCTTCCATCTTGGACAGATTGTTGAGAAGAACATTGTATCGAAATAAGAATCGTTATGAAAGTAGTTGTTAGATGCATTTACTATAAGCCAGTTACCCCATCTTGCGACGTCATCGATTTGGACGATAGCACTTGGAGAGTATTTCTGTTGGCAGATAATCGCAAGCGTATAGAGATTGCTCTAAAACTATTGCACAAGGAAGAGATGGAAAGCTATGTGAGGGAGCTGGCTTGGATACCACTTGATGGACAAAACAAAGTGATAGAAAACCTTACATCAGGGATGAATGAAGGATAGTGGCAAAGGTGGAGGAGTTGTTTGGGGTGGTAAAGAAAAATGGTAAATGATCAATGTCACGCATTCTTTATAAATATATAGACATCAACGGAGCAAAGCTTATGCTTGGGAATCGGAATCTCCAATTTACCAATGCATCCCAACTGAACGATCCTTTCGATTGTCATCCTAAGCTGATAGACTACTCGAATGTGCCAGATCATATAGCAAAGGATTCAATACGCAAAGATTGGGAACAAAAAATAGGTGAGAATAGAGCATTTAATTTGCGCAACGATACATGGCTCTGCAGTTTGTCGAAGGTCAACGATTCGTTGCTCATGTGGAGCCATTATTGCTACAATCACAAAGGCGTTTGCATTGGCCTCGATTTGGACAAAGTGATGGAATCCGTTCCTCCAATGTTTGGCACAACTTTTCTTAAGCCACTTGTCATAGAGGTGCAATATCAGGATATAATCGAACGTCCAAGCGCATATCGTCCAACAGCAGACATGTTCAGTTATCAATGGAGAACAAAGGCAAAGGATTGGTCGTATGAGCAGGAGGTGAGACTGGTCATTCCGAGGCCTCACCAGATGTATGCGGCGTTAACACCAGAGCAGTTGGAACGATCCAAACGCAATGAAACTCTAGATTGGAGAGAGCTTCACCATTATATGCCGCTGAAAGGCGAATGCTTCGAGTCTATCTATTTTGGTGTCAATACAGAATCGACCATTAAGGAAAAGATAATCCAATATGCCCGTGAGAAGCTAAATCCACAAATCAACCTTTACCAGATGCGTGTGGATGAGAATGCGTTTAGATTGAAAGTTGAGGTGGTGTGAAGGGGCATTTCTATCTTTGCAATCTAAGGAAGTGGGTAAATCATTCAACATCAATATCGTCAAATATAACTGGTATCAGCTTTTGAAATTCTTTCAAGAGCGGAATAGCCACTTCACGCATTTGTGGATGTGCGGCAGGCGAGGTTCTCAATGTGAAGAAATGCCGCCACTCACGCAAATTCATTGTCACTACGATTTCCGTTTTCAATGAATTTGGCAAAACGCTTCTTGCTTCCTGTGGTGTTGCGCCAAGTTCTATCAGTTTGTTGTAACCAGCCTCCATTTGTTCAAGGGTTTGCTTCCAAACCTGGTATTTTTCATCGTCTTGCGACCAAAAACAAGGCTCTATTACGGTAATCTCACTCCCAAACTTGCCTTTTGTGTAGTTACAATATCGGGTAGACTCTTGCGTATAACTCGCAAGGCGGTGTCTTACAATCTCGTGCGAGACACCTCTGTCGCAAATAATGCGTACGGTAACAGACTGGTGCTCAATTACAGACAGATGTCCGCGGCCACTTATCATTTTGACAAAATCCTTTGCCGAATCGGGCGTGATTTTGTCTTCGCTTTTATAGGCTGTACGGCCAGCCAATTCAATCTGTTTCAAAATATAGTCGCCATCCACATGCGATTCGATGACGAATTGTGGTTTTATTGTTCTCATAACAAATCAATTAACATCTATAAATAGTTTGTAAATTATTCTTGATAATAGGACATTCTAATTCAGACACATCACATCGTGGAATCTCAATATCGTCAATAAGAGAATAAAAATGAGCATTCTCAACACCACTAAGAATTTCATTCTTATAGTCCTTCTTTCCACAGTAAAATAATGAAATCAAATGAATGCTCATTTTTTTAAACCTCTCTTCCATTATTTCAATGGCCTCGTCAGCATCAAATGTAATGTCCTTTATTAGAATCACTGACTTATAATCAGAAAAACCGATTTCATTCTCAACTGTGGTGTGATCGTTTGATTTATGTTTTCGTGGAATATAACTGAAACCAAAATCAGGAAACAGTACCGACAATCTTGCACCTATAACACTACATTCCAAACCTATTGAAACCATTATTGTTTTATCAAGTGCTGTGTTCTTTTGTATCTCTTTAATCTTTTCTTTATACAATTGGGTTATTGTTTCCAAAGATTCATTACGAGATACAAGATGATTTATATCAATATATCCGTGGGATCTAAATTTGCTGTTTTCTCCATTTCCATCCGTATCCCAATGGAAATGCCCAGAATAATACAATTGATTGTCTTTTATTTCATCAAGAATACTTTTTGTTGGCTTTTCATCGTTAGATTGATTTTGATTATTTTGTTGATTTTCAATTTGTTGTTTTGCTTTTTCTCCACTACGCGACATCAATTCGTCATAAACATCATTTTTTATAACATGTTGCTTTAACAAAACTTCTTTACTAGCAGGGGAAGCAGTTTGTTCTTGCCAATATTGATCTGAAATATTTATGTCATCATGAAAATTAAAATACTGTATTTGTAATTTAGACGAGTCATCAGAGATTGTATATAAATTACATTTTCCAAGAGTGGATTTTTGCAACAAACTCCCAACAGATATATAATAAATCGAGTTATCTGTCTCTTTCTCAACTTTTGTCGTGTCAGAGCCGTGAATATGTCCACATAATACAACAAATGGATAACCTAATTTATTTCGGCTAATATCAATCCAGTTTTTAACACTGTTTTGTTCTCTACATAAATCCATTGGATTATGATGCATTACCAAAAACTTAACATAGTCATCATACTTTGAATCCATATTTTTTAAATATGTTTCAAAACTTGCCTTATCAATATAACCATAATGGTCTTCTTTCTGGTTACTTTCATGATAACAGGTATTAACACCCAAAAACAATAATCTATGAGTATCATCTGGGATTTGAACAAATATTGAATCTGTCGTAAACTGTGGAATTTGAGTATCGGACTCTTTATAGAAGTCATTATAGAACTTTTCAAAATTTGTATATTTTTCCTTTCTTTTGTATAAGTCTTTTTTCCCGTCTATGTCTGCAATATCTTCAAGTATTCTCCATGAAATATCATGATTCCCCATACACATAAGAACATTTTTCTTCGGGATATTCAAACCTTTTACAATATTATTCAAAAACTTTGAAGCAGTATCATATTCCATAGGTTTAGATTCATTTGAAATATCTCCACTAATAATCAGATAATTAACATTGTAACTTATAAACTTTTTGATAAATAATGTTTCAAAATCATCATTATCATAATTGTAGCGTATACTATCTTGATTGCTCTTTGTACAAAAATGCAAATCTGAAATATGTAATATGTTTATGCTCATTAGAAACTAGTTTTATTTTTTTGGAAAGTCGGTTATTATTTGATAATCAACAGGATTATAATCCTTTGTAAGAGTCAGCAAGGCAACTTTTTTGATCTCATTCTCTGTTTTAGGGCGTTCTGAAACGACCTCCACATATACGACCGATAATATCCCTTTTAATTTGCCGCCAGCATGTTCAATTAGTGTTTTTGCTCGTTCAATTTCGGCACCTAAACAAACAACATCGGAAATGATTAAATAATCTCTATCCGCCAACAATTGCTCTTTATGGAGTTCTCGATAAAGTTTTTTCTTTGGACCTAAATGGTTTAGAAAGACCATATCAATGCAAGCCAACTTTGAAAACACAGAAGCCAAATACGCCCCCGCCATCGAACTGAAAAACAGAAGTGGGTGTTTGCCGTGCCCAATAAGTTCTTTTTGAATTGCTTGTTTGCATAGCAAGTACAAACCTAAAAAAGAAATTTCTTTTTGTTCAATAAATGCTTTTATATTGATATATTTCGGCAACTGAACATTGCTGGAATGGCTATAACTGTTTTCTCCCTCTCTTTCAATTATATAGTTTGAATTGATTTTCTTCGCGATGGTTTGCTGATAAAAACTATAGATTTCTTCATCTGTAATATTGCTTTTCGTACATCCAGAATTAAAAACATTGTAAGTTCTGTCATCATTGGATTGTTCAGCTAACCCCTTCCCATGTATTCTTGATTTCTCATATAATGTTTCGCTCATTCTACAAAATGACAAGTTTTTGCCGTGTTCTTTGCAATACTTGATAATTTTTTCAATTCCTTCTGCAATGTTGTAGGCTTCTTCTATCTCTGCACAATCAATAATAATATTTTCAGGTGTCACATTTTCATTAATGTACTTATAAATATCACATATAGTGGACTCCACTAATTCATGGTTGGAAAACCCTAGGTCATTATCGCATAGACCAAAGTTACGATAAATCTGTTCTGCATGCAGAAACACATATAATGTATCATCTGTTTCTAATTTAGCATATAACATTGTCTTTGAAATTTAGTTCAACTTCGATATGAACGCCTCTAAATGTGCTACCAAAGAATCGTAAATTCGATTTTAAAACTTCATTTGCTGGATTGTAATTTCTTAACAAACATTTTGCACACTCCTTGGGGCTAAATTTCTTACATTTGGAGCATCTTTTGGATGTCATAATAACTTGTGTGTCATTATAATGAATCCTTATCGTTCCTTCGTCAATGCCATTATTGTTATTCTTTTTCAGAACCAATTCAAGCAATGTGTATAAATTATCCCTTGCAACACTTCTTTCTTTTGAATAATACAAAGCTTCAAAAATGAACAATAAATTCTTGTACTTTATTTGTTCATTAGGACTGAATTCATTAAACACATTTTTATATTCTCCCCCAAATTTTTCTTGCCTTTTCTCAAAAGAATACTCAAAACCAACTCCACAATCAGATATTGATATTTTTGTTACGTTATCTTTAGTGTGTAACATCGCAGAACAATGTGAACCACTATACAAAACGGCATTTGTTATTATCTCCGTCAAAATTCCTAACACAGTACGTTTATTGTTATCATTCAGAGTTTTAAGAATATTCCTATATCTTTTCTCTATATACGGCTTTAACTCTTGAAATTTATCTGAACGAATCATCCCAAGTTCTTCTTCTGAGACACCTTCCTGAATGAATTTTCCATAATATGAATATGAATCATCTCGAAAAACATACACTTTGTGATCTGGATTATACTCGGTATCGGAAATATTATAAAACCCCAATAATTTAGGTTCAAAATCATATATGTCATGACCGATCTCTTGTTTAATTGTGCGTAGTATTTTAGACCCATCGACATCCAATTCTTCGCTGAAAACATCTTTCTTTCCAACAGCCTTGAAAAACCATCCATTATCCAAGAATTTAATGGGTTTTGTACTTGCTATTTCCAATTTTGTAGGTTTATTATGAATGCTTTTCAAAATAAGCCCCAAACTGATCAGATTTGGCACAACCAAAGGGTCGAAAAAATCAACATAAATAAATGAGAAAATTGGGGCAATAGAGACTCCGTTTTTCTTATAATGTTCTCTAAGTGCGTCAAAAAGCTGGTTGTAGAACATAAAAGAAGTAATATTTCCTATGAAATAGATTTTCTTAGCCTCGTCGTTATATTGAATAATACTGTTATCCTTCATTTCAATAATCACAATTTCGTCTGTCTGCTTTTCACATATACAAGACTTCATATTTAACTTAGTATTCTTCTTGTTGAATTGTTGGGATGCCGAAGTCTTGAAGGGGCAATCCTTTCAATTCGGTGCAAATGTATGCAATTTTGTTTTTTTGACAAGTATGTTGTCGTTTTTTTTCGTTCGTTTTGAGGAGTGGGGCCCATGATGTCGGCCTTGATTCTTCGGTTCCTTCTCATCAAGGAGAAGGAACAAGATAACCGCAGCCACAGATGCCCGCCATCGCGCAGGCCGGCGTCGGCATGACATGGCTGCTGTACTCACCCGCACCCTAATACAATACCCCAAAAACAATTAATGATAATTCGTGGTACATTAACGGTAATTCGTGTAAAACAAATAACCAATAACAATTCGTTGTAAAAGAATTTTCTCCATCCCCTTGTGGGTTTATGAAAAAGTTGTAATTTTGCAGCGTGAAACGCAGATCGGCTTTTGCATGGATTTACTGCGCATTCATCATAAACGTGTAGATCGGCTTCGGCATGGATTAACTACACGCTTTTTTTATGTGCTCTAAACTGTACTGAACGTGTTTCCCATCCTTTTTCTTTCCGATTGTCAGCTCGATGGTGAAATTCATGTAAGCCAGTTTCTGGCTATTGAAGGTGTATCTCAGTTTAATTAATTCAACATAACGGTTTTTGGTTTGTATGCCTTTTTTGATGTCTGTGAATCTGTATTTTTCGTCAAATGGTTTGGCATGTTTGATGATTTCGGGTAATTTAAGCACAGCATATGTGGTTTGCCAGCAACGGGTGGCGTTGTTTGAGGCTTTCTGAAAGCTTTCTTTCCAGATAATGTAAACATTCTCGTTCAGGAAATCATTCTTGATATAGTTCTTTCCACTTAGTTTTGATAGCAATAGCTTGTAAGCCTCTCTGATTACAATTCTCCTTTCGCTTCTGAATTCTTTGTTCGGGTTGGTCGAAATCTTGAATAGTTGTTTTGTCCTTTGGAGATTGGTCTCGATGAACTCGGGTAAGGTTATTTGTTTTGTTTGCTCCATTTTTTTATTGTTTTGTTATCGCAAAGAAACGCCATTTGTCAAGACCAAGCCGTTGATTAAACGTTTGTAGTCGACTGTAGTCGTTTGTAGTCGTTTGCTGTCGGGTAAGTAACTGGGAATGAAATGGATGTTATTTTTGGGGAACAAATCTTTCATAAATCAGTCATAAACGGATCGCTTCGTGCCTCGCGATGACGCGAAGCGGCAGTGGGGCCAAAGTCCTGAAAGGACGACCCTATCACACCCCGATATGTAATGTCGGGTTTTAATATACGCAATAGATTATTCCGATAAACCGCAGCCGTAGATGCCCGCCAACGCACAAGCCCACGTTGGCATGATATGGCTGCCGAGAAGTCCCTGCCCAGATAAAAGGCACATAGAAGGCATAAACAAGGCATAAACAAGGCATAAGCAAGGTATAAACAAGGCATAAACAAGGCATAGCCGAGCCGCAGGCATAGATCCCAAGCCCCTGCGCAGGCCGGCGTAGGGATGACATGCCTGCTGGCACCGCTTACCAACGGATGCCGTGGACGGGAACGATAACGGTTTGGGTCGCGGTTCATCTGGATCGCTTCGTTCCTCGCGATGACGCGAAGCGACGACAAGATTGATCCCCCAAAAGCTTGATTGCCAATTTGTCGTAAAACCATTCCTTAACCCCTTGATTTAGCGTCATTTTGTCGTAAACCCTGCCGTTTTTTCGCTTCGATGGGATTGGCGGGGATTTTGATAGGGCCTTGACCGAAAAACAGAAAGGAAACCCAAAAATGAACATCAACCAATTCACAATCAAATCACAGGAAGCCATCGGGAAGGCCCAGGAGATAGCGCAAAGCCACCAAAGCCAGACCGTGGAGAACTTCCACCTGCTGAAGGGTATGATTCTAAGCGATGACTATCTGGTGCCAAACCTGATGAAGAAGTTGGGCGTCAATATCTCGCGCTTGAATGATGCCCTGGATCAAGCTATCAACAACCAACCGCGCACAAGCGGCTCCGAATTGTATTATTCCTCCGAGGTCAGCAAGACCTTCAACGACGCCATCGCACTGGCCAAGAAGATGGGCGACGAATACGTCTCCATCGAGCACCTGTTGTTGGCAGTCTTCGAAAGCAACAGCTCGGCTTCGCAGATGATGAAGGACCAAGGTATCCGCAAGGACGAACTCGAGAAGGCCATCATGCAGTTCCGTAAGGGCAAGAAGGTCGACTCGCAAGACGCCGAGCAGAACTACGACAGTCTGAACCGTTTCGCCAAGAACCTGAACGAACTGGCCCAACAAGGCAAACTCGACCCGGTCATTGGCCGTGACGAGGAGATCCGTCGTGTGCTGCAGATCTTAAGCCGACGCACCAAGAACAACCCTATTTTAATAGGTGAGCCGGGTGTGGGTAAGACCGCTATCGTGGAGGGTCTGGCCCAGCGTATCGTCAATCGCGACGTGCCAGAGAACCTGAAGAGCAAGACCGTGTTCAGCCTGGACATGGGTGCTTTGCTGGCCGGCGCCAAATACAAAGGTGAGTTTGAGGAACGTCTGAAGAACGTCGTCAAGGAAGTGGTCGACAGCGATGGCGAAGTCATCCTGTTCATCGATGAGATCCACACCTTGGTAGGCGCAGGCGGCGGCGAAGGCGCCATGGACGCGGCCAACATCCTGAAGCCGGCCCTGTCGCGTGGCGAGTTGCGTGCCATCGGTGCCACCACCTTGAAGGAATACCAACAATATTTCGAGAAGGACAAGGCGCTGGAACGTCGTTTCCAGAAGGTCATGATCGACGAGCCTGACGAGGCTTCGGCCATCAGCATCCTGCGTGGCTTGAAGGAGCGTTACGAGACACACCACCACATCCGTATCTTAGACGAGGCCATCATCTCGGCTGTGCAGCTGTCGGTGCGTTACATCAGCGACCGTTTCCTGCCCGACAAGGCCATCGACCTGATCGACGAGGCCGCCTCGCGTCTGAGGCTGCAAATCGACTCAATGCCTGAAGAACTTGAGGATGTCGAGCGTGCCATACGTCAGTTGGAAATCGAACGCGAGGCCATCAAGCGTGAGAACGACACCAAGAAGGTGGAAGAGATAGGGAAGGAGCTGGCCGAGCTCAACGACAAACGCTCTGCCATAAAAGCAAAGTGGGAGACCGAACGTAACTATGTGGAACTCATCCAGAAGGAGAAGAGCAACATAGAGACCTATAAGCATCAAGCCGAGGTGGCTGAGCGTGACGGCGACTACGGCCGTGTGGCTGAGCTGCGTTACGGTAAGATCCGCGAGGCCGAGGCCGCCATCGAGAAGGCTAAGGCTGATTTGAGAGCGGCACAAGGCGACCACCCGCTGGTGGATGAGGAAGTCGGTGCCGACGATGTGGCTGAGATCGTGTCGCGTTGGACGGGCATCCCGGTCAACAAGATGATGCAGAGCGAGCGTGAGAAGCTGTTGCACCTTGAGGACGAGCTGCACAAGCGTGTGGTGGGTCAGGACGAGGCCATCACTGCCGTCAGCGATGCTATCCGTCGTAGCCGTGCGGGCTTGCAGGACGCCAAACGTCCTATCGGTTCCTTCATCTTCATGGGTACCACGGGCGTAGGTAAGACTGAGCTGGCCAAGGCCTTGGCTGAGTTCCTGTTCGACGATGAGAACGCCATGGTGCGTATCGACATGTCGGAGTATCAGGAACGTCACACCGTGTCGCGACTCATCGGAGCGCCTCCTGGATATGTTGGCTACGAAGAGAGTGGCCAACTGACTGAGGCCGTGCGTCGTAAGCCGTATTCCGTCATCCTGCTGGATGAAATCGAAAAGGCTCACCCCGACGTGTTCAACATCCTGTTGCAGGTGTTGGACGACGGCCGTTTGACCGACAACAAGGGCCGTACGGTGGACTTTAAGAACACCATCGTCATCATGACCTCCAATATCGGCGCCAATGTCATCCAGGACAACTTCGCCCTGCTCAATGGCAGCAATGACGAGGAGGTCTTTGAGAAGACCCGTAACGAGGTGATGGAGCAGCTGAAGCAGTTCATGCGGCCTGAGTTCCTGAACCGTGTCGACGACATCATCATGTTCAAGCCTTTGGACGAGAACCAGATTGCCGACATCGTGAGGATGCAGTTCCGCAGTGTGCAGAAGATGCTGGCTGCCAACGACATCAAGATTGACATCACCGATGCCGCCGTCGACTTCATCGCAAAGCAGAGCTACAACCCGCAGTACGGTGCGCGTCCTGTGAAGCGTATGATGCAGCGTGAGCTGCTCAACTCGCTCTCGAAGATGATCCTGGCCGAGTCGGTCGACAAGACGAAGACCATCATCGTGGATGTGGGTGACAATAACCTGATATTTAGGAACTAATTTCAAAATAGCCTTCTATAGATTCCCGAGGGAATGACATAGAAGGCTATTTTGTTTTACTCTTCTTCCATCTCTGCTGCATTGATCTCGTCCAGCAGCAGCATGGCCTTGTCGTAGTCCTTGTCGAAGACATACACCGATGCGTCGCCTTTGATGGTGCTGGCAGCCCAGCCGGCACACAGGCTCTCCTCCTGGAAGTTGCGGATGAGGAACTGGATGTCGTTCTGCTCAAGTACGCTGCCGATGAACTCGGCGTTAACGACTGAGCCGGAATAGATTCTCTTGATTTCGTTGTCCATGGTGTTACTTTTTTGTTGTTGATACTGCAAAAATAAACAAAAAACGGGAATAATTGGTAAATTTGGATTTGATGAGATTCCCTTCGGGAATGGAGTACTATTTATTGTTATTAACGGCGGCTTGAGACAGCTACTGACAGAAAACTGCTAATAGCCGCCGCTTGTCACTATATGCCTAATTCCATTCCCGTAGGGAATCTATTCCTTTTCTTTTCCAGCTACATTAAGCATCACAATTGCAAACAGCATCACAAAGGCCGCCGCCCACTGCACGGGCGAATACTTTGTGCCATTGACGAAGTAATCCAGTACCACGGCGGTGATGGGGTACATTAGCTCAAGGAAGGTGGACAAAGAGGCTCTCACATGGCGCAGGCCATAGTAATACAGGAAGATGGCTCCTGAGCCGGTGGTTAGGCCGATGAGGGCGATGAAAAGCCAGTTGCGCGGCGTGATCTGTGAGAAATCGCCGATATGGCCGGCAAACAGCACGATAACCAGCATGATCAGCGTGGTGAAGCCATAACGGAAAAACGTGGAGGTGATAAAGGAATAGTTACCTAAGATCTTTTTGGAAAACACTGTGGAACTGCCAAACGAGAAGGCCGCCAACAGTGAGAGCAAGGCCGCATAGACCGTGGTGATGCCTTCGGTGCTGAAGTCGGGGAGCGACCAGCCGAAGGTGAGGAAATAGCCGCCGATGAGGGCGACGCAGGCCCAAAGTGCGAAATGTCTTTTGATCTTCTCTTTCAGGATGATACGAGCCAAGATGACGGCAAAGACGGGCTGGAGCTTTTGCAGGAGCACCACGACCGAAAGGTTGTTGAAATGCAGCAAAAACAGCGACTTGACGATGGCCAAGGTGCCCAAGGCACCGCCAAACAAGGCGATGAGCAGGAAATAGATCAGGTCGGAGCGCGTCATGGTCTTCAAGTGACGGTATTCCCTAAAGAAGAACACATTCATCAGCAGGAAGGGGAAGAGGTGGATGACGAAGACCACGAAGGCGGTGTTGAGGTTGTAGAGCTGTGGCGTGAGCAATATGCCATCCACACCCCAAAGCATGGCTGACATGGCCACCGCAATGGCTCCGATTAGCTTTGTGTTACGTTGTGTGTCTTTCATTTGAGCAGTTTGTCGTTGGCAATGGCTTCTTTCTCCCAGCGCACGCACATGATGATGGAATTGACAAGGTAAACGACATACATCATCGTGATGGGGAAGTTGCCCGCCTTGATATACAAGAAGATGCTGACGCAGTTGATGGCAATCCAGAGCCACCACTGTTCGCTGAACATCTTGACCATCAGTATCATGGCTACCACCTGCATCACGGCCTTGGCCGAGTCGGCGAAGGGGGCGAGGTCATTGGTGAAGTGTTTCATCAGCAGGCCAAAGCCTATCGTGCCCGCCACGATGATGGCGAGACAGATCAACCTGTTCTTATTGGTCATATGGATTTTCATCACCTCGTGGGTCTCATGGTTCATGTTCTTCGCCCAGGTGAAGAAGCCAACAAACTGCATGACGAAGTTGTAGACGGTCACGCCAAAATCGGCATAGAGTCTTGAGATCAAAGTGATGTATATCATCAGGCAGCAGTGGATGAAGCCGAAGAGGTAATTGGAGAGCTTGCCTTTGCCGCCCAACACCACGTTGATGATACCGCAAGTCGCTGCCACGATGTGGATCCAGTAGAACTGATCGCTGGTCTTGTCGTATTTGAACAGGATGGACATCACCGTGATGACCACGCTCACCGTCACCAGCCAGATGACGTCGAACGGCTTCCACCCTTTGAGTTCTTCTTTGATTATGTCTTTGAATTTCTGCATGATGAATTGGAGTTTATTTAGATGTAATGCTTTTGGCTATCATTTTTACCGCCTTGAACCCATCAGGGATGGGGAACATGGCGAAGGTGTGGAACATACCCTCAAACTCGTGGAAACAACCTTTCTTGCCGGCTTTTTCGTACATCTCTTTTAGAAAGAGATCGTCGGGCTGTAGGATTTCGTCAGAGCCGAAGTAGACGCTTAGGTTGTCGACACCGCTGAAGTCGCCGAACACCGGGCTGACCCAAGGATGCTGGGCGGGCAGGTCGGCCTGCCAGATGGCGTTCAAGGTGATGACACGGTCAAGTTGGAGCATACTGTCCTTGTCTTGCAGGGCACGCATCTCTTTTTCCTTGGTGTGGCTGAGGTCGACACAAGGCGAAAGCAGGGTAGTGGTGGCAGGTTTCTGCCAGCCGTTCTTGTGGGCTTCCTGGGCTACGACGAGGCATAAACAAGCCCCAGCCGAGTCGCCAACGAGATGAATCTCGTCATATTGTCTGGATTCGGAAATGTTTTTGTAATACTCCAAAACGGTCTTGACGGAATATTCACAAACGTATTCGGGCGACTTGGGATAGACGGGCATTAAGGTGTCGCAATGTGTGCGCAGGGCGAGGTCGTGGAGGAAGCGCCAGTGGAAGAACACGGGTGGGTAGATGAAGGCGCCGCCGTGGAGATAGAGGATGAGTCGGCGTGAGGGTCGGCCCTTCGACCGGCTCAGGGACCTCGGTTTTTCTTCGTGCTTGAACACCTGCATCTCGAAGCCTGTTGAGGCTTGGTATTTCTCCTCGGTGAAGTAACCTCTGAAATAGCGTGGCACGCGCACGGGGCGTCGGTTCTCGCGGCGACAATGCTCCAGCTCCTCCATCACCTCATCAGGCGTGGCGTCGCGCAACGACTTGAACATTAGCCTCAAATACTTCTCCGTAAAGACAACTCCAGCATTCATACCTCTCACTTCTCAAATCAAAAATCCAACATATTTAATTGTCAATTCTCAATTCTCAATTCTCAATTCTCACTAATGCTTTTGATAAATCTTAAGATCAAACATCGGCGCTGCCGAAATAATATGGTCGAAGATGTCACTTTGTATTTCCTCATAATTGACCCATTGCTTGTCGCTGCTGAAGGCATAGATCTGCAAAGGCACACCAAACTCGGTGGGCTGCAGTTGGCGCACCATCATGGTTAGGTTGTGGTTCAGCTTCGGGTTGTTGTTGAGGTAGGCCTTGATATAGGCTCGGAAGATGCCGAGGTTGGTCTGTTGGCGTCCGTTCAAGACTTGGCTGGTGTCGATATTGTTGGCCTTGTTGTATTCTTGGATCTCCTCTTCACGCTGCGTGATGTAGTCTTTCACCAAGGAATACTGCTTGTATTTCTCCAGCATCTCGGGCGTGCAATAGCGTATGGTGTTGACGTCGATATTGATGCTGCGTGCGATGCGGCGACCTCCCGACTCCGACATGCCGCGCCAGTTGGTGAAGGGGCTTGAAACCAATTGGTAGGTTGGGATAGTGGTGATGGTGTTGTCCCAGTTTTGCACCTTCACGGTGGTGAGGTTGATTTCCTGCACGGTGCCGTCGGCATTGCCTACGGCAATCCAGTCGCCGATGCGGAGCATGTCGTTGATCGACAGCTGTATGCTGCCCACAAAGCCTTTGATGGAGTCCTGGAAGATCAGCATCAGGACGGCTGAGATAGTGCCCAAGCCAATGATGATGCTGTAGAGGCTCTTTCCCAAGAGGAAAGTGGTGATGAGCAACACGCTGATGGCGATGATGATGCCCTTGATGACTTGAACCAGGCCTTCAATAGGCTTTAGCTTCGAGGTCTCAAAGGAGTTGTAGAGCTCGTGTGCGGTATTCACCAAGGCCATCAAGATGGAGGCATATACGGTGATCTCATAGATTTTTGTGATCTTGATAATAATGGCGGCGGCATCGGGAAAGTCGGGCATGGCATCCTTGATGTAATACTTGATGAGGATGGCCGGGATGAGCAGACAGATACGCACAAACACCTTGTTTTTGATCAGCAAGTCGTCATATTTCGAAGGTGTCTTTTTAATCAGTACATAAACGGTCTTGCTCACGATGAAACGGGCAAGGAAATAGAGCAAAAGACCGACGACGAGCAATGAGGCGACGGCAATACCCTCGGCGATGGCCAGCGAGGTCGTGGCGCCAAAATGCATGCTTTCGCCAATGCCATTGAGTATTTCTATGTATTTTTCAATCATATTCCGCTGATTTTGGTTTTTGTATATCCTTTTTGGAGCAATAAAGTCAACACTTTTTCTCGAAAATCACCTTGTAGCAAGATCTCTCCGTCTTTGACGCTGCCGCCCACGCCGCAGGCCGATTTCAGTTCCTTGCCTAAGACGGCCAGGTCGAAGTCGGAGCCTTTGAATCCGGTGATGAGCGTCACTTTCTTGCCCGCCCTTTGTTTCTTGTCGAGCATGACACGGAGGTTCTGCTTGGCAGGCTCAAGGGTGATGACCTCTTCCTCGCCATAGTCGAACACGTAGTCGGGGTTGGTGGAGTAGACGGTTCCGTTGTTGTCACTTTTGTGTTTCATGGCAGATGATGTTGAGACTTAATGGGTTGACTTTGATATGGAGGTCTTTCTCCATCATGACGGATTCGCCGTCGAGGTTGATGACGTCGGCTTTGGGACGTATGATGGTGGCCTCGGGGGTCTGTATGATTTTCACTTTCGGTGCCTTGTCCATCATACCGTCGAGCATGAAGCCGCCAATGATGGGCAGTTCCAGGGGATTGGGTTTCTGAACGATGCAGAGGTCGACTTTGCCGTCCCACAATGAGGCATGGGGCGAGATGGGGAAGTCGTAGCCCATCTGGTTGGAGTTGGCGAACGAGATGAAGAAGGCCTGCACGTCCAGCGTCTGGTCGGGCATGACGATGGTGTAGGGTTGCTCCTTCATGGTGATGTAGTTGCGCAAAATGTATTTGAAATAGGTCTCGAACCCCCTGCGTGGGTCTTTGCTATAGTCCTCAGCCACCTTGGCGTCGTAGCCCGTGCCTGAGATGCTGATGAAAGGCGTGCCGTTGATGTCGACGGTGTCGATCTTGCGCTTGTAGCCGCCGTTGATGACCTGCAAAGCTTTAACAGGGTCCAAAGGGAGGTCGAGGCAGCGCGACAGGCCGTTGCCCGAGCCGCATGGGATGACGGCAAGGGCGAGGTCGGTGCCGATGAGCGGTGTGCCCACTTCGTTGATGGAGCCGTCGCCACCGGCCACGGCGAGGATGTCGACGTGCTGGTTGACGGCGTCTTTGGCAAGGATGGCGGCATGGCCTGCATATTGCGACACAAAGATCTCGTAGTCGAACCTCGTATGGTCGAGATGGGCCTCAATCTGGCTCGGGAGCTGGTCCTTGTGCTTTGTGCCTGAGATGGGGTTAATGATGAATCGTATCTTCTGCTTGCTCATGGATGCTGTCGTAGGTGGGTTTGAGTTTGTTTTGAATCATCCTGTTGCTGTATTCTTCCAGGAAGGCGTAAAGCTTGGCGAAGATATCGGAACATTGCAGCCTATCAATAAGGTTGTCGTTCAAGACGGGGTCGTCTATGGGCTTGTAGATGCCGAAGGGGTCTTGCCCGTCGGACTGTACGAGATAGGTGCCGTCTCCGTATTGGTAAGTGAGGTTGAAGTAGCTGATGAAGGTGGGCTCGCTGAGGGTGTCGAAGAGGTTGCGCCCGAACGAGAGCAGCGTGTCGTTGACTTTCAAGGCGGAGAGGATGGAGGGACCGAGGTCGATCTGCTCGGCGATCTCTTCACACTTCTCAGGCTTGATGCGGCTGGGTTGATAGAAGGCGATGGGGATGGAATACATGCCCCAGACGTTGCTGTATCTTGGGTTGAAGTGCTCGCTGTTGGAGTAGTCGGAGGTGATGACGAACAGGGTGCGGTCAAACCAGGGCTTCGTCGAAGCGGTCTCGAAGAAGTCGCGTAAGGCGCAGTCGGTATAATAGACGGTCTTCTCGAAGCCTGTCCAGAAATAGCTGTCCTCGGGTAGCTTGAAGTCGTATGGCACTTTGTATGGATAGCGCGAGGAGAGCATGTAAATGGTGGTGGCAAAGGGCTCGTGAACCCTGCTCATCGTGGAGGCGGCGTATTGCAGGAAGGGACCGTCGTAGATGCCCCATTGTCCGTCGTAGTCGCTGTCATCGCCATATTCGATGCGGCCGAAGTAGTTCTTGAACCCGGCCCGACGTGAGAAGACGTCGAAGCCTTGTACGCCGTTTCTGCCGCCATGCATGAAGATGGTGTTGTATCCCTTTTGCTGCAAGTGCTGTGCAAAAGCATCGAAGTCGTTGTCGGCATAAGGCGACCTGACGAAGTCGTTCTCCATCAGCGAGGGGATGCTGGCAAGGATGGAAGGCAATACCTCGAGGCTTCTTCTACTGTTAGCCATACCATTGAAGGTGAGGCTGTTGGCTAGGATGGAATCCAAGAAAGGCGTGAGGTTGAAGCGTCGTTCGGGGTTGTAATAACCGATCATCTCTTGGCCGATGCTTTTCATGATGAGGACGACCACATTGTTGGCCGTCGTATCGGCTTCTATGCTGTCTCCGACCAGGAACCTGTTGGCCTTCAAGTCCTCGTGGATGGGCGAGAAGGGCACCCTTTCAGGGTTTTCTATAATCTGCAGCGGGTTTTCGTGCGTGTGTAGCAGGCAAAACGGCGTGTTGAGTAGGATGGGCGCATTCTGCGGGTCGGCATATTGCATGGCCGTCTTCATGGTGATGGGTTTGGCCTGCCATCCACCTCTCCAGGCGATGACGGAGAGGACCAACATGATCACCAAGCTGATGGATTGCTTGAGATGCCAGTGCGGAGGCTCTTCTTTCTCGTGTTTGCGGAGTCGGGTGTGCTGGGCTACCACGATGAGAATCAGCACGAAAAGGATGAAGATGACTAGTAAGTACCAATAGTCGAAGAAAACCTGCTTGATGACGCCAAACGAGACCTCGTCGGAGTTACCCAAAATCTTCAGGAAGTCGATAGTAAGGTGCTTGCCGAAGAAATTGAAACAAACGATGTCGATGAAATTCAGCAGGATGGCCAGGGAATTCACGACCACATATACGATGTCGATGAAACGCTGTAGGCCCTTGTTATAGATGACTTTGGAGGGAAGACAATAAAACAGGATGACTAGGATGTTGAGCCCGATGACTATGGGGAGGTCGAAACGCATGCCGTTCACATAGAGCCCCGTGGCCTGCCTCAGGTTCAGCTGATGGAAGAACTGGGAGTTGAAGAGATAGAGCATCCAGCGGCTGATGCTGATGGCGAGTAGTATGGCCAGCAGCCTGTAAATCAGCAGCATGTATGGCGATGAAAGCCATTCCTGGAATTTCTCTTTTCTGGTGTGACGACGCATCGTTTTTCTTTGTTTTCCCGTTGCAAAAATAGGAAAAATGGCGTATCTTTGCACATTATTTCAACAATAAGAAAACTGTGACTATGAAAACCCGTTCCTTCCTTCTCGTTTCGCTACTTTTTGCTTGTATGGGCCTTATGGCTCAAGAGAACTTCCCCAAGTATGGCAAGCCCGTCGACATTCCCATCTATCTCTCCGCCACCTTTGGTGAGTTGCGCCCCAACCATCTCCATGCGGGTCTCGACATCAAGACGCAGGCGGTAGAGGGAAAGAAGGTCTATGCCGTGGCCGACGGTTACGTGAGCCGCATCGGGGTGTCGCCCTATGGATATGGTAACGTGTTGTATATCACGCATTATGATGGCTACACCTCGGTGTATGCCCACTTGCAGCGTTTCTCTGGTGAGATCGCCAAGTATGTCAAGCAATACCAATATAAGAACAAGACCTTTGCTGCGCAGATCTTTCCCGACAAGGACAAATTCCCCGTCAAGAAGGGTGATTTGATTGCCTATTCGGGCAACTCGGGTGGCTCAGGTGGACCCCATCTGCATTTCGAAATCCGTCATACGGATAGCGAGAAACCCGTCAATCCCTTGTATTTTGGCTATCAGATTGAAGACAACGTGAAGCCCATGATCTTGGGCGCGTCGGTATATCCCGTGGGCGACGAGGCACAGCTGGAAGGCGGCATCAAGCCGATGTATTTCTCGGTGGCGGGCGAGAATGGACGCTATAGTCTGAAAGACCGGCCCTTCGTGTATGCCAACGGAGAGATTGCCTTTGGCATCTGTACCTACGACCAAGTGGGCACCTCCACGAATAAGAACGGCCCTTATCTCTATGAGCTTTACCTCGACGATGTGTTGGCTTTCCAGGTGGAGGCCGACAGCTTCTCCTACAGTGAGCCGCGCTATGTGAACAGCCTTCTCGACTACCGTCATTACAAGCAGAAGAAGTCGAGCTATGTGCGTACCGAGACCGACCCGAACAACAAGCTGCACATGATCGCTGTGAAAAACGGAACGGTGACGGTGGCTGAAGGCGATACGGTGAGCGTCTGTTTCAAGATCAGCGACTATGCAGGCAACACCGCAAGGCTGCGTTACAAGCTCGTGGGTGTGGCCCCTGTGGAGGTGGAACGTCCCGAACGTCGCCGCAGCGAGTATTTCGTGAAGGCTGACGGCTCGCTGAATTCGGAGATCATTATCGATGACTTCAGTGTGACGATGGAGAAGAACACGCTCTTCCGCGATGAGTGGATACAGACAGGACAACGCGACGAACGTGGCTGCTGCTCACGTATCTACCGTTTTGGCGATGAAGAGCTGACGACATTCAAGAGCTTCAAGGTGCGCATACGGCCTCAAGAGGAATGGGCCCGCGATTCAAGAATGTATATCGCTAGCATCGACAAAAACGGTAAGGTGTCGTCGCTGGGTGGTAAGATGAAAAACGGCGCCATGGAGGTGGAGACGCGTACCATGGGTGAGTACGCCATCAAGATTGACTCGGTGGCTCCTAAGGTCTCGGCGTCCAATTTCAAGGACGGACAATCGGTGAAGGCACTGAAATCGCTGCGTTTCAAGATTTCCGACGACATGACGGGAATCGACACCTATAATATCTATCTCAACGATGCCTGGGTGCTGGGCCAATACGATGCCAAGAACGCCTTGCTCTATTATGAGTTTGACGACCGCATCAAGGCGGGCACCAACAAGGTTAAGGTGGTGGTGACCGATGGCGCAGGCAACACCAAGACCTTGAATGTGAAGGTGGTGTATTAGTTCGGAATATACTGATAGGCGCCTATGTCGGGCATACCAGCCCTGGCGACGCCGTCGAGGTCGTAGGGCACTTCGTTGCCGAAGATAGGATTGCCTGTGCCGATGACGGATGAGGCGATGCTGTCGATATGGAAATTGCCCTTATAGTCAGCAAAATAAGGTTCCATATTGAACAGACAATGGTTGAAACCAGCCATGTTTCCGTTGAATTTCTCGGATTTGATCAAGCAGTGGTCGAGCACGAAGGTGGAGTCGGCCTCGGCACTAAACTGGGTTGAGAACTCGTCTTTCTGCTTGCCGTAGACGATGCAGTTGTCCATCTCCATGTGGAAGGGATAGTAGAACAGCTGTTCCGTCTGTGCGTCTTTGGCATAGTTCGTCACTTGCACGGCGAGGTTCTTGTTGTGCTCGTTGGCGTCCCAATAGTTGGCTATGGTGCCGTGCACCAAACGGTAGTCACCACCAAAGGCCCAGAAGTTGGCAAAACCGCAGTTGGCGATGACGAAGTTCTTGGCCTCAACGGCATAGAGGATGGAGAACAGGCCGTAGCCGCTTTGGTTTTCAACGATGGTGTTGTCGATACGCAAGGCGCATTCCGTAGGTTTCAGTACCGATTGGCTGTTGAGGCCGATGGTGCCGTTGCGGATGATGGCGTGGCTGATGCGATGGTCAGCTCCGGCGCGACCATCCATCATTAATATCTGTTGCCATTGCCCTGGCGTGTTTTGGTAATAAGGTTCCAAACGGTCGCCTTGAATGATGACAGGTTCCTCGGCGGTTCCGTCGATGATAAGTTGTCCGTCGCTCCACGAAAGAATGCCGCCGTTTTGGTGACAGTAGATGCGAGTGCCTTCTTCGATTCTTAGGGTTCCATACGAGTTAATGAGTGCATAGCCGTAGACGACGTAAGGCTTTTCTTTGGTCCACACCGTGGTTTGCAGGCTATCGGCAACGATATGGTAAGGATAAGGCTCTCCGCCGATGATCACCACCTTGTCAGCAACGATGTAGTTGGCGTTTTGCCCCCATGCCATCAGCTTGACCGTCTGCGTGTTGCCGTTGGTGATGAACTCCAGCTCGTCTTCCACCACGAAAGGCGTGTTGAGGTCGTTCGGGTTGATGGTGACGCGCATGAAGGAGAAGAGGCTATCGTTGGCGGGGATGACCTTGTCGTAGAATTCGGTGCCGCTCTCGCCGTCGAGGTTGAGACGGTAGGGCGAATCCTCGCCGCCAAGGAGTCTTATGGAGCTGATCTTCAGATCGTCGTCATGCTTGTTGTAGATCATCAGGTGGTGTGTGGTTGAACCCAATGAGGTGAAGACGGTATCGAAAAGCAGGGTGTCGGTTGAAAATGAGAGCTTTAGACTTGGGTCGTTGCTGATGGGATTCTCCTTTTTGCAGGAATAACCCAGAAACAGCAAAGCCAGCATAAGATATAAGATGTGTTGTTTTTTCATGACGGTGTTTTGAAGGGGCAAAGATAAATTATTTATTGATACGGCTGGATTCGGATTTTATTGTATTTTTGCGCAAAATATCACGAATATGAAACGTTTTGCAATCATCGCATCGCTTTGTTTGATGCTTTTCGGCTGGGCTGGCAAGGCCTCGGCTCAGTTGCTTCCCGATGTGCCGGATATGAAAGGAAAATTCGTCGTCGGTGGTAACGTTGGCGGCGGCATGTACGGCAACTATCTCAATGTCTCCATCGCTCCTCAGTTTGGCTATCGCATCTTCAGCCCATGGGAAGTGGGTGTTCGCGGGGTGTATGACTTGTCGTGCGATTTCAACCGTGTCTATGGCAGCACCTATGCCCATTATTTCGGCGTGGCACCTTATACCAATTGTCAGGTGTACAAGGGACTCTTCATCCATGTCGAGGATGAGGTGATGTATGGCTTTGCACGTTGGAATCATGAGACGGCGGGGAGCCGGTGGTTCAACAGCGTTTTCGTTGGCGGCGGCTACCGTCAATATACTTACGCGGGTAGTTTCGTGTATTATATGTTGCTTTACAACCTGAGCTGGGGTGGCGATCAGAGCTCGGCTTGGAGTACACCTTACTCAGCACCGATTTCCATTCGTGTAGGCTACTGCTTCAGCTTCTAATCCAGACAACCTTCATTGTCAATTATCAATTATCAATTGTCAATTGACAACTAATATCTCTCCATTCTTTCCAACTCCCTCTTCGAGTCCTTGGTCTTCAAGCTCTCGCGCTTGTCGTAGAAGTGCTTGCCTCGGGCCAATGCAATGTCCAATTTGGCTAGGCCGTTCTCGTTGATGAATAGGGTGACGGGCACGATGGTGAAGCCTTTCTCCTGCACTTTGTTCTTCAGCTTGCGCAGTTCGCGGGCGTTGAGCAACAGCTTGCGGTCGCGTTTGGGGTCGTGGTTGTTGTAGGTGCCTTGGGCGTACTCGGCGATGTGCATGCCGATGACAAACAATTCATTGCCCTTGAAGCTGCAATACGAATCCGCCAGGCTCGCCTTGCCGCCACGGATGGACTTGATCTCCGTGCCGGTCAGCACGATGCCTGCCGTGAGCGTCTCCACGAGGAAATACTCGAACGTGGCGCGTTTATTCTTTATTTTGATGTTGCTATTTGTGCTCTTTTTGTCCATTGCGGCTGCAAAAATACAAAATTCTGTCGATTTTTGTATTTTTGCCTCATGAATACTATTGGTCACATCTTCAGGCTCACCACCTTTGGTGAGTCGCACGGCACGGCTATCGGTGGCGTCATCGACGGCTGCCCATCGCAACTGAAATTGGATTTCGATTTCATTGATAGCGAACTGCTTAGGCGAAAGCCAGGACAATCTTCAACAGCATCCCAACGCAAGGAACCCGACCAAATCGAGTGGCTTTCGGGTTTGCTCGATGGGGTCACTTTGGGTACGCCGATTGCTTTTATGGTGCGTAATGTGGACTGCAAGCCGAAGGATTACGAGGCTCTGAAAGACGTTTACCGTCCCTCGCACGCCGATTTCACCTACGAGCAGAAATACGGTATCCGCGACTGGCGCGGTGGCGGCAGGGCCTCTGCAAGGACTACTTTGCCTATCATAGTGGCTGGTGCCATCGCCAAACAGATTTTGAAGGAGAAAGGTATTCAAATCATTGCCAAAGTTACTGAGATGGGCGACGCGGAACAGGCTCGCAGAGAAGGTGACACCGTGGGTGGCATCGTCGAATGCTGTATCAAAGGTGTTCCAGCGGGCTTAGGCGAGCCGATGTTTGGCAAGTTCTCGGCAGAGTTGGCTCACGCCATGTTTAGCCTGCCTGCCGTGAAGGGCTTTGAGGTGGGCGACGGCTTTGCCTTGGCCAAGATGAAAGGCTCAGAGGCTAATGACACCTTTATTAATAAGGATGGCAGAATCACCACTGCGACCAACCATTCGGGAGGTATCCAAGGCGGCATCACCAACGGAAACGATGTTGTTTTCCGTGTGGCTTTTAAGCCTATCCCAAGCATAGCACAGCCTCAACAGACCGTGAATCGGGCAGGGGAGACCTGCCAAATCGCGATCGGCGGACGGCATGATGTGTGCGCTTTGCCGCGCGCTGTGGTGCTGGTGGAGGCCTTGGCGGCTATGGTTACGGTGGATATGGAGATGATGGCGGGACGCTAATACGCAAAGAATCCCACCACGCCCGACAATACGATCAATAATATTGGATTGGCCTTGAAGAAATAGGAGGCCACAAACGCCAGCACACAGATGATGACACTGATGTTGTATTGTCCGCAGCCAAAGTCGGGGAAGTTCTGCAGGTTCATCATGGAGAGGCCAGCGGCGAAGATGAGTCCGGCAATGGCGGGCTTCAAGCCTTTCAGGGTATTGTCCATTATGGCATTGTTTCGCTTGCTCATGAAGAGCCTAAGGATGAGATATACCATGATGACAGAAGGCAGACATAGGGCAAAGGAGGCCAGCAACGAGCCGCCGAGGCCCGCAGTGGTGTAGCCCACATAGGTCGCCAGGTTGATGGAGATGGGGCCAGGGGTCATCTGCGAGATGGCCACCATGTCGGCGAAGTCGGTGGTGCTCATCCAAGCGTAATGGTCCACCACCTCGTGTTGGATGAGGGAGAGCATGGCATAGCCACCGCCGAAGCCCAGCACGCCGATTTTCACAAAGACCCAAAGCAGCTGCAGGTAAATCATGACTCGGCCTCCTTCTCTTTAGCTTTCTTGTTGATAATCAGCGCATAGATGAGGCTGCCTGCGATGGCGGCTAGGATGACGTATGCGGGCGAGATTTTGCACCACCAGATGAGAAACACTGTGGCGATGGGGATGATGGCGGTCTTCCAGGTTACCTTGGCCGACTTGATCATACGCAGCGAAGGGGCGAGGATGAGGGCCACCACGCAGGGACGGATGCCCTTGAAGATGCGCTCCACCACGGGTTGGTCGCGGTACTCACGGAAGACGGTGGCCAAAAGCAGGATGATGGTGATGGATGGGATGATGGCACCCAGCATGGCGGCGAAGGCGCCACTTCTGCCAGCCACCCGATGCCCGACGTACAAGGCAGTGTTGACGGCAAACACGCCTGGGAGCGACTGCACCACGGCGATCATGTCCCAAAACTCGTCGTTGGGGATCCACTTCTTCTGGTCGACGACGGCCTTCTCCACCATCGAGAGCATGGCATAGCCGCCGCCGAGGGTGAAGGCCCCGATCTTGAAAAAGGTGAAGAAGAGCTGCAGTGGTTTTTTCATGCTGCAAAGGTAAGAATTTGTTTTGTATGAAAAAAATTAGTACGTTTGCGGACTAATTTCAAAGCGTTAAATCATGACGATACTTGATGTTTCAGTAATGACCTTTGACCGGCCAGAAGCTTGGCAATGGTTGGTGCAATTCTGTATTTTGGCGACGGCCTTGCTTTTGGGCAATGTGCTGAGAACCAAGGTCCCGTTCTTGAACAAGAGTCTGCTGCCCTCTGCCTTGTTGGGTGGCTTATTGCTACTCATTTTCAAACAGTTCCCCAGCTGCCGCGAAATCATCAACAAGCCGATGATGGAAATCGTGACCTATCATGCCTTGGGCTTGGGCTTCGTTGCCTTGGCCTTGAAGAACAACAAGATTGAATCGAGATCCACGCCGATGAAGGTGATTGAGACGGGTGCCTTGACGGCTTCCACCTATGTCATCCAAGGCATCGTGGGCCTTGTCATCTCCATACTGTTCTTCTACTTTGGCAGGCGTTTGTTCTATGCTGCTGGTCTGCTGTTGCCTATGGGCTATGGCCAAGGACCGGGACAGGCCTTGAACTTCGGCAAGATCTTCACGGGCTGGGCCGCGCAGCAGGGCATCGACTTCCCAGGTGCCGACTTCGGCCTTTCCATTGCGGCCACGGGTTTCGTGGTGGGTAGCGTGGTCGGTGTCATCTATATGAACATCCTGCGCCGTAAAGGCATCCTTTCGAGGAAGAAAATCGCCGATGCTCAGGTCAATACATTACAGGACTATGAAAGCAAGGGCGAGATTCCCGATGCCGAGTCGGTCGACAAACTCTCCATACAGATCTGTATGGTGCTGTTCGTGTATTTCCTGGTCTATCTGTTCACCAACTGGATCCAGGGCATGGAGTTGGGTAACTTCGGTACCAACACCTTGAAACCCATGCTGTGGGGCTTCAACTTCCTCATCGGTACCCTGTTTGGTATCCTCTTCAAGAACGCCTTGAAGGGCTTCAAGAAAGCCAAGCTGATGAGCCGCGAATACATCAACAACTATATGCTCAACCGTATCAGTGGTTTCTGCTTCGACATTATGATTGTGGCGGGCACGGCGGCCATCAACTTTGAGCATTTTGGCAAGTTCTTGTTGCCTTTCATCCTCATCGTCGCCTTGGGTGCTATCGCCACCTTTATCTATGTTTTGTGGATTTCCAAGCACCTCTACCCGAATTACAAATACGAGGGTTTCTTCTCGATGTTCGGCATGCTGACGGGTACCGCCAGCAACGGCATGATCCTGCTGCGCGAAATCGACCCGAAGTTTGAGACGCCTGCCGCCAACAACTTGGTGTTGCAGACCCTCTCAGCCATTGTGTTGGGCTTCCCCGTGCTGCTGCTGATGGGCTTCGCCCCGCAAAGCCTCACGGCCACTTGGATCACCTTGGGTGTCTTGGTCGTCTTCTGGACCGCGCTGACGGTGTTCATGCTACGGACGAAGATATTTAAGCGGAAGCAAAAGGAGGAATAGCTGTTTTTTTGTTTGCAATAATCGTTTCATAAATGAGAAAGCATGTCGGTAGTATTGCGTGGTTGTTGGGATTGGTGGTGATTTTCTCATGGCGGTCTTGATGATAAGATAATTTTGGGTAAGTGCGAAAACGAAAAGGACAAACATTAACTAAATCTATATCACCATGAAAAAGTACTTACTTGTCGCCCTATTATTGGCGGCGTTCAGCGTTGGGGCGATGGCACAGCGAGAGCCTAGCCCGAAGAAATGTGCCATCTCCGCCGGCGTGTTGCAAGGCGGTGGCGGCCTTGTCGGTGTTGATTTCGAGGCCATGATAGGCAGCCACTTCAGTGCCCAGGCGGGCGTTGGCTTGCTCAGTTTCGGCGTGGGAGTCAACTACCACTTCAAGCCATTCATCAACAGCTCCATGGTTTCCTTGGTGTATTGGCACCAAGGCCTTGGCGATTCCCACACGGTAGGATGGGTAGGCCCCGTCTATACTTTCCGCGCGCCCAAGGTGTTTCAGTTCCAGATAGGAATGGGCTACAAAGCCAACTACGGCCCAGCCGCCACCTCCGAGATGCGCAAGGTCCCCGTTGGCCTAATGTATAGCATTGGCGTGTATTTCCCGATCTAATGACATTTACCAGCACCGTGTCGATTATGGACAAGTCGTTGCTGTCTACTTATTAGCGGCATCACTTTGCAGTGGGTTGAAGGGATTGCCCCAACGGGACTTCGGCATCCTGACAACCCGAAAACAAGTCAATCAAGTATAATTAGAAGTCCCCTAAAGAAGGTTGAAATAAAACGGAGCTGCAATGAAGTACTACCAAAGCGCTTCTCCCAATATGGTTTGGTCTTTTTCCCATTTGATAAACAACTATGTCAACAACCCATCAGTCTTTAACCGACGGGAACTTTTGGACGCTGGTGTGACCGATTACACCTACAAAACATGGTGGACGGCAGAGGGACAGGGCGGCTACCGATACAGTTTAACGCTTAATCATGGTACGTATAACTATGGTAGCGACAATTATTACTATGGATATAAAGGTTTTTCTGATGTTACCATTGGCGGGATGGATTTGTCTGGAGCTAAATCTACAGATTTAAACAAAGCCAACCTTCTTGCCCAAACTTTAGGTGTACCTATGGGTTCTATCTCAGAGGGGTTTGAAATGGCAGCCAAGGCATACCATAACGTGCCTTTGCTAAAAGCTAAAAGCGGGCTTAGCAAACCACAATATGTGAGTGCTTTGACGAAAGAAGGTAATGCTATTTTAAAATTTCATAAAATTGCAGGAAAAGCATGTTTTGCATTGTCAGCAGGCATTGAATTTGTTCAAATGATTGATTATCATAATAATGGTGGTCAAGACAATAATGTATATTTCAAAGGAGGTCTTGATGTTGTCATGGGATTAGTAGGATTATCTGGTCCGATTGGTTTTGGTATTAGCATGGTCTATTTTGTAGCCGATTTTGCTACGGATGGATTTTATGGTTGGGGTAAAATCAAATATTGATTGGAGGTGGGTCATGAGACTCTTGGAATATCTGTTTTTCAAATACTATTATTTTCAAGTCAAAGTTGGCGATGAAAACATAGCTGAATATTCAGCCCTATTGTGCATTTGTGTGATTATTGAGTCCCTCTATGCTGATGTTTTGGGATTTTATTTCTTTTTTATCCCATCAAGTAGGAATTACTCGGTACCTAGCATTTATAGCGTGATAACTCTGTTTGTTTTATCATTTGTCATTTTATACTTATTGTTGGTACACAAAAACAAATATGAATTTATACTTGAGAAAAACAAAGTGAGATTGAAAGGGAAAAAGAATCTTGGAGCGATATTATTTTTTGTCGTTCCGATAGTTTTGTTCTTCGTGGAGTTGTTTGTTGCTATAAAACTTAAACCTTAATCATCATGCTTTTCTTAGAATATCTGTTTTTTAAATATTACAATTGGGCTGTAAAGGTTGGAGATGGAGATATTCCCTCGATCACATCCGTATTTTGTATTGCCTTTGGCATTATGTTGTATGTAATAGATATTACTATGGTGATGCTCTTTTTTATCCTACCAAAAATCTCTTTTAAGTTGTCCAAATACTTTTTTATCATAGTTGGTGCCATCGTATTTGTTGTTTTATATATAATGCTCGTAATAAAAGGCAAGGATGAAAAAATAATGGAAAAACACAAGGAAGAATGGACAGGGAAGAAACATTTAGGGGCAATATTATTCCCAATAATAGCCTTTGTTTGGTTTAACGTCAACTGGATAATAAAAATGCTAATGAACCAAGGAAAATTGTAAAGGCTATGAGGTTTTTGGAATTAAAGGTTTACACGAACCCGTCCTGGCGGATTTGCAATCCGCCAGCCTTGAATATCAGCATTTGTAATGCGAGAAAAAAGGCTTGTGTAATTGTATGAAAACCATTATCTTTGCCACCGAAACAAGAAAAAGCCATGAGAGCCAGTGTTAACATAGGGGATTGCAAATCCCCGAGTTCAGCCCCAGGGTCTTCAAACGGAAGAAAAAAGAAGAAAAAGAAGAATAAAAACAAAAAAGCTCCGAGAAACCTCGGAGCTTTTCTTTTTCGTTGCCAGTGAAGGATCACTTCTTGAGTTCCTTGATCTTGGCCTTCTTGCCGCGCAAACCACGGAGGTAGTAGATGCGTGACTTGCGGACTGCACCCTGCTTGTTGAGCTCAATGTTCTCAATCATGGGGGAGGCAATCGGGAAACATCTTTCAACACCGATGTTATTCGAAATCTTACGGATGGTGAAAGTGCCCACCTTACCTTGGCCGCTGCGCTTCAGGACGATGCCCTGGAACTTCTGCAGACGCTCTTTTTGTCCTTCAACAATCTTGTAGGTCACCGTGATGGTGTCGCCTGTCTTGAACTTCGGAAAATCTTTTACAACGATCTGATCTTCAACGAATTGAATTAATGCTTGTTTGCTCATTTTATATGATTTTTGTATATTTTTCTCCAAAAAGTGGGTGCAAAAATACAAATAATTTCAATACGTAGCGAAGATTATCAGCTTTTTTTGAAAATTTCGTACATTTCAGGTCGACGTTCCTTGGTGCGCGCTATGGCTTGCTCCAGTCTCCAGTCGTTGATGAGCTTGTCGTTGCCCGACAAAAGCACCTCAGGGACATCCCATCCTTTGTAGCTGCGCGGACGGGTGTAGACGGGTGGCGACACCAAGCCGTCCTGGAAGGAGTCGGAGAGGGCAGAGGTCTCGTCGCCCAAGGCGCCGGGGATGAGGCGCACCAGGCTGTCGACTAAGACGGCCGCACCCAGTTCTCCTCCGGAGAGGACGTAGTTGCCAATGCTGATCTCTTTGGTAATCAGGTGCTCACGGATGCGCTCGTCGATGCCTTTGTAGTGCCCGCAAAGGATGATGATGTTCTCTTTCATGGAGAGTTGGTTGCACAAAGGCTGGTCCAAAAGCTCGCCGTCGGGGCTCATATAGATGACCTCGTCGTAGTCGCGTTGGCTCTTCAGGTGGCTGATGCAGTTGTCGACCGGCTCGATCATCATCACCATGCCGGCACCGGCAGCGAAGCTGTAGTCGTCCACCTTGTGGTGCTTGTCGGTGCTGTAGTCACGAAGGTTATGAAGCCCGATCTCCACGATGCCTTTGTTGATGGCACGCTTGATGATGGACTCCGTGAAGGGGCCTTCAAACATTTCGGGGAAGACAGCGATGATGTCGATGCGCATGGCGTGGCTTTTGGAATTTTTTGCAAAAGTAGGCATTTTGCCTGAAACTACGTTTTGTGTTGGGAAAAATCGTTATTTTTGCCCGATTTTTATCACCTAATTCTGTGTTTATTATCAAAATTCAATAGCAATGAGAAAGCTTTCATTTTTACTGTTGTTTCTAGCGGTCACGATGTTTGCGCAAGCCCAGGTCGCGACCAACATTTATTGGGTGCAGTTCACCGATAAGAACAACTCGCCCTATTCCATCGACAACCCCGAGGCCTATCTGAGCCAAAGGGCCTTGCAACGTCGTGCCAACTTGGGTATCGCCATCGATGAGTACGATATCCCTGTCAACCCGCAATACCTGCAGGCTGTGGCCGACTGCGGTACCCAGCTGCTCAACCCCTCCAAGTGGTTGAACGGTGTCTCGGTTTACGTCACCGATCCCGCTGTGATCGAGGCCGTCAATGCCCTTGAGTTTGTGCAATCCGTGCGCAACTGCCCCAACGACTTGAAAGCCCAGGAGCAGAAAGAACGTTGGCTGGCCAACGAGATGAAGCCCTCTGCCGAGCCCAATCGTGGCACGAGAAGCTTCTACGGTGGAGCCGAGGCTCAGGCGAAGCAGCTCAATGTCGACATCTTGCATGAGATGGGCTTCGACGGCTCTGGCGTCATCATTGCCGTCCTCGACGGTGGCTTCGAAGGCACGCCCGACCAGAACTGCTTCGACAATATGCGCGAAGAAGGTCGTCTGCTCGGCACACGTGAGTTCGTGTACGGTTCCACGACGGTGTATTCACAGAGCACGCACGGCACTTCATGCCTGAGTACCATGGGCGCCTACGACCCCAACCAAATGGTGGGAACGGCTCCCAAGGCCTCCTATTACCTGATTCATACTGAGGATGGCAATAGCGAGAACATCATCGAGGAATACAACTGGGTGTCGGGCGCCGAGTGCGCCGATAGCCTGGGCGTGGATGTATGTTCTACCTCATTGGGTTATATCGACTTTGACATGGAACAGTGGAACCACCCCTTCGAGCATTATGACGGCCATACCGCCCCGATGTCTATCGGTTGTGAGATTGCCGCTAGCCGTGGCATGATTTGCATGAATGCCGCCGGCAACGAGGGCGATGGCACCTGCACCTTGGGCATCCCTGCCGATGCCGAGCATATCGTCACCGTCGGTGCTGTCGATGCCAATGGCGATCGTGCCTACTTCAGCTCTGTGGGACCCACCTACGACGGCCGCATCAAGCCTGATGTGATGGCTATGGGACAAGACACTTACGTCGCTTCCGGTTACGGTAGCTATTGGCCTTACTACAATGGCAGCGGCACCTCGTTTGCTACGCCTGTGCTGGCTGGAGCCGTGGCCTGTCTGCGTCAAGCCCGCCCGTATTCTTCGGTTCAGGAGATCTGCGATGCACTCCGTGCTTGCGGCAACCGTGCCGAGAATCCCGACAACTACTATGGTTACGGCATCCCCGACTTTAGCCAGGCCTTGGAAGTGTTGAGTGTCAATGAACCGATTGGGAACACGCCTGCCCATATCATTTCGGTGTATCCCAATCCCTCCCACGGTGAGGTGCATGTGGCGCTGAATGACCTCCATAAGGCAGATCTGACCGTCTTCGACTTTATGGGTCGCAAGCTGTATTCCTATAGCTTCAATGGTTTGAATCACACTACGTTTGAGCGTTACCTCAACACGCTGGAATCAGGTGTGTATTTCATCAATGCCGTGTCGGAGTCAGGCAGCGAGACGCTGAAGCTGGTGCTGACAAAATAAGGAACATAAAAGAATCAAAAAAGGTGAGTCTCGTTTGAGGCTCACCTTTTTTGTTGTCTTGATTTGGCCTTATCTCTTGACGAAGCGCATCGTGTACTTCTCGTCGATGCGGAGGAGGTAGAGGCCGGCCGACAGCTCGTCGATGTGGATCTCACCTTCGTCCTGTAGCGTGACGGCCATGACCTTCATGCCCATGGCGTTGAAGATGCTGATCTCATGCTCGCCTTCAAGACCCTCAATTCGGATCTTGTCGTTGGCGGGGTTGGGGTAGAGGCTGACGTTCTCGAAGCCCTCCTCGTCGACCCCCGTGCCTTCGAAGAAGGCGGCAAGGACGATGTCGTGGTCGACAAGGATTTCTCTGGGATTATCGGTGTTGCCGTCACCCCATTTCTTGAAGTAGTAGCCGTCGGCAGGGATGGCCGCAAGGGATGCGGTGGCTCCTGCGTTATAGGTGCCTGAGCCGATGATGAAGCCTTGTGTCTCGTCATAATACACGGTCACGGTATATGTCACAGTCGGGTTGGTGGAGAACGATGCGATATACTCGGCATCTCCGGTGACGGTGATGGTGCGCGGGTTGTTCATGTCGCCGTCTTGCCATCCTGAGAAATAGAAGCCCTGGTTAGGCGAGGCTCCGATGTTGATGATGGTGTTGACAGGATAGGTGCCGCTACCATAAACGGTGCCCATGAGGGGATTCTCGGATCTGACGGTGATGGTGTAGGTCTCGCCAGGTTGGACGGCCTCAAAGAGCGCGGTGAAGGTCATATCGCCAGTGACGATGATGCTTCGCGGGTTGTCGGTGTTGCCGTCGTCCCAGCTGCGGAAGGCTACGTTCTCGAACGGCGTGGCGCTGATTTCGATGGTGCTGCCTTGCGGATAGGTGCCGCCGCCGGTCACGGTGCCCAGAGCAGGATCATTGGGCAGGACGGTGATGGTGTATTGTGGCGTGCCTTGTAGGTAGAACAAGGCCTTGTAGTTGGCGTTGCCCGTCACGGTGACGTTACGCGGGTTGCTGACGATGCCGTCGCTCCAGCAGAGGAAGATGTAGTTCTCGTTGGGCGTGGCCGTCAGTGAGGCGACGGTGCCGTAGTCGTAGATGCCTGCGCCAGTCACGGTGCCGCCTTCCACGGGATCGCACTCGGTGGTGATTTCATATTGCAAAGGCGTGAAGACGGCGGTATAGGTGGCGTCGCCTTCGACGAAGATGCTACGCGGATTGGTGAGGTTGCCGTCGTTCCATTGGCTGAAGGTATAGCCAGTGTTGCTATGAGCGGTCAGGTGGACGGTAGAGCCGTAGTTATAGGTGCCGCCGCCGTTGACGGTGCCTGAGTTCTCGGGGTAGACCTCCGTAGTGATGACACACTGCCTGATCTCGAATTGGGCAGTGAAGGTGTGGTCTTCGGTGACGATGACAGTGCGTGGGTTGTCCATGATGCCGTCGTCCCAGCCAGCGAAGGCGAAGCCCATATAAGGTGTGGCTTCGATCTGGATGGTGTCGCCATAATAATAGGTGCCGCCACCAGTCACGGTGCCCCAGCCGGGATGGTCGGAGATGACTTCGATGGTGTATTGGCTGATGGCGAAGAGGGCGACGAAGGTGCTGTCGTGGGTGACGACGATGTCGCGCGGGTTGTCGACGAGGCCGTCGTTCCAAGTGAGGAACTCATGACCAATGTTGGGGATGGCCTCGATCTGGATGGTGTCGCCAAAGGGGTAGGTGCCGCCACCGCTGACGGTGCCCCAGTCGGGGTTGTTGCTTTCGACGGTGATGGTGTAGAGCGTCAAGGATTCATCTACGTTCACATCGTCGATATACCAGTCGTGTCCATGATGGCCGCTGTATTTGAAGGCGAGATAGATGGTGTCGCCTTGGTATTCGGTGAGGTCGATATAGATGGAGTCCCAAGTGTTGGAGGGATTGTCTTGCGACCATATCTCGGTGAAGTCGGAGAGCTCGGTGCCCGTGGTGGAGATCATCACCTGGCTGCTGGTGTAGCTGCTCGGGTTGACTTCCAAGGTCTTGAACGACACCCATGCCGAGTCGGAGTAGGACTGCAGATAGAGTGGGGGTGTGATCAGCCAGCCTTCCTGGATGTTGTCGAAGGCGAGGTGGCGTGCGCTGTAGTCATCGGTGGCAGCCTCGTCGTCGTTGCGTTCCCAGCCGATGGCGGTGTTGCCATCGAAGTCGAGGACGGTCCAGTCGGCCCAGGTGCTGTCGGCTTCGAATCCGTCGAACCAAGGCAATGCCAAAGGTTCCACTTGGGGTTGTGGCGTTTCGGAAGGAAGCACGACGAGGCCCGAGATGATGCATTCATCGGGCTGATAGAGGACTTCGCCGTCTTTATAAACCGTTTGTGCGTCGGTATAATAGACTCCGCTCTCGTTGACGACCAAATTGCTGATTCCAGAGAGTTCGGGCAGGTCGAAGAGTACCTCGTCGTCTTGCCAAATATTGATAATGGTATCCGTCAAGGAAATCCCTGTCCAATAGAGGCTGCCTTCAAATGCTGCGATGTGTCCGAAGTTGGCGTTTTCCAATTGGTAGATGATGGAGTCGTTTTGCCAAATGACACCGTAGGTAATGGAGTCGTTTTCAACCATGAATCCCGCTGCATAGAGGTTGTCGCCATCGAAGCAGATGCTTTGGATGCTCGAAGTGCTATCTGCCATCCAAAGCAGCAAGTCGTTTTTCCAAATGCTGGCATGGTAGAGGGAGTCGCTATTGAAGGCGATGGCACCGCCTGCATAAATGTCGCCCGTCGTTGCGTCGACGGCCAGGCTGTGAATGTGGCACTCGTCTTCGTCGTGGTTGTAAGAGTAAAGAAGCTCTCCGTTTTGCCAGATGTTGTTGAAGCCAGCCACTATCCAGTCGTTGCCGTTGAGGGCGATGTGGTCGAAATAGGTGCCATTGTCGGAGACGAACACGCAAGAGTCGTTCATCCAAACGCGGCCATAGACGCCATCGGAGTTGAAGGCGGATCCGGCTCCATAAACTGTTCCGTCTTCCGCGACTTGTATGCCTCTCAGCTGGATGTCGAGGCTGTCGGTGAGGCTATATAATAGCGTGTTGTTTTTCAATACTTTACCAGTGGTAAAGTGGTTTCCAGAGACATAAACGTCTTGTGCTTGAGCCAGTCCAAGGCAGAGGAACAAGGCGGCGAAAAGGGTGGTTATTTTTTTCATTGTATGTGTATTTCGGAATACTAATATGTTTTGAGTGGGCAAAAATAGCAACTTTTTCTTGAAGAGTGTATAAATGACAAAGAAAATACCTATCTTTGCGGCCGATAAGCGGTGCCACGAGGCTCAATAGGGAATCGGGTGCAAATCCCGGACAGTTCCCGCTGCTGTAAGCTCTTCACGCTGGTCACTATGCCACTGAAAACCTAGTCTTTCGGGAAGGCGGCCAGAACAAAGGAGTAAGTCAGAAGACCTGCCGCCTGTCGCTGAAACAAGGCTTTCGGGACAAGAGCTGGCTTTCCTTATATAGATTAAGGTGTACCCTCATCTCCCCAAGCATTTTAATGTAATGGATTGAATGTCAAACCTAAAATTATATTATTATGCGTAAAAACTTTACCCTTCTGTTCCTTATGGGAATCTTTGGTCTGTTTACGACCAATTTGTTTGCACAACAGGACGCTACCATCGACCCTGCCGACATCCGCTACTGGATTGGCGAAGGCGAGAACGAAGTGGTCTTCGCCGTCAACTGGAACGAACCCGACACCTGCCTGGCATGGGGCTATCGCTTCAGCGAAGAGAACGTGACCGTGAAGCACATCATGGACGCCCTCAAAGACGCCGACCCGCGTTTCGACTATGTCGACATCGGTTGGGGTGTGGGTGACATCTATTATACGGATGGTACTCTCGACCTTGCTCTTTATGGCACCTATTGGATGTATAACGTTAACGGCAGCATGGCTTTGTTAGGCTTCGACCAACAAACCGTCGAGAACGGCGACTTCATCAAGTGGGGCGACGAGTCATGCGGCACCGAGATCGCTCCTTGGACCTACGTCTGGGAGTCACCCGTGGCTGCTGTGTATCCTTATGCTGAAGAAGCCATGATCGACTTCGCCGATGTCGTTTATTGGGTTGGCGAAGGCGCCAACGAAATCATCTTTGCCGTCAACTGGAACGAACCCGACAGATGCCTGGCATGGGGCTACCGTTTCGTCGAGGAAACGGTGACGGTGAAGGAAGTGATGGATGCCATCGCTGAAGCCGACAGACGTTTCTCTTACGTGGCTGGCGATTGGGGTGTCGACGACATCATCTTCAATGTTGATTCAGAAGAACTGCATTATAGTCTCGCTGGTCAATGGTGGCTGTTCAACGTGAACGGCAGCATGGCCATGCTCGGCTACGACCAGCAAACCGTCGAAAACGGTGACTTCATCAAGTGGGGCGACGAGTCATGCGCCACTGAGATTGCCCAATGGTCCTACGTCTGGACGCAAGAAGTCGAGCCCGTTTGGATGAACACGGGCGTCGTGGAGAGCCAGGACAACACCTTGAGCGTCTATCCTAACCCCGCTGTCAACGAGACCTTCGTGACCATTGAAAACGCTGGCATGAATACTGTTTCGGTGTACGATATGCAAGGCCGTCTCATCAACACGATGAGTGTCGATGCCATGGCTGGCGAGCAAGTTCGTCTCAGCACCGAGATGCTGAACAGCGGCGTGTATTTCGTCACCGTGAGCAACGAGAGCGCTGTGCGTACTGCTAAACTCGTGGTGAAATGATAAAGAGGATTTCCATCCTGCTGTTGGCTTTGGTGCCGACGATGCTTTGGGCTCAGTTTGCGCCCGAGGCGGGTTTCGCCGGCACCACGGCCATGCATGCCGACTCGTCGGCCTTTGTGGCATGGGCCACAGGCTGCACCGTCGTGCGTGGCCCGCAGCGTATCGACAAGCCTGAGTCAGGAGTGGCCAATTTCGGTGAGGAAGCCTTGGCAACAGGTGTGCCGGGTGGCACCATGGATGTCATCAGCCTCGGCGATGGCGGAACTGCCACCTTGACCTTTGCTTCGCCGATTTATAACGGTCCAGGTCCCGACTTCGCCGTGTTCGAGAACGGACTCGTCAACGCGCAGGACACCACTATCTGTTTCCTTGAGATTGCCTTTGTGGAGGTCAGCTCCGATGGCGAGAACTTCTTCCGTTTCCCTGCCGTCACCAAGATGCAGGATACCGTACAGTTGAATGGTTTCGCCTGTATGCACGCCTGCCTGATCCACAACTTCGCTGGAAAATACCAGGCCATGTATGGCACGCCCTTCGACCTCGACGAGGTGGAGGACAACGCCCTGTTGGACAAGAACAACATCACCCATGTCAAAGTCATCGACGTCGTGGGGACGATTGATCCCGAATACGCCACCGTTGATTCGGAAGGCCATAAAGTCAACGACCCATGGCCCACGCCTTTCGGCTCCAGCGGTTTCGATCTCGACGCTGTCGGCGTGATATACGATTTGGCGCATTACGACGTTGTTGATAATGAGACGGAAAACGTTGCAGTGTATCCCAATCCCGTGAAGGACCGCCTCACGGTGAAGGCCGATAACCTGCAGTCGGTTGAAGTCTACAATATCGTTGGACAGTTGGTGATGTCTGCATCGGCCAATGTAATCGCTATGGATGATTTGAACCAAGGCATCTATTTCGTTCGTGTCAACGCCGATGGTAAGACGGTGACGAAACGCATTGTGAAACAATAAATACGATAAGAAATGAAAAGAATAAACCTGTTTTTGCTGGCTCTTGCCGCCGCTTTGCTGTTCTCCTGCAAGCCTAAAGAACCTGTCGCTCCTGTCAATCCTAATGCGCTCAACCTGGGATCGGGTCTGTTTGTGCTCAATGAGGGCAACTTCCAGTTCTCCAACGCATCCCTGTCGTTCTACGACATTGAGGCCGATACGGTGGGCAACAATTTGTTCTACAAGGTGAACGACGCTCCTTTGGGTGATGTGGCCGAGAGCATGGCTTTGGTGGACGGCCAATTGTATGTTGTCGTCAACAACACCAACCTCATCTATAAGGTGAATGCCACCACCATGGTGTGCGACACCACGAAGCCTTTCAAGCTGGGTGACTTCTACTCGCCGCGTGAGATGTTCTTCGTGTCGCCCGAGAAGGCCTACGTCAGCGACCTGATGGGTGCTGGCCTGTGGATCATCAACCCGAAGGACATGAGCCACACTGGCTTCATCCAGACGGGTAAGACCACCGAGAAGATGGTACCTGTGAACAATGAGCTTTATGTCAGCAACTGGTCGAACTACTACCTTTCGGGTATGGAGAAGAACACCGTACAGGTCATCGACATGAACAACGACGTGAAGGTGGCCGAGATTCTGGTAGGGAAGGAGCCTAACACGATGGCTGTCGACAAGAACGGCCATGTGTGGGTGCTCTGCGAAGGCGCCGTTTGGGAAGCTGATGCCGAACAGCCTTCGTTGTGGGAAATCAATCCTCTGACGAAGACGGCCGAAAAACGCTACGAGTTTGACGGCACGGCCATGGTGCTGAGAGCCAACCCAACAGGTGATCAGTTGTATCTCTTCCTTAACAATGAAGTGCGCCGTTTCGACATCGCCACGCTGTCGTTGTCGGAGAGCTTCCGCATCGCCGCCCAGGAAGAGGGCATGTTCTATAACATGACCATCGAGCCAAGGACGGGCGATATCTATGTGACCGACGCCAAGAACTATATGATGAACGGCACGGTGTACCGTTATACCAACGACGGCCTGCTGCTCAGCTCGTTCGAGGCGGGTGTCATTCCCAGTGCAATGTTGTTTAAATAATTGATATTCATTTTTTGTTTTGCGAGACCTCCAATGGGGGTCTCGCGTTTTTGACTATGAAAAAGACTTGTCCCCGTTGCGGAAAAACATTTGAATGCGTGCATTCCATCGACTGCTGGTGCGTGAAAGTGCAGCTCAAAGACAGCACCAAAGCCTATCTGAAGGAACACTACAGCGACTGCCTGTGCAAGGAGTGCCTCGAAAAACTGAATGACCAATGAGAAAGCTATGGATCCTGTTGCTGGTGGCGTTGACGGCATGTAGATTCAACCACCAAGTCAAGGAAGAGAAGACCGAGGTCGACAACCTCATGCGCTATGCGCATAACGTCGTCGTCAGCGAGAAAGACTACGGCTATCTGATGGAGGTGATCTGCCCATGGGATACGACCTTGTCGTTGGGCAAGTTCGCCATGGTCAAGGACACGACGAAAGCCGTCGACACGGACGTGAAAGGCGTCCTTCGCGTCCCCGTGAAGTCCGTGATCTCGTTCTCGGCCACGCAATGGGCCGTCTTCCTTCGCTTGGGTGAGATCGACCGTGTGAAAGGCATCCTCGAGGGCCGTTTCGTGACCGACTCCACCATGCGCGCCTTGCTGGCGGAGGAGAAGGTCTACGACATCGGCACGGAGGCCGCAGCCGACATTGAGCGGATGATACAACTGAAGCCCGACGCCTTGTTGTACTCGCCTTATTTCGATGGCAACCAAGGCGGTCTCAACGTCACGGGTGCCGTGTTGTTTCCCTTTGCCGATTATATGGAGAACACGCCCTTGGGTCGTGCCGAATGGATCCGTGTCATCGGTATCATGGCGGGCTGCGAGGCCAAGGCCAACGCCTGGTTCGACGACATCGAGCGGCGTTACAACGCCCTCTCGGGACTCTGCGCCGGGGTGGAGCACCGTCCCACGGTGTTCTCCGACTTGGCCTTCAATGGTCAGTGGTATGTGGCGGGTGGTCGCAGCTATATCGCCAAGCTCTTCGCCGATGCGGGTGCCGACTACATCTGGAAGGACAACCCGTCGACGGCCAGCGTCCCCATGGATGCCGAGAGCATCCTCGCCAAGGCGCAGCATGCCGACTACTGGCGCGTCATCAACTCCAATCCTTTCCCGATGACCTACGAGTCATTATCGAAAGAGAGCCCCGTCTATCCGCTCTTCGATGCCTTCAAGAACCACCAAATCATCGTCTGTGACATCCTTTCGACAGGTTATTTCGAGCAATCGCAGTGCGAGCCCGACCTGTTGCTCGCCGATTTCATCCATTTCTTCCATCCCGAGCTCTTGACAGGAGAATGGGAGGGATACCGGACGAGGTATTATCATTTGATGGAGGAATAATTATCTCCTAAACGGACAATCCACCGTGCAGGTGACACAGCCACTGCGTGAAGTATTTGGTTTGTTGTTTGAAATGAATAATAGCCATTTTGCACTAAAATAGTGCAATTTTTTAATAATTTTGCACAATAATAGTGCAAAATTGTATATTTCTGCAGCGCTAATCATTTAGACAACGGTTATGGAAGATTCACTCACCGCCTTTATGAAACGGCAACTGACCTTGGCAACATACGCGAGACATTCTTCTATAACCAGATGCGAGTGACGTTTGATGTCATCAGTTCACGATACAGTGATTCTGAGATTGATGGCAAAACCTTTGAAGTTGGAGGCAAGAAAAAAGGAAAAAAGCAACTCTCAGTTGCGAAAGAAGGTTATGTGGTTAAGGACGACATTGAGTTTGGTTCGGGCAACATTATCCCTTTGTGGGCCTTCGGATTAACGTATTAATATACATAACACCAAGCGCCGACAGGGAATCCTGCCGGCGCTTTCTTTTCGTGAGGTGCACAAGACACACTTATTAACGTCTACTCATAATACATCGTCCTGTCCACTCCCGACTTATAGATAAATTCTTTGTTCACTTCGTCATACATGCATGGCGTCCCTTCGCTGTCCAATGCCGCATTTAGGTCTCTTACCAAAACACCGTTGGCATCCCAGATTTGCAATATGCCGAGTTTGATATAATTGATAACAGCCCAATAGTTTGCGTCATCTAAATATGTGCCGTAGTTATTAACACGATACATATAGTTGGAAGTAGAACCGCCCTCTGTCAGATATACATAAGTATAAGATGAAGTAATCTCAATGGTGAGATCTATTTCAGTGTCATATCTGAAGTTTGTATTTGAAGAAGAAGATCTACGATTTTTGAAATCAAAATATACATAGGCATTATTGGAATTCAATGAAGTAGCAAATAACCTGAAATCATGACTGTCATCTATGCAATTTCCTAACCAAATACCCCCCGTTGCGGCCATAGGCTTCATCTTACATCTGACCTTACTGATATTATTCAAATTAATCTCAGTGTCAATCCATGTATTATCATTACTCTGTTGTATTTCTGACCATATATAATCAACAGTAGTATAAGAATTAGAATAAGAAGCGCCAAAACTCAACGTCTTGGTGTTGGCGGCGGCCGACAGATAGTTATAGCCAAGACCAGTCTGAAGTCGCTGCAAGGTGCCCGACCAACCATTGCTGCCATAGATGGCGAAACCATCGGATTGGGAGTTGATCATGTCGCCAATGGCGGGCTGGAAGCCCGAGAGCGCTTGGGCGATGGGCTTCTGTGCGTCAATATAGCCAAACCAAGTAAGCCCAGGATGAAGGTTGACGCTTGAAGAAGCCACCGACATGCCTGAGAGATCGATGTTACAGGCTTGGTTGGCCTGTATCCTATACATCTGTCCAGGGATGATGCGCTGTAGATCACCTGTCCAAGTGGCGCCTGTCCGATGGGATGAGCCCGACGACTGCGAGTTGATGGCTATGCCCTTGTCGGCCAAAGCCTCTTGCAACTGCTGTAGTGAGACATACACCATCGGTGCCCACCAGTTCCAGCCTTCGGCCAGTTCGATGGTTTGTGATGCGGCGGCCAATGAGAAACTGACCGTGACAGACTGACCCGAAAACACATTTCGGCCTTCCGACTCGCTTAAGACAATTTGCGAGACTGACACCGAATACTGTTCCTCGGCAGGCGTCGCAATAGGATGCAATGTGACGTTTAACACCGCTCCTTGGTTGCCTTCCACCGAGCTGTTCAACATGGATAGCACGATGATGCGATAGGTGGAGTCGTTGAGCGGCAAGGCATAGAGGCTATGGCCTGCAAAACGTTCAGTAAGCACAAAGTCGGAGGCCGCCACCGAATAGTCCTGATAGGGGTATTGGAAATCGGCCTGCAGAGCCACGATGCCTGTGTAGTTGTTCATCGACAAGGCCACTTCAACATCTCCGTTGCCCAGATTGAACGGGTCGGCCGACAGGGCGATGGTGTTGGGCTCAAAACGATGACCTTGAACCGTAACCGTCTTCAGTCCGTTTTCAGGGTCGTTGCTGTAGATTTTCATCAAGGCGTTGAAATTACCTGCTTGCTCATGGTTGTAGCTGACGTGCAAGGTAGTGCTATTACCTTGCTCCACCACGATGGGAAGCAACTCGGCAACCGAGAAATCCAATTGGTCGAAGACGACTTGGTCGATGCGCATGGGCGCGTTGCCGTTGTTGTTCACAACGTATTCCTTTGTCACGATTTCGGTGACAGGCGAGGAGCCGAAGCTCAAAGCGTTATTTCCATTAATACGTGGACTTCTGATTTCCACATACCCTTGATACTTGTCGGACAGCACGTCTTCGCCGTTGGTGTCGGCCAACACCACCTTGAAAGGATTCAAGTAATAGTAGCCGTACATGCCTTTCAAGCGCAGCCGCAAAGTGCCAATCAAACCATCGTCGCCCGTAAAGACGGAACCCGAGCCGGAATAGGCCATCAGACGGAGCTGACCCTCGTTGAAGACGCCCATGGAAACATGGTCGGCCTTACGGTCGCTAAGAGTGAAGTCGACATACTCCAAGGCGTCTGGCAGGTTCATGTCGATTTGGAAGCCCATGATGGCTTCCATATTGTTCATGCTGATTGGCAGTGTGACAATGCTATCACAATAGCCCAAGATGTTGCCAATATGGATCTCGTTTACGGCGAAGGGATCGGCATTCAGATGGATGATACTGTTGTCCGAGATGGAATTGGAAACTATCGTTGCAGTGGCTATCACTGCGCCTTTTACTATTGGAGCAAACTTGAAGCTGAAGTTCGCGCTGTTGCCAGGTGCCAAGGTGGTTTCAGTGAAGCTCGGGCAACTGAACACTGCATCACTGAAGGCGATGCCCGTGATGACCAGCGGCTCATTGCCTACATTGGTCAGGCTAGCGTCTTGGTAGTATTCGTTACGAATCGGCACGTGTCCATAGTTGATGCTGGTCGTGTTGATCTGTAGCTTGGGCGAAAGGATGGTCACTGTGCCATTGCTCGTATTCACGGGCAAGGCCGTGCCCGAGGCATCGGAGAGCTTGGCGCTACCCATGTCGAGCGCGTAATAGCCTGGCTCATTCTTAAGCCTTAATGTGAAACTCAGCAGGTTGCCCGAGTTGTCCACGAAGGGCGTGAGGCTCAGCGAATAGACATAGATGCGCAGGCTACCGCCTACCACCGCCGCACTCACCTGATGGTCGGTGACACGGGAAGGGTTGAGGGCCACGGAGCCCGCCACGTAGGTCAGCTGGTTGCCCAAGGGAATCTCCGCTTGGAAGGCCACAGTTACATCGGTGTTGGCGAGCGACACGTTGAGCGTCACTTCGTCCTGCGGGTGGCCGCTTGCCGAGCTGACCGAAACCACGTTTTCGGCCCTTGCGGCAAGCCCACCGAGCAGAAGGATTAAGGTTAATATGATGTGTTTCATTTGACTAAAGTTATAATCTTATGTAAGCTAATGCTATTCATTTAATTAACATACACCACTTTAGCGCGTTGGACATTGCGGCCGTTGACCTGCATGGAGACCGTGTAGATGCCGGTGGCCATGCTTGCTGCGGGCTTCCATTCATATTTATATTCGCCTCTTGTGCGCGAACCGAGCTCGATGACAGAGACCACCTGGCCCATCATGTTGGTGACGGTGAAGACCACGTTGTTGGCCCGCTCATCGCCGATGATGAAGGGTATGGTGAGATTGCCATTGAAGGGATTCGGATAAGGCTGCTCAAGGAAGAGCGTCTCATGCTCTTCAACGCCAGTACCCGAAAGGATGGCCAATACGTTGTGGCCTTCGGGATCTGATAGGGCCACGCTGCCGATGGTTCCCTCGCCAATACGCAGCAAGGCGTGTTTGCCCGCGGGCAGACGCTTGCCGCTCATGCTGTAAGCCATGAAGAGCGTGCCATCGCTCACGTCGGCCTTCACCTGCTCGAAGCCTTCCAGGGCTTGCAGCACCTCGATGTTTTGACTGTCGATGCCGTTGAGCACAAACTGTACGCCACCCAACTCGACGGGCGTGTCTACGAAGAGGTAACCATTCTCGATGCTGTAATAAGCCGTGGCCACGGGTAGGGCATCGGGCAACTCCCCACGGTTCATGATGATGTTGATAACGCCTACGATATCCAAGATATCGATATTGCCGTCGGCGTTGACATCGGCCGCCTCAAAGATGAAGGGCTGCGGGTTGCCGTTGGTGAGGTAGCTGACGATGCTGACCACATCGGCCACATCCACCGCCATGCTGCCGTTGGCATCGCCCATAGTGGCCGTGAGGGGCACTGTGGTGACAATGCGTGATGCAACGCCTTCGGTGAGGTTGGTACGCAACACTTTATAGTAGTAGTAGTAGCGTTGACCAGGCAACACATCGTAATCCGTAAACAGCGTGTCTTGGATAAGCGAAGTATTTAGCAAAAGGGTGTCGCTGTGAGTCCCCAAAGTGTCAACAATAGTATATCGATACATATTATATCCCAAGAAATCCTCGAAATCCACCTCGTTGTTGTTCCATTCCAGCTCCACCTTGCCGAGGCCAGGGGTGGCCATAAACTCAGAACTGAGCGAGCCCGCAGCAGACACCTGCACATTAAAACGTTGGTTCTCGTATGGGATTTCGAAATGATCATCATCTCTGGCATCAGCCACATAGATACGGTTAAGACCATCCGTAACCGTGGTACCGTCGATGGTAAGGTAAGTCGTATAAATAGTTCTTTCCGTATTCCAATGTACGTCCTCAGCAATGGCATGTTGCGTATATGGCGGACGCACACCCAAGGCCACCATAGGTGTTACTAACGTATCCATAGCTCGGTTGAAATACACCTCAAACTTATGCCTGCCGCAACCCAAAGGTGGCAACTGCTCAAATTCATCTTGGGCATCGTAACCATCGACAACCACTTTCCAAACGATGCCGTGAGCATCGGTTGAGGGTTGTTGCAAAACGCTATCGAAATCCATCATAGAATAGGTTGGATAATATGGATTGTTGATATCAAAAATAGTTTTTTGCAAGATATCATGAGAAGCTGAGCCAAAATACGAAGGACTATCAGAAACATATACTCCCAAGCCAATGTCACAAATTGCACTAATAGTAAGATTACCAAAATAAGTGTTAAAAGAATTGCAATTATGCAAATCTTGTACTCTAGGATATGGATCCCTGGTGGTATTGTTGATGAAATTACAATTGGTAAAGTCGCCCAAAAATCTAGTTCCTATACTATTAATACAATTACATGAATTGAAACGACCAGCAGCATAAGGTCCCCATGCATCAATTTGTCTAATTATACAATTGTAAAAAATGCCATTAGGTCCAACATCATAGAACTTGAGACCCTCAATTACTGCATACGTTGTTGTATCAGAAATAGAAATTCCTCCAATAGAACCAGACCCCAAATCTGTTTTTGTAATTACTATTAAACTGTCAGGCGTTCCTTTTGCAATTACTTGTCCCTCGCAACGTATTCCAGCATCATCTTTAAATTTTAACTTAGTTCCTGGTTTGATTGTTAAAGTGACATTTGAAGGTATAGCCAATAGCCTATTTATAATGTAATGTACATTAGGATAAAGTATTAAGTCTTCTGTTATCATTCCCCCTAATTCTACGCCATTTTCCACTTGAATGGTAATTGGAAACACTAGTTCCGCTTGTGCATTGGACGAAGTGGCATGAAGTTCCATATTGATATAGCGTCCATCCACGCAGTCCGGATTAATTGTAAAACGCACAGGATTCACCGATTTGCTTTTGGCGTAGGCTGATAGGCTCCAGCCGAACTCAACGGGCTCGGTGTCCAAGAAGGTAACAATATCAGGGTCTTCAAACTCGTTTAAAGTTAGCCAAAAAGTAATGTCATTAGTTGCGCCCCATGTGGTACGCAAGGTTGGGTAAAAATATATAGTTTCACCTGCATCAGGGCGACCGTCGCCATCGCCGTTAATGGTATCATTCGTCTCAAAGGTCACGAACTGCAACTGGGCGGGAGCAAGGCCTGCATCATAGCAGGCTTTGAAGTTCACATGATAGTGTTCAGTGGTGGTATTAATCAAATCGCCCCAAAGCATTTCTTGCGAGAGGTAGGGCTTGGCATGGAGCAAGGCAGAAATGCCGCCTGCCACCAATGGCGTACTCATGGAAGTGCCATTGTAGCTGCGGTAACCGCCATGAGGCATTGTGCTATAAATAGCCACTCCTGGTGCGGAAAGCTCATAATTCCATAGCATCTCTTCAGGATGAATGCTAAACGAAGGCCCTGTACAATCATAATTCGAAAATCCAGCTAAGCCTCCATATTGTGAAGTAGCTTGTACACCAAACACAAAGGTAAAAGCAGCGGGAAACATATCCATGCAATTTGTACAACATGCTGCCATACCCAATGCATCATTACCCGCAGCAGCCACCAATACGGAGTTTTGGTAGGCTTGGCCAAGGGCTTGCTCCAAAGCTCTAGAATAACTGTAAGTGCCGAAACTCATGCTCAGTACATTGGCGCCATTGTTTTTGGCGTAATTGATACCTTGAATAATTGTCGCAACATCACCGCTACCGTTGCTTTGCAGCACGGCAATGGGCATGATGTACGCCATGGGGTTGGCACCCGTCATACCAATACCGTTGTCGCCCACGGCGGCGGCAATGCCTGCGCAGTGTGTGCCGTGGCTGTTCCAATCGTGCATTTCGGCAGTCTGGTTCACGAAGTCCCAGCCGTGGAGGTCGTCGGCAAAGCCATTGTTGTCGTCGTCGTAGCCGTTTTCGGTCTCGCCAGGGTTGGTCCAGATGTTAGCGGCGAGGTCGGGGTGTTCAATGTCAACACCGGTGTCGAGGATGGCAATCACGGGGCGGTCGCTGTTTGTGGTCACCGTGTCGGCAGCCCAGAGCTCAGGCAGATGCACGGCCTCGAGGCCCCACTGGAGGCTATACATGGGCTCGGCCATATAAGCCTCAGGGTTGAAGTAACTGCCACCGCCGTCGCGTTGGCCTTTGCCTTTGTCGCCGTAAGGTACAAAGGGGGTAGGGGCGGTATTCTCCATGCCCAAGGCGAAGACCATATAGTTGGGCTCGGCAAACTCCACCTCGTCGAGTTCTTTAAGAGCATCAATCATTTCGTAAGTCTGCATAGGGTCTTCCATCACGAAGCGGCAGAGGCGGCTCAGGTCGCGTTCCACCACATCGGGGCCGTTGTACGACTTGGAGACCTTCAGCTCGCGCTTCGGGTCGTCGTTGGGGCAAAGACGCTCGGCCTTGGCCACTGGGAATTGCTTCAGCAGGGCATCCACGCGGCTCATGCCCGTGGCTTGCAATGCGCCGCGTTCGTTGTTTTGCAAGCGCAGCGTGGTGTGGTCGGCAAACTTCACGATGAGTTCGCCTTCTTTGGTGGCGTGCTGGTTGTACCATTCAATCTTCACCACTTCGTCTTCATTGTAGTTGCTTTGGGCAAAGCCGTATGCACAGGCTAAAAGCAACAAGGTAAGGGTAAAAAATCTCTTCATGATAAATGGATTTATTTTATATTATATTTATGAATCAAACAGGCAAACTAATTGTTCCTTTACTGCAATAATCATTTATGGAGTCTAATAGTTCTTTTGCTTGGATTTTGGCGTCCTTTTGTTTGTTTCTTTGGATCCAAACCTGCAATGCAAATTGGTCTAATTGGTCATATCCGTATTGGCCTAATTGGCAAAAAATATCTTCGCTATACGAATGAATAGCTTTTATAGCGCCTCTTCTGTTTCCATCGGGCCTACATGCGCAAATGCTTAAATCGGGAGCTACGATAATTGGTTTGTCGTTGCTTTGTCGATAAACGCTTATTTCTTCTGTAGTTAATTGTTTAACTATACCAGTTTTTATGCTGTAGATATGCATACGTCCCAGTTTTTGTCCACAGAAAAAGTTGTAATTACTAGTATTGATAGCCCAACTGTCACCACCAGTAGCAATGAAAACAAGTTTATTATTATATTTGATGATGAATCGGGCGTCCCAAAGGATTTTCCCTTTGTATATTATACGATTCACTTTACTGTCCCAAGCACTTGAGGTAAAACTAATACCGCCGAGCTCTGCAGCAAGCATCATTAATGCACTTGACTTGCCTGTATTTTCTTCTCCAAATAGGATTATGTTAAGCTTTTGTTTCATAATTACTATTCCAATTTTATTCTTTTTCCTCATCCAGTCGACTCCTAACTAGCATTAAATTGTTGCTATTATTACAAGGGCACAAAGAAACAGCGTGGGAATCCGCCCATCATCCGGGTGCAACGCCATTCATCATGTCCGTTCCTCGCTCGCTCGAGAAAAAACGGTACAAATAAAATAAAAAAAATCCCATACGTGCTGGTCCTTGTTGGTCCTTGTTGTTTCTTGCTGATAGTTAGTGAGTTGTTTGGTTTTTATAGTTGTTCTGTTGACTATGGCCAACTTCCCCATCAAAAAACGGCCAACTTCCCCATCAAAAAACGGCCAACTTCCCCATCAATTTTTAGTTAAATGGTTGAATTATAGAAATAATTTGTATTTTTGCAACGGATAAAAAAAGTGAGAAAATGGAGACGATATATAAAAAACGTGTTGCAGACCAAATGCTTGCTGATCAACTGGAGGCGTCTGGAGCCGTTCTAGTGGAAGGCCCGAAATACTGCGGAAAAACAACCCTAGCGAAGCAGCAGGCGGGCAGTGTTTTGTCAATGGCTGCCCCCGATACTCTGAAACAGAATCTTGCTCTTGCAAAGACGAATATTACAAGGCTTCTAGCAGGAAAAACGCCTAGACTGATTGATGAATGGCAAATTGCCCCTCAGTTTTGGGATGCGGTAAGAAACGAGGTGGACAGCAGGCAAGAGGATGGACAATTTATACTTACGGGTTCTGCCGTGCCACCAAAACCGAAAAAAGATGCGAATGGCGAACCGTTTGAAGAGGAACAAATATACCACAGTGGTACGGGGCGAATGGCTCGCCTGAGACTCCGCACAATGACGTTGTGGGAGTCGGAAGATTCAACCGGAACGGTGAGTTTAGGCCGACTGTTTGAAGATGCAGGGAAAATAGACGGAGAGAGCTACATTAATTTGGACAGGCTGGCCTATCTTACTTGCCGCGGCGGTTGGCCTAAGGCAGTACTGAAAAAGAGTGAGAAGGCCGCACTCGCACAGGCATTCAACTATTACGACTCGGTGGTGAGCAATGATATCAAGCGGGTTGATGATGTGGAAAGGGACGAGGAGCTGGCCAAGCGCATCATGCGGTCGTATGCCCGCAATCAAGCCAGCCAGGCCACGGTGGGAACCATCTTAGCTGACATCAAGAGCAACGGCGACGATCGGATGGCGGAGAATACTGTATATGGCTACGTGAAGGCACTGAAGGAGATTTTCGTCATTGAGGACTCCATTGCGTGGAATCCCAACCTGCGGTCGAGGACGGCTATTAGAACCTCGGATACGCGCTATTTTATTGATCCTTCAATTGCCACAGCCGCATTGGGTCTGGGACCAAACGACCTTATTAACGACATGAATACATTTGGCCTTTTCTTCGAGACTCTAGCTGTGAGAGATTTGCGTGTCTATGCGGAATCGCTTGATGGGAAGGTCTACCACTATCGCGACAAGAACAATTTGGAGTGCGATGCCGTAGTCCATTTGCGGAATGGATCGTATGGTTTGATTGAAATCAAGATAGGAGGGGCAGAACTTATCAATGACGGGGCAAAGAGTCTGAAAGCCCTATCGGAAAAGATAGACACAACTAAGATGAAGAAGCCTTCGTTCCTAATGGTTCTTACAGGCATTGGCGATTATGCATACAAGCGTCCAGAAGATGGTGTGCTGGTGGTTCCGATTGGATGCTTGAAGAACTAATCATTGCGGGTTTTTCAAGAATATCCGCAATCACATTGCGAAATTTCCTCACTCCACATCCCGCACCAAACGCACCGACAGGCCGTCGCCACGGTGACCATCGCACTTGATCATGACCATACCAAACCCGTATGCGTCTTCAGTGGCTGCATCCGCGGTGTGGTAAACACCTGCATTCAAATAGACTCCGTCGATGGTGCGGACACCTGCCTCAGGCAAGAACACTGCCCCCGCTGGCTCCAACACCTGCTGGAAATCACTTTGACTGATGACATTGTTTCTAGCTTCAGCTGATACATCATTGACAGCGTTCAACTGATAGGTCGTCACTTTCCACGTGTCGGGCAAAATGAGCAATCCGTTCACGCCATTCACTGTCGCTTTGGCGAAACGGACGCCCGAAGCGGTGTTGCGCACAAACAACAGATACATCCATTCCTCTTTCCTTGGCGTACGCCAAAGGCCCTCGCGGTTGCCACCGTTCGAGATGGCGTTGTAGCCCCAATCGGCCTTGCCCGTCTGGTCATACAAATTGCAGGATACCTTGCCGTAGGCATAATGCAGGGCGTTGCTTTGCGTGTCCTTGTTGTCGCTCCAGGGCTGCCAGTTCACCGCGCCGTGTTCGTAGCCACTCGTCGCCCAGCCAAACAGGTCGATCCAGCCGCTGTAGGTCTCCGAGATCTTTTCGTTGTCTTTCCCGATGAAGTCAAATTGGTGCTCGGCAAAACGCCATGTCTGCGTCGTGGCCTGATACTGCAAGTTGCCTTTCGAGAACCGCACTTGCTTGCCCTCGCCAATGGAGATGAGCCCCGGCAAGACACCTTCCTCCAGAGTAACAATGGTATCCAACGGCAAGGTAGTAAATACCACCTCGTTACCGTATGTTGTACCTGCGGTGCTCGTCAGGAAGGCGCGGGCAAAATAGGTGGTGTTGGGCAGCAGGCCATCCATGACGATGGGGTCGGAGCTTCGCTCACAGCAAGCATGACGGCTCCTGAGTGTGGGGTTATGCAGCATGCCCCAACAGATGCCCTGTTCCGCCCCGCCATATTGCTTTACTGACAATACGTCTATGCCTCCTTGGGCTGAAGTAGCCGTAATCTCTTGGACAGGTCGCGTCGTTATCGTAGGCGATACCAACCATTCCAGACTGTCGTATGCCGCTTGACTGATCGTGCCTTTTTGATAGGCTTCCCTGAACGACTTGCAATGGCTGTTGATAAAACCGACAACAGCTTTCTCATGTGATTGTTGGCAGTTCCCGCTCTGGAAGACGAAGTTCATCCATTCCTGGCTATTGTTCCAATAGAGATTCGCCATTTCATTGAGCCTCGTTTTTACATCCGTGCTGGCATTAGCCAGTCTGGCCATCATCACCTCGCGATACTCATTTCCCTGCATGGCATCGTTGCTAATCGGCTGAAACGCAGTGTTCACATACCAGTCGGCCTCACCAAGATAATTCTTCTGGTCGGCAGTCATGCCACTGACCATGGTTTCAGGTGTCTCATTGTTTGGGGAGGGCTTAATGGCAAAGAAGAGCAAAGGAATCAGCACAGCCGCCACGGCGAGCCAAGGCACTGTCTTCCTCCACTGATCGTTGCTTACCATAGCCTTGCGTACCGCTTCCATGTCGGCATAACGCTTCTCAGGTTCCTTACGTGTGCATTGGGCTGCGATGTGGCGATAACGGTGCGGAAACAGGTTGCCCAACATCAGGCCGAAGGCAAATATGTCAGTTCGGCAGTCTGTTTTTCGGCCAGATTCCATCTGCTCCGGCGCCATGTATTTCAAGGTGCCGGCAGATTGTTTCAGGATGGCATAGTCATCGGCATCAGAGAGACCGAAGTCGATAATTTTCACGTTGTTGCCATTACGTGTGATAAGAATGTTGCTCGGCTTGAGGTCGCGGTGCAAGATCTGTTTGCTGTGGATATAGGCCAAGGCATCCACGAGTTGGTCCGCCACCTTGCGGCGGATTTCTTTGGTGGGGTTGCCTTCAAGAAAAACATCCAGTGTCACGCCGTCGATGTATTCCATCACGATGCAAGGGCCGAGTTCTTCGTCCACATCTTTGGCGTAGGCTTTCACGATGTTGGGATGGTCGAGTTGCACCATCAACTCGTATTCCTTCTTCAGCATCTCAAGGTAGACGGGCTGTTGTCGAAACTCCGGCTTCAGTCCTTTCAGCAAGAACCACCTCCCTTGCCGCTTCACCTTCACCAGCTGGTTGAAGCCACTGCTGACCATAGGCTCGTAGGAGGTCTGCGCCTCGTCGGCCGAGAGGAAAGTGCCACTTAAAGGTCCCGATGTGCTGATGTCGTCCGTCATCGCTTGATTTTGGTGCAAAGATAATGTTTTATTGCCAGTATTTGACAAAAGAACAAACAAGGACCAAAAAGGACCAATTCTATTTCAGAAAAAGTTTGTTATTTTGCAGTGTTTAAACGTAACCCAATGCAAAAAACCAGCCCTGAAATCGCGGAACTCAAACACCGTATCGAGACCAACTTAAAACGCAAGATGAAGACGCCCACCGACTTCATCTTCCTCAGCGGTGCCGTTTTCGAACGCACGCGCGAGACCATGAGTCCAACAACGCTGAAACGCCTATGGGGCTACCTCGACGGTGCCGACCAAACGCGTAACAGCACACTCGAAATCCTTTCGCAATTCCTGGGTTTCAACGGCTGGGACCAGTTTGTTGAAGAGATCGGTAAAGACAGCGGCTCCGACAAGGTGCTTTCACCCCATATCGACGCCAAAGACCTGATTGTAGGTGACAAGGTGAAGGTCTCCTGGCGCCCCGACCGTCGTTGCACCTTCCGTTATCTCGGCGACCTACAGTTTGAGGTGGAAGCGGCCGAGAACTCCAAACTCAAGGTAGGCAACACCTTCTATTGCAGCTTGTTCATCCTTGGCGAGCCGCTCTACATCTCGCGTCTCGTGCAAGGCAAGAACCCGCCTGTCGACTTCGTTGTGGGCAACAAGGATGGACTTTGTGAATTGGAAAAGGTGTGATCATCTCCTAAACGGACAATCCACCGTGCAGCCTTGGCATCCGTTGCAGTTTTCATCTTTTTTGCCTTTGCCGCCACAAGAGCATGAGCCCTTGCCGCTACGTATCGCCTTGATGGCGACCACGACGAGGGCCAACACGACCAATAGCACTATGACGGTTGGCCAGTTCATGCGATGACGGCGTTGGCGATGAGGTAGGCAAACCAGGCGCAGAGCCAGGCGACGACGCATTGGAACAGGATGATGAAGAGCATCCACTTGCTGCCCAACTCACGACGCACGGCGGCCATGGCGGCCACGCAAGGCGTGTAGAGCAGGCAGAAGACCAACATGGAGATGCTGGTGACGGTGGTGAACAACGGCATGGCGTTCAAAACCTCAAGGGTGGCTACAACGCTTTCCTTGGCCATAAAGCCGCTCACCAGGGCGGTGACGATCTGCCATTCGCCCAAGCCGATGGGACGGAACACAGGCGCAATCCAGCCCGCCACGCTGGCCAGCATGCTGCCTTCGCCGTTCTCGACCATCTGGAAATGGAAGTCGAAGGTCTGCAATAGCCAGATCACCAGGGAGGCGATGAAGATGACAGTGAAGGCGCGCTGCAGGAAGTCCTTAGTCTTGTCCCACAGCAGGTGCGCCACGTTCTTGAGGCTTGGCAGACGGTAGTTGGGTAGCTCCATGACGAAAGGCGCCACGTCGCCCTTGTCGCCAAACCACTTGGTGAACAACGCGGTGACGATGCCGACGATGATACCTAGGAGATATAAGCCTATCAGCACCAGTCCGCCATGATGCGGGAAGAACATACTGGTGAAGAAGGCATAGATCGGGATCTTTGCCGAACAACTCATGAATGGCGTCAAAAGGATGGTGCGCCAACGGTCGTGGGTGGAGTGCAGGGTGCGCGTAGCCATCACGGCGGGCACGGTGCAGCCAAAGCCGATGAGCATGGGCACGATGCTGTGGCCAGTGAGGCCGAGCTTACGCAAGAAGCTGTCGCTGACGAAGGCCACACGAGCCATATAGCCGCTGTCTTCCAACAAGCTGAGGAAGAAGAACAGCAGGATGATGATAGGTACGAAACTCAACACGCTACCCACGCCACCGAAGATGCCGTCGACGACGAGCGACTGCACGGCAGGGCTGACATTCCAGCCAGCCAAGGCGTTGCCTGTCACTCCTGCGAGCCACGAGATGCCTTGGTCGAGCCAGTCCTGCAAGGGCGCGCCGAGGGCATCGATGCTGAGCCAGATGATGCCCATCATGACGAGGATGAAGATGGGGATGGCGGTCCACTTGCCCGTCAGGATCTTGTCAATCTTGCGGCTACGTTGGTATTCCTTACTTTCCTTGGGTTTCACGACGGTTTTGTCGCACAGCCGCTTGATGAAGGCAAAACGCATCTCTGCCATGGCCGCGGCGCGGTCGAGGCCGCGTTCCTCTTCCATCTGCAGGATGAGGTGCTCGAGGGTCTCTTTCTCGTTTTGCGAGAGTTTCAAGGCTTCCATCACGACGGCGTCGCCTTCGATGAGCTTGGAGGCAGCAAAACGCACGGGGATGTCGGCACGCTGGGCGTGGTCTTCTATGAGGTGCATGATGCTGTGGAGGCAACGGTGCACGGCGCCACCGTGGTCGTCCTTGTCGCAGAAGTCCTGTCGCACAGGAGCCTCCTGATACTTTGCGATGTGTATGGCGTGGTCGACGAGCTCGTTGATACCTTCGTTTTTGGCAGCCGAGATGGGCACCACGGGCAGACCGAGGATCTGTTCCATCTCGTTCACTAGGATGCTGCCGCCGTTGTTGCGCACCTCGTCCATCATGTTGAGGGCCAGCACCATGGGTGTCCCTAGTTCCATAAGTTGCATGGTGAGGTAGAGGTTGCGCTCAATGTTGTTGGCGTCCACGATGTTGATGATGGCCTTGGGCTTCTCTTTTATGATGAACTCACGCGAGACGATCTCCTCGGAGGTGTAAGGCGATAGCGAGTAGATGCCCGGCAGGTCGGTGACAGAGGTCTCGGGATGTCCTTTGATGACGCCGTCTTTGCGGTCGACAGTGACGCCGGGGAAGTTACCCACATGTTGGTTGGCGCCCGTCAGTTGGTTGAAGAGTGTGGTCTTGCCGCAGTTCTGTTGTCCGGCGAGGGCGAAGGTGAGCTTGGTGCCTTTGGGCAGCGGGGTCTCGTGGGTCTTGTCGTGGTATATGCCTTCCTCACCCAAGCCAGGGTGGGCGTTGTGGTCGGGGAGGGAGGTGATATACAGTTGGTCGAGGTTGCTGTCTTTTTCTTCGCTCTGGGTGTCGTCGCAGGTCTCCACTTCGATGAGGGCGGCATCGGCTTTGCGAAGGGTGAGGGCATAACCATGGATCATTACTTCCATTGGGTCGCCAAGGGGCGCGTATTTCACGATCTTGATGAACGCATCGGGGATAAGGCCCATATCGAGGAAGTGCTGTCGGCGTTGGCCTTCGCCTCCCACGGCCTTGATGCGTGCGGATTGTCCTATTTCGAGTTTATCGAGGGTTGACATTGTATGCTATTGTTTGATGCTGCAAAAATACGAAGACAATCCTTACCTTTTCATCCTTATTAATGATACTTTTGTCTGGCAGCACTCATTATTAGTGATGAGGAGAGAACCAGTTTGATGCTTTTTAGTTTTTCCTAACCAACTTTTTAGCGTCGCCATGCGTATAATAACGTACGGTCACTTCCGGCTTCTGCCGCTCTTCCATTTTGACCTCGCAACTGAACGTCACTGGAGATATGCCTTCATCCAGGAAGGACTCGCCTTCAGCGGTCACATTAGCGATTTTGTTGTAGTTGAAGTCGGTGATGCAGGCATGGCCTTCGAAGTCGTAGATGAGATATTGTCCGGCGCGTAAGGTGCATGGGAAATAGAGCGTCCCATTCGGGGTCGTGATGACCAGGTTGCTGACGCTGCCTTTGCCTTCGGCTGTGATGCTGAGTGCAAATCGGCCCGTGTATGGGGAGTTCCATTCCCATTGGTCGTCGCTGAGGTTGCAATAGTAACGGCGGGAGTTATGCTGGGGATAGAGGAGGAAGCTGGAATCTTCGTCGCGTTGGATGTGCCAGTCGCAATAAGGGTCTTTTAGCGCTTCCTTGATGTCGTCGCTGAAGGCGTGTGACAGGCGTAGACTCTCCCATATTTTTATGGTGTTAAGCATGATATTGGTGAGCCCGTGTTTCCGCATGGCTGCCGCGCTGAAGTCGAGGCCGAAGCCAGCGTCGAAGGCGGCGGCTTTGGAGAGGAACCACTCCAACTCTTCCATCGAGGTCGACTTACGGTTCTTGTCGGCCAAGTGGATTTGGAAGTTGCCGATCATCCACGGCATCTGTTGCTTGCCATAGAACTCCTGTTTCTCGGCCAGCGTCTCCACGATCTTGGTGCGCATCGACTCGTTCCAGAGTTGGTTCTCGTTGACGCGGCTCAAATAGGGCCATGAAGCGGGGGTGAGCAAGTCAGCCTGCAGGAGCTTGTCGGGGTTGTATTTGTGCATCGTGTCCAGGAAATGGCCGATGGCCAAGTCGCCTTGGCTGTTGTAGGAATAGCTGATCAGGTCGTTGAAAATGAGTAAGGGATAACGGGTCTTGGCGCATCTCTTGGCTTCGGCCTGAGCCATCTGGTCTTGCAGCTCGAGGTCGGGCAGCAGGCTGCGTTGTGGTGTGTCCCAAAGCTTGTAGACGACGGCGTTCTTGCTATGCGCGACTCTCCTTGTGCCGAAGGCACCGCGAACGCAATGATAGAACACGTGGATGTTGCCCACCTTCTCGACGCTGCGGTAGGTGACGAGTTCGTCGTCGATTTGCAGCACGTTGATGTTAGCAGGCTGGTCGAAGAGCTCGGAGTGGTAGACGGCAAACTCGGTCTGCTTGTCGTCGATTGGGAGCTGCAGGTTCAGGACGCCTTGTTTCAGCAGGTGTGTCGAGGGCTTGGGAGCGACATATTTGCTGGTGGTGGGGACACGGTTGGCCAGTACTGACAGACCTAAGTCCAAGCCTGCTTGACGGCTCTTTACCCTCAAGTAAGCAGTGTCCTTAGGGTTGCCATCGGCGATGAGGTAGGACTTGTTGCTTCGTGGCCCGAGCGGCTCTTGCGCGAGGCAAAACACCGCGCAAAGCAACAGGCATAGGGTGGCTAAGGTCTTTTTCATCAGTCGATTCCTCTCAAGTCTTTATAGAGTTGTACGGCATAAAGGTCGGTCATGTTGGAGATGAAGTCGATGACCGATTGTAGCTTGGTGTAAGTGTCGTCGGTCTCCACCTTGAACTGCTCGGGGATGAGCGACAGCAACTTTTTGTTATAAGTTGTTCCGGGGTTCAGCACGGCGTCAGTGAAGTCTTCCATGAGCGTGCCGATGACGTTGAAGCCCGTCAGTTCGATCTTCACCACTGTGGGATGACGGTAGATGTGTTTCACCGACTCGTCGCGGCAAAGGTCAAGGGCGTTCTTCTCGAATTCGGGCAGATGGGCGATGAGGCTCTTCTCAAAACGGCCTTCCATGATGGCATCGTAGTGTTTCACGAAGATGTCGCTGGCCAGATTCACCAATTTATTGATGAGCATGGCGCGTAAGAAGGCCATCCGCTCGTTCACGTCGTTCACGTCACGGTAGGCATCGTCGCGGTGCTTGAAGAATTCCTTGTCTTTGTTGGGCTCGAAGAACGACACGAAGCAGTTCTCGATGGCCTCTGTTGCGATGATGCCGCGTTTGTGGGCGTCTTCCATATCGAGGACGAGGTAGCAGATGTCGTCGGCGGCCTCCATCATATATGACAACGGATGACGGGCATGGACCAGGTGCTCATCGTCGATTCTTGGGATACCACATTCTCTGACGACCTCTTCAAAGGCGGGAATCTCTGAATAGAACACGTTGTATTTTTTTCGGTTGCCTTTGTTATAAGAGGGGTAGGGGTATTTCACAAGGGTGGCCAAGGTGGCAGAAGTGAGCGAGAAGCCGCCCGCTCTGCGTCCCGTGAACTGATGGGTCAGCTGACGGAAGGCGTTGGCGTTGCCTTCGAAGGCGATGAGGTCGCTCCATTGCTCAGGCTTCACTTGGCTTTGCAGGGTCTTGCCTTTGCCGTCCTTGAAGAAACTGCTGATGGTGTCTTCGCCCGAGTGGCCGAAGGGCGGGTTGCCAAGGTCGTGGGCCAGACAGGCCGAGGCCACGATGGTCTCGATGTCGGACTGACGCTCCTTCAGCTCGGGGTGTTTCTTGGCCAGTTTCTCGACGGTGCGACAGGCGATGGAACGTCCCACACTGGCCACTTCGAGGCTATGGGTGAGGCGGTTGTGCACCATCTGGGCACCAGGTAGCGGGAAGACTTGGGTCTTGTTCTCCAGGCGGCGGAAGGGACTGCTGAAGATGATGCGGTCGTAGTCGCGTTGGAACGAGCTGCGGATGTCGGGACTCTTGTGTGGCTGTGCGTAGCGTTTGTTGGAGAGGAGGTCGGTCCAGTTCATGGTCAGTGGTCGTTTAGTCTTTTAAGCTTTGTCTTGCATACGGCACCAAATCCTGCGAAGCAAATTCTCCTTTCAGGAACTTGAAATAGCCCGCCACGGCGACCATGGCAGCGTTGTCGGTCGAGTAGCTCAGGCGGGGGATGAACACCTTCCAATGGTATTTCTCACCCAAGGCAAGCATGGCGTCGTGGAGGCCGCTGTTGGCACTCACGCCGCCTGCTATGGCCACGGTCTTGATGCCCGTCTGCTTGCTGGCCTTAACCAACTTATTCATCAGGATGTCGATGATGGTCTTCTGCACCGAGGCGCATAGGTCTTCCTTGTTCTCCTCGATGAAATTCGGGTTGGTTTTGAGGTTGTCGCGAACGGTGTATAAGATACTGGTCTTCAGTCCGCTGAAGCTGTAGTCAAGGCCTGGGATCTGTGGCTTGGCGAAGCTGAAGGCCTCAGGGTTGCCGATCTTAGCCAGCTTATCGATGACGGGACCGCCAGGGTAGGGCAGACCGAGGATCTTGGCTGTCTTGTCGAATGCCTCGCCGGCCGCGTCGTCGATGGTCTTGCCGATGACCTCCATGTCGAAATAGTCCTTCACCACCACGATTTGGGTGTGACCGCCAGAGACGGTGAGGCACAGGAACGGGAAGTCGGGCACCTCGGTATGGGTGTCGTCGGTGGCAAAATGCACAAGGATATGTGCGTTCATGTGGTCAATCTCCACCATGGGGATGTTGAGGGTCTGCGCGAAAGCCTTTGAGAATGAGGTTCCTACGAGCAATGAACCCAAAAGTCCGGGTCCACGCGTAAAAGCGATGGCGGATAACTGATTTTTTTCTATTTTTGCAGTCTTCAAGGCCGTGTCGATGACGGGGATGATATTTTGCTGATGCGCACGTGACGCGAGCTCGGGGACAACGCCACCGTATTGCTCGTGAACCTTCTGGCTGGCAATGACATTGGAGAGCACACGGGTGCCCTGAAGCACTGCGGCAGAGGTGTCGTCGCACGATGATTCGATGCCTAATATGTATTCGTTCATAGGTCTCAATTTGGAGGGTCAAAATTATTAAAAAAAAGATTATCCATAGCATTTTGATTGTGATTGTGGTGTTGCTGGCCATCATCACAAGCCTCTTTGTTGCCATCCAAGACCCTATCATTCAGAAGTTTGCGGTGCGTTTTGCTGGTGGATATCTTTCTGAAAAAACTGGTGCCGACATCAAGGTGGGCCGTCTGGCCATCACCCCCGATTTTCGTGTCTATTTGGATGACGTCGTTGTCAAAGACTTGAGAAGCAATAACTTGGCTAAAATCGGCTCGTTGCAGACCAAAATCAACATAGCGGACCTGATGTCGGGCGAGTTGCATCTTGAAGAGGTGGAACTGAGCGATACCGAAGCCAATCTGATACAATACGAAGGAGAGGATGCGCTTAACTTCAACTTCATCGTTGAGGCTTTCAAGAGCGACAAGGAGAAGCCCGAAACCGAGCCCATGCCTATCACCATCGACAAGATCTCGCTGAAGGATGTGGACTTCGTGTTCTGGAACCAAAACAAAGACTATCCTGAGAAGACCGAGCAGCATTTGATGGACTATGCGCATATCGACCTCAAAGGCATCAACTTGGAGGCCAAAGACTTGTATATCCTGGGCGATTCCATCCATGCCAATATAGGCCGTTTGGCGGCTAACGAAATCAGCGGCTTGGAGCTCAAAGACTTCCAGTCGGATGTCGTCGTCTGTTCCCAAGGCATCTTCCTCGACGGAATGAAGATGGAGACCAACAACAGTAAGTTCGACCTCGACCTTCACATGCTCTATGACGACTATACGGCATTCGGCGACTTTGTGAACAACGTGACTTTCGACGCCGTCATTCGTCCCACCGACATCATGCTTTCTGATATCGGCGTCTTCACCCCAGTGATGTACAAGATGCCCGACAGAATCCTTTTTGAAGGCCTTTTCAAGGGACCCATCGAGCATTTCCGTGTAGAAGACATCGACGCACAATTTGGTAATGCGACGAGGATACGTGGTAACATGAGCATGCATCCTTTGGATTTCGAGAATGGTGAGCATACGCTGAACATCAAGAACATGCATTTCTCGTACGACGACTTGACGCATTTCTATATTCCCTCCAATACCGTTACCATACCCTTGCCGGAGTCGCTTCGCGCCATGAACGAAGGCTACATCTCGGTGAATTTCGAAGGCTCATACAACAACTTCAACTCAGAAGTCAATGTGGATTGCGGTATAGGTAGCATCGATGCCAATATAGCAAGAGCAAAAGAGGCCTCGGGCGACAATGTGTTTTCGGGCTACATCAACGGCGAAGGCGTGGACGTCGGATCGCTGATCAACAACAACAAACTGTTGGGCAGCCTCGACCTGAATGCGGGCTATTCCGTGCGGTTCCCCAAGAAAGGCAACCCCGAGCTTGATGTCAACGGAAAGGTGCTGAACGCCGAACTGCTCGGCACGCAGATCAACGAGGTGAACTTGGACGGCAAGATGAAAGAAAACCTCTTCAAGGGTAAGCTTTCGGTCGACGACAATGTGCTTGCTTTCGACTTCAACGGTTTGATTGATTTCGAGAACCGCAAATATCCTAAATCCAACTTCAACGCGGTGATCAAAAAGGCTGACCTTTGTGCACTGAACCTTAACAAGAAGGACTCGATTTCCGAAATCAGCACGAAGGTGTATGTGAATATGAAAGGCTTCGACCTCGACAACTTGGAAGGCGTGGTGAGGATCGACAGCACCGTGTATCGTGACGGCCGTGGCCGCTACCGCATGGATGAGTTCACAGCCTCCATCAACAACGACAACCTGATGCAGCGCCGCATCAACATGAATTGCGACTTTTTCGATTTCGAGATGGCTGGCAAGATCAACTTCGCCAGCTTGATGATGTCGCTTAACGAATACGTCGACTCGTTCGTGCATTTCCCGCAATGGGAAAACAAAAGGGAGGACTTCCAGAAATACAGCGCCAAACATGATGTTGACCAGGACTTCATCGTGAGTCTCGAATTGAAAGACACCAAGACCATCAGCCGTCTGCTGATGCCATCGGTGAGCATCGCGAAAAACACCTCGTTGACTGGCACCTTCACCTCGCGTAACAACGCACTTAACCTGACGCTCCGTTCCAAGAACGTAAAGGTCGGGGAGCTGGACTTCAATGATATAGAGCTGAAGAACTATAGCTTCGGTAATGCTGCATTTACCTCGCTGAAACTGGACGATATCCTTTATAGCAAAGTCTCTGAGACCGATACGCTGGAGTTGGGTCTGGACAATCTCGCTATCGTTACCCGAATGACGAACGACACCATTTTCGCAAATATCCTTTGGGATGACGATGACTTGGAAGACCATAACAAGGCAAATATATCGGCTTATTTCCACCCCCATGAGCAAGGCGGCATCTTCTCCATCACAGAGTTGAACGCCTTGATCAACGATTCGCTTTGGACGGTCTCGCCCAACAACTTTGTCGACCTCGCCGATGGTCATGTCAACATCTCCAATCTGATGTTCAGCCACAACGATCAGTCAATCCGTGCCGACGGTTTTGTGCCTATGGAAGAAGGCGACACCCTCTCCGTGCAGTTGCGCCGTTTCGACATCTCCAATGTCGATTTCCTCTTCAAGGGCTTCGACATCGATGGCTATGTCTCGGGTGACGGTTTGGTCAGCAATGTGAAGAACAATCCCATGGTCTTGGCCGACCTTACGGTGGAAAACATTGGCGTGAATGGTGAGCCTATCGGCGATGCTTTGGTGGAGAGCGTATGGAACAACGCCAACAAGGCGATAGAGGTCAACGCCCAAATCCTCGACCTCGGTAAGAAGACCCTGAACGCTTACGGCGCCTATTATACAGCCAAGAAGAAGGACAACATCGACTTCACGGTCGAGATGGACTCGTTGCGTTTGGCGGCGTTGAGTCCTTTACTGACCGGCATTGTGAGTCGTATGCAAGGCTTTGGCAATGGATTGGCGACCATCAAGGGTTCGCCCGATCATCTCGATATTAACGGCAGACTGAAACTGGATGACGGAGGCTGTAAGATCGGCTATCTGAATACCTTCTACACGTTTAGCCCTACAATACTCATCGACAACAGGAGTATCCGTTTTGAGGATATGGTTCTGGTCGACACCTTGGGCAACAAAGCCACGGTGGAAGGCGAGATCAAACATGATCATCTGAAGGACTTCTATCTTGATTTGAAGATGCATCCCAGGGACTTCCTCGCCATGGCCACCACGAGCAAGGAAAACGAAACGTTCTACGGCACGGCTATTGCCAATGGATTGATCACGGTGAAAGGTCCTTTCAACGACATCAAGCTTGACATCATGGCTCGTACTCGTAAGGGTACCAACATGACCATCCCGTTGAACCAGACGGCTACCGTCAAGGAAAACGACTTCATCGTGTTTGTGTCGCATGAAGAGGAAGAGGAGGAAGTGGTGGAGGAGGCTCCGAAGAAGAAGGAAAAAACCAAGAGCAATTTCAGCCTCAATCTAGACGTGAGTGCCACCGACGAGGCCTCGTTGAAGATCATCCTTCCTTCCAACATCGGCACCATCGATGCTTCAGGTAACGGCCGTATCAAGCTTGGCACCTCGTCAAAGGAACCGCTGACCATGTTGGGTGACTATACCATCAAGAATGGACGTTTCCAGCTGACGCTTTTCAACCTGATTTCGCGCACTTTCAACCTGAAGCAGGGCGGTACCATCTCGTGGACGGGCAATCCCACCGACGGCCGTATCAACGCAACGGGTGCTTATACAGTTAAGGCCCCGATCTCAGGCCTGGGCATCCAGGTCGACTCGACGGCGGCCAGGAACAATGTGAACGTGGAATGCCTGATCCATCTTAAAGGCGCGTTGCTGAATCCTACCATCACCTTTGGCATGAACTTGCCTAATGCCACGGAGGATGTCACGCAGACCGTGTTTGCCCTCGTCGACACCACCAACCAAGCGGCGATGACCCAACAGGCCGCCTCGTTGCTGGTGCTGGGCCAGTTTGCCTATGCGGGTGGTAGGGGTGGCTCCGATGCCTTGAACCTGGGCAATATCTTTGGCGCCGGCATGCAACTCGACATCACCGACAACCTCAACTTAGGAGTCAAATACCATTCGGGTAGCGAAGACTCCTATGACGAGTACCAAGTCGCCATGCGCACCGAGCTCTTCGAGAACCGCCTGACCATCGAGACCAACGTAGGTGTGATGTCGAGCAACAATCCCTCGTCGGGTAATGCCTCCAACATCGTGGGTGAATTCGACATGTACTACAAACTCAGCAAGGATGGTCGACTACTGGGACATTTCTACAACCACTCCAACTACAACTCTAACTTCAACAGCTTTGCTTTCGACAGGCGCGCGCCTTATACGCAAGGCCTCGGCTTGTCGTTCAGCAAGTCGGCCGATACCTTCCCCAACCTCTTCAAGAAACGGAAGACCTTAGGCTCAGGCCAGCCGCTCATCAGGCCTAGAAAACAGGAAAACGAGTGATGATGAACACGAACGACAACTTCAAAGTCTACCAAGCCTCAGCGGGCTCGGGAAAGACTTTTACGCTCATCAAGGAATACCTTAAGCTTTGTTTGAAGGACAAGGCCTCGGTGGGCAACTATCAGAATATCCTCGCCATTACCTTCACCAATGCTGCGGCCAACGAGATGAAGGAAAAGATCGTCAACAACCTTTGCGAGATTACGGGACTCAAACCCACGAAACAAGAGGATATGAAGTTGACCTTGATGAAGGAGTTGGACATCACCGAAGAGGAATTGAAAAGCAACGCCCAAGCGCTATTGACCTGCATTATGCACGACTATAGCAATTTTTGCGTCAGCACCATCGACGCCTTCGTGCAGAAACTGTCGCGTAGTTTTGCCCACGACCTGGGCCTGCCTAACCAATATACCGTCAGCATCGACGACGATGAGATGGCCGAAGCCATCATCGAGAATCTCGGACTGAGAATCAACGACAACGACAAGTATCTTATCGGGCTTCTGGAAGAATTCAGCGAAAACAAATATAACAAGGAACAGAAGAACTCCATCGAAAACGAACTCTCGGTTTTTGCCAAGAAACTGCTGGAAGAAAAGACCTACAAGACGGAAGACAATAACCAGATAACAGATTCCGAGAAATACAAGGAAACACGTGATTATCTTAAAGATAAAGTAAATTATTTCGAGCAAAAGATTAAGTCGTTTACCCAGAAGTTTAGGGAGGTTGAGCATAGGTTGGGACTATCTACGGAAGACTATAAGAATAAAAGCGCTGGTGTGGTGGGCTTTATTGGAAAGTTGGAGAACAAAACCTTTGATTTATTCCCCAAGAATTTTCTAAAAGCACTTGAGACGCGCAAATGCTTGGGCGATGAGGCCCTAACCGATGCCAATGATGCCTTACTCGCCGTACTCGACCCACTTAAAGCATTTTATGAGAAAGAGTATGGTAAGTATTTGTTTTACAATGCACAGCTTGATTTGCTCTATCTGTATGCGCTCCGTGTCTTGATTCGTGAGGAGTTCGCCCATTTGGCCGAGGAGAAAGAGGTGGTGCATATCTCTGAATTCAACAAGTTGCTTAACACGGTGATGGGTGACTTTAGTGTGCCTTTCATCTATGAGCGCCTGGGCGAACGATTCAAACATGTCTTTATAGATGAGTTTCAGGATACCTCGGTGCTGCAGTGGCAGAACATGTTGCCTTTGGTCCATAACGGTTTGTCGGAAAACCAGATGAGTATGGTGGTGGGTGATGGCAAGCAGTCCATCTATCGTTTTCGTAGTGGCGAGGTCAAGCAGTTGGCCAACTTGCCAAACATCTATCCCATGCCCCATGACCAACGTGAAACGGCTTTTCACGAGTATCAGGAGATGCTGGGAAAAAGCTTTGGGTTCGAACGCTTGGACACCAACTACCGATCTTTTTGGAATGTGGTTGAATTCAATAACACTTTCTTTGACTATGCCTATAAGCAGCTCTCGGATGAATCGCAGCAGGTATATGTTTCGGAGAAACCGGGTAGCGACGATGGAGTTAAGATTGAACAAAAGAAAAGCATAGAAGAAAAGGGATTGGTCCAGGTGGAGCTCTACGACCCTGAGGCTCAAAAGGACTATTGTTTTGAACGTGTGGCAACCCTCATCCATGAGCTTACTGCAAATTGTGGCTACCATTTTGCCGATATTACCCTGTTGGTCCGGAGGACTGAATACGGCTCCCTGATGGCGAATTATCTGAATGCCAAGGGGATTCCTGTCGTATCGAAGGTTTCCATCTTGTTGAAATCCTCTGAAAAGGTGCAGCTGCTTGTTTACACGCTTCGCTATTTGATCCATGATGACAATAAAATCAATCTTGCCAACCTGTTGTATTTTTGGAATCGATGCCAGCATCCTGGGTTCAAAGGCGATATCAATGGCTATTTCGACGAGGTGGATGCTGTCATGAATGGGGAGGTCGCCCTTGAAAAGGTCATGGGCATTGGTGAGGAGGGTAGGCTACGTGGGGCGCTTCTCAAGGCAACTTGCCTGTATGATTTTTGTGCCTCGCTGCTAAGGATCTACAATATGGATACCATGGACGATGCTTTCTTGAATTACTTTATGGAAGAGGTGTACCAATGGCAGAGTGGTGTCATGGAAGGCATTGAGTCGTTTTTGGATTATTGGGACAAGAAGAAAAACTCGCTGTCGGTGAAATCGACGAAGGGCGATGCTGTGCAGATTATGACGATACACAAGTCAAAAGGCTTGGAGTTCCCTGTGGTCATCTATCCCGAAGCCATTGTTGATTTGGATGAAAGGTTGGTAAAGAATGACATACCGGAAGATTGGGTACAAGTGGATGATCTTGACGTTGAGCCAATCGAAGGCTTGAAACAAGTGTTGTTCAAACTCAACGATAAAGGCATGCTGTTGGGCGAAAAGGCCAAAGCTATTATTGCAAAAGAAAAAGAAAGCAATCGTTTGGATAACCTTAACCTGCTCTATGTGGCTTTTACCAGGGCGGGACAACGCTTGTATATCATAGCCAGACAAGGTGCAGAGGACACCGCCAATCTGATGCGTGATTTTATGAATTGCGAAAAGGCGAAGGAGCTGTTTGAAGTGGAGGAGGGCGATGTGGCCACCACATACCGTTTAGGCTCACCTGATTTCAGGAATCCGAAAGAGAAAAAGTCAGAAGGGACACAGCAGAGCATGATGATGGATTCCCGTTCGGCTGAATGGTTCGACCGTGTCGATGTCGAGCCCGACCCGATGAAACTGTGGAAGGCCGAGAATGGCCTCATGCAACCCCGCGAATGGGGAGAGCTGGTTCATGGTATCTTGGCCAAAATCAAAAACGTTGAGGAGACGGATACGGTTCTGATTCCATATATTCATGAAGGTATCATCACAACGGAAACGGCAGGCGCAATAAAGGACAAGCTCTTGCAGATGTCACAAGATCCGCAGATTGCGGCAGCCTTCGACGCTTCTGCCACGGTGAAGACGGAGTGTGAGATCTATTATCCAAAAATAGGTAAGGTCATCCGCCTTGACCGCTATGCCGAGTTGCCCGATGTCATCTATCTCATAGACTACAAGACAGGAAAGAGGGAAGAGGTGCATCAAAAACAGATACGGACCTATTCCGATGCCTTGCGGGAGATGACGGACAAGGAAATACGGGCGTACCTGGTGTATCTTGCGGAAGATACGATTGAAGTAGAAAAGGTATAAATGAAAAAGCCTCCAAATTTGGAGGCTTTTTTCATTCTGGACGAAATGACCAATTACTTGGCTCTCTCTTCCTCAATAGCGGCTTGGGCAGCAGCCAGACGTGCGACGGGCACGCGGAACGGCGAGCAGCTCACGTAGTTCAAGCCGGTCTTGTAGAAGAAGCGGACCGAAGCGGGGTCGCCGCCGTGTTCGCCGCAGACGCCGCACTTCAGGTTGGCGCGCTGGCTACGGCCACGCTCCACACCGAGTTTCACCAGCTGACCGACACCTTCTTGGTCGAGGGTGTTGAACGGGTCGGCGGGGATGATCTTCTCTTCGATGTAGTCCTTCACGATGGCGTTGACGTCGTCGCGGCTGAAGCCGAAGGTCATCTGGGTGAGGTCGTTGGTGCCGAAGCTGAAGAACTGGGCCACGCTGGCGATTTGGTCGGCCACGAGGGTGGCTCTCGGGATCTCGATCATGGTACCATACATGTAATTGATCTTCACACCGAACTTCTTCTCGATTTCAGCCTTCACGCGGTCGGCGATGGCCTTCTGGTGCTCAAGCTCCTTGACGTTGATGGTCAGCGGGACCATGATTTCCAGATGCGGGTCGAAGCCTTCCTTCATCAGTTCAGCGGTGGCCTGGAACAGGGCGCGGAACTGGGTCTCGGTGATCTCGGGATAGACGACGCCGAGGCGGACGCCACGCAGACCCATCATCGGGTTCACTTCGTGGAGGGCGGCGATGCGCTTGACCAATTCCTTCGTGCTCATGCCACGCTCTTTGGCCAAAGCCTTAATCTTGTCTTTCTCTTCAAGTTTCGGAACAAACTCATGCAAGGGCGGGTCCATCAGACGGAAGGTCAGCGGTTTGCCGTCCAACACCTTCAGCGTACCCTTGGCGGCCTTTCTGATGTAAGGCTCCAGCTCCTTAAGGGCGGCTTTTCTGTCTTTGGTGTTGTCGGTCAGGATCATGTTGCGCAGCTTGGCCAGCGGTTTCTCGCTGTTCTTGCCGTAGAACATGTGCTCGATACGGAACAGGCCGATACCCTCGGCACCGAAGTTGATGGCGTTTTGGGCATCTTCCGGGTTGTCGGCGTTAGTGCGGACACCCATCTTGCGGTACTTGTCAACGAGCTTCATGAACTTCTTGAAGAGCGGGTTCTCGGTGGCGTTGATCATACCCACGGGCTCGGCATAGACCCAACCCTTGGCGCCATTCAGGCTGATGACATCGCCTTCCTTGAACATCTTGTCGCCGATATGGACGATCTTCTTGTCGAAGTCGATCTTCACGGCGTCGCAACCCACGATGCAGCACTTACCCCAGCCACGGGCCACGAGGGCGGCGTGTGAGGTCATGCCGCCACGGGCGGTCAGGATACCGTCGGCGGCGCGCATGCCTTCGACGTCTTCGGGGTTCGTCTCTTCGCGGACCAGCACGTTGGCGATCTTAGCGGAACGATACTCCTTGGCTTTCTCGCTGGTGAGGGCAATGCGACCGACAGCGCCACCAGGACCTGCGGGCAGACCCTTGGCGATGACGGTGTGCTTCTTCTCGTCGGTGCTGTCGAGGATGGGGTGGAGCAGCTCATCGAGTTGCTCGGGGCTGAGGCGCATGACGACTTCCTTCTCGTCGATGCGGCCTTCCTTCAGCATGTCGAGGGCCATGGTCAGGGCGGCCACGCCAGTGCGCTTGCCGACACGGCACTGCAGCATGTAGAGCTTGCCATCCTGGATGGTGAACTCGATGTCGAGCATGTCGTGATAGTTGTCCTCGAGGATGCGGCGCACCTCGCAGAGTTCTTTATAGGTCTCGGGCATAAGCTTCTGCATGGAAGGCATGTGCTTGTTCTGCTCGTTCTTGGTCTCGTCGTTCAACGGGTTGGGGGTACGGATACCGGCCACCACGTCTTCGCCTTGTGCGTTGATCAGCCATTCTCCATAGAATTGGTTGTCGCCCGTGGCGGGGTTACGGGTGAAGGCCACACCAGTAGCGGAGGTGTCGCCCATGTTGCCGAACACCATGGTCTGTACGTTGACAGCGGTGCCCCAGTCATCCGGGATACCTTCGATGCGGCGGTAGGAGACAGCCTTCTTACCGTTCCAGCTCTTGAACACGGCCTTGATGCCGCCTTCGAGTTGAGCCTCGGCGTCATCGGGGAACTCGGTGCGAAGCACTTTCTTGATGCGAGCCTTGAACGACTCGGCCAGCTTCTTCAGGTCATCGGCGGTCAGCTCGGTGTCGCTCTTGTAGCCTTTCTTCTCTTTGTAGGCGTCGAGCATATCATCCAACTGCTTGCGAATGCCTTGGCCGTCGGCAGGCTCGATACCCTCAGCTTTCTCCATGACGACGTCGGCGTACATCATGATGAGACGACGGTAGGAATCGTACACGAAACGCTCGTTGCCACCCGTCTTCTTAATCAGGCCAGGGATGGTCTTGGAGCAAAGACCGATATTCAAAACGGTGTCCATCATGCCAGGCATCGACTTGCGCGCACCCGAACGGCAGCTGACGAGCAGCGGGTTCTCGGGATCGCCATACTTCATGCCCATGATCTTTTCCATCTTCTTGATGCCAGCATGGACTTCGTCCATCAGGCCTTTCGGAAGTTTGCAGTTGTTCTTGTAATAGTCTGTGCAGCATTCCGTGGTGATGGTCAAGCCAGCGGGTACAGGCAGCTTGAGCAAGCACATTTCGGCGAGGTTAGCGCCCTTGCCGCCCAGCTCATTCTTCATCGAAGCATTGCCTTCAGCGGTCTTTCCGCCAAAGGTGTAAACGTACTTTGTCATTGTTTTAATTGATTATTAGTGATTTAACTTCTTTTCTTTCATTCAAAAATTAAGGTGCAAAAATAGGGATTTGGTAGAAACTATGCAATAATGAGATTGGATTTTTTTTGATTACTATGAAAAAAGCCTTGAAGCAGGTGCTCCAAGGCTTTTTGTTTTAACGTTTTTTCAGCGCCTTATTCCTTCACGAATTTCAAGGTGTTGACCACATTAGCAGATTTTACCTTGACGAAATACACGCCTTCGTTCAAGCCTTCAAGGTTGAGGGTGGTCAAGCCCTTGGCTTGTTGGCTGTAGACCTGCTGCCCAACGCTGTTGAACACCACGATGTCGCAGTCTTCCTCAGGCAGGTTGATGCTGAACTGGCCGTGGTTCGGGTTAGGATAGATGGTCATGCCGTTTGTCACAATCTCTTGCGTGATGGTTATGGTCTCCGCAGGTGGGAAGACGATGTTGTCCAACCAAGCGCAGTCGCTGCCAGAGATCGTATATACGTCCTTGTTATAGGCCCAATAGAGTTGATGTTGTCCAGGGGTGATGGGATACGTTACTTTGCCCCATCCCACTTCACCGGACCATTCTCCTAACAAGTCGGTGTCAATGGAGAAGTATAAAGCATCATAACCCTCTTCAGAGGAGACTTTCCTGTAGAAGCTGATTTCTCCTTGGGTCTGCACATCAAGAAGGATTTTCAAGACGGAACTCTGGTTGTTGCCGATGTTGCCTGATTTGGCGCAATAGGTGCCTTCATAGGGGTTTTCGGTGACGATGGTCCAAGGCTTCGTGGGGTCGTTCTCCCAGTCGAAATTGCTGAAGTCGCCGCTCTCCCAGTCTTCGATGATGTTGCCTACCGCGAAGACGAAGCTACTATTAGTGGAATAAGCGCCCGAGGTGACATTGAAGCCAATTTCGTAGGCTACACCCAGTTCAGCCGTCTCAGAGAGTGTGAAGACGAAGTCGGCAGTGAACTCCTCATCTGCATTCACGGTGCCTTGCGGGAAGCTGCCCTGCTCGAAGGTGATCTCGGGCAGGTCGCAGATGATGTCGAGCATAGTCTCTGGTGCCGCTGCCATACCAGCGTTCTTCACGGTGATGTGAGCGGTGACGGTCTCACCCGGATCGACATGGCCGTTGCCGTCGCTGTCTTCGATGACGGTGCCAAGCACGGCGAACTCAGGAGCATAGAGACGGATGGCGAACTTGCTCTGCCAAGTGTCGGTGCCATCGGTGCAAACCAGGGTGAAGTCGGCTTTCATCATGTTGGGCACGTCGTTGGCGATGTCCATAGCGAAGGCTTCGGCAAGGTTGATTGTGGCACCACCTGCCATGCTGGCGATGGTCTCAGTGGCGTCAGTGATGGTGATATAATCACAATCAGTGCTGAGTGTGGCAGTGATGTTGTTGGCAGTCACGGTGCCCACGTTCTTAAGCTGCATGTCGAGTGCGATGCTGGTGCCGTAGTCGGGCTGGGCGCCACCGCTGATAGCATAGTCTTGGTAGACGATGTAGGCGCAGTTGCCAGGGATGCTGAGCACGGACAGGGATTGCGGCCAAGCGTCGCAGCCAGTGATGACGAGGCTCATTTCGCCGACGAAGTCGATGGGCTCGGCAAACTCGATGGTGACATTACCATCTTCATCAGTGTAGCCGACGCCGATCATGTCTTCTCCATGGAACAAGGCACAACGGAAGTTCTTCAAGCCATTGCCGTTGCTCACAGTTACATCCATTGTGGCCGTGCCGACGAGGATTTCAGAGGCATAGCTGACTTCAGGCGTGAAAGGCTCGTCGTGCCAAGGGCTGACAGCCACATCGCCCATCAGGTTGAGGTCGTAGAAGTTCCAACGCAGGGCGCCTTCTTCCCATTGGCCAGGGGCATTGACCCAAGGTGCCGTTTCAATCTTACTTTCTCTCAAGGCCATGCCGCCGTAAGGGATACGGTCGTTGTAGTAGGCGTCTTCTGTCTCGCGAGCCAAGTGGATGGCGGGACCCTCGGTCTGGCCTTCGTTGAACCAGCCGTAGCGTGAGTTACCGAAGGTGGCCACGGCGAAGTTGGCGATCTTGGTCATGCGCTCCAAGATGCAGTCGCTGCTGAAGTCGCCGCAGATGCAGCCTGAAGTGTGGAAGAAGGTGTAGTTGTGGTCTACGCCATTCACGGCGCTGAAGTTGTTGTTGGTGATGTCGCCGTTGGTCCATCCAGCCACATAGTTGGTGTTGGCGTGGCCGTCGTGGTGGACGTACTGTGTGCCTTGGTTGATGGCATTGCGGAGCAAGGAGCCGCTCCAGTTGCCTTCTTCTTCATAGAGGCGTGTGAAGTTGTAGTCCTCGGGGATGCCCGTGGTGGTGTAGCCATTGTCGTCGTGCGTGCCAATGAGTAGCTCAAGGTATTGGCTACCATTGCTGACAGGGTTGTCGTAGAGGTGTTCACCAGCCATGATGACGTCGTGGAACTCGCCCAGGACAGGTTCGGCTTGATAGGTCATGGCTTTGTGGAGCATGTTGTCAAGCTCGCTCTGGTTGCTGAAGCACATACGTCCTATCCCAATCTCGGGCAGCAGGTCGTCTTCACCAATCTCGCCCCAGCGGTTGTCGCCATCGTCGTTCCAGTTGCCGTCTAAAGCAGCATAATAGAGGTCGGCAGGGATGTCGTTGTCTTCTTTGTCGCCGCCCCCGCTGGTTACATAGCAATATAAGCCACGATAGGGGATATCGGGCACGTCGCCACCAAGGTTCACCATCATGATGCCGTTCTCTTCGTATTCTTGGATGATGTAGTTACGCAGCTTCTCGGCATTGTCTTGTCCGCTCATCGTACTGAGGATGGTCTCGAGGTCGACGACCTGGGTGCGGAGACCACGAGCCAGATAGAAGCTGACGTAGTCGTCAAATGAGGCGACATACTGTTGCTTGGTGACCACGAGGATGTCGTAGCCACCCACGGTGCGACCTCTGTCGTTATAGGTCCGCAGCATCTCGGGGTTCTGGGCGAGGCGCTTGGCACGCTCGGCATTGTCACCGTTGAGCCACAGCTTGCGGCTTTGGTCGGCCTTCGAGGCAGTCGTCGTGATGCGAACGATGGCCTTGGAGGCATAACGCACTTCGCCGGTGCCGGGCACATACTGCACGGGCGTGAAAGCCGAGAAAGCGAAGCCGATGCCGTTCAGGTATTGTGTGCTGAGGTTACCGTAGGCTTGGGTAGGGTAGGTGCTCTTCGAGGCGTAAAGGGCCTCGTCCTTCTCAAACTGACGGCGCACGGGGTCGGAATAGGTGCGTGCCGACTGGTAAGGGAAGAGGTTGTGGCTGCCTTCCATCGTTTGGAAGTCGGAGAGTTCCACTTCGATGCTGACGGCTTCCGTGCCTTGGGGCAGCATGAGGCTGACGCTCTGCCAGGGCAGCGACGGCTGACCCGCAAGCGCGCTCTGCATGCAGTTCGTGAATTGGATCTGCTCGTAGCCTTGGATTTGGCTAACGTAAGGCTGATTAAAATAATAGGTCTTCTCGATGGTCTGTGCCGAAGCGATCAGGCTGACCATCAAGGCTAAAAGAATTAGGCTAAGTCTTTTCATTGTATTATTGGTTTTGCTTTTTTCTTGGGTGCAAAAGTACACAAATTTCTAACAAAGCGTCGTTACTATTCTACGACAAGCTTTTTCACTTGAACGCCATTCCCATTGCTGATGCGGACAAAATAGACGCCCGTGGCATCCAAATGGAAGCGTTGTATGCCGTTCACCTCATTGAGGTCGAGCACCTGCTGTCCCATGGCATTGAACACACTGACCTGAGAGGTCTGGCGCAATTCAACGGTGAAATCACCGTGGGTGGGGTTGGGGTAAAGTGAGAAGGTCCCTGAGCTCGTCGAAGGGCCGTCTTCATCCACATCGAGGACGACCTCAGTGGGCGGCAGCACGATGTTGTCAACCCACACGCAGTCCTGTCCGCCAGTGGCGCCACCGTCTTTTTCGTAGCTCCATGTGAGGTGGTGCGCGCCTTCTGGAATCATGAAACTGATGTAAGTCCAGCCGGTTTGGCCCGACCAACGGCCGTAACGCTCGCCGTCGACATAGAATACGAGGAAGTCATAACCAGTCTCGGTAGAGGTTCTCACATAGAAGGAAATCTCGTTGTCGCAAGCGAAGTCATAGTCGAGACTCATGTCGGCATGGCTGCTGTGCCCCATCGAAGTGGTATGAGCGCAGTAAAGGCCTTCGTATGGGCCATGGCTAACGATCTCCCATCCGCCTTGGCCTTCAAATTGCCAATCGAACTTGCTGAAGTCGCCCGTCTCAAAGTCTTCCATCTCGCTGTTCACGTTGAGGTAATAGGAATCCATGACGACATAATGTCCTGAATAGGTGGCTAGGATGAGTTCAAAGGCTTGGGCATTTCTGGCTTCGGCGATGCTCAGTGTGAAATCGACAGTGAAAGTGTCGTCGACAGCCAAGTCACCAATGATGAAGGCGTTCTGGTCGAAGAGGATCTCGGGGGCAGAGCAATATACGCCGAAGACGGTATTGGGCGAAAGGCTATGGCCTGTGTTCTTGCCCGTGAAGTGCAGGGTGAGGGTCTCACCGCTGTCGGCATGGCCGTTGCCGTTGCCATCCATTTCTTCCAACTGGGTCAGGATGCGCCCATAGTCGGGTGCATTGATTGTCATATCAAACTGGCTCTCCCATGTCTCATTGCCATTGGTGCAGGTCAAGATGAAGGTTACGACGGTCTGGTCGGGCACGTCATCGCTGACGGTGAAAGAGAAGGCATTATCAAAGTTGACAGTGGCATGGGAGTCTACGGTTCCAACAGTGGCAGAGCCTTGTGTGACGGTGATATACGGAGCGTTACAACTCAAGGTGGCCGTGACGTTGTTTGCCGCAAGGTTACCCACGTTGCGGAAGCCAATATTGAGAGTTTGGCTCTCGCCGAAGTCGACCTGCCCGTCGGGGTCGTTGAGGGCGTAATTGTCGAAGAGCACATGAGCGCAGTTGGCATTGTCGAAACCAAGCTCAAAGTGCTGTGGCCAGCCGTTCATGCCAGTGATGTAGAGGTCGAGGACATCAGTGTTGTTGACGGCGGCAAAGCAGAGTTCTGCCACACCGCTGGCATCGGTAGAAGCCAATGCAATCAGTTCGTCGCCCTTGAACAGGCGGCATTCAAAGTTATAGACGCCATTGCCGTTTTCATCCTTCACGGTGACGGGGATGCGGTTGGTGCCCACGGGAAGGGTGGTGGCACACTCGATTTCGGGCGTGAAAGGCTCGTCAAACCAAGCGCTAAGCCCAACATCGCCTAAGGCATTGAGGGCATAGAAAGACCAGCGCAGTACGCCGATTTCGCCATCCATGGTGATGAAAGGCGAGGTTTGTATCTTACTTTCTTTCAAAGCTTCGCCGAGACCTGCCATGCGTTCGTGGCAGTAGGCGTCGATAAGCTCACGGTGGTAATGGTTTGAAGGGCCGTCACCCATCTGGTTGTACCAGCCATAGCGTGAGTTGCCGATGGCGGCCACGGCACCGGTCTCGTTGACGACCATACGTTCAAGGATGCAGTCGTCGGCAAAGTCGCCACAGATGCAGCCTTGGCTCTTGAAGATAAAGTAGTTGTGGTCAGTGCCATTGGCACCTGCAAACAGGCTTGGAGTGATGTCCCAGTTGTACCAACCCGACACATACTCAGTATTGGCATGGCCGAAATGGTTCACGTATTGTGTGCCATCGTTGATGGCAGCGGCAAGCTCGTCAGGATTCCAGCTGTGGGTGGGCGTTTCATAGATACGCACAAAGTCGTAGTCTTCGGGATAGCCGAAGGTCGTATATCCGTTGTAGTTGCATTCGCCGATGAGGCGTTCGAGGTCGTTGCTGGCATAAACGCCATCACCGAGGTGTTCGCCGGCGAGGATGGGTCTGCGGAACTCACCCAATACAGGCGAAGTCATATAGCTGAATGACTTGGAGAGTATGATTTCCAGTTGGTTGGCATTGGTGAAAGGCAGGCGAGCGATGGACAACTCGGGCAGCAGGTCGTCTTCTCCGATTTCGCCCCATTTGTTGTCGCTGTCGTCGTTGAGGGTGCCGTCGAGGCAGGCATAATAACTGTCGGAAGGTATGTTGTCGTCGTAGCCTTCTTGGGCGTGACACCAAAGGCTGCGGTAGGGGACTAGGTTGACATCGCCGCCGATCATCACCATGGAGATGCCGTGTTTCTCGTATTCATCAATGATGTAGTTGCGGATTTTTTCCTTGTTGTCGCGACCCGTCATGGCATCGTAAATGTCTTGGGTGGTGGCGATACGGACACGGATGCCGCGGCCGGCATAAAGTGCTACATAATCGTCAAATTGTTCAACATAGTTCTCGGGTGTGATGAGCAACATCTCGTATTCTGGCAAGGCGCCGTCGCGAAGGGCATAGCTGTCGAGCAACTCGGCATTTTGTGCCAAGCGGCTGATGCTGTTTCTCGTCTCGGGACGCAACCAAAGCTTACGGCTGTGGTCGGCACGCGAGGCTTGGTATTCCACGGTGACCGTCACGGTTTGGGCATAGCTGACCTGCCCCGAGGCGGGTTTGTATTTCACCGGCGTGAAGCCGCCGAAGGCAAACGAGACGCCATTGAGCACCTGTGTGCTGACCGTGTTGAAGGTCTTGTTGGGATAAGTCTCATTGGAGTGGTAAAGCGCTTCGTTCTTCTCGAAGACGAAAGGAGTTTCATCTGAGATGGGACGTGACTTTTGCGCAGGCACGAGGTTATAATGGCCGTCCAGTTCCGCGAAGTCACTCAATGTCACGTGGATGGCTGTGGCTTCGGTATTTTGCGGTAACATCAGGCTGATGCTTTGCCAGGGTAGTTGAGGCTCGCCGACGGTGCCGTTTTGTATGGATTGCTCAAACGAGAGCGTCTGGTATTCGCCGACTTGTTGAACGGTAGGTTTGCTGAAATGATAAGTGTGTGTAACGCTTTGTGCCGAAGCGATGATGCTAACGGCAAGCCATAACAAGGTTAATGATAGTTTTTTCATATAGATTATCAATATTGAGCCGCAAAAGTAAGTAGAAATTCGGAAAAAGGGAGGGTTTTGCCTTAAAATCTCATTCGTTAGGATTGCATTGGTGTTATCCTTTGGTGGATTAATGTAGGTCGTAAATTTAAAAATAATTGTTCTTGACTTGTATATTTTTCCTAATTTTGCCCTTTAAATTTTATACAAATGAAAAAGATTAGAGCTGCCATCGTTGGCTACGGTAATGTGGGCCGCTTCGCTCTTGAAGCCCTTGAAGCCGCCCCCGACTTCGAAGTGGCGGGTATCGTCCGCCGCAATGCTAACAAAACTATTGAACTCTCTGCCTACGAAGTGGTGAAAGACATCAAGGAACTGAAAGACGTGGATGTGGCCATTTTGGCTTGCCCCACGCGTAGTTGTCCCGAGTACGCCAAACAGATTCTTCCTTTGGGCATCAACACCGTAGATTCCTTTGATATCCATACCTCCATTGTGGACTACCGTCGTGAATTGATGCCTATTAATAAGGAAACGAAGACTGTTAGTGTCATCGCTGCTGGTTGGGATCCGGGTTCGGATTCCATCGTCCGCACCTTGATGCAAAGTCTGGCGCCTAAAGGCTTGTCGTACACCAATTTCGGTCCTGGCATGTCGATGGGTCACAGCGTCTGCGTTCGTTCCAAGAAAGGTGTGAAGAACGCCCTCTCGGTGACCATCCCGTTGGGTGAAGGCATCCACCGCCGCATGGTGTATGTCGAACTGGAAGAAGGTGCCACGCTTGAACAAGTGACCAAGGATATCAAGGCTGATCCGTATTTCGCTAACGACGAGACCCATGTGTTTGCTGTCGATAGTGTCGATGCGGTGCGCGACATGGGACATGGTGTGAACTTGGTGCGCAAGGGCGTCTCGGGCAAGACCCAGAACCAACGCATGGAGTTCAACATGAGCATCAACAACCCTGCCTTGACGGGTCAGGTGCTGGTCAACGTGGCCCGCGCCACGATGCGCCTGCAACCGGGATGCTACACGATGGTGGAGATTCCCGTCATCGACATGCTCCCAGGCGATCGCGAGGATTGGATTGGGAAACTAGTGTAACATAAATAAAAAACATGAAAAAGACCCTATTGCTTTTATGTCTTTGTCTTTTTGTGACTTCCATTCAGGCACAAAAAGAGCAGGTTTATCAGAATGAATCAAAAACGCATATTGGATGGCAACCCGATAGGCGTTTGACCAAGGAAGATTATCAGGGTGATTTTAATAATGATCCCAGACATCAAAAATACTGTGATAAAGTAGGGCTATGTGTGAATGCTGCTACAGGTGTCTTTTATAGGGTTGATGCGCGAAAAGGAAGGTATAAGCCTGGCAAGTATTATGAGAAGCTCTATGTTTCTCCTCTTTTTCAAAAGAACATTTCATGCTATTCTTCCACTGCAGATTCCTTGGATTTTGCAAAACAACAATTGGTGTTTGATATTGACGAACTAACGGCTCGTTATATGAAATATCAATTTCATCATTTCTTGGATAGTTTTAACCTTCATTGCGATAATGAATGTACTTTCTTTTTCTTGAGTTTTTATGAAGAAGCCATGGCCATTCGTGATACTGTTATTGCACGATACTCGCATGATGTCTATCTCGTAAATAGAGAAGGAGCGTACGATGAGTGGCGTCAAAGAGTTGACCAATTGTTGGATACTTATAAAGATTATGCCACTACTCCTGAAGAAGTGCAGCGTATTTTGTTTGATAAACCTCTTGATAAGAAATTGAAACTGGCTAAATCTTTGATGCCAAGTTGGTTTGCTAAACAAAAACAAAAGGAAATGCAGCAAGATGAAAAATAGACTTCTGCTTTTTTACATAACGGTCTTTGTGGCGATTGCAACTGTTTCCTGCAATAGGAAAGATCGTGTTTCGGAACTCATTAACCAAATGACCCTCGAGGAGAAATGCGGCCAACTGACTTGTCCAATAGGTTTCAATTTCTATGGCAAGGAAGGCGATTCGCTTTGGCTTGCGGAGGATTTTGTTGGCATGATGGACACCATGCCACTCGGATCGTGCTGGGCCGTGCTCCGTGCCGACCCTTGGTCAAGGAAGACGGTGGAAACAGGATTGAAGCCTCGTGAGTCGGCAAGGCTGCTGAACATGATGCAACGTCATGCCATTGAAAACACGAGGTTAGGCATTCCTTTGCTGTTTTGCGAGGAAACGCCACATGGCCACATGGCCGTTGGCACGACTGTTTTTCCCACGGGCATCGGACAAGCCTCCACTTGGGACTGCGCCCTCATGGAACAAATGGGTGAGGTGATGGGTAAAGAGGTGCGGCTTCAAGGCGCACAAATCGGCTATGGCCCTGTCCTTGATATTGCCCGCGATCCAAGGTGGTCAAGGGTGGAAGAGACTATGGGCGAAGACCCGTATCTCTCCGGTGTTTTGGGTGCAGCGATTGTGAAAGGAATGCAGAAAAATGTTTGCGCCACCTTGAAGCATTTGGCGGCCTACGGCATTCCGCAAGGTGGACACAATGCCGCCACGGCTGATGTCGGCCCCAATCGCCTGATGTCGGAGTATCTGCCCGCTTTTGAGCGAGCCGTTGTGTTCGGTGGCGCCAAATCCATAATGACTTCCTATAACACCATTGACGGTGTGCCTTGCTCGGCCAATAAATGGCTTCTGCAAGACATTTTGCGCAAATCATGGAATTTCAATGGCGTGGTCTTTTCTGATTTGAATGCCGTGAATGCCATATATGCCACACAGCATGTGGCCGCCGACCCTGCCGAGGCCGCTGCCATGGCTTTGAAAGCTGGTGTCGACATCGACCTGGGAGGCTTCAACTATGGCGGTTTCTTGAAAGAGGCCTTGCAGCGAGGTCTCGTCAGCGAAGCCGACATCGACCGCGCCGTGCGCCATGTATTGCAACTGAAATCCGACCTCGGACTGTTCAAAAATCCATACGTTGACGAGGCTTTGGCCGAAACTGAGGTGGGTACCAAAGAAAATGCCCAGTTGGCCAAGCAAGTGGCTTTGGAATCGGCTGTGCTGCTGAAAAACGATGGCATTTTACCCTTTGGCGAGAACATTAAAAAGGTGGCCGTCATCGGGCCGAATGCCGACAATATGTACAACCAACTTGGCGACTACACAGCCCCCCAAGACCCAGACCGCATCGTGACCATGCTCGAAGGCATCCGTGAAAAGGGCAGGGCAGAGGTGACCTACGCCAAAGGTTGTGCCGTACGCGACGAGAACGACGCCAATATTGATGAGGCGGTAAGAATCTCCAAGGCCGCCGATGTCGTGGTTTTGGTGGTGGGAGGCTCCTCCGCCCGCGATTTCAAAACGAATTATGAAGACACAGGCGCTGCTATCGTTAATGAGTCCATTTCCGACATGGACTGCGGCGAAGGCTATGATCGTTCCACCTTGAAATTGTTAGGCAGACAGGAGGAGTTGATGGAACGCGTCTATGCCATGGGCAAGCCTGTCGTGACGGTCTACATCCAAGGCCGACCTTTGGACATGAACCTCGCCAATGAAAAATCCAACGCCTTATTGACGCTCTGGTATCCTGGCATGGAAGGTGGTTCCGCTTTGGCCGACATCCTTTGGGGTGACTACAATCCTGCTGGCCGTTTGCCTATCTCCGTGCCGCGTTCAGTGGGACAGATTCCTGTCTATTACTCCCATCCTCAAACGGGTGATTATGTTGAGGAAACCGCCAAACCATTGTTCCCCTTTGGCTATGGTTTGAGCTATACCCAATTCGAATACAGTGATTTGCATGTTGAACAGTTTGAGGCCATAGATTCCAATCGCACAACCTCTGCTAGGATTGACATGGCCTCAACCTATGACATGGCCGACACCTTATGTAGAGTCACTTGCACCGTGAAAAACATCGGTCCTTTCGACGGTGAAGAAGTCGTTCAGCTTTATGTCCGCGACGAGGTCGCCAGCGTTGCCCCTGCTTCAAAACTGCTGAAAGGCTTCCAAAGGGTGCCTATTAATAAAGGTGAAACGAAGCAGGTCACATTCTACCTTACAGAACATGATTTGTCTGTGTATTCCAAGGAGAAAGGCTGGCATGTTGAGCCAGGTGAGTTTACCATTATGGTCGGTGGAAGTTCGGAAAGCTGTGCGCTTTCCGCTACTGTTGAAGTAAAGTAATCAGCTCACTTTTACATTCACAATACCGTTTCTGTCGCAACGCACCACAATGCGCTTGTACTCGGTATTGCCTTCGTAGACGCATTGTATGATGATGGTGATGTGGTAGACTTTTTTGCCTTCGATGGGCTTGTATTCGTTGTCCTCCCAAGTGCCGGAGAGCGGGAAACTCGGATTGTCCATCTTGCGGGTGTATTCCGTGAAGTTATACCTCAGAATGTCGTTGATGCCCCGAAGAGGATAAGGGCTGGCCTTGGCCAATTCTGTCGGCCAGAGTTGTACCTTTTTACGATAAAGCAACACCTTTTCGTCTTTACCGCTCACCTCAGCAAAGAGCGGATTGCGGCTACGCAACTTGATGACTTCAGGGATGATCTTGTCGCTATCAATGAAGTCGACACTGTCCTTGCTCCATCCGATATATTTCTCCTTGACACGGAAATCGGTGCGGGTGTCAAAGACCTTGTTGCTGACACGCTTTGCAAAGATAAGGCGTAACCAGTCTTTCAAGCGGTCCTTAAACATGTAACTGATCACCAGCGCGATGAGGAAGGGCAGGGTGAAGTTGCCATATCTTTGTTGGAAGAAGAACGACGACAGCGTGGCCACCACCATGGCGGCGCCGGCAGCCAGACTGTACAAGATCTGCTCCACCAAGAAGGTGTTCTTTCGTTTGGTGGCGTTGAGGTAGAGGTCGCTTTCGGTAAATTTCTTCAGCAGGCTGGCGCGGAAGACGAAGTCCTCATTGCCTTTCTCGTCGTCGGCCTTCACGCAGAGGTAACCCTTTTGTTCCCTGTAGTTCCTTTCGTTGAGGAGCACTTCTTTGAAAAGTGCTTCCAGCTGTGGATACTCTTCAGGATGTTTCAGCCGGATGTTGTCGCGGAGTCTATAAGCATATTTCTCCAAGACATTGCTCAAAAACTCATCGCCATAGGCAAAGACTTGTCTTATCCTATCTGTTGCTTTTTTCTTGTTCAACTGACCAATTAGATGACGATAACGCTCCAATATCTTGCGACCGTCTGTCAGATACTGATGGCACGATTCCATGCGGTTTTCAGCATCTTCTTTTTGCGTGATGGCAAAGCAGCCGTCGCGGAAAGCGCTCTTTGCAATAGCGCAATACATCTTGATGGCATGGGTCAGGTCTTGCGTGTCTTTAGGAGCGCTGCTCATATCGTTGAAGTTGGAGATGAGCGCTTGGCTGGGAAGCAGTTGCTCGTCGTTGGCCAACTCATGCAGGCTATAGGAAGGGGTGATGAGGCGTACACCCGACTTGAGGTCGCGATAGAAGTCCTCTTTGCTGTATTTTGCTGCGTTGATGTCGAGACTGTTAGGGACAAAAATCCATGTATTCATCACATAATCGCGGAATTTTGTCTTTCGTTCTGCCGTCTCTGTGTTGAATCCCACCTTGAACTCTAAGGTGAACTTGTCATGGATTTTTGTCTCTAAGTCAATCATTGCTGTGCGTTTCTGTATTGTTCGTCAAGATTAAAGCCTTCAGGATGTTTGGCTTTGATGTCTTTGTAGTAGTCCCAAATCTCGGCAAGGTCTTTGTCGTAATCGCCCGTAGGATAGAAAATCCTTTCGATGCCACAGTATTTCCTCTTGTAGTCGATGAAACCCATGACGATAGGAACATGGGCACCTTCGGCGATGACATAGAAGCCTTTCTTCCAGTGTTTCACCGCCTTCCTCGTTCCTTCGGGGCAGATAAGGAGATGGGTGTCCTTGGTTTTGCTGAACATGTCGACCATCTGCTCTACGAGATGGTTCTGGTGGCCGCGGTTGACAGGGATGCCGCCGACTTTCTTCAAAAGCCAACCTAAACCTGGTTTGAAAAACTCCTGTTTGATCATCACCTTGAACTTGATGCCGTAGTACCAATAGAATCCAAGGCCGACGAAGAAGTCTTCGATGGCGGTGTGGGGCGCAACGATGCATACCGCATTGCCCAAGTCAGCTGGAGCCTCGTTGACAGTCGTCCAACCGCCAAGACGAAGCCCCAGTTTCGCTATTTGTTTCTTTAAACCCATGATTACCAAATGACGGCACGCTCTTCGGGAGCGATATACATGGCGTTTTCGGGTTGAATATCGAAGGCTTCGTAGAAGTGCGGCATCGAGCCGAGGGTGCGGTTGACGCGAGCCTCAGCGGGCGAATGCACGTCGGTCTTCACTTGGCGCTCGATGTACTTGTCGCGTGAGTTGTTGCGCCAGATGGTGCCATAGCTGATGAAGAAGCGTTGGGCAGGCGTGAAGCCGTCGATGCTCTGGTTGGCCTTGGCTTCTTCAGTCATCTGGTAGGCATCCCAAGCGATGTTGAGGCCACCGAGGTCAGCGATGTTCTCGCCAAGGGTCAGTTGGCCGTTGATTTGGTTACCTCTCACTTGGAACTCGTCAAAGAGTTTCACGAGTTGCTTCGTGCGGTCGGCAAACTTGGTAGCATCTTCTTCAGTCCACCAGTTATTGAGGTTGCCGTTTTCGTCGTACTTGCAGCCTTGGTCGTCGAAGCCGTGAGTCATCTCGTGGCCGATCACCACGCCGATGCCACCGTAGTTGACGGCATCGTCGGCATCCATGTTGAAGAACGGAGGCTGAAGGATGGCGGCGGGGAACACGATTTCGTTCATCTCGGGGCTATAGTAAGCGTTGACGGTCTGAGGCGTCATGAACCACTCTTCCTTGTCAACAGGCTTGCTCAGACGAGCCATGTCGATGTCGTTCTCAAAAGCGATGTAGTTGTGGAGATTCTGGAAATAGGAGTCAGCAGTGATGTCGAGTTTGCTGTAGTCCTTCCATTTGTTCGGGTAACCGATCTTCACGTTGAAGCAGTCGAGCTTGTGCAGGGCCTTGGCCTTGGTCTCGTCGCTCATCCAATAGAGGTTCTTGATGCGTTCACCCAAAGCGGTGCGCAGGTTACCAACGAGGTTGAGCATACGCTCCTTGGCTTCGGCCGGGAAGTGTTTCTCAACATAGAGCTGGCCGACGGCTTCGCCGAGGCAGTCGGAGGTGGCACCAAGGATGCGGCGCCAACGGGGCTGCTGCACTTCTTGGCCATAGAGGTAGTTGCCGTAGAAGTTGAAGTTTTCGGTGTCGAGGTCATGGCTCAGCAAGGAGGCACTGCCGTGGATGACTTTCCAGCGGAGGTAGTCCTTGATGGTGTTGAGGTCGGTGTTGAGGATGACTTTGTCGAGAGCGGCAACGAAGTCAGGCATGCCCACGTTGAGGTTATCGAAAGCCGGGCAGCCGGCGTTGGTGAAGTATTCATTCCACTTGAAGTTGGGGGTCGACTTTTGCAACTCTTCGACGGAACGCATGTTGTAGGTCTTGTCGGGGTCGCGACGATCCACACGGCTCATCGAGTTCTTGGCCAACTGGGTCTCGAGGGCGAGGATGCCTTGGGCTTTCTTGGCGGCTTCGATGGAGTCGGTGCCGGTGAGTTGGAACATCTTGGCCACGTGCTCGACGTATTTGTCGCGCATCTCCTGCGACTCTTCAACGAGGTAATCGTCGCGGTCGGTCAGGCTGAGGCCACCTTGATAGAGGTGCATGATGTAGTGTTCGGCATCCTTCGGGTCGAGGCTAGGACCGGCATAGAAGAAGCCGCCGAAACCGTTCTTGTGGAGGTCGCCGAGCAAGGCGGCAAGTTGAGCCTTGTCTTCGAGGGCTTCTATTTGCTCGAAATAGGGGAGCAGCTCGCTATAGCCACGCTCGTCGATGGCGACGGTGTCCATGCCAGCATTATAGAAGTCGCGGATCTTTTGGGCGACGCTGCCTTGGACGGCGTTGACGTCTTTGGAGACCTCGTCGATGATGTCCTGAATCAGGATTTCGTTGTGTTGGTCAATCTCGGTGAAGGCACCATAGGTGGAGTACTCTTCAGGGATGGGATTGTTCTTGATCCAGTTGTTGTTGGCATAACGGAAGAAGTCTTCCGCGGGGTTGATGGTGGTGTCCATGTTGCTCAGGTCGATGGCCGGAACAATTTCTTTCTCGGGTTGAGGTGTTTCGACTGCCTTCTGTGCGCAGCCTGCTGCCATTGTACTTAAAATCATCATGGCTACAATGTGTTTTTTCTTCATTTTGTATTTGATTTGATAATAGATTGATTCGAATTTATAAATCGCCTTCGAGTTTGAGTTCGGTCTGCAAGGTCCTCAGGTAAGGCCTTTCTTCCACCATTTTCTCGAACTTGTCCTTGTCGGTGTAGGCCTCGATCTCGCCTGGACGTTCCATCAACTCAGGCTTGAGTTGGTATTGGTTGTTGTGAAGGCTATTTTTTAGGTGGTTTCTAAGGAAGCGCATGCCGTCGGCATCCTGTTCAAAGAGCATGTTGTCCACGGCGAAATGGATTTCGAAGTTGGGACCAAGTTTGGGAGTGTATTTGCTCAATGCAGCCAAGAAACTGGGCGAGTGTTTTTCATAGTTCTTGTATCGGTTGACGAAGTCGCCCCAAGCCGCAGTGAGTTGCTCCTGTGTGAACGGGGTGTCCCATGTCTCCTCTTTTTCCTCTGCTTTTTGCCCCACCTGTTGCATGGCTTTGTTGATGCTGAAGCTACTGGTGGTGCCGCGGGGTCTTACAACCGGCTGAGCGGACGTAGTGGCGGTAGCGGACGTTGAGCCTGTCGAAACGGGAGCGGCTTGTGGTTGAATTGTTGATTGTTGAGGAGTTGGCTTGTTGGTCGGCCCTTCGACGGGCTCTGTGACCTTAGCTGTAACAGTGGGTTCGGGGGCTTTGGTCGTAACCACGGACTCGGGTACCTTTGTGGTAGCGGCCGTTGAGCCCGTCGAAACGCCGCTAGGTACGGTAGGGTTTACGTTTTGCGCTGGTCTATTCTGCGGCATCTGCACGGGCTGTGTTTGTGCCGTAGGTATGTTTAAGGCTTGGCTGCACAAGGCGCACATCTTCAACAAGGCGATCTCTAGATGCAGGCGTTTGTTGTTGGCAGCGCGGTAGTCAATGTCGCACTTGTTGTTGATCTCCAGCGCCCGGATGAGGAAGGGCATGGGGCAGGCCTGCGACTGCGTCACATAACGCTGCCGTAGCTGCTCACTGACTTCCAATAGTTGCACAGTGGCAGGGTCCTTACACACCAAGAGGCTTCTCAAGTGATTGCCTAAGCCACTGACGAAGTGCTGCGGCTCGAAGCCCTTGCTGATGATATCGTTTAGGATGAGTAGGATGTCGCTGGTGTTGCCGTGCAGGATGTGGTCGACGATTTGGAAGTAGTAGTCGTAATCCAACACGTTCAGGTTGTCGATGACGTCCTTGTAGGTGATGTTTTTGCCTGAGAAGCTCACCATCTGGTCGAAGATGGAGAGTGCGTCGCGCAAGGCACCGTCGGCTTTCTGTGCGATGATGTTCAAGGCCTCAGGCTCGGCGCTTACGCCTTCGCTCTTGGCCACAAAGGCCAAGTGTTTGGCGATGTCATCCACCGTAATGCGCTTGAAGTCGAAGATCTGGCAACGCGAAAGGATGGTCGGGATGATCTTGTGCTTCTCTGTCGTGGCCAGGATGAACTTGGCATACGCAGGCGGCTCTTCCAAAGTCTTCAGGAAGGCGTTGAAGGCTGCCGCCGAAAGCATGTGGACCTCGTCGATGATGTAGACTTTGTACTGTCCGATTTGTGGTGGGATCCTCACCTGGTCAACGAGACTGCGGATATCCTCCACCGAGTTGTTGGAAGCCGCGTCAAGCTCATAGATGTTGAACGAGGCGTTGTTGTTGAAGGCACGGCACGACTCACATTCGTTGCAAGCCTCGAGGTTCTCGGTAGGGTGGAGGCAGTTGATGGTCTTGGCCAAGATACGGGCGCAGGTCGTCTTGCCCACGCCACGCGGACCGCAAAACAGGAAGGCCTGCGCCAAAGTGTTGTTGCGGATGGCGTTCTTCAAGGTGTTGGTGATGGAGCCCTGGCCCACGACGGTGTCGAAGGTCATCGGCCTGTATTTTCTAGCGGATACGACGAAATTTTCCATATCGGGTTAGCCTTTGTTCAAAACGACAAAAGTACAACTTTTTCGCGTCGCCTGAGCAAAGTTGCATTATTTTTCACTTATTTAGCCGTCGTAACGAAAATCGTCCTATCTTTGTGCCTATGAAAATGCTTGTCCTTGTACCGAAAGTCACTGGACGTGTGATGTATGCCATGGAGCTGCTGCTCGGTCAGCTGCTGGGACTTGAGTTTGATTGCACGGTCGATGCCGAGCAGTTCAACGCCTACGAAGGTCCCAAGATGCAGTATGGCTCACAGCGACAAGGCGAGGCTCCCTTCGTGAAGGCTGTCGACCTGCTTTTTGAGCGTCACATTCACGAACAGAGTTTCCGCACGGTCGACTTTGAAGGCACAGTGGCTCCTTACGCGGTCTACGGTCAAGGCAACCTTTTGCCGTTCGATGTCTTTGCCGCCTCGTTTTTCCTGGTGTCACGCTACGAGGAATACCTCTCACAGGTGCGCGACCAGTACGGCCGTTTCCGCGCCGAGTCGACATGGATGTTTGAGAACGACATGCTGCAAAAGCCCTTGGTCGACATCTGGACTTTGGTCCTGGGCGCACGTTTGCAAGCTGTCTATCCCGATCTGCCTGTCAAAAAAAGGAAATTCACTTTCATCCCGACCTATGATGTGGATGCGGCTTGGGCCTATAAAAGCAAGGGCGTGTATCGTACCTTGGGCGGCTTCGTCAAGGATTTGACGTCGGGCGACCGCGAACGCATCCGTGAGCGTCATCAAGTGTTGAGGGGCAAACGTAAAGACCCCTTCGATTCGTTCGAATTCCAGTTTGAGTTGCAGAAGGAGTTCAAGCTCAAGCCCATCTATTTCATCCTCTGTGGCGAATACGATACCAACGACAAGAACATCTCCATACGAAAAGCGGCTTTCCGCTCCCTGATCAAAACCCTGGGCGACCATGCCGACGTGGGCATACATCCTTCGTTTTCGTCATATCTCGACATCGACAAACTACGTAAGGAAATCAACAGCCTTTCCGAGGTGTTGCATCGGCCGCTGACCAAAAGCCGCCAGCATTTCTTGAGGATGAACCTGCCCCGTAGCTATCAGAAACTCATCGAGTTGGACATCAGCGACGACTATACCATGGGCTTCGCCTCACAGGCTGGTTTCCGCGCGGGTATCGCCGACACTTTCCGCTTCTATGACCTGGAAAACGATATGGTCACCAACCTACTCGTGCATCCATTCGCCTTGATGGACGGCACCATGCGCGACTACCTCAATTTGGATTTGGAGGCATCCTATGCCTTGACCACGCAACTCATCGATGAGGTGAAGGCAGTGGGAGGGACCTTTATCTATCTCACTCATAATGAAACCCTTGGCGGCGAGCAACGCTGGGTGGGCTGGCCCGAGATGTACCGTCGAATGTTGGAATATATCACCAAGGCCCCTGAGCCTGTCGAAGGGCCGATTTAATTATGATAAGATATCTCGAAAATAAGGCCATCAACAAACCGCAATGGGATGCCCTCATTGCCGAGTGCGGCAATATCTACGCCTATTCATGGTATCTCGACATTGCCCATCCGGGTTGGGATGCCTTGGTGGACGACAATTATCAGGCCGTGATGCCTTTGACGGGAGGAAAAAAGTTTGGTGTCAATTATCTATTCCAACCCTTCTTCGTTCAGCAGCTCGGTGTGTTCTCCAAGACTCCAATGACTGACGGGAAGCTAAAGGATTTTTTGAATGCCATCCCCGAGAAATACCGTTTTTGCGAGCTTCGTTTGAATGAAAGTAATACTTTAAATAACGATATTGAAGGAATTGATTATCATAGAAATATATTACTTGATTTAAACCAAGATATACAATCCTTACGCGCCAATTATCATCAGAACACCAAACGTAACTTGGCCAAGGCAGAGAACCATAATCTGCACCTTTTGGAAACGGTGCAACCTCAACAGGTGGTGGACTTGTTTCGCAACAACCGAGGTGCCTTGTTGGAGAAGTGGGGCGATGCCGAATATGGGGTGCTGCTTCGTCTTGTTGAAGAGGCCGAAAAGCATGATGCCGCTTTTGTGTGGGGCGTGACGGACCAAGAGGGCGGTGACCCATTGTGTGCCGCCATCTTCATGAAAACGAATGACCGTATCACTTTCCTCTTTTCTGGTCTTAACGAGGAGGGAAAACAATGCCAAGCCATGACCTATCTCATCGACCAAGTAATACAATGCTATGCCAACCAACCTATCACCTTTGATTTTGAGGGCTCTGACAACGACAACTTGGCTCGTTTTTATCTGGGTTTTGGAGGTTGTGAGGTGCGTTATCCTGGTTATACTTTCAATCGGATGTCACCCGTGGGGAAAGCCTTGCTTAAGGTTTGGAAACGCTTTAAATAGGATTTTTTTCCTAAAGTTTTGCGATAGTTTGTTTCTTTTCCCTATTTTTGTGGCATATACCAACACACTATGATTAAAATCATCAACCTTGAGAAAACCGACAGCGTTTTCAACCAATATATGGCTGAACTACGCGATGTCGTCATCCAGCAGGACCGCATGCGTTTTCGTAGCAACCTCGAACGCATTGGTCAAGTCATGGCCTACGAAATCAGCAAGTCATTTGAATATGACGATGAAGAGGTGAACACACCTTTGGGCATCAAGCAGATTCGGACGATGCACGAGCAACCCGTCATCGCCACCATCCTGCGTGCCGGTTTGCCTTTCCACAACGGCATGCTCAGCATGTTCGACCAGGCGGACAGTGCCTTCATCGCGGCCTATCGCAAATACGACAAGAACGAGGAAGACTCTGAGATTCGCGTGGAGTATTTCTCTTCGCCCGATATCGAGGACCGCATCCTCATCCTTTGCGACCCGCTGTTGGCCACGGGTGAGTCCATCGTGAAGACTTTGAATGGCCTGATGGAAGACATGATGCCTAAGGAGATCCATATCGCTGTGGCCGTGGCATCGCAAGATGGTCTCGACTATGTGGAGCGCACCATGTCGCGCCTGCCCATCACCATTTGGGTGGGCAGCATCGACGAGGAGCTGACGGCCCGCGCCTATGTCGTCCCGGGTATTGGTGATGTGGGTGACCTTGCGTATGGTGAAAAGCGTTAAGCCATGGCCGAAGAAAAAAAGAAACGCGATGGCTTTGGCTCGAAAATAGGCATTATTGCCGCTGCTGCGGGCTCGGCCATCGGATTGGGCAATATCTACCGTTTCCCATGCGAATTGGGCAACAACGGCGGTGCGGCCTTCTTGTTGGTCTATCTCGCCGTGGTCATCTTCCTCGGCATCCCCGTGATGCTATCGGAGTTGGTCATCGGTCGCCGCTCACAAAGCAACGCCGTCGGGGCCTTCAAGAAACTCGCGCCCAAGTCAGCCTGGCCTATTGTGGGCTATATGGGTGTGTTGTGTGGTTTCATCATCTTTGCGTTCTATTCCACCGTGTCAGGCTGGACGTTGGAGTATATCATCAAGGCGGTGACCAACTCATTCCAAGGCAAGGATTTGGCTGCTATGGAGCAGGACTTTACCGAATTCCATAATATGGGTTGGCGCAATGTGATGTGGCAGGCCATCTTCATTTTCCTGACCGGCTTTGTGGTCTTCAAAGGCGTGCAAAATGGTATTGAGAGATACGCAAAGATCCTCATGCCGTTGCTTTTGGTCATCCTTATCGTGCTGGGCATACGCTCTGTGACGCTACCAGGTGCCAAAGAAGGCCTGTCGTTCCTGTTCCATCCGGATTTCTCCAAAATCGATGCGAATGTCCTCATCAGTGCTTTGGGACAAGGCTTCTTCTCGCTGAGTCTCGGCATGGGGGCGCTTATCACCTACGGTTCATACATCAAGAAAAAAGACAATTTGACTTCCACTGCCTTTTCGGTGGTGCTTGCCGACACTTTGATCGCATTGTTGGCAGGTCTCGTCATCTTTCCGGCGGCGTTCTCGTTTGGCATCCGTCCAACGGCAGGCATGGGACTGGTGTTTAATACGATACCGATGATCTTCAACCAGATGACAGGAGGCTATATCTTCTGCATCATCTTCTTCGTGCTGTTGGCTATTGCCGCGCTGACCTCCACGATTTCGCTGCTTGAGGTCGTGGTGGCTTATCTCTCCGAGGAGATGCACATCAACCGCAAGTGGTCGACGGTATGGGCTTGTTTGGCCACGCTATTCATCGGTAGCTTTGCCTCCTTGAGTCTGATGGAAAACACGCCTTTTGCCATTGGTGGCAGGACCGTCTTCGACCTCATGGACTTCGTCTCGTCCAACATCCTATTGCCCCTCGGCGGCGTGTTGATCGTCATCTTCGTGGGCTGGCGATTGGGCAAGGCCAAGTTCTTCGAGGAGGTGACCAACGAGGGCACCATCAAGGCATCGTTGAAAAAGGTTATCTTCTTTATTATTCGATATTTGGCTCCCATTGCCATCACGATTGTGTTTATTAGTGGATTGATTAAATAATAGTCGGCGTTTCGACGGGCTCAACGGCCGAGGGTCCCTGAGCCTGTCGAAGG